>WNFJ01306400.1_pt4 | contig 14427 bp, 14 predicted proteins | sample 5400461 | NCBI WGS metagenome assembly WNFJ01 (sample SAMN13153349, study PRJNA577476) | soil metagenome | isolation source: 115 cm saprolite on Douglas fir-dominated hillslope | place: USA:California | collected 2013-09-17 | reverse complement strand
ATCGCCTCCGCGTCCCCCGTCCAGGCGCTCCAACTGCGCGCGGAGCATCCACAAGCCGAGCTCGTTGTCCCGTGAATAATCCGGGCTAGTGCGATGGGTCTCACACGATTCGCTCGAACCGGAGCGCGTAGACCAGGTAGGTGCGACCGTGGGACCCGGTCCAAATCCAGGGATCGAGCCACTCCGGTTCTCCGACGCGGTGCCCCTCGTGCCGAGACAGAACGTCACGGATCAGATGCGGATTGGCCGCATGGTAGAATCTTCCGGTCTCGACGATCTTGTTCATCGCGTCGCGGAGATTGCCGTCGGGTAATATTTCGCCCACGGGATAAAAGCTCGACGACGTGAGATCAGAAGCAAAGAGAGAGACGCCGCCGACCTTGGTGAGACCGACCAGTGAGCTCAGGTGCGTCGCCACCAGCGAGAGGCGGACCGGCGCGAGCATGGGGTGGTTTTCGCCCAGCACGTCACGCAGATGGAAGGACATTTGCGTCAGCACACAGGCGGAGGCGACCACGTCGAAGGGACCTGACAGGCTTGCAACGATCGACAGCAGAGCCGACGCAGCCGATGCTTCAAGCCCTGCCGGAGTCGGTCCAGCCGCCTTCCATTTCTTGAGGCGCTTGGAGAGCCCGGAGAGATCGATGGGCGCGTGGCGATGAAGGCGTGCTCGAACCGAGGGCGGCTGGCGCGCTACGGCTCGAGCCAGCGCCGCAGAGTCGATGTCCACTAAGTGAATTTCGGAGAACGTCTCCGCAAGCCGCTCGAGATCGACGTCATTGCACTGGCCCGCGCCCAGCAAACAAAGGCGTCCGCCGAGCTGCCTCGCGCACGACAGCAGCCCTTCGGTAAAGTGAGCACGATGATCGGCGTACAGGGCCCAGTCGTCGCCGCTCTTGGCCATCGCGGGTCCTCTACGACCGGACCTCCACGTCGTCGCGGGTGAATCGGTTGTCAACGAGCCGCCAGATCCCACGAACATTGCGGTTCCCGAGCTCCGCCGGCAGCACCGAGGCGGCGGCATCCTGGTAACAGAGCGGCCGAGCGAAACGCAGGATGGCCGCGGTTCCCACGGAAGTGCTGCGCACGTCGGTCGTGGCTGGATAAGGTCCGCCATGATTCATCGCCGCGCAGACTTCAACCCCGGTGGGGACACCGTTGAAGATCAGTCGCCCGACTTTTCTTGCCAGCACATCGATCAACGCACCCGCGCCGGCCAGGTCGGCCGGCGTTGCGTACACAGTGCCCGTGAGCTGGCCCTCGAGCGTGCGCACGGCTCGGACGAGATCTCTCGCGTCGGCCACACGCACAAGAATGGTTGACGGGCCGAACGTCTCTTCGCGAAGTGCCGGCGCCGCAAGAAAATCAGCCACATCGACGTGCCAGGCCACGGGCCGGGCCGCGGCTCCCGGTTCGTCTCGCTCGACGGGAGCAGCGGCCTGTCCCAGCCTTCGCACGCCCCGCGTTTTCTCCAGCGCTTGTATGCCGTCGACAAAGCGCTCGGCGAGCGCGGGGTAGAGCATGTGCGCGGCCGACTTGCCTTCGATGCGTTCGGCCAGCGCGCTCGCGAACCGGTCGCACGCCGGACCGGCGACCGCGAAAATGAGCCCCGGCTTGGTGCAGAACTGACCGACGCCCAGGGTCGCCGAGTCGCCCAGTGCAGTTGCGATCGCGGCTCCACGCTCTTCGAGCGCGCCCGGCAAGACGAACACCGGATTGGTACTGCCCATTTCCGCATAGACAGGGATCGGCTCCGGGCGCGCCGATGCAGCGTCGAATAGGGCGCGACCCGCGCGCAGCGACCCGGTGAAACCGACGGCGCGCGTGAGCGGGTGGCGGACGAGCGCCATCCCCACTTCGGGGCTCGCTCCGTGTACGAGACCCAAAGTGCCGCTGGGCAATCCACACCGGCGCACCGCCGCCTGAACAGCGGCGGCCACGCGGTCGGAGGTGCGCGGGTGGGCGGGGTGGGCTTTGACGACGACCGGGTTGCCCGCGGCCAGCGCAGAGGCGGTGTCGCCGCCCGCGACCGAAAATGCCAGCGGGAAGTTGCTCGCGGAGAAGACCGCCACCGGTCCCATAGACACCAGGAGACGGCGCACATCCGGCTTCGGTGGGGTCCGCGCAAGATCCGCCGTGTCGATACGTGCGTCCACCCAAGACCCTTCGCGCACGACCGCGGCAAATAGACGCAGCTGATTGACCGTACGGCCGCGCTCGCCCGTCAACCGCGGCAAGCCGAGTGCGGTTTCGTCGTGGGCCATGGCGAGCAGCTCGTCTCCGGCGGCGACGATCTCGTCCGCGATGGCCTCGAGCAATCCCGCCCGCACCTGCGGATCCGCACGTCCATAGTCGGCAAATGCCGCCTCGGCAGCCGCCACCGCGTTGTCCACCGGGGCGGTCATCGCTCCGCCACCGTGTTGATCAGCCGGCCAACGCTTGCGATGTCGATTCGAATTTCGTCTCCCGCTTGAAGTGTGAACTCGGAAGGCGGGATGATCCCAGTGCCCGTCATAAGGAAGGCGCCGTCCGGGAAACTGGCCTCGCGGTAGAGGTACTCGACAAGGGAGGCCGGCGCTCGCCGAAGCTGGGCCAGCGTCGTATCTCCCTTGAAGACCTCTTGCCCGCGCCGGCCGATGCGGAGCGAAATCGTGGTGTCTTTGTCCAACGGCTCGGACGAGACGAGAACGCCCGGCCCAAGGGCACAAGATCCGTCATAGACTTTGGCCTGCGGCAAATAGAGCGGGTTCTCGCCCTCGATGTCGCGGGAGCTCATGTCATTGCCAACTGTATATCCGAAAATCCGGCCCGCCGCGTTCACCGCGAGAACCAGCTCGGCCTCCGGGACGTTCCAGCGAGCGTCGCGTCGAATCCGCACCGCTTGACCTGAGCCGACCACGCGATGCGCGGTGGCCTTGAAGAAGAGCTCCGGGCGCTCCGCCTCGTATACCAGGGCATAGAAATCGCCGCCGCCCGCGGCTCGCGATTCCTCCATCCGGGCGTCTCGGCTTCGGTAGTACGTTACGCCGGCGGCCCATACCTCCTGAAGACCGATCGGGGGCAAGAGCTCGGACTCATCGAAAGCCGCGCGGGCAGGCCCCGCGGCCTTCAGTGCTGCCTCGATCGCCGCCCGAGGATCGGCTGCGCGAAAGACATCGTCCCACGACAGAGCCACGAGACGGATCAGTCCCGCGTCTTCGACCAACATACCGGCACGCGTCCGAAAGAGCTTCATCCGGCCGAGTCTAGAGCGACTTCTCTCCCACCGCACACAGCGGTCGTCCTGCGGCAATCTGCCGAAGAAATACCGGGCTGCGACGAACGTCACGCGCTCTCAGAGGAATGTCACGCGCTCTTAGTAAAAATTGAAATATTACTGAATTCGCGTGAGGGGAGAGAGGGTGACATGATCGGATATGGTCGCATCGAATTCGGTTAAGAATGAATCTTTCGTTTGACAATGGCGCGCCGCGCGTCACTCAATCGTGAGAACCGAATGGGGATTCGTCCGTTATCAATTGGTGCACAGCGGCTAATTGCTATTGCCGTGGCTACTGCCGTACACGCCTGCGCGACCGGGGCGGACCTTGGCGACAATGGCGGCGTCCTGACGAGCAACGACGGTGGGCGCGGCAGCGGCGCGGGCGGGAGCGGCACCAGCGGAAGTAGCGGGAGTGACAACATTGGAAGCGGCAGCAGTGCAGGCAGTGCCAGTGGAAGCGCCAGCGGGGCCAGCACCGGCGGCGGCAGCGGCGCCAGTGCCGGCAACGGCAGCGCCAGCGGAAGCGCAAGCGGCAGCACCAGCGGAAGCGCGAGCGGCAGCACCAGCGGAAGCGCGAGTGGCAGCGCCAGCGGAAGCGCGAGCGGCAGCACCAGCGGAAGTGCGAGCGGCAGTAGCGGCAGCACCAGCGGAGGCGCGAGCGGCAGCGCCAGCGGAAGTGCGAGCGGCAGCGCCAGCGGAAGTGCGAGTGGCAGCGCCAGCGGAAGTGCGAGTGGCAGCGCTAGCGGAAGTGCGAGTGGCACCGCGAGCGGTAGCAGCGGCAGCGCGAGTGGCAGCGGCAGCGCGAGTGGCAACGGTAGCGGCGGGACCGATGCCGGCGGTGGCGGCGACGCGTCGTGCGCAATGAGCACAGTCGTCGACTATTGCGCCTCGATTCCACCGCTGCCGAGCGCTCCGGTTATCGACGGCGTCCTCGACTGCGGTCCCGCGCTGGTCTCGATCGTGCCGCAAGGCTGGAATGGTGTCGCGCCGCTTCCGGCGGGCAACTCGGCAGCCGTCGCCGCCGCCTGGCGCCCCAACGGGCTTTACGTTTTCGTTCGAGTCACGACCCCAGCGGTCATCCCTGCGGACCCCGGGTCTCCCCCCTACGACGGAGCGGGCGCCGAGGTCTACGTCGATAGCGACGGCGTCTTTCCGAACGCGCCCACGTACGACAATCCAGGCGCCGCTCAGATGATCGTCGAGGCGCCTTCAAGCATGTCGATGCCGGCCAAGATCGGCGACCGGTACCGCAACGCGGTCGACCTTGGGGCCTGGACCTCGACTCAGTTCGGAACGTTTCCGACCGCGAACGGCTTCGTTTTTGAAGCCTTCGTCGCCGCTGTCGATCTCGGATTGTCGACGTGGGCGCTTGCATCGGGCAATCACGTTGGCTTCGACATCTCCGTCGATGTCTCCTACGCGACCGCGGCGATGATGGGTCCGCAGGGGCACCGCAACGGCCAATACTTCCTTCACGTGGGCGCCGCACCTCCCTACTCCGATCCGCGGTCCTTCTGCACGGCGACACTTACCGCTCAGTAGCGCGGACCCGCGCCACAGATGAGCGACGAGGACATAGCGGACATAGCGGGCACTCGCAGAAGCATTCAATTGCACCCGCCACTGGTGCGCTCGAGGGCCAGGACGCACGCTTGCTGCGAGCCCGTGCCGCCGCAGTCCACGGTCATGGTCGACGTCGTGGCGTCCCAGGTCCCCGTGCAGCCGGTACGATCTACGGTTCCCTCGGTGAGCGCGGCTCCGGTGAAGTCCCCGTTGCTGTCAATCGCGGCATCGCCGTTGATGGCCGGTCTCGAACCCGCCAACGTGGGCGACTGCAATCGGATATTGCAGACCAGTTGGCGAATGCACTCTGCACGTCGATGGGGGTGATGGAGTACGCGCCGTGAACGTCGGGGCAAGGAATGCTGCCAGACGAGTTGCCCGAGGTATCTCCCGAAGCTCCGCCAGAAGCGCTGCCCGCAGACGCGCTGCCTGCAGAGGCGCTGCCGGAGGCGGCAGCGCTTCCCGACGCACTGCCAGACATGCTGCCGGACCGGCTTCCCGACGCGCTGCCGCTGCCCGAGGTGTCGCCGGAGCCACCGGCCGCTGCGCTCCCGGAGCCAGTACCCGACGAGCCGCGCAGCATGCCCGACGAGCCAGCGGAGGCACTGCCCGAGGTAGTTCCCGTCGCGCCACCGGAGGCGTTGCCGGTGGCGACACCGGACGCGCTGCCCGTGGCCACACCGGACGCACTGCCCGTGGCCACACCGGAGGCGTTGCCCGTCGCGCTGCCGGAAGCATCGCCCGACGCGCTCCCTGAGTTCGCGAAGGGGCTCGGATTGGAGCCACCGCAGCCGACGATGACCCCGCCTGCGAGAGTCATGACAATCAGAATCTCGCCTAAACGCAAACTTGCGTATCGTCTCATATAGAAAACTCCCCGTCAGGTGGGAGGAGCACCTACTGCGTATTCCACCCTTCGATATGAGAATAGCAGACGGACGCCGGGGTGCATCGCGTCACTCGCAGCCTGACGTCTTCGAACGTGCGATGGCGGGGCCGGCCTCTTCAGGCTCGAACGTGAGCCCCGCCTGCAAGAGCGCGAGAGCCGCCGCAGGATTGTCCGCATACTCGAAGAGGCGCAGGTCTTGAGCGCTTATCATGCCATGGCGCACGAGCGCATCGAAATTGAGAATCTCCTTCCAATAGCTAGTTCCGTAGAGCACGACAGGAATCCTTCGATCGAGCTTGCACGTTTGCGCCAAGGTCAAGATTTCGGTCAGCTCGTCGAGGGTGCCGAAGCCTCCGGGAAAGACCACGAGCGCCCGCGCCAGGTGGGCAAACCAAAGCTTTCGCATGAAGAAGTAGTGAAACTCGAACAAGAGCTCGCGCGTTATGTAGGAGTTCGGCCGCTGCTCGTGCGGCAGACCGATGTTGAGACCGATGGTTCGTCCGCCGGCCTCGGAAGCGCCCCTGTTCGCGGCCTCCATGATGCCGCCCCCGCCGCCGGAGCATACGATGTATCGGTGGGCGTGCGACGACAGGCTCTTGGACCACACCGTCACCAGGCGCGCGAGCTCGCGCGCGTCCTCGTAGTAGCGACCGAGCGGACCGTCGGCAGACAGGCGCGCCGACCCGAAGAAGACGATCGTGTCGCGCACGCCCTCGCGACGAAATGTCCGCAGCGGCTCGAGGTATTCGGCAAGGATGCGCAGCGGGCGAGCATCGTCGCTTTCGAGGAACTCGCGATCTTCGTAGGCAAGCGAGCGACGCCCATCGGGGGGCGATTTCATGATGACTTGGCCCTTACGAAGTCGATGAAGCCACGCTCGACATCGGCGAGAACGAGCTCGACGCCGACGTGATCGCCGACATCGAGGCCTTGAAAGCCCCGCACGAGCTTGCCCTCCACAGCCGGCTTTGAGATTCGGACCCACGTTCCCTTTGCGGAAGCACCCGTGACGAAGCCGTCGAACCGATCGCCAATGCGCGGTTCCAGAAGCAGGGCAGCCGCCGACTTTCGCACGCGCCGTTCGACCTTGGCCGCATTGTCTTCCTGTTCGGTTGAATGCTCCGCCAGAGTGCTCAGCTCCTCGGAGTCGTACGGCGAAGGCCCCCGACCCATGGCTGCCTTGAGCACGCGTTGCGTGACTAGATCCGGAAAGCGTCGGTTCGGCGCGGTGGAGTGAGTGTAGTCGCTAACGGCGAGCCCGAAGTGTCCCGCCGCTCGCGCGCCCGGTATCTCCAGCACGTATTCGCCCCGGCCCAGGAGCTTGACAACCGACAGCGACAGGTCGGGGAAACGGGTGGGGTCGACCCTTTCCCGTTTCACCAGAAACCCCGCGAGAGCAGGAGCATTGGGCTCAGGCGGAAGTCGCTCGCCCAGAGCGGCCGCAAGCGCGACGATCCGATCCCAGCGCTCGGGCGGGCGAAGGACTCTTCTAAGCGATGGGAAGCGCCGCTCGTCGAGGTATTTGGCCACCGCTCCGTTGGCCGCGATCATGAAGTCCTCGATGAGTTCCTTGCTCCGGTTCTTCTCGTCGGGCTTCAAGTCGGAAAGAATGTCTCCGTCGAACACAGCGCGAGCTTCGAGCGTATTCAGCGTGAGTGCGCCGTGCCGGTGCCGCCGCGCCTTCATGGCCTGCGCCACGCGGTCTTGGATGCGTAGGTTCTCATCGAGTCCCGGAACGCTCATAAGCCGAGGAGGCGCTGGGGCTGCCCCTTCGAGCCACACTGCCGTACTGTTGTAAGCGAGCTTGGCGTGATTGCGCACGACGGCGCGGACGATCTCGTACTCGGTCACGGTGCCGTCCGCGGCCACCACCATCTCGATGACGATCGCCATGCGCTCTTGATCCTCGCCGAGCGATGTCAGATCGGTCGACAGCTTCTCGGGAAGCATGGGAAACGTCTGCGCGGCCGTGTACACGGATGTCGTGTTCGCACGGGCATGGCCGTCGATGGAGGACCCGCGACCCACCGTTATGTCGACGTCGGCCACGGCCACGGAGATCTTCGCGGCGCCGTTGGTCAGCGGCTGCGCGACCGTTAGCTGATCGAGATCGCGAGAATCGTCATTGTCGATGGACGCCCACAGAAGGCCGCGCAGGTCGCGGATCGAAGGGCCCGATTCGACCGTAGCCTTCGTGATTGCGCTCGTCTCGGCAAGCACCGCCGGCGAGAAGTCTGGCAGGAGGCCGCGCTCGACCATCGCTCGTCGCGCCACGCTTCGCAGCTGTTTTCTACCCGTCGCCGGATCCATCGAGCGAGGATACTCGATGGTGCTCAGTCAGCGACAGGCATTGCTCAGCCTGGCGTTCTCGCGTTCGAATACTAGCTCATTTCGTTGATCGAGCGGGGGACGCGCTCGGTCAACTTAGGATACTTTTGGGCAGGTGTTTCATGTCCCGACCGAAGAGCAAGGCCCTCGCCAACGTGTTTGCGCGGGGCGGCGCGGCCGCGCTCGCGTCGCTGGCCATCGTCCTCTTTCACTCGGACGCAGTTCACTTCGATGCCGCGTCCATGATCGACGAGCCCAGGCCGTCATTGCGCGAATGGCGCCTGGTCGCGGGCAACTATTGGCAGCTTGTCGCGCTGGACGGTGAGGACGTGGCCGTGACCGATGCGGAAGAGGGCACACGGGGGAATTGCCCGTCAGGGATGGTCGAGGTGCGGGGGCAAATGAAATTGGACGGTCCGTCGGGGGCGGTGGAGGACCTTCAGAGACAGGCCTGCTCCGTGTGGATCAACCGGAGCTTTCCCGAGCGCTGCGGCGTCTTTGATGCCGATCGGTGGCGATTGCTGTCGCGCGACCTGCGTACCCGTCCCATGCACTTCTGCGTCGATCGATTCGAGTACCCCAATCAGAAAGGCAACTACCCCATCATCATGATCACTTGGCACGAAGCGGCGGCGCTCTGCGAGCAGCGGGGAGAACGCCTATGCACCGAGGACGAGTGGACGTTCGCTTGTGAGGGGGAAGAAGCGCTCCCTTTTGCTACGGGCTATGCGCGTGACGCAACCGCTTGCGTCGTTGATCGACCGTGGCGATTGGTCCATGAGCAGGCCCTGGCCTCGCGCACCAGCTCCAGAGCGCTGCGCGAGATCGATGACCTCTGGCAAGGTGAGCCCTCCGGTGGGTACTCACATTGCCGCAGCCCGTTTGGAGCTTACGACATGATCGGCAACGTCGACGAGTGGACACGCTCGACACAAAAAGCAGGACTCCGGTCCATCCTCAAGGGAGGCTACTGGGGGCCGGTGCGCACGTGGTGCCGCGCAACGACAAGAGTGCACGACGAGGACTTCTATTTCTATCAGATCGGATTTCGGTGCTGCGCTGATGCCCCCAAAGGCCCCAACGACGAAACGCCGAGATGAGCGGGTACGCTGAACCAAACGGTCGGGGTGTAGACTCTGCGTTTGGATAGGACTGCGCCGTGGGCGGTCGGGTCCCAAGGCGGCAGTCAAGCCGAACTGGGCGGTGCCGTGGTCAATGTTCAGGCCATGCCGGCAATGACCGCAGAGTGGCTGGATCGCGCCCTCGAATGCCACAGCGCACAGCGCGTTCTCAGAAAGACCCAGGTTGCGGGCGGAGCCGAGACCCCTTCTGGCTTCCAGGCTCCGTCGTCGATATCGACAAGGAAGGCTTCCGCGTGGCCGTCGCAGGCACCACGCCAACGGAGGGCCAGCAGATCCTCACTCGCGCGAAGTTCTTCGCAAATGCGAAGACAAACGCCGCCAACAAATAGCGTTCGGGGCGCTCCGTCTTTGATGAGAGCGGCCTCGCCGTTCTGGAAATCTCTGTCGCCGCTCAGCCTGCCTCGGGATCGAACGGATCGAACGATCGGGTCGAAGCTGCGTGTGGCATGCGGCGTGAATAATTGCCGAGATCATGCTCCCTGCTCCGCAGCCGCCAACCCTGTCCGGGGCCAGGTCGGAAGGCCTTGGTCGTCTGCGGACGAAGGCCGACGACGAGACCATCCCCGATTTGCCGCTCCTGGCGCTCGGCAGCGTTCTTGCCGAGACCTACAAGCTGCGTCGGCTGCTCGGAAGCGGCGGGATGGCCCAAGTGTTCGAGGCGCACGATCTGAGACTCGACCGCCGCGTTGCGGTGAAGGTGGCTAGGCCGGCCGCGTCGGAGGCTCTTCGGACCGAAGGCCGGACACTGGGCGCCGTGAAGCATCCCTCGATCGTCGCCGTCTTTCATGCCGGCATGCAGCAAGGCTTCGACTACCTGGTCATGGAGCGCATCTCCGGGCCCTCGCTGCGTGGCTACCTCGACGAGCGCAAGCGTGACGGGGCGGCGCACCCGATCGGTGCGGCATTGGCCCTACTGCGCTCGATAGCCGAAGCGCTTGCCGTCGTGCACCAGGCGGGGCTGTCGCACAGGGATCTCAAACCCGAAAACGTGATGCTGGCGCCTGGCGATCGCGTCGTGCTCACCGACTTCGGGCTCACACAACCTGAGTTCGTCCAGGGCAACGAACACATGAGCGGATCGCCGGACTACATGGCACCCGAGGTCGTGACCCGCACCGTGAGGCGAGGCGCGGGACACCTCGTCGATTTGTATGCTCTTGGGATCGTCGCCTACGAGCTGCTCGTGGGCCGAACGCCGTTCGAACGGGGGCACTGGACGAAGACGCTTAATGCGCACGTGACGCAACCGCCGCCAGATCTGCGCGAACTTCGGTCAGACGTGCCGGAAGCACTTGCTCACCTCGTGCGGGATCTGCTCGCCAAAAACCCCCTGGACAGGCCCGAGGGCGCAGAGTGGGTCGCCTGGTCGCTGCAATCGGGCGCGCGCTGCGAGGCGCGCAGTAAGATCATTACCCGGCCCGCCGCCCCGCGGCGGGGGTCACGGGCGGGCGCGATCCGGTGCGCAACCGGCGCCTCAGTCCGCTGACATCGACCGGCTGGGGTTGGGTCGTGCGAATGAAGTCGAGAAGGACCGCCGCGAACCGTTCCGCGTCGTCAAGGTACGGATAGTGACCCGCGCCGGCGAAAATCTCGAGGCGACTGGCTGGCATGGCTTGGAGGGCTCGATGGGCATGACTCACCGGGATCAACGGATCCTGCTGGCCCCAGACAATGAGCGTTGGTATGGCGGCGGCGAGGTATAGCCTGTCGGTGGCGCTCACCCGTTGGCCTCCCGGATCGACAATACCCCTGACTGTATTGAGGAATGCGCGGCGAGCATCGGGCTCCTCGAGGGCGGTGAAACCGCGCCAAGTCTCGGCCAGATCCGCGCTTTCACGAAAGCCGAACCGTCCGAGTGCCTTTACCGCCGTTCCGATGCTGCGCGCCGCCGCCACGCTCAGCCATGGCAGAACCAGCTCGGCACCCGGAAGAACGGCCGCGCGAAGGGCGGGATGAAGCTCTCGGCCAAGGCCGCCGCTCGAGACCAGGACCAGCCGTTCGGTACGTTCGGGGTATTGGTAGGCAAACTGCATCGCCACCCCTCCACCAAGCGAATGTCCGACGAGCGTGCCTCGCTCCTCTCCCAACACCACGAGAAAATCGCGGATAAAGTTTGCATAGGCGCCGAGCGAGTAGTCACCACGGGGCTTCGCCGACTCGCCGTGTCCGAGAAGATCGGGCGCGATGACTCGATGCTTTGCGCTCAGCCGCGCGATGACACCCTCCCAAGTGGCGGAGCTCCCCGCAATGCCATGCAGGAGTACTACGAGCGGACCGCGCCCCGCCGTCCGATAGAAATACGGCTGCCCGTGCAAATCGATCCGAGAGCGTTCCAAATTGAGCTCCTTACTACCTTACTCGATCTTGCCGAGAACACTTTGCTCCCTCCAAAGTCGGTGAGCAACTCACGTGCCACGGCAAGGCGCGCTGGGAGCAGGCGCTCACTCGACCAAGCTTCCGAGCATCCACGCGGTCTTTTCGGCTCGGGGAACTAGTGGGCCGAGCGGGACTCGAACCCGCGACCTACGGATTAAAAGTCCGCAGCTCTGCCGACTGAGCTATCGGCCCCACGTCCTTGTGCTCTCTAGCACTTGCTCGCTGCGAGGGAACCTCTTTCTGTGGGTCACTCGTCGCCCTTGTGGCCGTAGCGTGCCCGCACGCTCGGCACCAGATACTCCTCGAACGCGCGATCCCAGTCGTAGGCGGGCTTCCATCCCCAGTCGCTTCGCGCGCGTGAATCGTCCACGTCCTCGGGCCAGGAGGCGACGATTTTTGTGCGCACGGGATCCGGTGCGTAGTCAATCCTCGCGTTTGCGAAGGTGCGGCCCACACGCTCCGCGATCTGCGAGGCCGTCAAGCTGAACGCGCCGATGTTGTACACGCACGTCGAGAGACGCTCGCGATCCGCGGCGGACACCTCGAGCAACGCTCGCACCGCATCGGGCATGGCCATGAACGGAATACGGGCTTGCGGTTCGACGAAGCACGCGTACGGCGTGCCTTGGGCTGCGGAGTGGATCATGGCCGGCCCGAAGTCGCTCGTCCCAGCAGTGGGGACGCTATGCGCGGAAATGAGCCCGGGAAAACGCAGTGCGCGAAAGTCGAGGCGCGCTGCCCCGGCCAGCGCCCCCAGTTGCCGTGCGAAAAAGGTGAAGTATCGGCCCAGATGCTCACAATAGAGCTTGTTGCAGCCGTACATCGTGATTGGGACGTTCCACTGCTCTTCGCGAACGCGTCCAACGGCTTCTTTCTCGTCCGCCGACGGCAAGCCGTATACGGCGATGGAGCTCGGGAACATCACGCGGACTTGCTGTCCAAGGCGAGAAGACTGGTTTTGCGCCATGCGCAGGACATTGAGCGTGCCCTCGACGTTAACCTGATGCGAAAGCTCTGGATCGCGTTCGCCGCGCGTCGAGAGCAGCGCGGCCAGGTGAAACACCACGTCGACCTCGTGATGCGACGCAATCTGGTCGAGAAGATACCGGTCCATGATGTTGCCCGCGTAGCTGTACGCAACGCATGCGCGCATAGACTCGGAGAGCGGCGTCAAGTCGAGGGTGACGACTTCGTAGCCACCGTGCTGCGCCAACGTTTCCACGAGCGAGCGGCCAATCTCGCCGTTGGCTCCAGTGACGAGCGCGACCTGGTTGGTCGTCATTCGACCAGACCGAAGCGCCGGCCGACGGAGGCAAACGCTTGCACGGCGCGGTCAATCATGACGGGCGTGTGCGCTGATGAGAGTTGCACACGAATTCTCGACTGCCCTTGCGGCACGACCGGGTAGGAGAACCCGACGACATAGATGCCCTCGTCAAGGAGCGCTGAGGCTACGTCCCGGGCTAGGCGTGCGTCTCCCCCATCGGCCGCGTTGGCCCCGCTCATCATGACCGGGACGATGGGATGAAAACCAGAGCGGATCTGAAAACCTTCGTCCGTCATCGCTTGGCGAAACCTCTTGGCGTTCTGCAGCACCCGATCCCGCAACTCGGTCGTCGACGACAAGAAGTCGAGTACCCCCAGGCTTGCACCGACGATTGCGGGAGCGAGGCTGTTTGAAAAGAGGTACGGGCGCGAGCGCTGCCGCAAGAGCTCGACGATCTCGGTGCGGCCGGCTGTAAAGCCACCCGCGGCGCCACCGAGCGCCTTGCCAAGCGTGGAAGTGATGACGTCGACCTTGCCCATGACGCCGCAGTGCTCGATGCTGCCGCGCCCCGTCGCTCCGAGAAAACCGGTGGCGTGACTGTCGTCGACCATGACGAGTGCGCGGTATCGTTCTGCCAATTCGCAGATGCGTTCGAGCGGCGCAACGTCACCATCCATCGAGAAGACACCGTCCGTGGCGATCATCCGCAAGCGCTTGGGAGAGGTACGTTTCAGCGCCTCTTCGAGAGCCGCCATGTCCCCGTGGGGGTAGCGATGTCGTTCGGCACGGCAGAGGCGAATTCCGTCGATGATGGACGCATGGTTCAGTGCATCGCTTAGGACTGCGTCGTTCTCGTCGAGCAGCACCTCGAAGAGGCCGCCGTTGGCGTCGAAGCAAGAGGAGTAGAGGATGGCGTCCTCCGTTCCGAGGAACGCTGCAATCTTCGCTTCGAGCTTCTTGTGTGCGTCTTGCGTGCCGCAAATAAACCGAACGCTCGAAAGACCAAACCCGTACTCATCGATCGCTGCTTGCGCGGCCGAAAGAACCCGCGGATGCGAGCTCAAGCCGAGATAATTGTTTGCGCAGAAGTTGAGAACTGGCTGCGGCTTCTCGCGAATCCGAATCGACGCGCTCTGCGGGCCCAGAACGAGACGCTCCCTCTTTTCCATCCCGGCGGCGCGAATCGCTTGAAGCGCGACCGCATAGACCCCTTGGGCTTCGCCATACATAAGACTAATTAAGGCTACATGAACGCGGCTCGCGCCCCCAACCCTCCCGCACGCGCCCAGCCGTCAGCAACGTTTACCGAGTCGCGTGCGTAGCTGTGGGGCTTGCCGGTTGAGCGTTCGCCGAAGAGATGCTGGCGTCATACCAGAACGCAGCCACGACGATAGCGAAGATACCAAAGACGATCGGCCAACTTGAGCTCATGGTGATGGTTTTCTTGATGCAGCATGAATGCCAAAACGCGGCGGCCGCAAGCGCCGCGAATTGGCCGAGAAATGTGGCGTTCTTGGCCAATGCCTGCGGCTCAGTTGTGGCGGGCGGGCCTATTTGTGCACGAAGTCGACGCTATTGCCCAGCCGCCCCAATCTTCGCG
>WNFJ01067654.1_pt1 | contig 14427 bp, 17 predicted proteins | sample 5400461 | NCBI WGS metagenome assembly WNFJ01 (sample SAMN13153349, study PRJNA577476) | soil metagenome | isolation source: 115 cm saprolite on Douglas fir-dominated hillslope | place: USA:California | collected 2013-09-17 | reverse complement strand
CCGCCTCAGGAGGCCGCCCCGCCCCCCAAGAAACGCGTGATGCCCCCACGCCCCGTGCCCACCTCGAACCCTACCGTGCGCATCACGATGCCCATGGACATCCAGCTTGAGGCCATCCAGTACATGGCCGCGATGCAGGCCCCGCAACCGTCGGACGCGGCCGCCGACCCGACCTACGCGAAAGAACTAGCGAGCAGCCTCAGCGCGGTTGGAAAGACCGACGTCATCTCGAGCGGCAGGGTCATCGACATCATGTTGGCCAAGGGATGCGATGCGACGCTGCCCAAGGAAGCTATCGCGCGCCACACGAGTGCGTCGCTCACGACCCTTCTGGCGCACGGCGTCCTCGTTGTCCGCTGCAGGGACCACAACCTTCAGTGCTGGCAAAGCACGCGCGACGCGGACGACGTGCTTTGCACGCACAAATAGAGCCACACCTTGGGCCCCAAACCGCGCTGCCGCTGCATCGTCGAACGACATCACAAGCACTGCAGACAAGAAGACGTCGATCGTCCGATGGATTTTCCGCGAGCCTCGCCGGTCCGCTCCGTAGCGGAGTTCCGCCACGCTGATCGCGCTGACGCACAGCTCCGATCGCCGTCTCCTGGCAACCTCCGCAGCGACACGACCGTGACCGCGCAACGCGAAGCTCACCGTGTCAGTGTCCAGCATGAAGAGCGTCACGTCTCACCCGAACGGGTCGCGCAGGGCCGCAATCGGAGGACTCTTGGGTCGCTCGATCCCCTCCGAAAGCGACCCCAAACACGCAAGAAACTCCTTCGGCCATTCGTCGACAGGTTCCAGGATTACCTTCCGGCCGACACGGCGGACGAGCACCTCGCTCTCCCCCTCCGGAAAGCGGCAATCGCGCGGAAGGCGAACAGCTTGGCTGCCGCCATTTACGAAGATCCTAGCCCGCTTGGTCCTCACCTTTCAGAGTATATACACGCATAGCTACACGGCAACCGCTTGCTATCTGACAGGTTGCAAACGGCGATCGCGGCGTCGATCGATCTCGCCTCGATGAACGCGAGTTCGTCGATACCTACGGCATTGTCGCCCTGCTCTTTCGGCGCGATGCACGGCCCGCACCTCTAGCCAGGCCCGACGAACCGCGCCACGGCCTCCGAGAATCGATCGAGCGCGTCCAGTCCTTCGGGCAGCTCGCGCCACAATCGGTCAACGTCGAGGGTCGCATACGCATACGCATGCGCGATGCGGTTGCGCAGACCTGAGGCGACCGTCATCGCCCGGGTGCTAAAACGGATCCCACGTGCCCACCCACGCTTGGCCCGCGTGCACACAGGCCACGTGCGTCGTGTCGTTGCTCACGGTGCAGTCGTGCTGGTCGGCATAGGTGCCGTCCAACTCCGACCCGCGCAGTAGCCGCGAGCGCCCTTCACGCCGCACAAGGAGCCCGGCCTCGGTCGCGACTACGTACGCCTTGCCGTCGGGAGAGCGGGGTGCACCGGCGGCGCGCGGTTGATCGAGGAAGCTCATGAGAAGCGACGCGCTACCAAGATCTGACGAAACGAGAACAAGCTGCCCCTCGACGATCGCCTCGAGGCCGCCGGGGCCCCAAGCGACGGGAATCGCCCGGGCCGGACTGCTCCGGGATCCTCCACATCGGCCTCCGAGCGCGGGCATAACGGGGAGCAGGATGTCGCGACCGTTCTCGCCGTTGGCCATCTCGAACAGGGCATGCACGGGCAGACCGTCGCACGGGTCGTACGCGTCGATCCACTTGCGCGATCCGTCCGGGGACGTCACAGCGGTTGGCCAGTCGGGGACATTCGCTGCCGCTTCGTCTCCCTCATCCGGATCGATCCGGACGACGCCTGCGCGGGTCCGAACGAGAAGTTTTCCGCTCGGTTCGAAGGCCAGCGGTCCCCACGCGGGCTCGTGTCCACGAGGGGCCATTGGCACAGCGGCAGCAGCACGCAGCAGACGCGCCGTCGCGATCGGCGCGAGCTGCGCTACCCACTTTTGCGCCTCGGAAAGCCGTGCATTCGTTCGCGCTGCCGGCGCGCGCTCGGCGCGGTCCAGAGAGAGCGCCGCCCGAAGCGGATCGCCCATGGTGACGTATGCGCGTACCTCGGCGAGGCCCAAGTCTTCCAGCGCGCGTGCGCCTCCGCATCCAATGGCGCCCGTGCCCGCCACGGCGACAACACGCGGCGTTCCTCCTTCGGCGCAGACCGCACGCCACAGCGCGCGCGCCTGGGCGACGTAGCCCGGGACAGCAGGCGCATCCTTGCCATGGGCGGCACGCGCCGCGGCTGACTTGGCCAGCGACTCAAAAGCGGCCTCGCTCGCGCCCGTGTCGCGGCTCAACCCTGACAGACGATCGAGCCAGGCGATGGTTGCCGAAAGCCGCGGGCCCGGCTCGAAGGGGGCCCCTCCCCCTTCGAGCGTAACGCGAATGGCGAGATCGTCGCGGCCGTCGCCGTCGCGGTCACTGACCGAAGCTTCCATCGAGAGCGCCGGAGCGCCGGCCGGATCGGCAATGGTGGCAGCGAAACGAACTCGCGGACTGGTCCCGGCATCCAGCACGGCGACCCAGCGCAATGGGCCAGTCATCGGATGCAGCGGACAGACGGATCCGAGCTCCACGAGAACCGACGCCTTTCCGACGCCGGCCAGACGGCGCGTCGCCAGGCAGCTTGGGTCACGCGCCAAGAGCGGCGGCGGCGCAACCCGGCCTGCGATGGCAAGCACTTCCCCGGCCGCGCGGCCCCGGTAGAACACGACTTCGCCGGCTTCGTTGCCCTCGGCCGGGTGCACGATGGCAAAGGCCTCCTTCTCCCCGTCCCCGTCGAAGTCCGAAACGAGGGCCGACTGAAACACAAGGCCGTCCGGCGCTTCTAAGGTCACACCCTCCAACGACCAGCGTCCCGTCGCCGGCGGAGCTTCCGTCGGGGCCAGCTCGGAGAACTCGTGTCCGGCATCGAGCGCAGTCTCACTTCGTGGCGAAACCGACGCCTCCTCCACCGAGAGCGATCCCCGCTGCGCGGACGAAATGGCATAGGGCACATACGGATGTTCGCGACGGCAGCCATTGCACCCCGTCGTCGCAAGCAAGAGAGACGGTACAATCGCGCGGAGAAAGTTCATCGTTGAAGGCCCGGGTGCGCACGGCACGATAGACAACTCTGAGCCCGCATGGGAGCTTGCTGGTCGTCATGCGGCCAGCCGTCACCCTCGGGGTAGCGCTGCTCGTTGCGGCCACGCTTTGGAAAGGCGCGGGCGTCGCCCGCGCGGAACAAAGCGCCTCCGCCCTCGCTTCCTCGCTGGAGCGCATTCGCAACGACCCGGCGCTGTCGAACGATCCGGCCACTATCGAGGCGCTAGCCCGGCAAGCGGAGTCATCGCCCGCGGACAATGTGCGCGGCGAGGCGCGCATGCTGGTCGCCGAGGCTTGGCTCAGGCGCATGAATCGCCCGGAGGATGCCATCGGCGAGCTCCGCACGGTGGCCGATGATCCCACGTCGGACGCGCTGACGGCGCAACTTGCGGCGCGAGAGCTCGTCAACGCGCTCGTGGCCAGCGGCGAACTCGCGAAAGCGCAAAGTGAGGCCTTGGCGCGCGGCGATCGTCTCGACTCGAGGTTTGTGGCACAGATCGGGCGCCTCGCACGCCGGCGCGTCTTTCGTGCCGCTGCCCTTCTCGAGCTTGCCCTATTTGTAACACTGGCGTGCTTCGCCCTCTTTCGGGCGCGCAGCGTACGGACGCGCGCGCGAGTCTCCAGCGCCCTCTGGCGGCTGGCCCCGGCGGCATTGGCATTTGCCGTCTTCGTGGGGGGTGGGGGCGGCCTCCTGGCCTCTAACTACGAGACCGGCAATGCGGTGCCGTTTTTTCTCTTCGGCCTACTCGTGTTGCCGGTCGTGCTTTTGGCGGGCGCGTGGGCGGCTGCCGGCTCCGCGCGGGCGCCTGCCCGGGTCGGGCGCGCACTTCTGTGCGGGGCGAGCGTTGCCGCTGCCGCGTTCGTTCTGCTGGACGCCTATCGTCCAACGTACTTAGAAGGGTTCGGGCTGTGAGCGATCGACGCGACATCCAAACGGAGCATGTGGGCCGCGTTCGCATCGGCCACGGGGCCAATTGCTCGAGCATTGGCAGCGTCGTCGATACACTGTTCGCTTCCGCCGTAGCGGGTGCGGCCGTTTTCGCAGCGGTCGTTGCCGCGCTGAACACCGAACGCGTCCATGTCGTGCGGCCACCCAAAGTGCGCTCCGACGAGCCAAAAGGTCGCGCTCCGTGATCGTTCGCTACGAGCCTTGGGGAGCTTGGGTGAAGCTCGAATCGACAGCGGCCATCGCCGCCATCGACCGCGAGGGCGTGCGCGCACTCGGGCTCGACGGAGGAAGGCTGTGGAGCGAGCCGGCGGGCGTGAGCGCGCCACTCGAGGTGCACCTTGCGGTGACAGCCCGCTGCGGAGCCGGCTGCAAGGGATGTTATCTGGACGCCCAGCCGAACGGCATTGAGCCGCCGCGCAAGCAGCTTGAACGCCAGCTCGACGCAATGCGCGATGCCGGAGTGTTCACCGTGGCCTTTGGCGGAGGCGAGCCGACAACTCGCGACGACATCGACGACTTGGCGCGGGCCGCTCGGGAGCGCGGTCTCACGCCGGTGCTGACGACAAGCGGCTTGGGGCTCTCCGACTCGCGCATCGACCGACTGCGCGCCTTCGCGCAAGTCAACGTAAGCTACGATGGTCCGGGCGACACCTACGCAGGCGTACGCGGCTTTGACGGCGCGCAAGCTGCGGAGAACGCCATCGAGAAACTATCGCGCGCGGGCTTGCGGGTGGGCGTCAACGTAGTGCTCACCCGCCGGAGTTTTCCTGCCCTCCGCGAAACACTCGTGCGGGCGCGCGATCGAGGCGCCTCCGAGGCGCAGCTACTGCGTTACAAGCCCGCAGGCAGAGCGGCCTCGGTCGAGTATCTGGCGCAGCGGCTCACCCTGGAGCAGCGTCGTGCGCTCGGCCCCACGCTTCGCCATCTTGCCGGCTCGATGAACCAACACGGCGAATTCTCCCTCCGCGTCGATTGCGCTCTGGTCGCGTTCTTGTCGGCCGATGACGAGCTCGCAGCCGACCCTGAGCGTCTCGCTCGATTTGGCATCTTCGGGTGCGAGGCGGCCGGAGCCCTTGCCGCCGTCACGGTCGACGGACGCGTCGCCCCGTGCAGTTTCGCTCGCCCGACAGAGCTAGCGGGGTCCGACTTGGCCGACGGATACGCGCGCGATCCCGAACTCGCCCGCTGGCGCGCCTACGTCGATGCCCCGCCCGAACCATGTGCGTCTTGTTCGCTGCGGGCCGTGTGCAAGGGAGGTTGCAAAGTGGTCTCGTCGTTCGTCTCGGGGACGCATGGGCCCGACCCTGAGTGCCCCCGGGTAGAGAGCCATCGAGCGAGGCGAGAGGAATGAGGACCACGGCGGCCGTCTCGCTCGCGTGGGGACTACTCATCACCGCAGGCGTGTATTCGGTCACGCGTGCGGTTCAGTCCTGTTTCATCGCCGAGCCGGATCCAGCCACCGTGATGTGGAGCGCACACGCGGGCTTCTTTTGGCGCGCCCTCACCGCCGGCTATGCCGGTGGGATGGCCGTCTTCGTCATTTTCATTGCGATTCGCGGACACGAGCCCGCTGCCGCACGGGCTCTCGTGCCCGCCGTAGTGGTCGCGGCGGCGGTGGTGACCCTACAGGGCTTGCTCCTACCATGAGCAGCCCACAAAGACGGGCTCCGGCTCGAGCTCCACACCGAAGCGGGCCCGGACGCCGTCACAAACTGCATGCGCCACAGCGAGGAGCTCGCGCGTCGTCGCCCCACCGCGATTGACGAGCGCCAGGGCATGCTTGCGCGACAGGCCGACCGTGCCGCTGCCCCACCCTTTGGCAAAACCGGCACGCTCTACCAACCAGGCGGCGGGGACCTTGGCCCGGCCTTCGCCCACGTCGAACCGCGGCGGAGGTTCGCCTGCAAGCCGCTGGAGCTGCGCGAACGCCTGCGCGTCAAGGATGGGGTTCACAAAGAATGACCCTGCGCTGACCGAGTCGGGATCGCTCGGATCGAGGAGCATCCCCTTGCTCCGCCGCAGTCCGAGAACCGTGTCGCGCACCGTCCGCGACGGGGCGCTTGCCCCTTGCGGAAGGGACAGGGCGCGGGCCAGTTCCGCATACCTTGCCGGCGCCTCGCGGCCTCTCTCGAGGACGAAGCGTACACCGGTCACGATCCAGCGGCTCTCGCGCTTGAAGACGCTCGTTCGGTATCCAAATGCGCACGCCGGTGCGTCCATCGTCACGAACGCATGACGCGCGCGGTCGAAAGCCCGCACCCAAGCCACCGTGTCGCCCACCTCTTGTCCGTACGCTCCCACGTTTTGAATCGGCGTGGCCCCCACCCGCCCAGGGATCCCGCTCATGCACTCGAATCCCGACCATCCCTCGTCGACCGAGCGCCCCACGAGCGCGTCCCAGTCCTCGCCGGCCGCCACGTCGACAACGACGCGCTGCCCATCCATCTGCACGTGAACGCCGCGAATCGCCATGTAGGCCACAAGACCCTCGAAGCCGGCGTCCGCGGCGACGATGTTGCTGCCGCCCCCGAGAACGAGAAGCGGTTCCCCACGTGCCTCCGCGTCTCGCACAGCCATGATCACGTCGTCCTCGGACTCAATCTCGGCCATACGCGACGCGAGGCCTCCCAATCGAAGCGTGGTAAGCGGTGACAGCGGGACATCCTCACGAACAAGCATTCGGTGACAATAGGAGAACGCTATCTCGTCTTGAAAGTCGCTTTGATCTTTCCTCCTGGCGTCCTGGCGGTCGTCTCCGCCCTCGCTCACACCCTTTCGTAGTTCCCCCCTATGCAAGCGCTCCCGATTGATCCTTTGTTGCCCGAGATCGTGGCTTCGCTCCGCGAGAAGCCGACGCTCGTTCTTTCGGCACCCCCCGGCGCCGGCAAGACGACCCGTGTTCCGCGTGCCCTTCTCGACGCGGGGTTCGCCGCGGCCGGCGAGATCGTCGTTCTCGAGCCTCGCCGGTTGGCGGCCCGGATGGCAGCTCGCCGCGTCGCCCAAGAGCTCGGCGAGGCCCTGGGGGAGACCGTCGGCTATCAGGTGCGCTTCGAAGACGTCTCGAGCCCGCGGACGCGCGTGCGTTTCGTGACCGAGGGTATTCTCGGACGCAAGTTATTGGCCTCGCCGGAGCTATCCGGCGTCGCTGCCGTCGTTCTCGACGAATTTCACGAACGGCATTTGCAGGGCGACGTTGCCCTGGCATTGATCGAGCGCCTGCGTCGAACCCACCGGCCCGAGCTGCGCGTGGTCGTTATGAGCGCGACGCTCGCGACCGACGCGTTGGCCGCGTATCTCGCGGCCCCAGTCCTGCTCTCCGAGGGCCGCCTCTTTGACGTATCCGTCGAGCACCTTCCGGCCGCCGACGAAAGGCCGCTCGGCTCGCAAGTCGCCTCCGCGGTGCGCCGGCTGGTGGCTGAGGGGTTGCAGGGCGACATCCTCGTGTTTCTTCCCGGGGCCGCCGAAATTCGACGCGCGCGCGAGGCGTGCGAGAAAGTCGCTTCGGAAGCCGGACTCCTTCTCGTGGCGCTGCACGGAGACCTCTCGCCGCAAGACCAGGACACGGCTGTGCAACCCGGGGCCCGCTCCAAGGTCATTCTATCGACCAATGTTGCGGAGTCGTCGGTGACGATTGAGGGGGTCGGCGCCGTCATCGACTCGGGGCTAAGCCGGATCGCGTCGCATTCCCCATGGTCAGGTTTGCCGCGTTTGCGTGTCGAGAAGATAAGTCGCGCCTCGGCCGTCCAGCGCGCGGGGCGTGCTGGGCGTACTCGGCCGGGGCGGTGCCTGCGGCTTTACACTCGCGCCGACTTCGAAGCGCGCAAGGAACACGAAGTTCCCGAGATTCGGCGATTGGACCTAACGCAGACCCGCTTGGAGCTTTCGGCTCTCGGAAGCGGCGGTGTTCCTTGGCTCGAAGCTCCCCCAGAGGCCCACATGGTCAATGCCGAGGGGCTCCTGCGACAGCTGGGGGCGCTCGATGCGAGCGGCGATGCAACGGACACGGGTCGGGCGATGCTGCGATTCGCCGTCCATCCGCGCGTGGCCCGGGTGATGGTCGAAGGCTGGCGACGCGGTGTCGAAAGGGACACGAGCATCGCGGCTGCCATCCTGTCCGAGGGCGACCCGCGCGCTGAGAGTCGGGCCCGGTTCGGGGACGCGCGCGTCCACGACCAGGCCACCGAGCTGTCCGATGCCGTTGCGCTCGTCGAGCTCGTTCGAGAGGCTCAAGAGTCGCGCTTTTCACCAGGCGCTTTGCGGGCGGCGGGGCTCGACCCGGGCGTCACACACGCAATTGCTCGTGCGGCCTCCCAGCTTGCCCGCGCCTGCCCGAAGGGCGAACCGCCGGCGATCGCCACCGATACCGATCGCGCCCTGCGTATGGCGCTGCTCGCAGGCTATCCGGACCGAGTTGCGCGACGCGTGCGCGCCGGCGGGCGGCAGCTCGCACTCGCTGGGGGCGGCTCTGCGGAGCTCTCACCCGCGAGCGTCGTCCGTGACGCAGAGTGGCTCGTCGCGATCGACGCGGAAGAACGCGGTGGCGGCAGCCCAGGCCTCGGCGCCGCAGAGCGGGCCCGCGCGGGCATCGTCGTGCGCTTGGCAAGCGCCATCGATCCGGAGTGGCTCATCGATCTGTTCCCGAGCGACGTACAGGAGCGCCGGGAGGTTACCTGGGACCCGCAGGCCGAGCGGGTCGTAGCGCGCGAGACCCTCAGTTGGGATGGGCTCGTCCTCTACGCGTCCGAACCGACCCGCAGTCCTTCGGACGATTCATCGCGCAAGCTCGCCGAGGCGGCCCTGGCAGCAGGCCCCGCCGCGTTCACGGCCCCCGGGGTCCTCGACGCATGGCTAGAGAGAGTACGGTTCGCTTCGTCGGTCGACCCCTCGGTGCCCGCTCCCGACGACGATGCGGTACGAAAGGCCCTCGCCGAACTTTGCGTCGGTCGCGCAAGCTTTGCCGAATTACGCGACGCCGGCCTTTTGGATGCGCTTCGCTCCTCGCTCGGCGCTCGCCTTGCCGACGTCAATCGCCTCGCTCCCGAGCGCGTCAGCCTCGCCCTTGGCCGGTCGATTCCCGTCCGATACTTCTCCGGCAAGCCTCCCAGCATCGCGTCTCGCATGCAAGACTTCTTCGGCATGGTCGATGGCCCGCGGGTCGCGAACGGAAAAGTGCCGCTCGTCCTCGAACTCCTGGCTCCCAACGGACGCGCGGTGCAAGTGACAACCGACCTCGCAGGCTTCTGGCAGCGGCACTACCCTGCCCTGCGCAGAGAACTCATGCGCCGCTATCCGAAGCACGCGTGGCCTGAAGATCCGACGAAAGCAGTCGCTCAAACGCGCGAGCGACGCTGAGAGATTTGAGCATCTCGTTCAGGGCTTGGTCCCCGCGTCGGACGCCCGCACAGCCTTCGCCCGCGCATCGGACACGCTTGGCTCGTCGAACGCCGGCAGCTCGAGAGTCGGCGCGGGCGCAGCCCAGACGGGAGTCGCCAGAGGAGGCCCTGACAAACCCGCTGCGCCAACGCTGCCTGGCGCATCGGTGGCGGACCTTTGGCCCACGACCCATGCGCCCGCCGCTGCACCGACAAGGGCGCAAGTTCCCAACACGCCCCCAATCCATGCAGCCGCCGACGCGCGCGAAGGCACGGGAGCATGAAGTGACCGCACTTGCGGCGCCTCGCTCCGCTCAGGGCCTCGTTCGACCGGCCAGCGAAGGGACGACGAAGGAGGCCCACTCCACTCCCGCTGCGAAGGCGAACCCTCGCCCGCGGGGATTGACGACGAACGCTGGGAAGGGGCGACCGACAAGGCCTCGGTGCCGTGCTGAGGAACACGTCGCGTATCGATGGCGATGCTGCGGGTGGGCGTCATGCGATCAATGGCCTCGAGCGCTCGCGACGCCGTGCGTTCGGACGCCGGAGCCACAACCGGTTGCCCCACGGTCGGGGCCACGACCCCGCGCGCCGTCGCGCTCGGCAGTTTGGACGGCGCCAGCGACGGCAGCGGCGTAGAGATAACGTCCATGCCTTCCGCAGGGGAGGCAGGGTGATGATTGCGCTTTAGGTTGCGCAAGCTCGCCGCAAACGAAAATGCGTCGCGAGGCCGCCCGTTGGGGTCCTTGGCCAGGGCCGCCGCCAGCAGAGCATCGAGCTCGCGCGGGACCGGGGCGAACTGCGACACCGGCAGGGGCAGCTTCTTCAGGTGCGCCGTTCCGATACTTTGCGGATCGCCCTCATCGTCGAACGGCCCACGTCCGGCAATGATCTCGTAGAGCACCAGACCGGCCGCGTAGACGTCCGTCTTCGGCGTCGGCTTGTCGCCCCGGAGCTGCTCGGGCGCCGCATAACGCAACGTGCCAACGAATCGCCCGGCCGTTTCGTGACTCCCACTGTCGAGGACCGACACGATGCCGAAGTCGAGAAGCTTCGTCACCGTGACCCCGGCCGACGTGCGATGAAGGAAAATGTTGTCCGGCTTGACGTCGCGGTGAATCACACCCTTGTCGTGCGCGTGATCGAGCGCGTCCAACAGATCAATCGTAATGTGATAAGCGTGCGTAAGCTCGAGCCGCCCCTTCTTCTCGAGCACCAGCCGCAGCGATTGCCCATTGAGCCTTTGCATCACGTAATAGGGCAATCGTAAATCGTCCGCAGTGACTCCTGCGGTGATGACCTCGACGATGTTCGGGTGATTGAGCCGCGCGAGTGTCCTCGCCTCGTTTTGCATCCGTCGGGCCAAGTCCTCGCGCGCGCCAAGTTGCGGATGGAGCGTCTTCAGGACGTAGCGCTTGCCGATGGTCACGTCCTCGACGTCGTAGACGGTCCCCATCCCGCCGCCGCCAATCAGGCGCACGACCCGGTAGACTGTACCGGGTACCTGCTCACCTGGCTGGTAGTCGCGTGAATTCATCGAGATAGGGACTGGGTGCGCAAAGGTAGCACCAATCTGTCTAACGGCGAGCCGACGCGGGAAATTGAGCTATCGGCGAGGACTTGGGGCCGTGTCGCTCGCCTCGGCCAACTGCTTGAAGGGCAAGCGGTATAAAGAGGAGCCGGCGCGATGCCAAACAACAGAAGCAAGCTGCCGCTTGCAGCAGGCAAAAGGATTCTGATCGTCGCCGGCCCCAACGGCGCGGGGAAAACGACCTTCGCGCGGGAGTTCCTTCCGCAGGAGGCCGATTGCCTGACCTTCGTCAACGCCGATCTCATCGCGGATGGACTGTCGCCATTCGCCCCGACGCGCGCAGCGGTTCGCTCCGGGCGCATCATGCTTCAGCTCATCGCCGAGCACGTACAACGCGGCGAGAGCTTCGCTTTCGAGACCACGCTTGCGGGTCGCTCCTATGCCCGTGTGATCTCGCTCTGGCGCGAGGCTGGCTATCGAGTCACACTCATTTTTCTGTCGCTCCCTACGCCCGAGCTGGCCATCTCGCGGGTGGCGGAGCGTGTCCGCCAGGGGGGACACGACGTACCCGTCGATGTCGTTCGGCGCCGATTCGCGATCGGAAAAGAAAATTTCGAAAACTTGTACAAACCGATCGTCGACGAATGGCTCATTTATGACAATGCCGGCGACAGCCCAGTATTGCTAGACAGTGGAGGCCGCCCATGACTGGCGAGGTTACAAGACGACGGATCGATGCGAATGCGGAAGGAGTCCTGGCCGCCCTCCGCCGCGCTCGCCTGCGGGCGGAACGAGTGGCCCTGATGACGGGTACCCATTTGATCCAGGCGGTTGACGGCAAACCGGTTCGCGTGACCCCGCGGCCGACGGCGCAAGCCGAGGCCAGGACATTCCTCGATCCCTCCTCAGACGCCCCGATGGGCGTCGCAGAGGCGGGCGAACGCGACCCACCCAAGCCTATCGAATGAAATCCTCAGAGAGTCGGCACGGCGACCTGCCGGAAGCGCTCGGCGAGAGCGTCTCTGAAGCGCGCAAGTTGCGCCTCGGTGAGCGGTTCGAGCATCTGAGGGAGCGGGGACACCGGGAAATCGCGCAAGAGCCATGCAAACACGCCGGGGTCGATGCCGGCGTCTTTGCGCAGGGCCATCGGCAGATCGCGCTCTGGCGCGTAGCCCGCGCCATCGAGAAACAGTAGATCGACGAGATCGCGCGGCTCGCTTCGCGACAGGAGACAAGTGAGCTTGGACGCGCGCAGGTCAGCGAAAGATTCGACGAGGACTCCCTCGATGAGGGGCGGCGGCGGCTCCAAATCGGGCAACGCCTCGTGAACAAGATCGAGCTCAAGGGGGTTGCCTCCCACACGCACGGTCGCGCGAACGAACGACCCCGCGTCTCTCACGATGCGGATGTCTGCGTTGCACCTGCTCGCCACATACGGAAGATCGCGCACAAGGTCGCGCACGTGCTCCCGCTCGTGGCAGAAGAGATCGATGTCGGCCGAGAGGCGGTGTGCGAGGTGCACGCCGCTGAGCGCCGCGCCGCCAGCGAGGTGACATGGAGCGCGCAGTTGCAGTTCGCGCACGAGCGCGACGACGGGCGGAGGCACGACGCGCGCGTCGAACGTGCTACGCACCACGCGCCGCAGCCCCTATGGGAGGCACCAGGCGGTCTTCTTTTACGCCGAGCAAGTAGGCCCACATCGAGCGAGCGCGTCCTAGGTGGCGTTCGAGCCTCGGCCAGAGTGCCTTGATCTCATCAGGACGAACGAAGGACCAAACGTCACGCGTGTTGGCCTCGCGCAAAAGTGCGCCCATCCAGTATGCGCGTTCATCGGCGTCCGCTGAGGCCAGATGCCCGCGCAGCGCGCCCGCCGAAGCATCCGTCCACCACAGAAAATACGGCCTCGCCGAGTCGTCGAGGATGTCGTCAGACGTCGGGGGGAGACGCGCAAGCACAACTCGATCGTAGCACGCGCACTCGACACGCTCAGACACGGCTACAACGATGGCCGGGGGTGGAATGCTATGCTGCCCGTGTGGTCCACCCCTCGCCCCTCCTGCTCGACTCGCTTCGCCCCCTTCGGCGCCGCGAGTATGACCGCTTGGTCGGGCTGGGTGCCTTCGCGGACGAGCGCATCGAACTCTTGGCTGGAGTTCTCGTTGCGATGAGCCCCCAGGGTGCCGAGCACGCCGAGATTGCTGCGTACCTTGCCGAAAGACTCGCAGTCGCGCTCGCCGGGCGCGCCCGAGTCCGCGCCCACAGCCCACTGTCGCTGTCGGACGAATCGGAGCCGGAGCCGGATGTGGCGGTCGTACCCTCCGGTGACTACTCGCGCGGACATCCAACGAGCGCTTTGCTCGTCATCGAGGTGGCCGACTCGTCGCTGCGCAAAGACCGCGAGCTCAAAACTGAACTTTATGCCGAGGCGAGTGTTCCGGAGTACTGGGTCGTCGATCTTGTCTCTCGCTGTGTGCACGTTCACCGCGCGCCAACAGGCACGCGCTACGAGGATGTCTCCACGCTCTCGCCGGGCGTTGTGCTGCGTCCCGTGGCCTTTCCGGAAATTGCGATCGACATCCGCGAGATGCTGCGGGATCACTGACTGAGAGCCGTTCCGTCCCGTTCCGAACGAGCAGTTCTTGCGCCATTACAGAAGGCATGCGGGCGACCTCGCCATCGGTCACTTGGCACGAGGCGCTATTCGGGGCGGCTCGACTGCCCGAGGGCAAACGCAAGCGCGGTGCGCTTGACAGCGTGGAGGAGAGTCCCGGGGAGCGGCGTCGAGCCGCGCCCCGGGAACCCGGCCTCTATCTTCTACGGCTCGTGCCCGATGCCCCACTCGCGTTTCCGCTCTTTGCGGTACGTTTTGGCCATCGCTCGGACGACGCCACACATCCAGCGAGTGGCATAGCCGTGCGCGGGCACGTAGACCGACCGACCTTCGAGCAGCGAGACGAAGAAGTCTTGCACGACATCTTCGGCATCTTGCTTGAAGCCGCCCATGACGGACCGAGCTTCGCGAAGAAGCACCGGACCGAAGGCGACGTAGATGGCGCCGACGGCGCGCCGGTCGCCCTTGCAGGCGCGCACCACCAGGTCGGCAAATTCGGCCTGGATCTGCGCGTCCGTCTTGTGAGGATACAGCGAATACGATTGACGACTATTTGACGTGTTCATGACGATCTCCATTCAGTTGCGGTTTGGGTTGAGTGCAGTTTCGGGTTGGGGGCGCTCCCCTCCCGAGCCCCCGGCGACGGCACGTGCCGGCGCCGGGAGTCGGGAGAGAGAGCGGTGCTGCGGTGCTACGGATACTGTCGGTTACGACAGCGGGTGCGGCGTTGCGGGCGCGGTCACGGGCGCGGTCGTGCTCGGGCTCGCGGGCGACGCGGGTGCGGGTGCAGCTGCCGGGGAAGTCGCGGGCGCGGCCTGAGGCACCGTTCCCTTAATCGCGAGC
>WNFJ01067174.1_pt1 | contig 14428 bp, 12 predicted proteins | sample 5400461 | NCBI WGS metagenome assembly WNFJ01 (sample SAMN13153349, study PRJNA577476) | soil metagenome | isolation source: 115 cm saprolite on Douglas fir-dominated hillslope | place: USA:California | collected 2013-09-17 | reverse complement strand
GTTGCGATGCAACAAGGAACGTATGCTGCGAAGGCGATTTCGAGGCAACTCGAGGGAAAACCGAAGCAGAAGGACTTCAAGTATTTCGATAAAGGCAGTCTGGCCGTGATCGGCCGGTGGTCTGCGGTCGCCGACGCTTTCGGCATCCACTTGTCTGGATTCCCAGCTTGGTTGGTATGGGCATTCATCCATCTGACGTACATAGTCCAGTTCCAAAGCCGCATTCTGGTTTTCATTCAGTGGGCGATACAAGATCTCACTTTCAGTCGTGGGGCGCGGCTCATTACCGGAACCGCAGCCACTGACTTCAACTTCAATGAAGAGCTTGCTTCGGTTGTGAAGCCTGCAGACAGCAGCAAAGTCGCAGTGAACATGTAACCGATCAACAGGCTTTGGCATCCGGCATTAGAGAGACTCCGACGCTCCCGAGAAAGCGCGACCAAATGCAAATGTGGGACAGGAATGAATCGAACAGAATGGGCACACTCCAGATGCTCGCATTCGTCTTCTCGCCCCCAGCTATAGCGGCGGCCGGAGAGACATCGGCTCCGCCCCTGAGTCCGACAAACATCTTCGCGCCCGTTTCGACGCCGGCCAATTCGATCTTGGGATTATCTATCTTTGTGCTCGCGGTGACGGCGGCCATTTTTGTAGTCGTCTTTTCTTTGTTGGCCTACTCAGTCGTGAAGTTCAGGAAGCGGAGCAACGACGATGGCCGCGAGCCTGCTCAGATTTACGGCAGCAATCAAGTTGAAGTCGCCTGGACCGTTATACCCATTCTCATCGTCGTAGCGCTATTCATGGCAACGGCGCGAGTGATTGCCGATATACAGGGGGCCTCTGCTTCCGCGAATGCCGTCGAGGTTATCGCCATCGGCCACCAGTTTTGGTGGGAGTATCGCTATCCCGGACTGAACATCGTAACCGCGAACGAATTGCACGTGCCGGTTAGCGACCCAGGACATCCAACTCCGACTTTCATCAAGTTGCTGTCGGCCGATACCGATCACAGTTTCTGGGTCCCGCGGTTGGCGGGTAAGACTGACCTGATTCCCAATCACCCCAACAATACTTGGATCGACCCACATGAGGCGGGACTCTACCTGGGTCAGTGCGCGCAATACTGCGGGACACAACACGCCAAGATGCTTCTGCGCGTTTACGTTCAACCCCGCGAGGAGTTCGACCGCTGGATTCAACAGCAACAGCAGCCAGCGTTTCTGAGTGATGTTGTTTCCGAGGGGCGACGGGTATTCGAGACCACTGCCTGCATCAACTGTCATACGGTGGCGGGCACAGTGGCCAAAGGGCGCTTCGGCCCCGATCTCACGCACTTGATGAGCCGGGAAACAATCGCAGCCGGCGCGGCACGGAACACTCCAGAAAATCTTCGGCTCTGGATTCAAAAACCCGACGCCATCAAGCCTGGATCGTTAATGCCGGCGATGGAGCTGAATGATCGGGACCTGGATGCAGTGACGGTGTATTTGGAGACGCTTAGGTGAATACGTTGAGGACACTGTCCGATGTCAACTGATGCCATCACATGGCCGAAAGCGGAGGCGGTGCCCCGTGCGTTCAGCGATAAGCTCCACGAATGGGTGACCACCGTCGATCACAAGCGCCTGGGCATCCTCTACATACTCTACGCATTGGTGTTTCTCGTGATCGGCGGGATTGAAGCGGGGATCATGCGCATCCAGCTTGTCCGTGCGCACAATGACTTTGTCTCCCCGCAAGTTTTCAATCGGATGTTCACGATGCACGGCACTACCATGATCTTTTTCGTCGTGATGCCCCTGGTTTTTGGATTTGCCAATTACCTGGTTCCGCTGATGATTGGGGCGCGAGACATGGCGTTCCCGCGTCTGAATGCTTTCAGTTTTTGGTTGATGGCATTCGGAGGTTTGCTTCTTTACTTCAGCTTGGTGGGAGCAAACGGTCTGTATGGAGCTGGCAACGCGCCCGACGTGGGATGGTTTGCCTACGCGCCTCTGACGTCGCGGACGTTTTCGGTCGGGCATAGCACCGATTTCTGGACGCTCGGTCTTTTGGTCTCGGGCTTTGGCAGTATCGGCACAGCAGTCAATATTCTGACCACGATCTTATGTCTGCGCTGCCCAGGAATGAGCCTGGGGAAAATGCCCTTGCTGGCATGGCTCAACCTCGTCATGTCCGGAATGGTTGTACTTGCCATCAGCCCACTTACGGCCGCGCAGTTGATGTTGCTGGTCGACCGCTATCTCGGCGGCCACTTCTTCGACACCCAAGCTGGTGGTTCAGCGGTAATTTGGATGCACTTCTTTTGGGTGTTCGGCCATCCCGAAGTCTATGTTCTGGTCATTCCGGGATTCGCCTTCGCGTCCGAGATTATCCCGGTATTCTCGCGCAAAGCAATTTTCGGATATCCCGTCATGGTAGCGGCCACCATCTGCATTGGGTTCATCGGAATGAGCGTGTGGGCACACCACATGTTCACCGTCGGCATGAGTTCGACTGCGAATACCTTCTTCGTGCTGTCAACCATGGCGATTGCGGTTCCCACCGGAATAAAGATATTCAACTGGTTGGCTACGATGTGGGGAGGAAAGATTGAGTTCAAAACCCCAATGCTGTTTTGTGTCGCTTTTCTCTTCCAGTTTCTGGTCGCCGGACTCACCGGAATTATGCTGGGTTCCGCGCCCTTCAATTGGCAACTGAGTAATTCATATTTCGTCGTAGCGCACTTTCACTATGTGATCGTGGGCGCAATCCTGTTCACGATCTTCGGTGCCTTTTACTACTGGTTTCCCAAAATGTCGGGACAAATGTACAGCGAGACTCTGGGCAAGCTGCATTTCTGGCTCTTCCTAATCGGATTCCACTTGACGTTCGATTTCATGCACATTCCCGGACTGCTTGGCATGCCGCGGCGAATCTACACCTATGAGCCCGGACGCGGCTGGGATGTTTGGAATCTCATCGTAACCATTGGCGTTTTCTTTCAAGCGCTGGGCACGGTGGTTTTCGTGGTGAATCTGGTTTGGTCATACTTCAAGGGCGCGACTGCCGGCAACGACCCATGGGACGCTTGGACACTCGAGTGGTCCACACCTTCGCCTCCACCTGCATATAACTTCTCTGTCATTCCCACCGTCAAGAGCCGTCGCCCGCTCTGGGATCTCAAACATCCGGAAGATCCGGATTGGAAGTACGAATGAACGCGACATACATGCCGCTGCAGCAGCAACCGATCGCGCGGGAACTCCCCCTGCGTGGGCGTGTCGGAATGTTCGTCCTGATCGCTGCCGAAGCCGCTATTTTTACGATTTTTGTCGTAGCCTATATTTTCTATATCGGAAAAAGTCTTACAGGCCCCACCCCGCAAGACGTGCTGACGGCACCGATCTTCTACAGCATTTGCCTTCTGTCTAGCAGTGTAACAATTCATCTGGCGGTCAGAGCGCTTCGCGATGGAAAGGCCGGAGTTTTCTCACGATGGTGGTTCGCTACGATCGTGCTGGGCGCGATATTTCTGTACGGCACAGCGACAGAATGGCACAGGCTGATTTACCGAGAAGAATTGACCATCTCTACGAATCTTTTCGGGACTACTTACTACTCATTAGTTGGATTGCACGGATTTCACGTGGTCGTCGGCCTGCTCTGCCTAACGCTAGTTTTGGCATTTGCGCTAGCGGGACGAGTCCAACCGGAGCACGTGTATCGAGTTGATGTCTTGTCCCTCTACTGGCATTTCGTCGATGCCGTGTGGGTTGTGGTGTTCACGGTCGTTTACGTCGTTGGACGATAAAAAGTTGGAGCGGTAAAGCGCGGACCATAAGGCTGGACGAGAAAAAGGAACTACAGATGGGAACGAAAATGGTTGATCTATCGCCTCAAGAAGTAAGGCCACTGTCGGATTCTGTGGAACTGCCCGCGTCCACGGCATGGCCGATTGTCCTGGCTTTCGGTTTCACACTACTGTTCGCGGGATTGGTCACTAGCGCCTCCGTCAGCGTTCTCGGTGCAATCCTGGCGATTGCGGGCTCAGTCGGTTGGTTTCGCGACGTCTTGCCCCAAGAGAAGCACGAACGCGTGTCGGTCTCGGAGAAGGTAGTGCCTGTGACTACCAGCCGGCTGCAAGTGGCTCGCGTCGGATGGAAGACGCAAGAATTGCATCGGGCACGACTACCACTAGAAATTTATCCGATTTCGGCAGGAATAAAGGGCGGCATGGCTGGAAGCGTTGTAATGGCGGCACTGGCCGTAGCCTACGGAATTGTGAGCGGCCATGGAATGTGGTATCCAATCAATCTGTTGTCTGTTGGATTTTTTCCGGCAAGAACCACCATCGAGCAAATCGCTGCCTTTCATTGGGACGCTCTGATTATTGCGACGATCATTCACCTGCTCTGCTCCTTGCTCGTTGGTCTCCTTTACGGCGTCGCGCTTCCGATGTTTCCACGCGACCCGATTTTGCTGGGAGGGGGAATCGCGCCGATCTTATGGTCTGGTCTGCTACATAGCATCCTCGAAGCCATCAATCCCGTACTCAACCAGCGGATTAACTGGCTTTGGTTCGTCATTTCGCAGATCGGATTCGGCGTGGTCGCGGGAATCGTAGTTTCCAAGCAGGTTCGCATCCGCACTTGGCAGTATCTCCCATTCGCAGTGCGCGCCGGAATCGAGACTTCGGGACAAATGGAAAGCGACGAGGGCGACCATCGCTAATGACGCACCAACCTATTCTCGTTGTTGCGGGCGTGGTCGTTTTCCTGGCATGTACCGGTTGTAGTAGTTCGCCGGGTCGGCCTAAGTCGGACTCCGAGATCATTGCCCCGAACCAAGTTATGGATTTCAATCTGCTTTACGGTCAGAACTGCGCTGGATGCCACGGCCCAAGCGGACGGGGTGGAGCAGCGATCGCTTTGGCCAATCCCGTCTTTCTGGCAATCGCCGACAACAGCGCGATTCGCCGTGCGGCCGCAAACGGAGTACCCGGCACACCGATGCCGGCGTTTGCGCAGAGTGCGGGCGGGATGCTCACCGACAAACAGATCGACGCGCTTGTGAGTGGGATCCGTTCGTGGGCGAAACACAATGATCTGCAGAACGCGTCTCTTCCGCCGTATTCCGCGCCGACGGCTGGCGATCCCCAGCGTGGCGCTGGAGCATATCAGACGTATTGCTCCTCCTGCCACGGAATAGACGGTCGCGGAGGCAGCAAGGGCAGCTCAATTGTGGACGGCGCGTACCTCGCTCTGGTAAGCGATCAAGAACTTCGAACCATAGTCATTGCAGGCCGGCCGGAATTGGGCGCACCGGACTGGCGCGGTGATCTCGAGGGCCGACCCGTGTCCCCACAAGAAATTTCGGATGTCGTGGCCTGGCTTGCTGCTCACCGTACCCAGTCTCCGGGCCAGCCATATCCGATTCGTTCCGCAGAACGGGACAAGGGAGACCTTCGATGAGTGAAGAACAAGGAATGTCGAGACGCGCGATGATAGTGAAAGTAGGGATCTTTCTTAACGGCATCGTAGGCGCTGCGTTGGCAGTACCGATCGTGCGTTTTCTACTTTCACCAGTGACGCACGAACAAAAATCGGGATACGAATCGTGGCTCTCGCTCGGAGGGCTGGAACAGTTTCCTGCCGGCCAGACTCGGCTCGCCACCTATCGCAATCCCGTGGTTAACTCCTGGGATGGCAAAACCGGCGACAGCGCGTGCTGGGTTCGCAACGTTGACGATCAGACCTTTCAGGTTTTTGCCATCAACTGCGCGCACCTGGGATGTCCGGTGCGCTGGTTTCCCCAGTCCAGCCTGTTTATGTGTCCCTGTCACGGAGGCGCGTATTACCAGGATGGTTCGCGCGCTTCCGGACCGCCGGAGCGGGGATTGTTCCAGTACAACCACAAAATCGAAGACCGCAAGATTTTTATCAAAGCTGGCGAGATGCCGACGCCCGGTCGCGCCGCTAACACAAAGCGCGGAGGAACGACATGCGCCTGATCCCAAAAGTCGGCGAGTGGTTCGATCTGCGCTTGCAGATGGGTAAGACGATTCGCGAGACTGCCGAGCATCCGGTTCCACGCGAAACCGCGAGTTGGTTTTACGTTTTCGGTAGCGCAGCCCTCACGTGTTTCATGCTGCAGATTGTCACCGGAATCCTGCTTGCACTCATTTATGTACCCTCCGCCGGAGAAGCCTGGAACAGCCTCCAGACCCTCAACCATGCCATCGCTCTAGGTTGGTTCATACGAGCTCTGCACGGCTGGGGGTCGAATTTCATGGTCGCGATTGTCCTGATCCACATGTTGCAGGTCTTCCTGTTCGGAGCCTACAAGTTTCCCAGAGAACTGACTTGGATCGTGGGTGTTCTTCTTTTACTCGTGACGCTTGGAATGGCTTTTACCGGCCAGATCATGCGATTCGATCAGGACGCCTACTGGGGATTAGGCATCGGTGCATCGATCGCCAGCCGCGTCCCCGTGATCGGCCCCTGGGCTGTCAACTTGATGCTCGGTGGTCCGATCATAGCCGGAGCGACGCTTTCACGATTCTTCGCACTGCACGTTTTCGTTGTCCCCGGGTTACTGATCGCATTCGTCGGCGTGCACCTGCTGATGGTGCTGAAACTCGGAATTAATGAATGGCCGATGCCGGGGCGAGTGGTCCGGCGTGCCACCTACATGCAGGAATATCACGAACTGACGCGGAAGCAGGGCATACCGTTCGTGCCGAACGCAGTGGGAAAGGACATACTGTTTTCCGGTTTCCTTCTTCTTGCGATCGCTGCCTGCGCGGTTTATTTTGGCCCCTTCGGTCCGAGTGGCCAGCCTGATCCCACGATTATTCAGACCGCTCCGCGTCCTGACTTTTTCTTTCTCTGGCTCTATGCGCTGCTCTCGTTTTTGCCTCCTTCGGCGGAGACACCGATATTGCTCATTGGTCCCGCCATCGGCATCATCGTGCTGCTGGCGCTTCCGTTTTTTGCCGGCGAAGGTGAGAAGAGCTGGAGGCGCAGACCGATTGCCGTGCTCACGATTCTATTGATCGCCGTAGCTCTCGGCACTATGACGCATTTGGGTCAGCACACACCCTGGAGCCCGGTCATGGATGCTTGGAGCAGCGAGCCGATTCCATCACAGTATGTGCACGGACGCACGGCACTCGAGCGTAGGGGTGCGCTCGTATTCCAAGCCAAGCAGTGTCATAACTGTCATTCTCTGGATGACCGGGGAGGTCAGCGCGGTCCGGCGCTGGACAGTGTTGCTCTGCGGCTCACCGAAGACCAACTCATCCGCCAAGTAATCCAGGGCGGAGGGAATATGCCCGCCTATGGGAAAAATCTGAGCCCGGCGGAGACGACTGCACTGGTGGCGTTTCTTAAGACGTTGCACCCGGCCAATCAAGCGCCGGCGCGTGATGCTTCTCGCGCTATCGCACTAGACGCGGGCGAGAGTGCCGCGCGACCCTAGGCTTTCTTATGCCATTCGAAATCCACGCCCACGCGGAGCATGGAAGTTTCTCACCGCTGCTTACTCTCTGTTTGCTCCTGCTGACGTTCGTCTACTGCCGCGGATGGGTTCGCATTCGGAGTACTTCTCCAACTCTCATTCCGTTTTGGCGGCTTGCAGCGTTTGTGAGCGGACTGTTCTCACTGTGGATCGCTCTAGCCTCCCCCCTCGCTGTACTTGATCACCAGTTGCTCATTGTCCACATGATGAAACATCTTCTGTTGATGACGGCAGGCGCTCCTTTGATTTTATTGGGGGCCCCGAGTTTGCCGCTGCAGTGCGGGCTCCCGAAATACTTTATGCGTCGCAGCCTGCTTCTCAGTCGAACACCGCCATTGCTCGGACGTTTTCTCAGCAACTATGTCTTCTGCTGGGCCGCCGGTGCTGCCGCGGTGATCGGATGGCACATCCCCGCGTTGTTCAGCCTAGCCATGTCGTCCCACACTTGGCACATCGTCGAAGAGACATCCTTTCTGTCCGCGGGTCTTCTATTCTGGTGGCCAATCGTCCGACAGTGGTCGAGTGACGCGAGGCCACCGCAGTGGTCCATGCCGCTGTATCTTTTCCTCGCTACCTTGCCGTGCGACATTCTTTCTGCATTTCTCACGTTTTGTGATCGCGTTGTCTATCCAAGCTATGTTTCTGCGGTTCGAGTATTCAATCTCTCTCCTCTCCAAGATCAAGAGTGTGCAGGTGCCCTGATGTGGGTATTCGTGACATTTGCGTACTTGATTCCAGCGGTTGTAATCACCATGCAGATACTCACGCCTTGCCGTGTAGATCGCCAAAGGAAGGCGTCGGGCGTGTTGTCCCAACTTGCAGTGGCAACAATCAGTGGCGCCGAGGTGGAGGTCCTTCAAAGATATGGCGGCTGACCCTATCCTTATTATTGCGCCTACCCAGCCCCGCCTCGTGCCCATACGGGGACGAAGTAACGCAATCCGTTCAGCAATAGCCGATTACTGGGCTCTCACTAAGCCGGAGGTGAATTTCCTGATCGCGATTGCAACCTTCACCGGCTTTTATCTGGCTGTTCCAGCCCCATTACGCGAGTTTCCATCGCTGCGACTGGTTCACACCTTATTAGGTACGCTACTGGTCGCCAGCGGCACCGGTACGCTGAATCAACACATCGAGCGACGATTCGATGCCCAGATGCGCCGAACCGCCCGGCGTCCGCTCGCTGCCGGCAGGCTGAAATCTGCCGCGGTTCTATGGTTCGGTATCGCTCTGTCGGCCATTGGTTGTATTTATCTTGCGACCGCGGTCAATCTGCTGGCGAGTCTGCTTGCGCTTTTTACGCTGCTGTCTTACTTGTTCCTCTACACTCCGCTGAAACGAAAAACACCTGCGTGTGTCCTGGTCGGCGCGCTTCCGGGGGCTGTGCCTCCGCTGATCGGCTGGGTCGCGGCATCCGGCAAGTTGAGTCTCGAGGCATGGGTACTCTACGCCATGCTTTTCCTGTGGCAGTTCCCACACTTCATGGCAATCGCGTGGATGTACCGCGAAGACTACGATCGCGCGGGATACTTCGTGTTGCCCCAGGGCCAAACAAGAGTTATTTTCGTGGCTTTGCAAACCATATTGCCTCTTCTCGCCTTGCTTCCCATAAGTCTGCTCGCAGTCTCGGGCGGCCAGCCAAGTTTCCTCTCGGGCATCGGACCTTTTCTCCTGAGTTTGGGATTTTTGTACTACGGGGTAGAATTCGTGCGGCGTAGACCTAACGCGGCCGCACGCCGGCTCTTGTTGGCTTCCATAATCTATCTTCCATCGCTTTCAGTGCTGGTGGTGCTTTTTAAAGGCTGGCGGGCCCTATAGTGTCAACGGCAAAAACGATTCCTGCTGCATCACATGGCGATGGACAACTCAGTAAGTTCATTGTGGCCAGAGAGAACCCCTCGTCTCTAGTTAACGCGGCTCGAACCACTGTGGCAGCAGTTGCGTCTTACCTGATCGCCCGTTTGTTTCGATTGCCGGAAGCTTACTGGGCTCCGATCTCGACACTGATAGGCATGCAATCGACGCTGGGTGCTTCAATGCCAGTTTCCGTGCAGCATTTCGCGGGGACAGCAGTCGGAGCGGCCGTTGGGGCAGTAACTGCTACCTACTTCCGCGAAAGCGTCTGGGCATTCGGCGTAGCCGTTCTTATCATGGGATTGCTTTGTGCGGTCTTGCGGGTTGAGAGAGGTGCGTACCGGTATGCGACTACTACGCTGATAATAGTGATGCTCGTGACGCGATCCACCAGCGCATGGCGAATTGCAACTCACCGGTTCTTTGAAGTTTCGATAGGGATCTCGGTCGGCCTTGTGCTCTCCGCTCTCTGGCCCGAACAGTTTGGGAAGTTTGAAAACAAAGGCAAATCATGAAGCACGAAGTCCAACTGCGATCGTCGCGTCGCCGAGAACTTTGCGAACCGCCGGATCGGAGAGAAAGGCTTTTCGCAGAGATTCTTTGGCTGGCAGGGAATTCGCCAGCTTCATGATTGTCTCGCGGCTAAGTGCCAGGTAGGATTCCGCCATTTCGCGCTCGCCGGTGCGCTCGTGAAGTTCGGCCGCGACGGCGTGAACGCGCCAGCTGGCCAGCGGCACTTCATAACCCTCCATCGTCGACACTCCTTTGGCAATGCAGTCGTGTGCCCTCGTGATGTCGAGTTCTGCCCTAGCGACCCGAGCACTCATTTCCCAGGCCCGCGCCTGATAAGTCCGCTCTGCGGTCACCTGCGTCACAGCCAGAAACCTTTCCGTCTCAGCACGTGCTTCCTTCAGATCCCCGCTTGCGAACCAAAGTTCCGCAAGGGCGGAGTGTAGCGCCATGCGATGGTGCCAGTCGTGTATCACTGTGTGGTGATCCATTTCGTCGCGGAGCGTGAATAAATGCTCCCGAGCAAGCACATAATTGCCCAAAGCCCTATGCGCCGAACCCAACAAGGCAAGGCAGGATCGGCGCCAAGGTCGCCGCGGCGGATCCCCGAGCAAAGGGAGAACTGAATCGCAAATCTCCACAGCACCGGCGAAATCCATTGCCTCAAGATGGAGCCACGCCTGGAAGAGGCGTAATGTCTGAGCGCGGTAAGAGTCCCCGTTTCTGTCCGCCATGGCGATTCCCACTCTAATCTCCCGCAACGTTTCGCCCCACTCACCCAGAAACAGAAGACTCCATGGCAAGATGAACTGACTTTGCCAATATGGCGTACTTAAGTAGGGATTCTCCTCGACTTGGTTAAGCAGGATCGCAAGGCTCTCGACGGCGTTTCGCTGCGCCTCGCGGTATTGGGAGGAAACCCACTGGATGAAGTTGTAATCGATCAGATGGCACGCAAGCAGGAGACGATCACCCGATTGTCCGATCTCTGCGACAGCCCTTCGGCACTCATCGGCGTCAGCAGCATCCCACCCTCCTGCCCAAATGCGCCGCACGAGGCAGCGTGCGCGGGTCCTTGCGCGCATTAGAGGCTCTTTCTGCCTGGCGCCGAGTTCGAGCGCGCGTTCCAAGACCTTGAGACAGCGCTCAGAACTGATCCAGGACAATGGGTAAGCCATGTCAATGAGTGCACCTACCTCCACATCGATAAGGCCATAGTGCGCAGCCCGACCAGCCAGGGCCTCGCAGGTTTCGACGACTCGCATGTCGAAAGAGACAAGGTATATACCGGCGAGCTTTGCCAGAACCTCGGTCTCAATACTAGCGCGCTCTGCCTCGGGTAGCTTGCGCGACAATTCGACAGCGTGCTGCAGAGCGGCTACGGCCTCCCGAGGTGCGTAACGCCGCCCAGCGGTTTCCGCCACCAGCCGTAAGTATTTAATAGCGCGGGACCAATTGCGGCTCTCTTCGAAATGATGCGCAAGCTCGGGCGCCACTTCGGCTGGACCGGCTGAAAAGAGCTCTTCCAATTGCTCACCGATACGCTGGTGCAACTTCATCCTGCGTCCTGGCGCGAGTGGACGATAGAAGGCTTCCCGATACAATGCGTGCGCAAACTTGTAGCGGCCTGAGGCCGTTCCGTCCGGAAATTCCTGAGGCTGTGCCGAACGGACGAGTTGGTGCCGGTGCAGGACTCCTTGGCACAAATATTCAAAGTGCTCAACATTCATGTTTGCTGCCGTGGCACTGACCGCCGTGGAGAACAAAACACCGGCGACACTCGCTGCCTCCAAAGCTCGACGCTCTTCATCGCTCAATCGCTCGACCTGCGATTCGATCATCTGCCGCAGACTTTCCGGTGTACGAACCTCGACGTCCTGTAGCGGGACCGTAAGGGTCAAGCCGGCATTTTCCTGCGCGATGAGTTTCTGCTCTTTCATGTACTTTAAGATTGCGACCATGAAGAGAGGATTTCCTTCAGTGCAGCGATGAATTAACCCAGCCAAGCCCTCAGGCAGGGCCACTCCTTCCGACTCAGTAGCCAAGTACTCGGCTACCTCGGATTCGTCGAGCGGCTCCAAGGCAATCTCGTGGCCTAATTCATGAACCACTAGCTCGCGCTTTAGCGCCTTCAAGGGATGATCCGACAGCGCGAGATCTGCGGCCCGGTATGTGCCGATGAGCATCAGTTTGGCGGACTGCCGACGGCGGGCCAGTGCAGAGATGAGATCAACCGTTGCGTGGTCCACCCAGTGGAGATCCTCGAACACTAGGAGGAGAGGCCTGTCGGATGCAATCGTCTCCAGGGCCTCGCTGACTTCTCGCAGCATGCGTTGGCGAGTCGCACCGAGAATCTCTTGCTGTAGCATTTCTCGATGTTCGGGTCTTACAAGTGCAGGGAACTGTACTAATAAGGTAGGCGCCTGCTTCTCAAGGATACGGACAATATGGTCTCCTGCTGGCCCTCGGGACAGCTGACCCAACGCTTCGAGAAGTGGGTAGTAAGCTTCCTTGCCTCCATATCCCTCCACACATTGTCCGCGCGCGAAGCGAACTCCGATGAGGTCGGCGGCAAGCCGGCGTTGAAACTCGTCCACAAGCGCGGTCTTTCCGATTCCGGACTCGCCGGTGATGAAAACAATTTGCCGGCGGCCGCTCGATGCTGTTTGCAGGTTCTCGCTTAGGCGGCCCAATTCCGCGTTCCGGCCAACCAGCTTCCCCGAGGTTGGTTCAAGAGAAATCGTTGATTCGGTTGAAACGTCACTGATCGGAGCGATAAACCGATACCCACGCCGAGGAAGAGTCTCGATGAATTGAGGATTTTTCGCACCGTCCCCTAAAGCAGTGCGGACGTCTAAGATGTGGCTCTTGATTACTTCCGGTTGAACGAACGTGTCGGGCCACAGAGCCTCAAGCAGTTCGTTTTGGGTGACCAGTCGTCCGGCGTGCTCAACCAGATATCGCAAGACGCCGAATGCTTTAGGTGTCAGACGAATCCGCTGATCGTCTCCATTGTCCCTGTGACGCCAGAGACACTGGTTGACGGTGTCCAGCCGGAACGGAGGAAATTCCTTCATGCTTGGCCTGCAACGCTGCGTTCGTCACTGCTTCCCTCGTATGATACATACAACCATGTGGGAGCGGTTGTTTCTCAAGATTAATGATCGGTCTCGCACCGTTGCAACGTTCGCACGATACTGCCCCGGATGAGCGGGCTCCACCGCTCGTCGGTTGGCTATGAGCGGGACAATCGCTTAACCGACTTTTTCGGCAACCTGGGACAGCGCGAACTCTTCCAGGTGATGCGCGTCGCTGTTGAATTTGCGGATGCCTTCGGCGAGCTTTTCCGTCGCCATCGCGTCCTCGTTGTGCATCCAGCGGAACGTCTTCTCGTCCAGGTGAAGGCGTTCTTCCTTAGTTGCTTGCGCTTTTGCCGGATCCAGTTTCCGGTCTAGAGCGCCCTCGGCCTGCTCCAACTGGTCAAGAAGCTCCGGACTGATGGTGAGCAAATCGCATCCGGCTAAGTGGACGATCTGATTTACATTCCGGAAACTTGCACCCATCACCTGGGTCTTGTAACCGTATTTCTTGTAGTAATTGTAGATGCGAGTGACGGACGCAACTCCGGGATCCTGGTCTGCAGGAATCTCTGCGCCTCCGCGCTCCTTCTTATACCAGTCGTAAATACGGCCGACGAAAGGCGAAATCAGGGTCACTCCGGCCTCGGCGCAGGCCACGGCTTGGGCAAAGCTGAAAAGAAGTGTCAGATTACAGTGGGTGGCTTCTTTCTCAAGAAGCTCGGCTGCACGAATGCCCTCCCAGGTGCTCGCGATCTTGATGAGGATACGTTCGCGAGCCACACCCTTCTTTTCGTACAAATAGATGAGCTTGCGGGCTTTGGCAACCGTCCCCGCGGTATCGAAGCTCAAGCTAGCCGCTACCTCCGTAGAGACGCGGCCGGGAACGACTTTGAGTATCTCCCATCCGAAAAGGACGAAAAGACGATCAATGAACTCCGCCGCCATTTCTTCGTGCCGGCCGCCGCGTTCAATGGCAAGTTCGGCAGCCTCTTCCACCAAGTGCCGGTACACGGGCATTTGGGCGGCATGGTAAAGCAACGACGGGTTAGTGGTCGCGTCCTGCGGCCGGTGCTTCGCAATGGCTTCAATATCGCCAGTATCGGCCACCACGGTCGTGTATTTCTTTAGAGATTCAAGCAACGTCATGTTATCTCCTGTTTACTTAGGCCCAACACCCTGAAGCTCCGGATGATCGTTCTTCGCGCCTATCGATCTGTTTTCGAGTTGAGCGACCTTGGCTAGCCGGCGGCGATGCCGCTCTGCACCGCTGAACTTGGCGTCAAGGAAGTTCTTCGTGCAATCCCACGCGAGCGCGATGCCCATAGTACGCCCGCCGAAGCAGACTATATTCATGTCATCGTCCTCGACGCCTTGGCGGGCCGAAAATTGGTCCTCACAAACCGCGGCTCGCACGCCGTTCACCTTGTTGGCAGCTACGGAAGCGCCCACACCGCTGCCGCACACTAGAACGCCCCGTTTCACGG
>WNFJ01252894.1_pt2 | contig 14430 bp, 14 predicted proteins | sample 5400461 | NCBI WGS metagenome assembly WNFJ01 (sample SAMN13153349, study PRJNA577476) | soil metagenome | isolation source: 115 cm saprolite on Douglas fir-dominated hillslope | place: USA:California | collected 2013-09-17 | reverse complement strand
CAAGGGACTGTTCTGGCTCACCTGTTGGAATGCTTGCTGATTCATGCCTCTTCGGATTCTAGTCTGCCGTGGAACGTATCCGGAGTTACGAAAGTAGGGCGTGTTAGTGCAGGCCGCTGCCCCAGGCTGGGTTTCCCGTTCCAAAGGGAGATGGCCTCCTAATGAACATTGCGCGAACAGACGATGGACAATTGAAGGGGTTGGCCCGACCGTTCGCCCCAAAATGAGAACCACTCCATACCATCAAGGCAGGCGTCAAGCGGGGCGGAAAGGCAGGTAGCGATCGCAGCCCTTCACCCGCCGGAAATCGCTCCCAACTTCGGACGGAACGGCTGCGATGAGCGACACGGACAGTGACAGCGATATCGTCAAGGATTTTCTGGTCGAGAGTTACGAGAACCTGGACCGGCGGCTCGCCTCAAAAACCGGGCCAGTGGCCGCGGCCGGCGGTGCGCTGGTTACAAAACGTTGCGCGACGAGCGGCGCAACCAGGAAGAGAATGCAGACCGCGATTTTTCCCATGATTCTCACTCCTGCGGAGGGTTACCGCCGCGCATGACCACCAGCACTAAACTCGGTCCCACTACGTCCACATTCTTCTGGCCAAGCGCTCGCCTTCCCTTGCGCCCTGAATTCTCCGGTCAACCCGAACAATCCTGAACAATCCAAAGCCACTTGAAACTTGCTCCGTCGCCAAAATTAACAAGACGCGGATGCATGGCAATGAAGCGCCATATTGGGAACTGAGAGGGTCGTTCAGGTCCGCAATGGCCGAGGAACCATTCGGCGTATCCGGCGGCTCTCTTTCGAGCCAAAACTTTGGTGGTGTACCCCATCTCCCGGGCTTGCTATCCTAATGACAGGAACCCGTGCTCCCTGAGAGCTGAAGGCTGACGGCTAAGCCCTGGTACCCCGCGAGTTATCAACCCCATGCAAATGGTGATCGACATCTTCGCGCAGATTTTCGCCACCCTCTGGGCGCACAAACTGCGTTCGTTCCTTACCATGTTCGGCATCGCCTGGGGTGTCGGTTCTCTGCTCCTGCTGGTCGGGCTCGGCGAGGGCTTCAGAACCGGTAACCAGCGCGGCCTTTCGGAGTACGGAGAAAACATCATGATGCTCTTCCCCGGTCGCGCTCCGGCCGTACAGGGCAGCACGAACTCCGCTCGCCAGTATCGGCTAACTTACCAGGATTACCTCGACATCCGCAAAGAAGCCCCGCACATTCGCGCCATCACTCCCGTCCTCGCCACCAACGAGGTACACGCCATCAGCGAATTCGCCAGCGCCAGTGGCCAACTCACCGGAGCCGAACCGCAGTACAACGGAATCCGCTTCCTCCCGCTGAAACTGGGACGCTGGCTCAACGGCCTCGACGAAGTTCAGAAACGCGACGTGGTCGTCCTCGGCGATGAGATGACGCGCAACCTCTTTCCGGGACGTCCCGCCGTCGGCTCGTTCATTCTGCTCAATGGCTATCGCTTCGAAGTCATCGGCACTCTGAAGCGCGTTGGCCGCGGTGACGACAACTCCACCAACACCCGCTGCTATATTCCATTCCAGGTGATGCGCAGTGACTTCCCGCTCAAGGGCGAGGAAGCGTACGATGCGATATCGGGCCTCAACTATCAGCCGCGCGTCGCCGATGAACACCTGCTCGCTCAAGATGAGGCTCGCCGCGTCGTCGCGCGCAATCACCACTTCGATTATCACGATGAAGACGCCTTCGAAGGCTGGGATACCGTCAAGCAAGCGCAGATGATGGGCACCATCTTCGATGCGATGAACGAATTCCTCGGTACCGTCGGTCTAGTCACGCTCGCTCTCGGCGCCATCGGCGTCATCAACATCATGCTCATCTCCGTCACCGAACGCACGCGCGAAATCGGATTGCGCAAGGCCCTGGGCGCCACCAATCGCAGCATCATGCTGCAATTCTTCGCTGAGGGCATTTTGCTCACGCTGGGCAGCGGACTCATCGGCATGGGACTGATCGGCGGCTTCATGGCCATGTTCCGCAATTACAATGGACCCGGCGGCTTCGATCCGCCGCGGCTGGTTCTGAAAACTGCCATCTTGGCCATCGCCAGCCTTACTCTCGCAGGCGTCGCCGCTGGACTCTATCCCGCGCGCAAGGCCGCCCGCCTGGAACCAGTCGAGGCCTTGAGACAGGAATAATGAGGATTTGTAATTTTGCAATTGTGTTTCGGACACTTGAAATTGCAAATTACAAATCAACAATTACAAATAGCCCTATGATGCGCGACCTGCTCCATGAGTCCTACAACGCGATGCGCCACAACCGGCGCCGTACCGCGCTCACCATGCTGGGCATGGCCTGGGGCATCGCCACAGTCGTCATGCTTCTCGCCTACGGTGATGGCTTCGGCCGCGCATGCGCCAACATCTTTGCCAACTTCGGAACGAAACTCTTTATTGTGGTTCCTGGCCGATCCTCCATGCAGTCGGGAGGCGAAAAGGCGGGCGCGCCCGTGCGCATTACACTGGACGACGTCGATCTGCTCACAACCAACATCCCGCAGATCACCCACATCACTCCGGACTGCTTCAAGAACGCGACCGTGACTTACGACACTCGCTCTTACCCCATGAACGTCAACGGAGAGTACCCCAACACGTTCGCCATCCGCGCTCTGACCCTCGGCCAGGGACGTTTCTACAATTCTGAAGATCAGATCCAGCGGGCACGTATCGCCGTCATCGGTTCCGAAACCAAAGAAAAACTTTTCTCCGGACGCAACGCCGTCGGCGAATACATCCGCCTTGATGGCATCAGCTTTGAAGTCGTCGGAGTCCTCGCCCCCAAAATGCAGGCGGGCGATGACAACATCAATCGCGTCGTCTACGTTCCCTTCACCACCATGAGCGACCTCAAGGACACCCACTACCTCGACTCCGTCTGGTTCAATTACGAAACCAACGACTATGAACGGATCGAGCAATCCGTGCGCTACATCATGGCCGCGCAACACAAGTTCAACCCCGCCGACCGCCGCGCCCTGTTTGTCTTTAATCTTATGGAGCAGGTACACCAGTTCGAGATCATCACCATCGGCCTCAAGATCCTGCTCGCCTTCATTGGCACCCTCACTCTGGGCATCGGTGGCGTCGGCCTGATGAACATCATGCTCGTCTCCGTCACCCAGCGCACCCGCGAAATCGGCGTGGAGAAAGCCCTCGGCGCGCGGCGCCGCCACATCTTCCTCCAGTTTCTGGCCGAGGCGCTCACCATCACCTTCATCGGCGGACTCGCCGGCATCGTCCTGGCTTACCTCGTTGCCTTTTCCGTCGGCAGACTTACCCTCTACAGCGCCATGGCCAAACACGCCGAGGCCGGCGACATTCGCCTCATGATCAACCCCATCACTTTGATCGTCGCTGTCCTCACCGTCGGACTGATCAGCGGCATGGTCCCCGCCATCCGTGCCTCCCGCCTCGACCCTATCGAAGCCCTCCGTTACGAATAGAAGCGTACAGTGCGCGTTCCTGGAGGGGATTTGTGTAGGCTAACGTGTCTGCGTGAGAACTCAGTTTCGGGCAACCCAGAGGGACGAGGATGCCCGGGAATCCAGCCCCGGAGGGGCGCCCGAACTTAGCCACGAGCTTCAGCCCGGGGTAGAGTGGAATGACGACGCCGGTCCCGGAGGGACGACCGATGGTCTCACGCACACACTCACGTGCGCGCCGCGCCCACAACCTTAGAAACCCGCAGCAACATCCAAAGCGGTATAGTGTTATCGCGATTGGAGGAGTGTCAAAAATGAAAAGCTGATTGGATTGCTCGCGATATGTTTCTTGTTCTCTCTCTCAGCGTTGGCGCAACATGGCGGCCATGGTGGCGGCGGCCGGCCCGACGTCGGTGGCGGCCGTATAAACATTCCGACACATGGCCCGGCGAGGGTAACCACTCCGCACCCGGTCGAGGAACATCGCCACTTCAACGACAAGGCTGGACATCCCGATGCTCCCCACGTACATAGCCGTCGGGAATGGGTGGCCACGATACCGGCCGCGACGATCCTCATTACCATCTGGACCATCCGTGGGAGCATGGCCGCTTCACCGGCGGTATCGGTCGCGGACATGTGTGGCACCTCGGAGGCGGTGGTCCCAGCCGCTTCTCGTTCGCCGGCTTCTACTTCTCCGTAGCTCCATTCGACATCGATTTCTGTAACGCTACGATGATCCCGATCACATCGGCTGGTATCTCGCCTACAACGTCAGGCTCGGCACGTATGTCCACGTGATGTATCTGGGATCATAGAACGGTGATCGGTGAGATTTTTGTGAGCAGTTTGTCCGGTGGAGCATTGGGCGGGTACGCCCGTCGCTCCACCAGCCAAAATGTTCCGTTACTTCTTTTCTTCGCTCTTATCGTCCTTGGCCTTTTCTTCTTTCGCCTTTTCCTCAATCGACAGCAGTTCGACTTCAAAGATCAGGGTAGCATTGGGCCCAATCTCGGCGCCAGCGCCCCGCTCAGCATACGCAAGGCTTGAAGGAACGAAGAGCTGCCACTTCGATCCCACGGGCATCAGTTGCAGCGCTTCCGTCCACGCTTTGATAACTTGACCGACCGCAAATGTCGCCGGTTGCCCGCGCTTGTAGGAGCTGTCAAATTCCGTGCCATTAATGAGAGTGCCCCTGTAGTTGCATTTGACCGAGTCGCTCGCCGTGGGCTTCGGTCCGGTGCCGGCTGTCAGAATCTTGTACTGCAAACCACTGGGCAGTGTAACGACGCCGTCTTTACTCTTGTTGGCGGCCAGAAATGCTTCGCCTTCGGTCTTATTCGCGGCCGCTGCCTGTTGCGTTTTCTCTTGCTGCTGTTTCTTAATCTCGGTCTGAACCTCGTTGAGCACCGCCTGCGCTTCCTCTTGCGTCAGACGCGTCTTCGAGCCTGCCGCAGCGTCTTTCAGTCCCTGGGCCAACAGATTCCAGTCCACCTCGACCGACTGCTTTTTTAGGCCTTGCGAATAACCGGTTCCGATATTCATTCCCAATGCGTAGCTGAACTTCTCTTTTCGCGTTTTAAGAGGAACTGCCGCCGCGCTCTTCGCTGCTGTTCCCGTCTTCTTTGCCGGAGCCTTCGCCGTTGTGGCCGCTTTCGGAGTTTTGGCTGCAGGAGCCGCTGGAGTCGTTGCCGCCGGACTGCTTGCTGCTGGAGTCTGCTGGCCGTAGCCAACTCCGACCAGCGTCATCCCGGCGGCCAATAGTAAGGCCGTAGTGAGAGATCTCTGCATGTATCTATTGTCACATTGCTCCGCATTCTCCGCCAGACCACCGCACGGGTCGATTTACCAGGGAGGAACCCCAACCAACCCGCCGTGCAAGGGCTGTTCGCATCAGGGCATGCCTGCAGGCATGTCGTACCCGCTGCACTATGGGAGCGCCTTCACGGATTGCTGAAAAACTCACGTAGGGCGAGCCGCCCTCGGCTTCCAGCGAGCGAACGGCACAGGGAAGCGCGCGCCTTCAGGCGCGAAGGCCGTGAGAGTCGAATTTTGCGACGGAGGAGGCGAAGGGCATTCACATCTTTGCGATCGCCTGGAGCAGGCGGCCCGGATTTCGCTATAATCCCCCCATGCGGGCATTCACATCTTTGCGATCGCCTGGAGCAGGCGGCCCGGATTTCGCTATAATCCCCCCATGCAAACCACTCACTTGTTTTCGCTCGCACTGCTTGTGGTCGCACTCGCATCCGCCAGTTCGGCCAAGACTGTGGTTCACCTTAAGGATGCCCAAGGCAAGGCTGTGGGTACCGCGACTCTATTGAAATCCGGCTCTGGAATCGGAATGGAAGTCAATCTCGAGAATCTACCTCCCGGCGTACATGCCATCCACTTTCATCAGAACGCGAAGTGCGATGCCCCGGACTTCAAGTCCGCGGGACCCCATTTCAATCCCGATGGCAAGAAGCATGGATTGGAGAATCCCGAAGGCCACCACAACGGCGACAATCCCAATTTCACGGTCGGCGGGGATGGAAAAGCGCATTTCAAAGCGGAGAATAAAGACGTCACGCTCGGCAAAGACAGCCATTCACTGTTCAGCAACGGCGGAACAGCACTCATAGTGCACGCCCAAGCCGACGACCAAAAGACCGATCCCGCAGGCAACGCCGGCGACCGCATCGCCTGCGGCGTAATTAAAAAGTAGTCCTTGGCAAGGCAGAGATCGGGTGGGAACGGGCGTGTGGGGACAGGCGCCTCGCCCGTCCAAGCCGAGGGCAGCTCGGCCTCGCCTCTAATGTGCGCACCCCACGGCATAAGGCCGTGCCCTTCCCACTGAAATTTGCCAGGTACCTTCTTCCCTACTTCCCCGCCGGCACGTACAGCGCGGGGATGCTCTGCTTGCTCACCATCCCATTCAATGCTGGCAGGTCCTTCGACATGAGCTCGCGATACTGCCCCAGCAGCGCCTGCGCCTGCTTCTCCAGGCCTTCGAAGACCTCATACTGCTGTTTGGTAGGCGCGGCGTCGGCCGATTCCACGCTGAAGAGCAGCGAGTGCGCCCGCTCATCAATCAGCACCGGATAGTTGAGGTTCGACTCCGAACTCTTCGAGTTCACCTGGAGCAACTGCGACTCCACATCGAGGCTCTTCTTGTCGAAGTCCTTGGTCGCCGAAACGAGCGATGCGTAATGTGTATCATCGCCGAAACGCCGCGCCATCCCGCGAGTCTGCGTGCGCACTTCGCGAATGGTTGCAACCGCCTCGTGAATCTGGGAAACCTCGGCCACAATCTTGCGTCCCAACTCACTCTGCTTTTGCAGATCGTCATTCGACGCCTTCACCCGCGGATCCGCTTTCAACTCCAGCGGCGCCGTGTACGACTTCCCTTCCGCCGTCAGCCGCACCTGATAGGCTCCCGGCGGCACCATCGGTCCACGATTGCGGAACTCCGCGCTCGGCTCTCCCGCCAGCGGAGTCGGCCCCTGCAAACGCAAGTCCCACGTAAAGCGGTTCACGCCCGCTTCGGCCGGAATCTTCTCTTCGGGAGGAGTGAGATCAGGCCACTCTGGTGGTGTATCCGCTTCCTTCTTTTCTTCGTTCGAGTAGCGCCGCACAACCTTCCCCGAAGCATCCAGAAATTCAAGCGCCACCACGCCCTTCGGCGGGGTTGGGAAGTAGTAATAAACCATCGCGCCCGTCGGCGGATTATCGCCCACCGGCTGCCGCCGCTCAAAAAACTCAGGCCAGCGCATACGATAAGTTAGTCGCGGCTTGTAAAGCACCGCTTCCGTCGCCGCGCGTGCAGTCGCCGCCCGCAGTGGCGTGAGGTCGTCGAGAATCCAGAAAGCGCGTCCATGCGTCGCCACCACCAGATCATCATTTTTCACGATCAAGTCGTGGATGGGAGTATTCGGCAAGTTCAGTTGCAGCGATTGCCAGTTCGTTCCGCCATCGAATGAAACGTAAATCCCAGTCTCCGTGCCGGCATACAACAGATTCTTCCGCACCGGATCTTCGCGCACAGCATGTGTGTACGCGCCCTCCGGAATGCCGCCGGTGATCTTCGCCCAGGTCTTGCCGAAATCCGTCGTCTTGAAAATATAAGGCTTCAGATCGTCGAGCTTATGCGTGTCGACCGCCGCATATGCCGTGCCTGCGTCATAGGGCGACGCCTCAATCAGGCTCACCAGACTCCACTCCGGAATTCCCTTGGGGGTTACGTTCGTCCATTTCTTGCCGCCATCGCGCGAAATCTGAATCAAGCCATCATCGGTTCCCGCCCACAAAAGGTCTTTCTGCACGGGCGATTCCGCGAGCGTAAACACCGTGTCGTAATACTCGACCGAGGTATTGTCCTTGGTCAGCGGGCCGCCGGAAGAAGCCTGCTTGCTTTTGTCGTTGCGCGTCAGATCGGGACTGATCGCCGTCCAGGTCTTGCCCTCGTCGGTAGTCTTGAAAACGAGCTCCGCGGTCGTGTAAATCACATTGGGATCATGCGGTGAGATCACGATGGGCATCGTCCATCCCAGCCGGTATTTCAGATCGCCAACGCCGTGGCCCGCGCCATCCTCGGGCCAGACCGTAATGTCCTGCTCCTGGTTGCTGTGGCGATCGAGGCGCGTGACCGCGCCGCCTCCCGACCCCGCATAAATAATGTTGGAGTCCCGCGGATCAGGCGCAATGTAGCCGCTCTCTCCGCCGCCCGCATCGAACCAGTGCTGCCGCCCGACATAGCCATCGTCGGTGCGGCTGGCAATGCCGATAGTCGAGTTGTCCTGCTGCGCGCCATACACTTTGTAGAGAAAATCGTTGTCCGCAGCCGCGTGATAAAACTGCGCCGTCGGCTGGTTGTACTGGGTAGACCAGTTCTTGCCGCCATCGACCGAGATCGTCGCTCCGCCGTCGTTCGAGTTGATCATGCGATTCGGATTCTGCGGATCGATCCAGAAACCGTGATGATCGCCATGCGGCGCCGGCAGAAGATTCAGCGTCTTGCCCCCATCGGTCGAGCGAAACAGGCCAGTGTTCAGCATGTAGACCGTGTCCGCGGTTTTCGGATCCGCAAAAATGTGCGTAAAGTACCACGCGCGCTGCGTGAGCCGCTGGTCATCATTGACGCGCGACCAGGTTTCGCCACCGTCATCGGAACGATACAGCCCGCTCTGCTTAGACTCGATAAGCGCGTACACACGATTTGAATCGGCGCCTGAGACGCTTACCCCGATGCGCCCCAGAATGCCCTCCGGCAGGCCTTTCGCCTCCAGGTGCTTCCAGGAATTTCCGCCATCGGTCGAGCGGTACAAGCCGCTCCCAGGGCCACCGCTTTCGAGACTCCACGGCGTGCGCTGGATCTGATAAAGCGCCGCGAACATTATGTTGGAATTGTGGGGATCGACCGCCAGATCGATCGCGCCCGACTTGTCGTCCTTGTAAAGAATTTTCTCCCAGGTCTTGCCGCCGTCGTTGGTGCGAAAAATGCCGCGCTCCGGATTCGGCCCATACGCGTGACCAAGCGCGGCAATCAGCACATGGTCGGGGTTGCGCGGATCAATCCAAACACGCGCAATGTGCTGCGTATCTTTCAATCCGATGTGCTGCCATGTCTTGCCGCCGTCGGTCGTCTTGTAGACTCCATCGCCATACGAGATATTGCCGCGCAGGCAGGACTCGCCCGTCCCCACATAAATCACGTTCGGATTCGACTCCGACACGGCGATCGCGCCGATCGATGAGATCACGCTCTTATCGGAAATCGGCTGCCAGCTCACGCCGCCATCGTTGGTGCGCCACACGCCTCCGGCAACGGCGCCGAAGTAGTAGGTAAAGGGACTGCCGGGAATTCCCGTCACGGCCAGCACGCGGCCGCCGCGATACGGCCCGATGTCGCGCCACTTCATCCCCTTGAACTGCGCTTCGTTATACGACTGCGCCACCGCCAAGATCGCCAGCGCCATGGCCAGAACACACCACCCCACCAAACTGCGAAACTTCATTGACGACCCCCGAATAGACGACTCTGAGTAGAAGACCGATAATAATAAACCATCGTTAGCGCTAAACATTCATCGCGGATGCACCGGCCCTGACGCTGAGTCATAATCTCTGCCAAGGCGGCCGATGTAAAGCGCAGTTGCCGGGGCCTGTGGCTGCTGGCGAACCGAGAAGTTGTGGAGGTGGGTGGAGCAACGCGAGGTAGTAGACTTTATTTCGGGAGAAACCACATGACCCGTCGTGTGCTCCCTCTTCTGCTGGTATTTGCATTCACCGGTGCACTGCCTGGGCAGGTTCCGTCCAAGGCCCGGATCGATTCTCTGCTACAAGCCGCGAGCAATGCGCTTGATCACTTTCAAACACTTGCACCGTCCATTCGCTGCAATCATGCCAATGAGAAAATGCTAGGTGATTCCTGCAACGGCGTGCTGGAAATGCTCGGAAGAGATGTTCAGGGCGCGAAGAAGAACATTGCACGCTATCGTGCGCTCGCCGCTCCCCAGTCGGTGGATCTGTTCGATATTTACGAAATCTTCCAGAAGATCATGGAAGGAATCAGCGATCTCGGGTACGTGGGCGATCTTTACGGTGAGACCAATCGGGCGTTGTTCGCTGAAGCCTACAACAGTTTCGTGAAAATCACGCTTTGGTTTGGAGGTGATGTGAGAAACACATTGCAGTGCTCGGCAGACAAACATTGCGGCTGCCAACATACTTAGCACTTCCACTGGACCCCTGACTCGGACCTCCAATCTAAACCTTGGGACCCGACGCCGTAGATCCGGGCTCCGAATAAAGAAACTCCAGCGCCTTCGGAAACCGCGCCGCCCAGGCCGATTCAGTGTGTGAAGCGGCTTCTTCGATGCGAACCTTCAGCCGTTGATCGTCCAAGCCAGCCTCGCGCAGAATGGCTTCCAGTTCGCGGACGTCGCCAACAATCCTTTCGTCCTTTTCCGCCTGTCCCCCTTCCCTCGTTCCCATCCCCAGGTACATGCGCGCAGGCCAACTGCGAAATCGACGGCTCTCGTCCAGAATTTTTCGGTTCGCCACAAACAGAGACGGGCTCTCGATCAGCAATCGCCCAAACACTCCCGGCGCTGCCAGTTGCGTGTACAACGTGATCAGACCTCCGAGAGAGGACCCGCCCAATCCCGTATTCTCCGCCCCCTTCAATACCGGATACCGCTCTTCGATCAGCGGCATCACTTCACGCTGCAGGAAATCGGGATAGTATTTTCCCTTCGCGTTCAAAACTCTGGGATCTTTTGACTTGTATGGGATGTACTCCTGAGCCCGGTTCTTGGTGTTGTCGATGCCGACGATAATGAGCGGGCGAATTTTCTGTTCGGTGATCAACTGCGTCGCTGCCTCGCCCACCTGCCAGTGCACTCCAGCAAAGGCTGTCGCCGGATCGAACAGATTCTGTCCATCATTCAAATAAAGGACCGGATAGCGCGTCGCTCCCCAGCCGTCGTAATTGGGAGGCAGCCAAACCCGCACCAGGCGGGTGTTCCGGAAGATTCCGCTGCTGAGCTCGTGCAACCACAGGTTCCCGGCCGGAACCGGCATCGCAGCAGTGGCGGCAGGCTTCGTCTTTGCTCTTAGTTTTCGAGTTGTGGACCGGGACATGGAGTGAATCGGTTTGTATCAGGGTACCGCTTTAGCGATACCGGAAACTCTTCAAGATCCCACGCCCCTTTAGGGGCTGGGTATCGGCTACTCGTTCCTCTGTCGCTTCCACCAGATCACGGCCGCCAAAATCGTCGTCGTCGCAATCAACGCCAATGAACTCAAACATAAAATGCACCAGACTCCCAAGACGCGCGCTTCGATGTAAGTCAGGTACAAAGCAAACGCCAGGCCCACTGCGGCGGCGCTCAAAAGCACTGCCGGAGTCTCGCGCCGCTCGCGATACACCGTAGCCAGGCCACCCAGCGCCGCGTACCCAAGCATCCCAATCAGCGCGACCGGAATTCCGAAGACCGCCGAGTATTCGCTCCTGTTCACAATGTCGCAATTGAACGTTTCGCCGATGTCACAGTACGCCGTCTTTGACGTTGCATAATGATGCTGCAACGACACCGACGAAACCGCGATTCCGCACACCGCCAAAATAGCAACCAGGCTCATAAGACGTTGCGTCAAACCGGTCACGGCAGCGCGCACCCGGTGCGGTCGCTTAACTCTTGCAGACTAAAAATGCGCTCCACTCGTTCGCCGGTAGGCGGAAACTGCCAGGTGGGATAGTGCTCAATGTTCGCATCTCTGCAAGCCTGCGATCTCCCGTGCAAGTCGCCCTTGATGCCGCACTCCACATAAGGAACGTACTCGAACGACGCGCCGAACTTTTCTTTCTGCTCGACGCAATGCGGACACCACCACGCCCCATACATCTTTGCGCCACGTTCGGTCAGACAGCGCGCGAACGCATCGTGCTTGTGCTGGCTGCGGTTGCCAAGATAGTACGCCAGTCCAAACGCAGCCGCGATCAGCACCGCATAGATCGCGATGCGCCACCAATTCCGGCTCGAGGTCTTAATGCCCAGTTTTTCTTTTTGCCGTTCTCTTCGCTCTTGCGACATGAATTTTTATATCACGATTCCTTGACCGCTCTTCAAACCACCACCCGGAGCGCCGACGGCAGCACGTCAATCGCCCGGCACTCCAGCGTCAGCACCTCGCCGTCCACCATCACATCCACCGGCCCGTCGAGTTGAAACTCGACCCTCCGCGCCGCCTGCCGTTCCGCCAGCGGATGCCGGGTGTGCGTGCCATCGTAAAGCGTCGCCAAATTCCGGATCAGCCCCATTCGCCCAATTGGCCCCCACCGCACGTACTCAATCAATCCGTCATCGGTGACCGCGTCGGGCGCGATCATCATCGTGCCGCCCGTGAACTTGCTGTTGTTAAAGGTCAGAAACAAGCAGCGCCGCGAATCAAAGTCTCGCTGATCTTCCAACCGCACTGGAAACGGGCGACGATCGAGCCGCGCCAGACATAAAAAAATAGACAGCAGATACCCGAACTGCCCCAGCCCTTGAAACCGCCGATGCCGCAGCGCAGCCACATCCGCCGTAAAACCTACACTCAGCAGATTCGTGTAGTAGATCGCTCCGTCTTTGTGCGTCAGGCGCATAACATCACAAGGCCGCGAACACCGCTCCTCAAGCGCCTGCATCGCGTGCTCCAAACCGCTTATGCCGGAAGCCCCATCCTCGAAATCCCGCAGAAACGAATTGCCAGTGCCCAGCGGAAGAAATCCCAGCATTGCGACGGCGTCTTTCCGGTCACCTAGTGAAGTGCCTGCCGACGAGCCCGCTACAACCGAATCCGGAAATAAGCCATTGACGATCTCGTAAGAAGTCCCGTCTCCCCCCACCGCCAGAAACTTCCGACAGCCGCGCCCATAAGCTTCGCGCGCAATCTGCGTGGCCTGGCCCGCCGCGCTCGTCTCCGCGGTCTCCAGCATAATCCCCGCCGCGCGCAAGCGATCAAGCGCCGCCCCCACCCGCTCGCCGCAACTGCCGCCACCCGCCGCCGGATTGACAATGGCAAGAAAAGTTTCGTTCACGTTAGCGCTTGGCCCTCGGTTCAAAGCTCAAAGCTCGCAGCTCGAAGCGATTTCTTCCGCACGACTGAAAGCTGATACCTGACGGCTGAAAGCTAAATCTCCACCACTCCCGCGCGCACCGCACCCGCCCCAATCTCCACCGCCAATTCTCCGCGCTTGATCTTCAGCGATGCCGTACGAGGAAAATCCTTCTCCCAGAGCAGATAGCCGCCTACGCGCTTGAAGTCCGCCAGACGCCGGTTCTGCGCCAGCATTTCCTCGCGCAATCGATCGTCGAACCGCTGACTCTGCTCCAGCCGCACCACCAGCACCAGCACCTCATTCCCCAGCGTCTTCTGCGGCCACAAATAATTCGCAGCAAACACGCAGTATTCCTTCACCGGCAAACCATCAAATACCGCCTCAATATCCTCGGGATAAATATTTTTCCCGCCCTCGGTGACGATCATATTTTTCTTGCGTCCGACGAGCTGCAGGTGCCCATGCGCTTCAAAACGCCCCTGATCGCCCGTCAGCAGCCAGCCTTCGACGATCGTCTGCGCCGTCAGTTCGGGGTCATCCAGATAATGCGACATGACCGCGCGGCTTCGCACCGCCACTTCCCCAATCCCGTCGCCATCCGGATTCAGCAGGCGCACCTCAGTCCCGGGCAGCGGCTTCCCCACCGTATCGGCGCGAAATGGTTTCAGATCGTTGAGCGTCACTGCCGTGCAAGCTTCCGTCAGCCCGTACCCGCAAGTCACCGGAATTCCCAGATCGTAGAAGAACTGCAACGTCGAGGGATCCGTAAATGCCCCACCAACAATCAATGCCAGCAGTTCTCCGCCAAACGCCCTGTGCACTTGCGGCAGCAGACGCCGGCTTATCTCCACATGCGGACGCCGTCGCGTCAGCATTTTGTTGAGCCCGATCAATCGGTCCAGTATCCAACGCTTGCCCGGCTTCAGTTCATCAAACTTCGCGCGCAGTCCGCGTTCCAGATTCTTCAGCACCATCGGCACCAGACTCACATAGGTGATGCGATAGCGGACAAACGCATCGCGCACAAATTCCGGACGCAGCGTCCGCAAATGGACCACGCAAGCTCCGCAGATGAACGGCCCGATAAATCCCACCATGAAATCAATCGCGTGATTCGTCGGCAGAATACTCAAATAGCGCACGCCCGGCCAAAATGGATACCACGCCGTCAGCGAAGTACACTGCTCCAAATAACTGTCGTGCGTGAGCACGCATCCCTTCGGACGCCCGCCCGTCCCCGACGAATAAACGATGCAGGCCGTATCCTCGCGTTGCCGCGCCACCAGCCGCGGTTCACCCTTCCTCCGAAATTCTTCCCAGCGGTAAGCGCCGCGCAAGTCCGCTCCCGCCGGCGCTTCCGTCACCAGCACAATCTCC
>WNFJ01078270.1_pt1 | contig 14430 bp, 4 predicted proteins | sample 5400461 | NCBI WGS metagenome assembly WNFJ01 (sample SAMN13153349, study PRJNA577476) | soil metagenome | isolation source: 115 cm saprolite on Douglas fir-dominated hillslope | place: USA:California | collected 2013-09-17 | reverse complement strand
GCGGGCTCCTTCCGCAGCCCAAGAAAACTCAGTATTAATCATTGCTGTAACCGATGTCATGGCACTTCTCGGTGTAACCGATGTCGTGGCACTTGAGAGCTAACCCTTAACCTGACAATACCGTTACGACCACTGATCGCGTCGAGACCGACCGGCTTATCCTTTCTCGACGCCTTTGCCCGAGTAGTTCCCGTAACACGCTCAATCTCACTACGCGCAATTCGGTGATGACCGCCGGCGGTCTTCGTCGTGCGGATCTTGCCTTTGTAGATCCACTGCTTCAGCGTCGGGTAACTAACGCCTGCTAACTGTGCCGCGTCTATGGGTTTTAGTAGCTCGCTCATCGATTCTATTAACCTCTCTAGTTGCTTTAGTCAACGATATCATCACACACCTATACGGTTCAATACGGTTCAGCAGGCTCAAACGCAAGTTTCAGCTCAATACCGAGGACGATGAATCGCGTGAAGTGGGAGATTAGCAATGGATGATCGCGTACAAGCGTGCGTGAGGTCGGTTTGAAAGCCACGATCGGGGTTTTGAAGCCCAGGCCCTACCGTGTCAAAAAGCAAAAGAGGTTCACCTAGTTAGTCGAACTCGACGCGCCCTTCGATTTCGCTTTTTCCAGCGGCACCTAGATTTGCTGCGTGGAAAGAGGTGGTCGTCACTCAAGCAAATCGCTAATTAACCAGATGGCATGAAGTTGATTCATCCTGTCTGAGTTGATGATTTTGTTCCTTCACGAAGTTAAGTTGACAATTCCGAACCTAGCAGGGTGCTGAAAAAAGCAAAATCGCCACAGAGACACAGAGTCACAGAGAAGGGGAAGGATCAGAAGCGATCAGAAATGCCAACAAATTCTTACCCCTTTGTTCTGATTTTTCTCTGTGTCTCCGTGTCTCGGTGGCTACGATTAGTTTTTCATCAGCCTGCTAGGCCTCGCTTCACGTAGCTGCGAGCTCTCAGCAAACGGATAATTCGCCCGAGGGTAACTCAATAGTTGTGGTCTCAATATATAAAGCTTGCGAAATCCCTGAATTGCTGAGCACTGCTGAACAGTCTTCCTGAAGAAACACCAAGAAATACCTGTAACACCATCAGGGTTGTTAGTCAGATGAAGACGGCCTCTGTTTTACGTCCTTGTATTCCTCAAGTATTCCTCAACCGGCCGGAGCTATCCTCTCTCACCATTATTACAACACTTGTAACAGCAGTGACTTGGTTGGTTCAGCCTCGCGGTCAGTTGGCATCGGCGTTCGGCGTACCCCTTGCCAAAATCTCTTTCCGCCGTCAAAGGAGACTCAACATGCTCCGAAAATTAAGCAAACTAGGCACAGCGTCCATAAGTCTGCTTTCAAATACTAGAAGGAGAATTTCAATGCTCCGAAATCTAGGGATTAAATTAAGCTCACGAAAGTTTAGGACGAGAATCATACTGGCGCTTCTTGCCTGTCTCACGGTTGCGGCGTTAGTGGCAACGATGAGAAGTTCCGCCGCTACCCCGTCAAGCGGAACCCTGACCGACGTGTCTGGCCCGTTATTTTACGACGCCGGGCCGTTTAACGTGGCCAATCCCACTCCTGTGATCGAGCTTGACAGTGGCCCGGAATGCAATGGTTCCGCACAGCCATGCGATAATTTCGCGCTGACGGTGACGCTGCCGTCTGGTTACCACGCCGCGAATCCAAACGCCGTGGTCAAGGTCACGCTGAGCTGGGTCGATACCGGCAGCGGCGCCTCGGACTACGACCTCTACATCTTCAAAGGTACCGTCGGTAACACGAGCGGTAGCAAGCAGGCCGATTACCAATCGGCGAGCAGCGCGAACCCTGAGGTCGCGACCATCAGCCCCCTGGCAGATGGCAGTCAGAAATTCTCCGTGAAGGTCGTGCCGTTCACGCCGACTAACGAAATCGTCCATGTGAAAATAGAATTGCTGGCGGGTTCCAGTGTCCCCATCCCCAGCCCCGGCCTCAGTGGCTCGGGTCCTGGCGTGCCAAGATTTTTTAATTATGTGTCGCCAAATGGCATCGCTGACAGCGTGGGCGAGCCATCCATTGGTTCCAATTGGAAGAGTGAAAAGACATTCAGCAACAGTCTTAATGCGTCCATACCGAATGGCGGCGCCACCTTGCTCTTCGGCGGATTTTCGCCCTCTCTCTGGCGAAACACTTTCGATGACTGTTCCTCACCTGCAGCTGTACTTTGGGAGTCGAAGCCACTTTTGACGGCGAACACTCCGCGAGTCTTCGGAGACCCGATTCTATTCACGGATCATCAGACTGGCCGCACCTTCGTCTCGCAACTCGAGGGACTCACGCCGGCAGGCAGCACGACCGACATTACCGATAACGACGGCGACTCGTTCACGCCGAGTGAAGGATCGAGTCTCCCATCGGACGTCGACCACCAGACGATCGGCGGTGGGCCATATCGGTCCGACCTTACTGCGATACCGCCCGTAGTTCCGCCTCCTCATCCAACCTATCTGAACGCGGTCTACTACTGCTCGCAAAGCGTCGCGGATGCTCGGTGCGGACGCAGCGACGACGGCGGGCTTACATTCGGCCCCGCGACAGTCATGTATACGACCCTCGACTGTGGTGGGTTGCACGGTCATCTTAAAGTCGCGCCCGACGGGACCGCTTACGTGCCCAACAATGCGTGCGGAGGAACGGACTTGGTAGGCCACGTGGATGGCAATCAGGCCGTCATCGTGTCCAAGGATAATGGCCTTACGTGGAGCATTCGGAAAATCCCCGGATCGACCACAAAGAGCGCCCACGACGGATCGGTTGCGGTGGCCACCGACAGCAAGACAATCTATGAGGGGTTTCAGTCGGGCGATGGTCATCCGCGCATCGCTGTGTCGCATGACAAAGGCTTGACGTGGTCAGCTCCTTTTGACGTCGGCGCCACGGTCATCGGCGGCGGGCCAATCTTGAATACGGGATTTGCCGCGGTCGTGGCCGGCGATCCCAATCGCGCATCATTTGCCTTCTACGGCACCGTAACTGGTGGCGACGACTGGAATACCCCGGGCTTCGCCGGTGAGTGGTTTCTCTACGTTGCCAGCACCTTCGACGGCGGCCTGACCTGGACCACACAGAACCTTACGCCGGGCGATCCGATCCAGCGCGGCGGAATCTGCGGCAGCGGAGCCTGCCGCAACCACCTCGACTTTTTCGACGCGACCATTGATAAGGAAGGCCGCGTGGTGATCGGTTACACGGACGGCTGCGTCACTCAGGCTTGCGTTTCCGGCAAGAATCCCGACGGCTCACCTGCCGGCAATGACTTCACGGCGAAGGGCACCATCGCGCGCCAGACCGGCGGCAAACGGATGTTTGCAGCGAACGATCCGATCGAGCCGGCGATTCCCAGTGCGCCATTGGTTACAGGAAGCGCCAATAGCGCAAACACGGTGGCCAGTTTATCGTGGCCAGCGCCGGACAATGGCGGCTCGCCGATTACGGCCTACAGGATTTCCCGCGGCCCATCAGCAACCGGCCCGTTCACGCTTATCGCGACCGTACCAGGCGGAAAGAACAGCTTTACCGATACGACGTTGGACCCCGCGATCCAGAATTTCTACATCGTCACGGCAGTGAACGCCATTGGTGAAGGACCATACTGCCACGCGTTCCACCCGGTAGCCGTCGTGGTCGTCGTGGAAAATGCTTGCGATCAGCCGGGTCTTACGATCCTGACGGATCCGCCCAACGATGAGATAGACATGGTGCCGGGTCACGACGTCCAGAGCCTGCGAATCTCTGAACCGTTTGCTTTCGCGCCAAACAAGGTGGTCTTCACTCTGAAGATGCAAAGCCTTGCGACGGTGCCACCTGACACTCGTTGGCCGGTGACCTTCGATGCTCCGAACGGCACCAACTACACCGTGCGGATGACTAATTCGCCAGTGGACGGCGCCACAACGACCGCGCCTATCTTTCAAGTTGGAAGAACAACTAGTACAACTCCACCACCTGCAGAACCCTTTGTGGCAGCCGATGCGGCCAGCAAGTTCAACGCCGACGGAACGATTACTATCGTGGTGCCGAGAAGCGCCATCGGTAATCCGGCAATCGGACAAAATCTCACCGGCTTTCTGACGAGGATTGCCGTCAATCTGGTTGGGGCTACGATCACGCCTGACAATATGCCGGGCAGCCTCGCTCCGACAGGCAGCTACACCATCGTCGGCAATGCTTCTTGCGCGCCGACACCGCCGCAGTGCCTCGAAGACGACGACCCACGCATCGTGTACGACAACGGCTGGCACACCGTCAAAGCCTCGAACGCCTCGCATGGCACCTACCACCTGAACACCGGCAAGGACGTACAGCACGCCCTGACGTTCAAGTTCAACTTGCAGAGCACCACGGGGTCGCTGCAGTACTTTTACGCCACGAGCTCCAAGGGTGGCACGGCCCAGGTGCTCATTGACGGCCATGCCCCCACGACCAACCCGACTATCAACTACCTGGGCGGGTCGGGCCAGATGCGCGACCCGGCGTTCGGTGTCTTGGTCACATACCAGCTCCTCGGCAAGGGCACGCACACCTTCGAGCTCGTCAACCTGACCGGGCCCGCCTACGTGGACGAGTTCTGCATCACCAACGGCACATCGAGCACCATGGCCACCGCTGGGCCGGGGACGACCATGACCAGCACCAGCGCCCTGGCCCTCGGGCAGTCGCTGCTGCAGAACGTCGTGGTGCCCTCGAACGCGCTGGGCTTCTCCGTCGCGGCGGAGGCCGATGTCAACGTGCCGTACACCCTCGTCGTGATTGACCCAACCGGTAAGGTGCTCGGCATGGTTAACTCTTCCTCCAACGGCATCGCCAGCGTGAGCATGCCCGTTTCAAGCTCGGGCCTCTACGTGATCCAGTTGGTCAACGTCGGAGTTGGACCAGTCAACATCTGGACTGCGGCAACCCCGTTTGTTCAGTTGTAACCGTTGGGTTCGGGTGGCACCGCCTTCCGGGGCGGTGCCACCCGGTGCCGTCTTGGGGTGATATTCAGGCTCTTAAGGGAGGTCACGAAAATGAATACCAAAACTCGAAGCAATCTTAGATTTCAAAGGCGATGGATACTCGCCGTGGCTTTTACCCTTGCCGCTGCGGTTTGCGTTATACCTCTCTTCCAGACACGCGCTGCAAACCCGATGACGGGAACGATCAATGTAACCACGGTGACGCCCGTTGCGTGGGACGGCACAGCGACAGGGACGGGAGCTGTAAACGGGGAGAGCACATGCGTGGAAACTGTCAACTGCGACACATTTATGCTGACTGTCGGCGGAACGCAGGTTGACTGGGCGGCCGCGGGCAAACGCATTGAGGTCAGGACCTTGGCACCTACTGGGGCGGATGATTACGATCTGGTTATTCACAAGACCGATAACAACGGACTGATTGTAGATTCGTCAGGCGCCGGCGCGGGCATCACGCAACCGGAAGTGGAAGTAGCGCACATCAGCCCAGCAACGGATGGTGTCGGCGTCTTTACCGTGCACGTCATCTATTTTGCCACGACACCGCCAGACCAGTATCACGGTACGGCAACTGTGGTTCCGCTTACTCCGCCGCAACCTCCTGCAGCGACTCCGGATACGGGCCCAAAGGTAGGGTATGAAAACTTCGAGGCGCCGGGAGTTCTCACACCGGTCACCGTGAGCACTGGGCCTACCATGGAATACATGGGCCGTGGCGCAGGCGAACCATCGATCGGCGTGAATTGGAAATCACCTGCGCCAAACGATGTTACCGGCGTGACGAACTTCCAGTCGGACCTCGAAACGCTGTTTATAACGTTCGCTAACAGTTGCCCGACAGGTGGCCCGACGGCAACCTGGGTCAATCGACGCGCGCCTACCTCTGTGGTAATTGATTCTGATCCTATCGGCTTTACCGATCGTCAAACAGGTCGCACGTTTGCGGCAGAACTAACTGCGACGTCACCCACCTGCAAGATCTCCTATACGGACAACGATGGAAACACCTGGGTACCAACCCCCGGACCGCTCGGATCCGGCATTGACCACGAGACTATCGGCGGCGGTCCATTCCATACCCCACTGATCGGAACCACTGCTTATCCCAACGCGGTCTATTACTGCTCGCAGGACCTCGTAGCAGCCTTTTGTTTGCTGAGCCTTGACGGAGGGGCCACCTTCGGTCCAAATGTAGAGACAGTCTACACAACAGAATGCGGCGGCTTACACGGACACGTGAAAGTCTCGCCCTCTGACGGTACGGTCTATCTCCCGAACAATAACTGCGGTGGCGACGGGGCCGTGGTAGTCTCAGAGGACAATGGAATAACCTGGCACGTTCGTCATGTGCACACCGCGACGATTGAAACCATCTCCGGCAACAGCGACCCCGCAGTTGGCATTGACAATAATGGGCGTGTCTATTTCGCAATGGCTAATGCTGACAGCGCCGCAGCCGTCGCGACATCTGACGACCATGGCAATACCTGGAATAACATCTTCGATGTCGGGGCCGTTTACGGGCTGCAGAATATTCGGTACCCGGCCGCAGTGGCAGCAGACGCCGGTCGTGCGGCCGTCGCCTTCTACGGCTCAACGACGGCTGGAAGCGCCAACGGCGACAGCTTCAACGGCCTCTGGCATCTTTACGTTGCGCATACTTTTGACGGCGGACAGACCTGGACGACCTCTGACCTGACACCCGGTGCTCCAATGCAGCGTGGTGCTATCTGGACAGGAGGCGGGGCCAGAATCTCTCGTAATCTGCTCGACTTCTTCGACATTACCGTTGACAAGCAGGGTCGCGTGGAGGTCGGGTACGTGAACGGATGCCCAGGCGGTAATTGCGCCCAGGCAGCGCCCACCGCGAAGGGCAATGCATATAGTGCAACGGCAACGATCGCGCGCCAGTCAAGCGGACGGCGGCTTCTCGCTGCTTTTGACCCATCCAGCGCCACATCGGTACCGGGTATGCCTTCCATCACACAGCGTCGAGTCGGTCCCGTGGTCCACCTCGGTTGGTCCGTAGCCGATACCGGCAACTCGACAATCACAACCTATAGCATAATGAGGGGGACCACGAGCGGTGGTGAGGCTCCTCTCACAACGGTGCCCGGAACTAAGACGACTTACGATGACGTGACTGCAACCGACATCACCAAGACCTATTACTATAAAGTGGTCGCGATAAACGGTGTAGGACCATCGTGCGCTAACAATGAAATTGCTGCGCCTTTTGTGGGTGACACGTGTACTGGTGTGATTATCCACCAGAATGACCCCACCCATCCGGAGAGTGCAGCCGTGCAAAACGGTGCGAACCCCCAGTTAGCCATCGACTATGTTGCGGTTGGCGAGCCTCCCGCGACAACCAACTTAATGTTCAAGATGAAAGTATCCAACCTCTCCAGCGTACCCGCTAACAGCAGATGGAGGATGGTTTGGGACTCGTTCTCATCCCCAGGCCAGCAATACTATGTTGGGATGAGGAGTCACGCAAATAGCGCGGTGACCTTTGACTACGGTACGATTGCTACCGCCGTGGTTGGTCTTGTGGTTGGTGTTCCTACGGAGACCTTTGTCGCGGCGGCCTTGCCTGCAAGCAACTTCAACGCTGATGGGACGATCACCATCTTCGTGCCAAAGTCCGCAGTCGGAAATCCACAGCCCGGTGATTTGCTCGGCGCGGTGAACGGAAGGACATTCACCGGTGATACTCCCCAGACTAACACCCTGGAGCGCTCGACCGCTCTGATAGACCATACATTCGTCAAAGCGCAGACTGATAACGCGTTTCCGGCTGCGACCTACACGGTAGTCGGCAATGTCGCTTGTGGAGGGCCGACTCCCTTGGCTTGCAGTGGCACGACGGTCGAGGACGACAACCCGAACATCGCCTACTCAAACGGTTGGCACCTCATTTCTGACTCGAGCGCCAGTGCTGGTCACTTCCGGCTCAACGAAGGCGGCAACAATGTACATAACGCTGTCTTAACTTTCACTACTGCGTCTACTCAGACCGGTACGGTCACCTACTTCTACGCCACCAGCCCGAAAGGCGGTAGCGCTGAAGTCTTCGTTGATGGCGTAGACATGGGTCTGGTTAATTACAACGGCCCGTCAGGCTCAAATCGTTCACCGATATTCGGTGCTTCGACGATCTACAATTATGGGACACAGCCAAACGGGCAGCACACGCTGGAGATCAGGCCCATTCACGATGGGATCTTTATCGACGGCTTCTGTATCGGGAATGCGACTGCTACCGGAACACCGTCGGCGCATCCGGGCAACACGTCCGAGATGAACTCTAACCAGTCTCCAGGGCAGGAGTCACTGAGCAGCATCACGTTGCCATCGGGAACGCAGGCAATCTCGATTGCGGCTGAGCCGAGTGTGGCCGTGCCAATCCAATTGGTGCTGATTGCTCCCTCGGGTGCGGTCCTGCAGACTGCGAGTAGTTCCACGGGAGTTGTAGTCCTTGAAGCTCCCATCACACAGAGCGGTGTCTATATTATCAAGCAGGTCAACCTGAGTCTTGGGCCAGTGCAAGTATGGTCAGTCGCGACTCCGCTGGTGTCGACTTCGCTAGTTTCACAGATGTCGAACGGGCCGCCGACAGGGCCGAGGGAAGGGACGCCGCAACGTGGGCCACTCTCGCCGCTATTGTCGAACATCCTGCTCGCGTTGTACGAGTGCGTGCAGGTATCGCACATCTGATACCAGCATTTCAGCTCGGGTAAACAACTGGGGTGGCACCTTAAAGGTGCCACCCTTTCTTTAGTTCGATTTAGCCCGACCCTGTTTGTACTCACTGTCAACCCGCTGATTCTACGAGCTGCAATCGCTGAAAGCTGATCAGCTTTCAAATCGATTGCATTTTTATTGCCGCTTCTCCTCAAGTCTCTTCTCAAGCATTCCTCAAGAATTCCTCAAGCGCGCCTCACTAACCTGCTACTCGTTGTAATGGGAAGTCTGAGTGGCTGTGAACAACGAGGGAATCTATGCTGTCCCGATATCTGCGCATTGGATTAGGCTCACGAAATCTTATAACAGCGATCTTGCTTGTGGTTGTTGGCAGTGTTGCGGCGGCTTTGATTTTAGCAACAGTGCGTAGCTCGGCCGCGACACCATCGGGGGGAACTCCTCTCCTAAGCCAATCCCGTTTGTGCCGCAAGCTGGACAGCTTACGCCACTTGAAGCCAGGAAGGAGACTCGAAAATGTTTAGCAACACACACGTCCAACTTCTTTTCTCTAGAATCGCGAGGTTGAGACCGCCTCTGATCCTGGCACTCTGTTTACTGGCCGGCATCGGAGCCGCTGCACTCATTCCGCTTCTTCATGGCTCTTCGGTCGAGGCCCAAGCGCCTACCTGCACACTGAGCGAAGGTTTCGACGACATTAACACCTTGGCTGGCTCCGGCTGGGCCCAGATCAACAGAAGTTCCCCTCCAGGCACCACTGGATGGTTCCAGGGCAATCCAAACACCTTCGCCTCGCAAGCGGGCTCTGCCAACTCTTATATAGCCGCCAACTTCAATAACACGGCAGTGCTGGGAACGATCAGCAACTGGTTAATTACTCCCGTTCAGACGTTACAGAACGGGGCCCAATTGACTTTCTACACTCGAATCTCCAATCCAAATTTTCCCGACCGGCTACAGGTGCGAATGAGTTTGAACGGCGCTAGCACGAATGTGGGCTCGTCGGCGACCGACGTTGGCGACTTCACGACCCTCTTGCTCGATATCAATCCGAACTATACGGCGACTGATTACCCGAACAGTTGGACTCAATTCGTGGTCACGTTGAGCGGGATTTCCGCGCCAACAAGCGGGCGACTCGCCTTCCGCTACTTCGTCGAAGATGCTGGTCAGCTCGGGGCGAACTCGAATTACATCGGAATTGATACGGTTCAGTTTTGCAGCGGTGGATCCGGAGCAACGCCCACACCGACTCCGACTCCAACGCCGACGCCCATACCGTCGGGAACGCCGGACACGTGTGCCACGACTCCGTCATATTCGGTCCACATGTCGCCGTCGGGGTTTGGTGAAAGTTGGGGCGAGCCGTCAATCGGCGTGAACTGGAACACCGAGAAGACCTTTAACGGCACACCCAATGGTGGAACGGTAATGACCTACGGCGGATTCGGCAGCACCGCGTTGCGCATCACCTTCGACGACACGATCCCGCTCGCGCCTGCAGCCAACTGGGAGAAGACCGGCACGCTGCCGCTGGCAAGTACGCCGCGGGTCTTGGGCGATCCAATACTCTTCACCGACCACGAAACGGGACGAACTTTCATAAGTCAATTGGAGGGCGGCACGCCGTTCTCTACGACCGATATTACTGATGATGATGGCAAGACATTCAGCGAGAGTCAGGGTTCCGGGATTGCTTCCGGCGTCGACCACCAGACGTTTGGCGGCGGCCCATTCGCGCCCGGCCTGCAAGGCATCACGACGTACAAGAACGCCGTGTACTACTGCACCCAGGAAGTTGCGGATGCTAACTGCGCCCTGAGTGTGGACGGTGGCCAAACCTTCGGCCCAGCCATTCCAATCTATAGTCGAGTTGATTGCCGAGGCATTCACGGTCACGTCAAAGTGGCGCCCGACGGAACGGTCTATGTCCCGAACAACGGCTGCGGCGGCACTGCGATCCAGCGTACCAATCAAGGCCTAATCGTTTCCGAAAATAATGGCATCAACTGGACCGTGCGCGCGGTCACAGGATCGCTGCCGGGAGATTGGGATCCATCTGTCGGCATTGCGAGCGATGGAACGGTTTATTTCGGCTACATGAGAGACGAGTTTGACGCCAACGGAACCCTGCTGCGCTCAACCCCGCATATAACCGTCTCGCACAATAAGGGCAAGACCTGGGTTAACGATACTGATGTCGGCGCTGCATTGGGAATTCAGAACATAGTATTCCCCGCGGTTGTGGCCGGCGATCCCGATCGCGCAGCCTTTGCATTTCACGGCACCACCACGGGCGGCAACTATGACGACAATTCCTTCACCGGCACCTGGTACCTTTTCGTGGCGACCACTTACGACGGTGGCAAGACATGGACCACCGTCAACGCCACGCCCAACGATCCGGTACAGCGTGGACGAATTTGCGCCGGCGGAACCGCATGCTCAGCGACCGGCGGAGGCAACACACGCAACCTCCTCGACTTCTTTGACGCCACGATCGACAAAGAAGGACGTGTGCTGGTGGGATATGCCGACGGATGCATCACCAAGAACTGCATAACCGGAACAGGGGACAACGACTTCACCTCGAAGAATGCGATCGCGCGCCAGTTGAATGGCAAGCGGATGTTTGCCGCGTTTGATGGTTGCGCCAGTCCGATCCCGACGCCGACTCCTGCGTCGACTCTATCTGTCGGCGGTGCGGCAGTCGCCTTTAGTGGCGGGCCGTTCTTTGTTCCTAATCCCACGGATCAAGTGGATGGAGTGCCGACGTGCGATGGAACATTGCCGTGCAGTGACTTCGTTCTCGGCGTTGACGTCCCGGCCGGCTACGACGACCAGCATTACGTCAAGATTCAGGTGAACTGGACGAATCCAGCGGCGCAGTTCGATCTCTTCGTTTACAACCTGAACGCGGATGGCTCGATCGGAAAACTGATCGCGGCGAACTTCTTTGCCGTTGATCCTGATGTGGTAACCATTCCGGCAGTGTCCGGCAAATACTTGTTGCGTGTGTCGCCCACGATTCCGCTTGGAGATAGTTACACTGGTAAAGTCACTCTGGAACAAAAAGTCGGGCCAGCCGCTCAAGGTGGCATCAGCACGCCGACGTTCGACAATTTCCAGGCGACCTCCGGCTTAGGCAACAGCGCCGGTGAGCCGTCAATTGGCGTGGGCTTGGCAACGGCCCAAAATCCGCAGGGCCGCGCGATGTATCAAGCAAGTACTTCGATGTTGCGTGTGACTTTTGACGACAGCAAATCACCGGCGCAAGCCTTGTGGGAAAACAAAAGCGCGCCCAACTCGACACTCACTCTCGATCCGATCCTTTTCACGGATCGCCAAACCGGCCGCACTTTCACGTCGCAACTCGCCGGCGCTTGCAGTAAAGCCGCGTACACCGACACCGCATCTCCGTTCAATGACGGCGATCTGTGGGTGCCGAGTCAGGGCTGCGGTGTGCCTGCCGGCGTCGATCATCAAACGATGGGTGGCGGACCGTTGCACGCTCCATTAGTGCCGAACCCGGTTTATCCGAACAGCGTCTACTACTGCTCGCAATACGGGACACAGGCAGCGTCATGTGCTCTCAGCCTCGATGGCGGATTGACGTTTGGCCCCGCTGTTCCCATTTTCACCGTGAGTTGTTTTGGCATTCACGGTCACGTTAAGGTCGCACCAGATGGAACTGTTTATGTGCCGGACAGCGACTGCTCGTCGGCCGGGGCGCAGACCCTCGGAAACTTCCCGACAGCAACTGCCAGGCAAGCGTTGGTCTTCTCTGAAGACAACGGCGTCACCTGGTCTCAACCACAACTGATTCCGGATAGCAATCCCGCGCCTGGCATCGTCGATCCATCGATCGGTATCGGCGCAAACGGCACGATTTACTATGGCTATGCCAACAGCAACGGCGCGCCTTCGATGGTGGTCGGCCATCTCGACAAGACGAATCACAAGATTGTCTGGAGCCCTAGCCAGGACGTTGGGACGCCTTTTGGAATCAAGAACGCAACGTTCCCGGCAGTGGTCGCCGGCGATGACAATCGCGCCGCATTTGCTTTTCTCGGGACTCCAACCGGCGGCTACTACCAGGATCCCACTAATCCTTCAACGCGCGCAGGCTTCCAGGGCGTCTGGCATCTCTATACCGCATACACTTATGACGGTGGACAGACCTGGGTCACAGTGGATGCCACGCCGAATGATCCTGTGCAGCGTGGTTCAATCTGCAACTCTGGTACGATCATCTGCAGTCACACACCAAACGACCGGAACCTGCTCGACTTTATTGATGCCACTGTCGATCGTCAGGGTCGCGTGTTGGTAGCCTATGCTGACGGCTGTATTACTCCAACGTGCATTCAAGCTGGACCTACTGACTTCACGAAGAACGACTACACGAGGAAAGCCACCATCGCGCGTCAGTCAGGCGGCCGTGGTTTGTTTGCGGCCTTCGACCCGCCTCCGCCGCCAACTTGCATCGAGGACAACGATTCGCGCGTTGCCTACTCAAACGGGTGGCACCTGATTAACTACGCGAATGCCAGCGACGGACACTTCCGCTATCACTCGGGCAATAGTCCGCAGCACTTCGCCAATCTGGACTTCAGTGTGCCCACCGGCAGCACGGGCTCGATCACTTATTCGTTTGCGAAGAGTCCGAGAGGAGGCACGGCCGATATCTATCTCGACGGCGGCTTCCAGCAGACTATCAATTACGCCGGCAGCGTCGGCTCGACTCAGGCGCCTGAATTCAAACCGGAGTATCAGGTGCAATTCGGAAACCTGTCGGCAGGTGCGCACAAGCTGGAGATTAAGAACCTGACTGGCGTGGTTTATGTCGACCGGTTCTGTCTGCAGAACTCGGTGTCTAGCGCACAGCCGACTACCGGTCCGGGAAGCACGACGAACCAGTCAAGCAGTGCTTCCGCCGGACAAACTTCGAGCACAAATTACTCGATGCCTTCGGGTTCACAGGAGATCTCCGTAGTTGCAGAGTCGAGCCTGAACGTCCCGTTCAAACTGGTCCTCGTCAATCCTTCAGGATTGACGCTGCAAACTGTGGACGCTTCGAACGGTACGGCTGTGCTTGATACGTCGGTAACGCAAAGTGGCATCTACGTGATTAAGGTCATCAACGTGAGTCTCGGCCCGCTGCAGTTCACCACGACTGTAACGCCGCTGGTGTCACGTTAATTGCAACGTGGGCTGCCTGGACAGTTTGGGTTGTCGGTAGTTGAATGGGCGATGCACACAATGGGCTAGTCGAGAGATTTTTCTGTTGACCGCGACTTCTTTCGCCCCCACTTGACCGCCTCTCCGAGGATGTGAGACTCGGAGAGGCGATTTTTTGTTGCTTTATGCTTTCTGCCTTTCTGTTTCCACCCTTCCCTTTTTGACCTTTGTCGCGCCTTGGGCTTCATTAATCGATGCGGCCCCCGGCGCATTTTGTCCTGCTGTCGGATCATCCGACGATGATCGGGACGTCGTGCCAGAACAACGAGGTTGCGGCGCCGTTTGTGGGTGATACGCGCAGTGGTCTGATTATCCATCAGAACCTGCCTAACCATCCGGAAGGTATTGTCAACTTAACTGAAGAAGAAACAGAATCGTCAACTCACACAAATCCACATCTTGTCATCTGGTCAATTAACGATTTGCTTGAGTGGCAGTTACCTCTTCCCACACAGCGAATCTCGACTTCATCACGTCCCGGTAACCGC
>WNFJ01457606.1_pt1 | contig 14431 bp, 16 predicted proteins | sample 5400461 | NCBI WGS metagenome assembly WNFJ01 (sample SAMN13153349, study PRJNA577476) | soil metagenome | isolation source: 115 cm saprolite on Douglas fir-dominated hillslope | place: USA:California | collected 2013-09-17 | reverse complement strand
AGGCTCGGGACGATGTACTCGGTCGCGGCGAGGACGTCAGCCTCCGTGCAGCCCGCCCCGGGCAAGGGGGAGCCGAGCACGTAGCCGATCTCGACCTCGATCCGGGGGTAGCAGTAGGCGGCGGCCGGGACCGGCGCGTCCTGGCCGAGGACCATCGAGTCGAGCAGGTGCCCGTAGTCGGGCTCGTCGACGCCCATCATCTGCCGCATGACCGGCGAGGACAGGCCCACCTTGTGGCCCTGCACCCAGGCGCCCGCGGCGATCTTGCGCCTGATGTTGATGAGCTGGATCTCGTAGGCGTCCACGACGTCGATGGCGGGGAACGTCTCGGTCAGGGGGCTGATCGGCGCCAGGTCTTGCTCGGCTGCCCAGAGCAGCTCGGCCGCCGTCGTGCGCTGGGTGCTTTCGAGCATAGGCGTCCGTCTCGTTTGTCGCGGTGCTGGCCCGGCCAAATCTAGCCGCGGGGTAACAGCGCCGGGAATAGGTATTTCCCGCTGAGCGGGACGTTCCGGTCATTGGGACGCTCCCCTTGCCGACGCCACGTTCGCCGATAGGCTGACAAAACTTATCGACTGCTTGGAGGCCTCCAGTGCCCGAAAACGTCTCAGGAAACTCCGCGCCCGGAATTCAGAATTATCAGTGGGATGAGATCTTCGACGTGGTCGTGGTCGGCAGTGGCGGGGGGGCGGTGACTGCTGCACTGGTCGCCGCCAGGGGCGGGGCAAGCACCGTGGTCGTCGAGAAGTCCGAATTCATCGGGGGCACGACCGCTGTCTCCGGCGGTGACATGTGGATCCCGAATAACCGGTTCGTCAAGGACCGCGACAGCCGCGAGGACGCGATCGCGTACATCACCCGGCTGTCCGACGGGCGGGCTGCCGACCCCGCGATGATCGAGGTCTACGTCGACAGTGCGCCGGAGGCGTTCGAGTACCTGCTGGGGACCACCGGGTACGATTCCGAGCCGCACCTCATGCTGAACGACTACTACTCGGTGATCGGCGACCGGATCCCCGGCGTCCGGCATTTCCCGCGCACCTGCGCGGTCAAGCCCTACCCGGCGGGCGCCGAGCTCGGCCTGGAGCTCGCCCGGAAGATCAACTCGGGTCCGTGGATCCCGCCGCAGGAGGTCAGCTTCCCCGAGCAGCGGCGCGGCGAGGTCGGGCCCGAGGAACTGGCCAAGCGGCAGCGTGAGGTGTGGCGGGCCAAGGGCGGTGGCCTGATCGCCCCGCTGCTTAAGGAGCTGGTCGACCTCAAGGTCGAGGTGCGCACCTCGACTCCGGCGGTGGCACTGGTCGACGACGGCGCCGGCGCGGTCGTGGGGGCGGTCGTCAAGGGGCCGGACGGCACCCGCCGGATCGGCGCCCGCCGCGGCGTCGTGCTGGCCTGCGGTGGCTTTGAGTGGAACGCCGAGATGGTCAAGACGTTCATCGGATACGAGGTCAAGCCCATGACGCCGTGGACGAACACCGGCGACGGGCACCAGATGGGCATGGCGGTCGGCGCCAAGCTGGGCGCGATGACGGGCTTCTTCGGCTACGGCGTCATCTACGACCTGTGGGAGAAGGGCCGCGACGGGAGCCCGCTGCCGCAGATGCTAATGGGCCTCGGTCCGGGGTCGATCATCGTCAACTCCCGCGGCAACCGGTTTATGCACGGCGGCTACACCTACAACGACTTCTCCGCGCCGTTCAATTTCTTTGACCAGCGCAACCCCGGGTATACCAACAAGCCCCCGGCGTGGAACATCTTCGGCGCGAAGGTCCTGGAAGAGGGGATCATGGGGGTCAAGCCGGGCATCTCGATGAGCCTGACCGGCCCGGACGGCCAGGAGGCGCCCGACTGGATCCAGCTGGCGGGGTCGATCCGCGAGCTGGCGGCGAAGATCAACGTCGATCCCGACGCGCTCGAGGCGACCGTCGAGCGCTACAACCAGTACGCCGAGAAGGGCGAGGACCCGGACTGGGGCGACCCCGAGCAGACCTACTCGCTGACCGGGCCGAACGTCACCGACCGGGCCCCGATCGCCGGGCCGACCTTCGGCGCGATCCAGCAGTGGCCGGGCACCATCGGCACCAACGGCGGCCTGCGCATCGACAAGGACGCGCGGGTTCTCGGCTACCAGGTGCCGATCATCGACGGGCTCTACGCAGCGGGCAACACCTCCGCGTCGGTGATAGGAGCGGTCTACCCAGGCGGCGGCAGCTGCATCGGCCCGAGCGTGACGATGGGCTACCGGGCCGGCCAGCACCTCGCGGGCATAGAATCCAGGAATATCGGGACGGTGGCCGGCTAGTGAGCGAGCTTTCATTCGATTCGACGAGCAACTTCCTCGACACCGCCAAGGGGAAGCTGCACTATCACGTGGCCGGCGGCGGACCGCCGCTCCTGCTGCTGCACGGGTCCGGGCCGGGCGTCAGCAGCTGGGCTAATTTCCGCGGCAACCTGCCCGTTTTCGCCGAGCACTTCACCACTTTCATGCTCGACATGCCCGGATTTGGCAAGAGCTACTCGCCCGACGGCAACCCGATGATGGCGGCGGGCGGCGCCGTGCTCGACTTCCTTGACGGGCTCGGGCTCGGGCCGCTGCCGATCGTCGGCAACTTCTATTGGAATGACGGCGGCTTCATAGCCAACGCGCCGGTAGACATCGCCGCCACCCTCGACGGTGCGATCGAGCGCTCGACGAACGTCGAGCCCGCCCGAGGGCATCAAGCTGCTGGTGGAGTTCGTCGAGAATCCCACCCGCGACCGGCTCGTGAAGTGGATGGAGTCGATGGTCTACGACACCGGCATCCTCACCGACGAGTTCGTGCAGATGCGCTGGGAGTCGGCCAACGACCCGCGGACGGCGGCCGACATCAAGAAGCTGTACAACCGGCCGATGCTCGAGGGGATGCGCACCGGCCGCGCCTCCGGCGCCGCCGACCAGGTTGCGATGCTCACCCGGATCAAGGCACCGACGCTGGTCATGTTCGGCCGCGACGACAGGGTCACGCCCCTGGACAGCTCGCTGGCCGCCATGCGCTTCATCGCCAAGGGCGAGCTGCACGTCTTCTACGACTGCGGCCACTGGGCGATGATCGAGCGCAAGGACGAGTTTGAGAGCACCGTGCTCGCCTTCCTGCTGCGCGACGAGAAGCAGTAGCCGGGGTCGTTCAGCGGCGCACCCAGCCGTAGTCGTACCACACGGTCTTCAGCTTGGTGACCGGCACGCCCCAGGTCTCGATGTAGGTGACGCCCTCGGGCCCGGCGGTCATCGTGTACGGCGTGCCCGCCCGGCTGGACTCGCCCTTGGCCGGGTCGCCGAACTCGATCTTGTACTCGCCCTTGAAGACGATGATCGTTTCGTCGATGTTGTGCAGGTGGCGCGGCACCGTGAAGTTCGGCACGACCTTCAGCGGGTTGCGGTAGAACGTCATGAATTCGATCGGCTTGGTGGAGACGAACATGTTCTCGGCGAAGGTCGCGTCGAAGTCCACCGGCGCGTCCTTCAGGAGGCCGCCGTCCTCCCAGTAGTAGGTCGGGTTCTCCTGCTGGCCCGCCAGCGACATGGGTACCCAGTTGTCGTCGGTGACCAGGCTGTCTACAGAAAATGGCATACGGTCAATATAGGTAGCCTTTCTCGCGCCTGTCACCATCGCCGTTTCGTTAGCCGGGACGAAGAGAGAAAAAGTCCGCCGTCCCGGTCAGCGGAACGTACATGTTGACCCCGGCCAGCCACGGGGACAAGCATAAAGATGTGCCTGTCTCCTTTTTTGATCTTCTCGCCGGCGATGGCTGGGAGCCGCTCGCTTCTATTGGAATGACGGCGGCTTCATAGCCAACGCGCCGGTAGACATCGCCGCCACCCTCGACGGTGCGATCGAGCGCTCGACGAACGTCGAGCCCGCCTTCCAATGGCAGGGACGGAGAATCCGGCCGGACTTCACCGTGCCGAAGCGGCACGTGAACCGCCCGCAGCTCATGATCGTCGTCGGCGGCCACCTCACGGTCGAATACGGCGAGAAGGGCGAGGAAACCAGGGAACTCGGCCCGGGCGAGTTCTGGACCGCCGACGCCGGGGTGCCCTTCGTGACCACTTCGGGCCGCGACGGCGTCACCTACCTCGAATGCTGGGACGAGCAGATCTCGCTGATCGAGACAACCTGGCACGATGACGGCCACTGGAAGCGCCGCGAAAGCGCGTCCAAGAAGTTCCCCCTGCCTTAACCGCCGGTCACTAGGAGGATTCACAAGTGCCTGTTCTCTCCCTCGGCTACCTGAGGCTGGAGTCGACCGACCTCGAGGCGTGGAAGACGTTCGCCGGCGACTTCCTGGGGCTGATGCCCGTCGCCGCCGAGGGCGACGAGTCGCTGCGCTACCGGATGGACCATTACCCGCCGCGCCTCGTCGTCTCGCCGGGGGCCGAGAGCAGGGCGACCGCCATCGGCTTCGAGGTGCTCAACGAGCGGGATCTCAAGCGCACCGTCGCGGCCGTGGAGAACGCGGACATCAAGGTGATCGAGGGGACCGACGCCGAGGCCGACGAGCGGCGGGTCACTGGCTTCGTGCGCTTCGACGACCCCGGAGGCAACCCGATCGAGCTGTTCTACGGCCCGATCCTGGACCACAAGCCGGTCGTGCTGCCCACGGTCAGCTCCTTCGTGACCGGCGACATGGGCATGGGCCACGTGATCATCACCGCCGAGAACGGCAGAGCACTGAAGGACTTCTACGTCGACGTGCTCGGCTTCTACGAGCGCAACACGATGGGCGGCCGGGAGCGCACGGTCTGGTTCATGAGCTCCAACGAGCGGCATCACACGCTCGGCGTCACGTCGGTGCCGGGCCGGGGCCGGCTGATCCACCTGATGGTGGAGGCTGCGACCTTCGATGACGTCGGGCTGGCGCTCGACCGGCGGGAGAAGTATGACATCCCGCTGATGAACAGTCTCGGCAAGCACACCAACGACGAGATGACGTCCTTCTACGTCTACTCGCCGGAGTTGTACGCGATAGAGTTCGGCTACGGCGGCCTCGCCGTGCGCGGCGAGCAGCCCGTGTACGAGATCACCGCCGGCGCGCACTGGGGGCACAAGTTCTTCCCGCCTCCCGGCGCGCCTACCCAGCCCACCCCACCCGTCGCGTAGCACCGGAGGTGCGATGACTGACCTAAGCGGTCTCGGCCTGCCCGCCCTCGACTGGGGCGAGGTGTTCCATGTGGGGATCCGCGTGACGGACCTGGAAGCGGCGCAGCGCGAGCTGACGGAATCGATCGGGCTGCGCTGGACGACGCCGGCGTACATCCCGATGAAGGCTTGGGCGCCCGGCACCGGCTACCAAAGCTACGACCTGACGATCTCGTTTACCGTCGAGGGGCCGGTTCACATCGAGCTCCTGCACGGATCGCCCGGCAGCTACCACGACGTCAGCAACGGCGGAGCCGGACTGCACCACATCGGCGTCTGGGTCGACGACGTGACCAAGGTCAACCAGGAACTGGTCAGCAAGGGCTTCACGGTCGAACTGGCCGGGGACACCCCGGAGAAGGGCTACGGCGCCTTCACCTATGTGCGCTCGCCCGGCGGCGTCTTGTTCGAGCCGGAGTCCGGCCTGCACGGGTCCAAGGAGCGTTTCGAGCGTTGGTATGCCGGTGGAAACCTCTTCTAACGCCTTCCGCGACGCCATGGCGTCGTTCCCAAGCGGAGCGACGATCGTCACCACCAGCGACTCCGACGGCCGCTGGTGGGGCTTCACCGCGAGCTCGTTCTGCTCGGTGTCGATGGACCCGCCGCTGGTGCTCATCTGCCTGTCCAACACCGCCCAGTGCTTCCCGGCGTTCGCCCAGGCGGCGCGGTGGAACATCCACGTGCTGCAGCACCGCCACGCCGACCTCGCGATGCGCTTCGCCAGCCGCGGCGCGGCCAAGTTCGACGGCGCCGGCTTCCAGCCCGACGTGGACGGCTTGCCGTTCCTCAAGGACGTCAGCATCTCACTGCGGTGCGCCGCCTACTCGAAGTCCGACGGCGGCGATCATCTGGTACTGATCGGCCGGGTCGAGGAGGTCGGCCTGGGCGAGGAGATGCCGTTCGTATACTTCCGTCGCAAGTTCCACTCGCTGGCGATCCAGGACGACAAGGCCGCCGGCGCTCCGGCCGGCACCGGCCGCGAAGTTCTCGGCCCCGTGGTGATCGAGCTGGACCTGGGCTGGATGTAAACCGAGCGCATCAGGAACCTGGCCGCGATGATGGCCGCGCCGAGGGCTATAGCGACCTCGGGGCCGAACCGAGGCTCAATAAGCTGCCCGTCACGGAAATCTGCAACGACCTGATTGTCTGTACCGACCAGTTGGTCTAAATTTTCATTATGGAAGACGTCGACCTGATTCGGGAAGACGCCGGGCGGCCGGCGATCTCCTGCGCGTTCGCACCGTCCCTGGACACCCCGGTGCACATCGAGCTGGCCGAGCGCCTGGGATACCGCCGAGCGTGGTGCTACGACTCGCCGGGCGTGTACGCGGACCCGTGGATGGTCCTGGCCCTTGCCGCCGATCGCACGCGTGCGATCGGCCTGGGGCCGGCCACGCTGGTGCCCAGCCTGCGCCACCCCGTGGTCACCGCCGCCGCCTTGGCCACGCTCGCGGGGCTCGCCCCGGGCCGGGTGAGCACGGCGTTCGGTACCGGCCTGACTGGTCGCATGTTGCTGGGAGAGCGGCCGCTGCACTGGGCCGCGGTCGTGAAGTACGTCGGCCCGCTGCCTGGCGGATCGCGCTTTCCGCCGCGCCTGGGCGAGCGACCTGCTCGACCCGGCCTCAGTCGGCTGCCTGGTGGTCGAGGAGCACGTGGCCAAGCCCGGCCCGGTGCCGGCCTCCTTCGTGAAGAACTATGAGCTGGTGACCAAGCGGCCGGACATGGACCAGGCCGAGTTCGACCGGTACTGGACGCAGGTGCACGGACCGCTCGCGGCGGCGATCCCGACAATCAGGCGATACGTTCAGGCGCACCTGTCCCCCGGCATGCGAGAGCACAGAACGGCGCCGTTCGACGGCCTCGCGATCACCTGGTTCGACGACGTCGCCGCGATGCGCGCCGGCGCGAGGACCGAGGCCTACGCCAGGACCAGGGCCGACGAGCGGAACTTCCTCGCGGGCGAGCTCCCGTTTGTGATCACCGCCGAGCGGCCCGTCTTCTAGCGCCTGACACCTGGGCGCGGCTTTCGCCGCGGGTATCGCGCAGGTGAGGGCTGGCGTGACGGTGCGGGCGCCTGTAGCGTATGTTCTGACCGGACAGTACAAAGTAGTAAGGAGGCCAGCCGTGGCGAAGCGGTGGGAACGACGGCCGCAAGGCTCGACGTGGGGCGACTGGGGCGCGGACGATGAACTCGGCCGGATCAACCTCATCACGTCGGAGAAGGTGCTTGAGGGCGTCCGGGAGGTGCAGGCGGGCAAGAGCTTCTGCCTGAGCCTGCCGCTTGACTTCCCCGGCGGGTCCGCCATGAACCAGCGCCGCTACCCCCCGATCATCCGGCCGACCGAGGACCTAGCGTACAGGGCGGACACCTTTTATAACGTGGTCGCCAAGGACTCGATTGCCCCGGAGTACATTGACGTCTGGTCTGACGACATGGTGACGCTCTGGACGCAGTACTCGACGCAGTGGGACGCACTGGTGCACCAGGGCGCGCTGTTCGACGCCGACGGGGACGGAGTCGCCGAGCCGCTGTACTACAACGGCTTCAAGCCGCACGTGGACATCATCGGGCCGAAGGAAGACGCCAAGGGCGACGGCAGCGGCAGCCTCGCCTTCGCCCGTCACCTAGGGCTCGAGCACATGGCCGCGCACGGCGTCCAGGGCCGTGCGGTGCTGGTCGACGTGGCGCATCACCTGAACAACGGGAGATCATGGCGGCGGACCAGGTCGAGGTCAGGCCGGGCGACATGGTCATCCTCCACACCGGCTTTGCCAACAAGATCCTCGAGTGGGACAAGCACCCCGACGCATCGAGGATCCAGGCCATGTACCCGTATCTCGACGGCGAGGACCCCGAGGTGCTCGAGTGGATCACCGACTCCCAGATGTCCGCGCTGATCTCGGACAACTACGCGGTCGAGGGCTGGCCCGCGCCGAGCAGCGAGCCGCACACCCTGATCCCGGTACACAACCTGTGCCTGTTCAAGCTCGGCATCCCGCTCGGCGAGTTGTGGTACACCCAGGAGCTTGCGACCTGGCTGCGGGCGAACGGCCGGAGCAGCTTCCTGCTGACCGGGTGCTTGTCCCACTCGAGGATCTTGTTGGCAAAGCCGGTGTGGAGGATGACCATGTCGCCCGGCCTGACCTCGACCTGGTCCGCCGCCATGATCTCCCACAGGGTCTTCATCGGCACCGCCCTGTCCCGCCAGCTGGCCGCCGAGCCCGACACGGATCTCGTGCTCAGCGACCTCAGCGAGGACGCCCTGACCCAGCTTGACGCCGACCTTGCGGGAGGCGCCGCGGGAGTCGCCACCGTGCCGGCCGATGTCAGCGACTTCGGACAGGTCGAGAACGTCGTCAAGCGCGCGGTCGACCTCTTCGGCCGGCTCGACGTACTGATCAGCAACGCCGGGGTGCTGTCACCGAACGGCAGGATCCATAACCTCGCCGCGGAGGACTGGGAGCGGGCCTTTCGTATCAACGTGCTCGGTCCCGTCAACGGCATCCGGGCGGCTGTGCCAGTGATGCGCGCGCAGCGGTCCGGGTCGATCATCCTCACCGCCTCGGTGGCCGGCCTCACCGCCTGGACGCACTCGTCTCCCTACTGCGTCACGAAGGCGGGCGTTATTCATCTCGCTAAGGTGGCCGCGGTTGAATACGCGCGCGACGGCATCCGCGTCAACTGCGTCTGCCCGGGAACCTTCCTGTCCGCGATGCACACGGATCTTCCCGCTGAGGCGGTGGAGGCCATAGCGGCGAAGCACCCGCTTGGCCTCGGCTCGGCCGACGACCTGGTCGGTGCGTACTCCTACCTGGCGAGCGACGCGTCGCGGTGGACCACGGGATCCGCGATCGTCGTCGACGGCGGCTACGCGGCCCCGTGACTCCCCGGCCAGCGAGAGTCATCTCGCCGAGCTAGTGGACGTTCCGATCCGTCAATGCTGTCCCGGCTAGCAGAACGGCGCTCGTGACATGGATGGCCTGCCACGATATTTTCGGCGTATGTCTAGCGAAATCGCAGGAGCTGAGCCGCAGCAGACAACGGTGCTTGAGAACGTACAAGCGCTGCTGCCGGAGATCAAAGCGCGCGCCGTAGATATTGAGCAGGCACGGGCCGTACCGCGCGACCTCACGGAGAAGCTGCGGTCGGCGGGCGTGTTCCGCAGGTACGTGCCGCGTTCGCACGGCGGCGACGAAATGTGGCTGGACGAGGGCCTGACCGTGATCGAGGAGCTCGCACGCGCCGACGCCTCGGTCGCATGGGTCTCGGCGGTCGCGTCGGAGGGACCAAGCTTCTACGCGTACCTGCCCTCCGATACCTACGACAAGATCTTCGCGGCCGGCCCTGATGTCATCCATTCGGGGGTGATCAACCCGACCGGGCGGGCGGTGCGCGACAAGGGCGGCTACCGGTTCAGCGGCCGCTGGTCGTTCGCGAGCGGTTCAAACAATGCCGACTACATCTGCATCCACGGTGTGCTCGAAGGCGGCGCGCCGACGGGCGGGGCGCCGGCTACGCGGCTCGGCGTGGTTCCCGCCAGGGACGTGCAGATCGACGACGTCTGGCACGTGAGCGGGCTCAAGGGGACGGCGAGCAACGACGTCGTGGTGAACGACCTGTTCATCCCTGACGAGTGGACGGGAACCTTCGCGGAACTGCCGAAGGTCGCCCGGCACCCGCTCGACCAGCGGCCGCTGCTCGCCCGCTTCGGCACGGAGTTCGCCGCTGTCGCCATCGGGATCGCCCAGGCGGCACTCGATGACATCATCGATATCGCCCGTAACAAGGTGCCGGCCACGTCGCCCAGCAAGCTGGCGGCCGATCCCATCGCGCAGTACATGGTCGGGTCGCTCGCCACCGACCTGTACATGGCGCGCACGCTGCTGCACCAGATCGCCCGAGACGACCAGGCGAGCGTGCCCATGGGCCCACCGGACAACGCGACGATACTCGCCCGGCGCGGGCGCCTCTCGCGGTCCGCATCGGTGGCCGCGTCCGTCGTCGAGGGCTGCTACAGCGTTTCCGGTACCACGGGGCTGTTCGAATCCTGCCCGCTGCAGCGCAGGCTCCGGGACGTGCGTGCCGTGACCCAGCACTACATGCTGTCCGCGCGCAGCGCGTTCGGCCCGGCCGGCGTCACCATCCTCAGCGAGGGGGCGGGGCGCTAGACCTGGAGGTTGCGATGCCGGCCAGCGACTTGAGCATGGTAGCCCTGGAATCCATCAGGCTGCAGAACGGATATGCCCTCGCGATCGACGCTCGCGACTGGAATTACTTCAGAACGGTGTTCACGCCGGACGTGCAGGCCGATTACCCGCATGGCAGCTTCGACGGCATGGACGACTGGCTCGGGAACTTCATCCCGTTCCATGACCAGTGCGCCTGGACCCTGCATGTGATAACCAACCATGTCGTCGGCGAGGACAGTCAAGGTATCTGGGGCACGTGCTACGGCTGGGTCCAGTGGACCATGAAGGACAAGCCCGGTCGCATCAACCGGGCGGAGGTGCTCTTCCGCGACCGGTTGCGCAACGACGGCGGAACGTGGCGTATCGCCCGGCGGAAACTCCGGCTGCTCTCTGCCCAGCACGAAGCGCCGATCGCGGGCGGGGTCAACTTGCTCCAGTCCGTGCTCGACCTCGCCGACTGGACTTAGCGCGGGCCGGCGGCCGCAAAGCTAGCCAGATCGAGATTCTTCGTCCCGTGAACGCGGGGCACGTCGAGGTCCGCCGGATGATCGCGCCGATCAGCCGCGTTCCGCTGGAAGTCCGCCGCGGCTAGGTGCTCCTGCCAGCTCGCCATCTCGCACCTGGTACCCCGGCTCAGTAGACGGCATTTAATTTTGTTTAGTAATATGAATGTACCTTATGCTCTCATAACTTTCTGTAGCCGAGTGTGAGAACACAGCCAGCTGTCTGGAGGACGGAACGGATGATCGACAACAGCTTTCAGGCGTCCGATTCGTTGCTGTCGCGCCGGATCCGTCAGGTGGTGGCGCTGGATCCGAGCGCGACCGCGCTTTCCTTCGACGGCATGACGTTTCCCTGGTCGTTCTATTCGGATGCGGTCGCCGACCTGGCGTCGCTGCTCGCCGCGCATCCCGCGGCCCGGCGGGTGGGGATCGTGCTGCGCAACCGGCCCGGTCCGCTGGCGGCACTGATCGCCACCCTCGGTACCGGGCGCGAGGTGGTGACTCTGAGCCCGCACCTCGGTGATATCGGCCTGGAAAGGGACATCGTCGACCTAGCACCTGACGTGGTCGTGGCCGAAGACGAGGACTGGGCCCGCGACGCGGTTCTAGTCTCGTCGAAGACGGTCGGCGCGATCGCGATGCGTACCGGAGCCGACCGGGCCCTGGCCGCACAGCCCGTCTCGTGGTCACCGAGTCCGTCACCGCAGCACCCCGGTGAGATCGCCGTGCTGATGATGACCAGCGGCACTACCGGGCGGCCCAAGCGGGTCGAGTTGACGTACGACCGGATGACAGCGGCGTTCCGCGCGGCCGGGCTAGTCATCGACGAGGCACACAAGCCTCACCTGCGCAGCAGGACAGATATCTTGTGGGCGTCCCTCGCCCACATCAGCGGCCTGTATTTCGCGGTCGCGCACGTGCTCGAAGGCCGCAGCGTCGCGCTCCTGGAGAAGTTCGAGGTCGGCGCCTGGATGGAACTGGTCAAGCGGCATCGCCCGGGCTACGTCCGGCTGGCGCCCACGGCGCTGCGGATGGTGCTGCAGGCCGAGGTCCCCGCCGAGACGTTCGACAGCGTCCGCGCCGTCGGATCTGGCACTGCGCCACTGCCACCGGAACTGGCGGAAGCGTTCGAGGACCGTTACGGTATCCCGGTCCTCGGCACCTATGGCGCGACCGAGTTCGCCGGCGCGATCGCGGGCTGGACGCTGAAGGACAAGAAGCAATGGGGACCCCTCAAGCGCGGCAGCGTCGGGCGCGCCCACCACGGCATCGAGCTGCGAATCGTCGACCCGGATACCGGCGGTGTCCTCTCCTCCGGAGAGACCGGCCTGCTTGAGGCGCGCGGCGGCCAGCTTTCCGGAGAGGACGGAGCCTGGCTGCGGACCACCGACCTCGCCACGATCGATGAGGACAAGTTCCTGTTCATCCTCGGCCGGGCGGATGACGCGATCAACAGAGGGGGGTTCAAGATCCCGCCCAGCGTGATCGAGGAGGCGCTGCTGGCGCACCCCGCCGTCGACGATGCCTCGGCCGTGGGACTGCCGGACGCGAGACTGGGCCAGGTGCCCGTAGCAGCGGTGACGCTCGTCAGCCCCGTCACGGAAGAGGAGCTCATGCGCTACCTCACGAACAGGCTGACCAGGTACCAGCGGCCGGTCGCGATCAAGGTGGTCGATCAGCTGCCGCGGACACCGTCGCTCAAGATCAGCCGCCCCCTCGTGCGCGAGCAATATTTCGACGGCTTTGGCTCGAACCGTGCGGACGGCGTTCCGGGCACCCCGATAACAGGAGAATCTCATGACCGCTGACCGGTCTGGGTACGGCATCCTCACCGATGAGTCGTTCGAACGCTCGCGCAAACGCATCGGCATCCCGATGCGAATCAGTCCAGCGCACATCACCGAGGTGAGCGCCGACGCTACCCGGCACTTCGCCTACGGGTACGGCGATGACAACCCGCTGTACTGCGACCCCGCATACGGCAAGAACACCCGCTGGGGCGGCCTCATCGCACCGCCGAACTTCACCTACTGCATGGGCGAGAACGCGGCGCCGCCGCTGCCCCCCGAACACAAGGAACTTCTTAAGGGAGACCCGTTCGCCGGCCTGGGCTCTTACCAGGCCGAGATGGAGTTCGAGTACTACCGGCCGCTGGCCGCCGGCGACCGCTGCCACGTGCTGCGCGCCCAGGTCGGCGTCCGGGACAAGCCGAGCCGTTTCGGCGGCCGCACCGCCCATGTGACTCACGACTTTCTGTACACCAACGGCCACGGCCAGATCGTCACCATCCAGCGCGGTACGTGGATCAACGCGGAGCGGCACACCTCAAGGGACCGGTCCAAGGAGAGGCAGCCGATCAGCTTCGACCCCTACACCGACGACCAGATCGCCGAAATCGATGCCGCCTACGACGCCGAGACCCGCCGCGGTCCCGAGACCAGGTACTTCGAGGACGTCGAGGTGGGCGAGGAGATCCAGCCACGGGTCAAGGGGCCGCTCGTTATCACCGACCTGGTGGTCTGGCACATCGGCTGGGGCATGCAACTGACGCCGCCCGGCGCGTTCGGCATCGCGCGCAAGATCCGCAGGAAAGCACCTGGCCTGTACCCGCCGAACGCGCGCAATGTTCCCGACACCGTCCAGCGGCTGCACTGGGATCCGGACCGGGCGCACGAGCTCGGCATCCCGATGAGCTACGACTACGGGGCGATGCGCGAGACCTGGCTCACCCACGCGCTGACCGACTGGATGGGCGACGACGGATGGCTGCTGCGGCTCCGCTGCCAGCACCGAAAGTTCAACTACATCGGCGACACCACCTGGATCCGCGGCAAAGTTGTCGACAAGGTCCAGGTCGACGGCCGCAACGAAGTCCACCTCGAGGTCGGCTGCTGGAACCAGCGCGGCGAGCACACCACCCCGGGTGCCGCAGTCGTACTGCTGCCAACCCGGGAGCACGCGGTCGAACTGCCCGCGCCCCCCGCCGACAGTCTGGACGAGCTCCTCGCGATCGAGATCGCACGCTACGCCTGAAATAGTTAGCTAATGTTATTTACCCGTGGAAGGTGTGAGCCCAGTTGGACTTCGAGCTTACCGAGGAACAGGCTGCCCTGCGCGAGGTGTCCCGCAACATGCTCGCCGTGAACTGCCCGCCACAGCTCGTACGTTCGCTGGCGAGCGTCGGCAAAGACGTCGACGACAAACTGTGGCAGCGCGGCACGGAGCTGGGATGGATCGGCCTCGGCGTTCCCGAGGAGCATGACGGCGCGGGTCAGGGGCTGGTCGAGCTGTGCCTGGTAGCCGAGGAAATCGGTCGTGCGGCCGCTTCCGGCGCCTTCATCGACACTGCGCTAATCGCCCTCGCCCTCGCCCGGCTGGGCCGGCCGGAGCTGGTGCCCGCCCTCGCCGGGGGTGACCTGAAGGCAAGCTGGGCCCACCACGGTTCCGTGGCCGGCTCTTACGATTACGATGCGGACGAGTTCGTGCTGAGTGGCCGCGCCACAGCGGTCCAGGCGGCAGCGTCGGCCGACTGGCTGCTGGTCACGGCGGCCATCGAAAACGGCAGGC
>WNFJ01442980.1_pt1 | contig 14431 bp, 18 predicted proteins | sample 5400461 | NCBI WGS metagenome assembly WNFJ01 (sample SAMN13153349, study PRJNA577476) | soil metagenome | isolation source: 115 cm saprolite on Douglas fir-dominated hillslope | place: USA:California | collected 2013-09-17 | reverse complement strand
CCGGCGGTAGATTCCTCGACAGTCGCGGGAAGCAATAGGGCGTTCCCGGCAAACTGCGAAGGGTCCCTTCAGATGAACAAGTTCATCTCACTTTGTGCTGCAGCGACCGCCTCTGTGGTCGCCGGCATGTGCATCGCCACAAGCAGCAACGCCCAGTCTACAACGAGCGATGCGGCCTATTGCCAGTCGCTCGTCAAGGCTTACTCGATAGGCGGCAACGCGAGGGGTAGCCTCCCGGTCGGCAACGCCACCGCCGTCGCGATCAACCAGTGCCGGGACGGCAATCCGCGGCCGGCGATCCCGGTGCTCGAGCAGAAACTGCGCGACAACAACATCGCCGTGCCGGCGCGGAGCTAGGGCGCGTGTTCCCTGGCCTATCGGTCTGCCGGGCGCCGGCATCGCCGTCGCCGGGCAGCTCGACGAGGGAGGCCAACATCACCTAATGCAACTGCCCGGCTAAGCCACCACGAGTCGCTGGCCGCTTCAGGACCAGGGGTTTGCGCGCTGACGGCGAACCACAGGCACGCGCTCGGCCTAACCAGACAAGGAGTTCTCCAATGAGAAATCTTTCGGTCGTGGCGATTCTCCTCGGCATTTCTGTTGCGTGCTCCAACCATCCTGAGGCGACCGTACCTCCTCCGACAGGGACAGAGTCCAAGGCGGCCGTCAGCGTCCCCGCGAGCCCGATGGCTTCCACCGCGCCGCACCCCTACACGCAGTTGCCTTGGTCGCCCGCGGCCCCTCCGGGGATGTGGTTTCCTGATTAGCGTCCCGCTTGTGGAGTAACGAGTAGAAACGATTCGCCCAGGGAGGACAGTCAAGTTGTTCATTGTTCGGTGGGCCCGCCAGATTGCGCGAAAGGCCGCCATACGGCGCTTCATGGAGACCGGTGGGGCGCCGCCGCCCGGCGTCAAGATGTTGGGAAGATGGCAAGCCCTTGAGCTTCCGAACCACACGTCTGTGTGTGCGGAAAGTTCGTTTTGCCCGGGAATGGGCGGCTGCTGTGGTTGGTAAGGATTAGGCAAAGGAGCAGCCTATGAATGCCCATTCAGTTTTGGCTCATCTTCTCCATCCCGGCTCGGACGAAGGCCAGGCCGCGGCTGAACTTCTCGAATCCGAACAGCCTATCCGCCTGACGCCGACACTGACGGCGGACGAGCTGCCTCCGGGGTTCGAGGATGTCCTGCAGGTGCAAGTGGTGGGGTATCGTGAACGGGTGGTAACCTTTCACGGACACCAGGTGCCCGTGCTCGATCCGGTTTGGACGCTTGTTCCCAAGGAAAGATAGCGAGGCCTACAGCAGCCCCACGCGCTCCATCAGCTCCGGCCGGTTGTTCTTCACGTTGCCTACCTCGGCGCCGACCTTCCTTGGCGATGGTCAACGCGGGCGACATCGGGAGCGGCCTGTTTAGGGCCACGCTGCAGGGAGACGCTTCGCCTTACCCGCGCAGCTATCGACATGCAAGGTGATCGATCATGACTCCGGCAACCAAATTGTTGGTCGCTTGTTTTTCTTCGGCGCCGCCCATCTGCGCCGGATCCTCGCCGCTTATGCCGCCTACTATCGTCCGAACGCATCTCGCTCTTGCTAAGGACGCGCCGCTTCTTCGTCCCGTTCAGCAGTTCGGGCAGATCACTGTGCGACCGATCCTCGGCGGACTTCATCACCAATATTGCCGGATTTAGTTCTCGGTAAGGACAGCCGCCGGTCGCTGGCATTGTCAATGCGCTGTTAGCCCGTTTGCGGCATATGCAGACGGTTATCGGGCGCTGTAGGCGCGGCGGCACGAAAATTGTCCCAGCCACCACCGTGGGTCTGGTATCTGCCGTCGTTAGGAATCCCCTGGCAACTCGAAACGCACATGGCGATCAGTACAGCCACTCGAACGCCGACCAGTGCCTGGAGCGCCTCCTCGGGGCGATGAGGACGAAGATAACGCTTCAAGGCCGCCCCGCCGTCGCCTTGCGCGCCCGTCGCCTCATTCCCTGCGGCAGCATTGCCTCAAGCGTGTCGTCGCGGCGCCAGAAATGGTGGTAGAGCGCCGCCGCGACATGAAGCGCAATCAGGCCGAGGAGAAGGAGCCCGACAGTCACGTGCACCTCCAGGAGCTGCTTGGCGAGGGGGCGGTCCGTGCCGATCAACGCCGGCAGCTGGCCGAGGAAAAACAGATCCACCCGGTCGCCCCGCGCGTTGGTCTGGAGGAGCCCGAGGATCGGCTGGATCAGCAGGAGGGCGTAGAGCGCGTATTCGCTCCATTGCGCCGCGAACCGCATCGCCTGTGGCATGTCAGGGGGCCAATTGGGGAAGCGCGAGAATTGGCGCCAAACGAGCCGACCGAGCATCACGACCCACACAGTCATGCCGAACGAACGATGCAGTTGGGTAAGTACCACCGCTTGCTCCCGGGACGATGCCAAATCGATCGAGAAAGCCAGCACGAAGATCGCGACGATGAGGAATAGGCTCAGCCAGTGCAGGAACCGGATCGGCCGGTCGAAACCGCGCAGTTCGGGATCGCCTTCAGTCCGCAGCATCCAGATACCTCACAGTCATGCCCCTGAAGGGCCGGCAGTTTGAGATACCGGATCGGGCGCGCGTCTATTCCCGCGGCCTGTCCTTACAGAAAACTCCATCCGCGCTAACGTGAGGGGCGAGATCAGGTAATCTCAGCGGTAATGATCGCGTTCCTGAAGCAAAATGAAACGTAGAGGAAAGAAGATAACGACAGTGGTTATTGATCGCGCTGGCTTCATTCGTTCGATTCAGCAGACGTCGTTGTAGTACCGGCACCAGCTTTCGATCAGTAACTGGGCTTCGCGAAGCGTCGTGAAGATCTCGCCGTTGAGCAGATCGTCTCGCTGGCTCACCCAACGCCGGCGAAGACAAACGAAGCCGAAGTTCTCGCCAGGCGTTTGCCGGATGCGCCATGGGCCGACACCCCAACTATGGTGAAAAAACAGCCGGTCAGGCTCCGACCACGAGGGTGCCGTTCATGTCCTCGTGGCCGTCGCCGCAGAAGACGTCGCAGAAGAACGTGAAGCTGCCGGCCTTGTCCGGCGTGATGGTCACGCGCGTCTCCTGACCTGGCGTAATGTCGGTTCTGAGTCCGAAGTCCGGCATCTTGAAGCCGTGTATGCGATCTTCCGATGTCAGGACAAAGGTGACCGGCTGACCGCGTTTGGCCGTCACCTTGTCGGGGTGGTACTCGAATTTCTTGGCGCTGATGTGGATCTCCGCCGTCGGGGGCTCGGCGGCGAGACACGCAACTCCGCCGACCGCGCTGCCGATCAGCAGCGCGCCGAATACTCTACGCTTCATGACTCAGCCTTAGTAACCGGAAGTTCCTCGAATGTGACCGTGGCGGCCACCGTCACGTCGCGTGTGCCGAGCCTGCCGGGCATGGCGGCGTCGTAAGGCAGGGGCAGGCGCTTGGGCTGCGAGCCGGGCGCAGGCAGGGCGAACATCAGCGACTTGGCCGCATGATGAGCGATGTGGCCTGTCATGTGGTGGTTCTCCTGGTGGATATGGCCGTAGAACACCACGACGTTCTTGTAAGGCATCAAGATATCGATCGCCTTGGCGCCGTCTGCGGTCGTCCAGTCCCACTGTGGATACAGGTCGAACAGCGGCCGGTGCGTCAGCACCACGATGCGGTCGTCGGTCTTGCGCTGCTTGAGATCGGCCGCCAGCCAGGCGAGCTGCTCGTCGCCGAGCTTGGCGCCCGGATCGGAAACATTGTCGAGTACGATGAAATGCACGCCCTTGTGGTCGAACGTGTAGTTCAGGGCGCCGAAGAACTCCTTGAAGGCCTCGCCCTTGTCGAGCGAGGCATCGTGCTCGCCCGCCATGAAGCGCACGTCCTTGACGCGCAGCGCCGAGACGATCTCGCGGAAGCGCTTCATGCGCGCGCGGCGTTCCTTGCCGTCGTCGGTCGTGTGGGTGAGATCGCCGGTGAAGACGATGAAGTCGGGCTGCTGGGCAAGCCCGTTCACGGTCGCCACCGCCTTTTCGAGCGTATGCGCGGCGTCGGGATTGGGCGGGCCGCTGAAGCCCCAATGGGAGTCGGAGAACTGCACGAAATGGAAGTCGCCGGCGGCCTGCGCAGAGGCACTGTGGGCCGGGAAAAGGTTCGAGGCGAATGCGACGCCTGCTATGCCGGAAAGCTTGAGGAAATCGCGACGATCGGGTTTCAGCATGAAGGCCTCCCAGGGTTCCACTATTGGAACTTACGGGAACTACCTCGGGGGGCCGGGGTCTTATTCCCTCCAACTGCCGGCGCAATAAAATCGACGGTCGAGCGGTATTAACGTCCGATGGACAGCACGCCAGATAGGAGCTCGGTCGAGCGGTTTCGCACCGTCATGCTGCCGCACCTCGACGCCGTCCATGGATTCGCGCGTTATCTGACGCGCGATCCAGTTGCGGCGCAGGATGTGACACAGGAGGCGATGCTGCGCGCGCTGCGCTACTTCCATGCCTTTCGTGGCGGCGAGGCGCGGCCATGGCTGCTGCGCATCGTACGCAACGTCTGGCACGACCAGCGGACGCGCAACAGCGCGACCGATCAGCCGCTGGACGAGATCGAGACCCTAGCCGCCGACGGCCCGGATCCAGAGCAGAGCGCGGTGGCGAGCGACCGGCGCCGGCAGGTCGCGGCAGCGTTGGCGGCATTGCCGGTCGACATGCGCGAGATCCTCGTTTTGCGCGAGATCGAGGATCTTTCCTACAAGCACATCGCGGTCGTGCTCGAGGTGCCGATTGGCACTGTCATGTCCCGCATCGCGCGGGCGCGGGAGAAACTGGCGGCCGATTTGCGCGGTCGCCTGGGAAGGAGAGGCCATGGATTGCCCGACTTGTGACGCGATGGTCGACGCCTATGTCGACGGCGAGCTGCCGGCGACCGACAGCGCCGCCTTTGATCTCGCGCTGGAGGCCTGCCCGGACTGCCGGCGGCGGCTGGAGGCGGCGCGGACGATGAGTGGACTGCTGCGCGAGTTGCCGGCTGAGCCGGCGCCTGACCTCTTGCGGGCGCGCATCGAGCGCGAGCTGCGAACGATTTCCGTCAAGGCCGCGCCAAGACTTCCGCGTGAGCCGATACGTTGGACCGCGATGGCGGCAAGCCTCATCGTCGCCGTCGGCGTCGGCTGGCTGGGCGGGAATCTCTCCGGCCAAGGGGCGCGCGAGACGGACGAGCTGGTCTCGGGCTATCTGCGGGTCGCCAGCAGCGAGCACGCGGTCGACGTGGCCTCGACCGACCGCCACGCGGTGAAGCCGTGGTTCGCCGGCCGCATCGACTATTCGCCACCTGTCTACGACCTCACGGTAGAAGGTTTCCCGCTGGAGGGCGGCCGGCTCGATGTCGTCGACGGCCGCAAGGTGTCGGTCCTGGTTTATCGTCACAATCAGCATCGCGTGGCGCTGACCCTGTGGCCAGCGTCGTCGACTGGCAGCGTGTCCGCCGATGTCACGCAACGCGACGGCTTTGCGCTTGCCGAATGGCGTCATGCCGGATTTGAAATGCGCGCCGTGGCCGATCTCGCGCCGGGCGAAATGATGTCATTTGCGACAGCGGTGGATCGGGCGATCGATGCCGATCGCTGATTGAAACTCATCCTTGTAAGTCATCGCGAGCCGACCAGAGTAGAGTGCTCAAGCGCCGGGCAAGCACGCCAAGACCGAACGCACGGAATAACGCCTAGCACCCGGCGGTAGTCACCTTCAGTGATTACATCCTGCGAGCCAACCCATGTCTCAGAAAGCCAAGCGGATCAGTTGGGCGACGTGGCGGCCGAGGCTGACCTCGGCGCGATAGCTTTGCGTTTGCATGCGCGGCGCGCAGCGTCCATCGGCCAGGAGGGCTAGCCATGAACTCGGACGAAATCGCTAAGGGGATCATAAAGGCCATCTATTTCATCGCCGTGCCGCCTGTCGTGGTCATCGCGCTTGCACGGCTCGGGCTTCCATGGTGGGGCTGGGTAGCCCTGTTTTTCGGCGGAGGCGCGATAGAGCGATGCTACGACTGGTCCAAGTGGCGCCGAATGTTGAGGGCGTGGGAAGCGAGGTTCGGGCATGCCGACGTGCCGATGCCCTCGGCGTCTATCGCGCCGCCGCGTCCCGAGGACAGCGAGGCTCGTGCCGCTTCGCCGTCTGCCGATAAGGCTGGCGCCGACATGCCGCCGCGCTCCGCCTCTAGCCCGATGGACTTCGCGCCGACGCGGTAAGGCTCGGCCGTTTGTCGTGCTCAGTCCTGCAACGGCCCAAGACGGAGCGGCTTTTGCAGGACTGAGGTTTCTGTGCTCAATAGGTCGCCGTCCGAACCACACGAGGGAGACGGCAACATGACCGACATCGTAGACCTAGCCGAGAGGCGTGCAGCGCGGAATGACCGCGCGAACCGAGCCGCCGCTGACACGGCCTGCGCCGTGCCTGCCGCTCTTCAAGACGAACTTGTCGCGCCCATCGCAGCAGCCAGCGCAGCCGGTGCCCTTGATCTAGAGGCCAAGGCGCAAATAGCCAGCGCGGTAGTCGAGGCGCTGGGCGACGATCCTGTGCTCGGCGGCGACTGGCAAATTCGCTACATCTGCTGATAGCGCGCGGCGAAGCATGGTGCAGCACCCCGCGCCGCCGTTTCGACAACGCGCCGGGGGCGCGGGACATTCTTGACCTAGATGCCACTGTCTCTCAGCCGTTGGCGCTCGATAGGATCGCTGCCGACGATACAATTGGCTAGGATATTGGGCGGCGGGGATCATTACCCATTTTCTGCGCCGGCCCGCGCCTCTGCCAGGATGGCAGCGTAGACGACGCGGCAATCTGGAACGCGGCTTGACGGTCGATGACGTTGACGGGGCCATCGCCAGCGAAGCGGAGACGAAGTTATGGCCCATCGAAAATCAATACCAACCGACCGTCGATTCTATTCGAGCGAGAAATGTCGGGTATAAACCCGGCCTGTCTGGTGCTTTAGAGGTCGGAAACCTCTCTTGAAGTGCGATGGCGATTCCGGGGCACCGGACTTCAGCCGCTTCGCGCCAAATCCGGAAGGGATTCCCAGGACCCTGTCTGCATCGGGTCCGATGCATGCGAACCAGAATTTTTATGGCACTTCACCGGTATCATCTCCAGAAGGAGGTGTCGGATGAAGCACAACCTCTTTGCGCTCGGCCTGATTTCCATCCTGACCGGCCTAGCCGGCCCACACTCAGGCGTGGCCCAGGACTCATCGGCGTCCTATACCGTCAATCCGGTCAGCCCCTCCGACGCCGGCCCGGCCGCGGCGGCGATCAAGTCCAGGATCGAGGCCTGGGGCTACGGCGACGTCAAGGACCTGTCGCGCGACCGCGCCGGCGTCTGGCACGCCCATGTCATGAGGAACAAGGTCGAGATTGCCGTGTCGGTCGACAAGGGCGGCCGGATCACCGCCCAGTCAGCCAACAAACAAAGGGCAGCGCGCTGCCGCCAGCTATACGGGATCGCCAGCCGCTACGTGTCGGGAGGCGCGGGGGCGGAAGGCTCGTTAGCGGCCAACATGGGCGTGATAGACGCCGGTCTCGATTGCCAGAAAGGCCGCTACGAAGAGGGCATCCAGGCGCTGGAGAAAGTCCTGAACGGCCAACGTATATCGTACCCGCCGGGTTGATCGGCCGATCCGCGAGCCGGGCCGCAGTTTGCCACCAACTACCTTTTCCGGGCGGGGCTTGAAGTCGATGAAGACAGCGTAGCGACGGACCGATCAAGACGTTCCCGCTGCGCGGTATCAAGGACTCGCCGCCTTATCTGCATGACGGGCGCTTGCTGACGCTCGACGATACGGTCGAGTTCTTCAATCTCGTGCTCGGGACCAAACTGGCGCCGCAGGAAAAGCAGGATCTGGTGGCGTTTCTGCGAACGCTCTAACGTACGCTTGCATTCAGGCATTGCTCACCAACGCCTTGCCTCGCGAGAGCGCATCGACAGACCAAGCGCCAGCGCCCTTGACCATAAGCACCAACAAGCCGCCAGCTATGGCGAGATCCTTCTCGAAGTGCAGCAGCTCGTTCTTGTTCGCAAAATTGGTGTGGAAGAGGAAGGCAGTCACCAGACAAAACAGCCCGAGGCTCAAAGCGCCGAGACGTGCCTGGAAGCCAAACGCCAGCATCAGGCCAGCGCCAAACTGTAGCGCGATCGTGGGCAAGAGCATGAAGTGGGGAACGCCGACCTTGGCTACATATGCGGAAGCGGCCGTGAAACCGCCGATCAGCGTGATGCTTTCATGCAGAAAGATCAGGGCGAGCAGCAAACGGCCGACCAGCAATAAGGGATCGGCAAACTTCGCGGCGTATTTTTCGAATGTCGGGGTCATCGGTTCCTCCCCAACGGCTTAGCGAGGCAGGGGAAAAAGGCGGGCGATGAAATCGCCCGCCCTGGTCTTCAATTGCCCTTGGCCTTGATCGCCTTTTCGAGATCCTCGCGTTCTTCGCAGCCGCTTGGGCATAGCTTGACAAGGACAGCGAGCTGCTCCTTGGCCTTGTCGATGTTGCCGGTCTCGGCATAAAGCTCACCGAGATATTCGCGGGCTGCCTTGTGGTCGGGCTGAACGTCCAGCGCCTTGGTGTAGTAGGACAGCGCCGTGGTGTAATCGCCAGTTTTGCGCAGGGTGTAGCCGAGCAGGTTGTAGACATCCGGCTGCTGCGTGTCCTTGGCGAGGCTCCGCAGTTCCTGGATAGCGGCTGCATAGTTCTTGGCTTTGATCTTGGCGCGCACCGAGGTCAGGTCGACCTTGCCGTTCGAAGACATGTTGTCAACGGCGCCGGCTGCACCGGAGACCACCATCGGCGCGACCGCCAAGCCGGCGACGAGCGCCAAGGTTCGCAACGTCGTATGTTTTCTCATTGCATACACTCCTATGTGAGGTTCAGGACTGCAAAGCGGGCGTGAAGGCGTAGGCGTTCCCGTCCTTGTCTCGCTGAATTGGGCGAACAGCGGGTAGCATTGGAATACCGGTTGGCCATCGATTTTATTCCAGTCCCCAACGCACGGAATAACGCCTGGCACCCGGCGGTAGATTCCTCGACAGTCGCGGGAAGCAATAGGGCGTTCCCGGCAAACTGCGAAGGGTCCCTTCAGATGAACAAGTTCATCTCACTTTGTGCTCCAGCGACCGCCTCTGTGGTCGCCGGCATGGGCATCGCCACAAGCAGCAACGCCCAGTCTACAACGAGCGATGCGGCCTATTGCCAGTCGCTCGTCAAGGCTTACTCGATAGGCGGCAACGCGAGGGGCAGTCTCCCGGTCGGCAACGCCACCGCCGTCGCGATCGCCCAGTGCCGGGAGGGCAATCCCGAGCGGGCGATCCCGGTGCTCGAGCGGAAGCTGCGCGACAACAACATCGTCGTGCCGGCGCGGAGCTGACGCACTCGGCGTCCGTCAACCCTACGGCAAAATGCTTCGCCGCCGCCGACAAGCGATCCGGCGGCGAAGCTCAGTTCGGTCCGCTGAAATCAAGGCGTGCCAGCCAGTCTGGCTTACGCAAATTGACTCCCTATCAGCCGTGCGCGGCTTTCCCTGGATCCTTTGCGGGGTGTCGGTCGGCTTCGGTCAGTGCGATGCTGTCGTCCCGTAGCCATCCACGCGCTGCGGCGAACTCGACGGCATCGGCAGTAGCGCCATCTAGTTGCTCGATCATGCGCCATTGCATCGGGCGTCCGTCCATCGCGTCACACGGCGCTCGACCAATTGCACGGGACTTTCGCGACTGACTGCCGAGCGTACGTATCTGGCGTAACAGCCGGGGAACAGGCGAGGTTCATATGAGCTGGCGCATTTTCACGACGATGATCGGGTTCAGCATGCTGTGGAGCCCGGTGTTCGCCGCCGACCCGATGCCGACGATGCAGGAATCCCCGGCGCTGCTCGAGCCGGTGAAATCGGGCGCGTTGCCGCCCGTCGGCAAGCGCATTCCCGAGCAACCCCGGATCCTCAAGCGCTTCGCCGGCGGCGACGGCCCGGGCCAGCCGGGCGGACAGCTCAACATGCTGGTGGCCAGTGCGCGCGACACGCTGCTTATGACGGTCTACGGCTACACCCGGCTGATCGTGTACGACGACAGGTTCAAGCTGCAGCCCGACATCCTGGAAAGCTATGACGTCAAGGAAGGCCGCGAGTTCACCCTGAAGCTGCGCGCTGGCCATAAATGGTCGGACGGACAGCCCTTCACCACGGAGGATTTCCGCTTCTTCTGGGAGGACGTCGCCAACGACAAGGAGCTGTCGCCGTCGGGCCCGTCGGTCGAGCTGCTGGTCGACGGCCAGCCGCCCAAGGTCGACATCATCGACGAACGGACAATCCGATACACCTGGGACAAGCCCAATCCCTACTTCATCGCGAGCCAGGCGCGCGCCGCGCCGCTCTTCCTCTACCGGCCCGCGCACTACCTGAAGAAGTTCCACGTCAGGTACACGCCCGAGAAAGAGATCCTGAAGTCGGCCAAGGGCGGCGAGCAGTTTGGCCGCTGGATCGAGACCTACCGCCGCCATGACGTGATGTACGCCAACGACAACATCGACCAGCCGACGCTCAACCCCTGGGTCAACACCACGCCGTCGCCGGCTCAGCGCTTCGTCTTCGTGCGCAACCCGTACTATCACCGCATCGACGAGAACGGCCGGCAATTGCCCTACATCGACCGCGTGATCTTCACCGTGGCGGCGACCAATCTCATCCCTGGCAAGGCGGGCCTCGGCGAGGCCGACCTTCAAGTGCGCTATCTCAACATGAGCCACTACACATTCCTGCAGAAGAGCAGCAAGTCAGCGGGCGTCGCCGTGCACCTGTGGGAGGCGGGCGTGGGCTCGCAGATCGCCTTCTATCCCAACCTGAACGCCGATGACGAGGTGTGGCGCAAACTGATGCGCGACGTCCGCTTTCGCCGGGCGCTGTCTGTGGCCATCGATCGCGACGAGCTCAATCAGGTTGTCTTTCTCGGCCTCGCCAAGCCCTCGAATAACACGATCATGGAGCACTCCGAGCTGTTCAAGCCCGAGTATGCGACCCGGTGGACGAACCACGATCCCTGGCTCGCCGACAAGCTGTTGGACGAGATCGGCCTCACCGAGCGCGATCCGCGGGGGCATCCGACTGCTGCCCGACGGCCGGCCGGCCACCATCGTGGTCGAATATGCGAGCGAGGAGACCGAGGACACCGATACCCTGGAACTGATCGCCGACTACTGGATGACTGTGGGCATCGAAATGCTGCCCAAGCCGCAGACGCGCGACAACCTTCGCCGGCGCACCTTCCTGGGCGAGGCGATCATGACCGCCTTTGAGGGCGTCGTGACCACCGTGCCGACCGTCGACACCAGCCCCAAGGAGTTCGCGCCAACGACGAGGGGCGCGCTCCAATGGTCGCGCTGGGGCATGTTCGTCGAATCCAATGGCAAGCAGGGCGAGAAGTGCGACATGGAGCGGGCCTGCAAGCTACTCGACGACTTGAAGGAGTGGGAGACCACGACGGATCCAGCAGTGCGCCGCAAGGCCTGGGGCGCGATCCTCCAGGCCAACGCCGACGAGGTGTTCTCCATCGGCACCGTGAACGGCATCCGCCAGCCGATCGTCGTCGGGCTGAAGGTGCGCAACGTGCCGAAGGAAGGCTACTACGCCTGGGAGCCCGGCGGATACATCGGGCTCTACCAGCCGGACACGTTCTGGATCGCTCAGTGAGGAGAAAGCATCCAAAGGCCAGACAGTGGATGTGGCGCAGATGAGCCCTTGCCCGGTCCGGACAAGGCCTGTCGCTACCAATAATCTTATCCAGACGGGCAACGCCCTTGGCGTCGGGTAAAGTTCTGGCCGGATGACCCATCTTCTCAGATTTGTCGCGGCCCTTGTCAGGTGGTTGCGTCGCTCTCCGGCAGAGCGCGAGGCCGAGATCTTCTATCTCCGGCAGCAACTCGTCGTCCTGAAGCGCTCTGCGCCGGCCCGACCCAAGCTGAGAGCGACGGACCGACTTATCTTCGTCTGTCTCTACCGGCTGTTCCCTTCCCTGATCGACGCGTCAATCCTCTTCAAGCCAGAGACCCTCCTGCGATGGCATCGAGCCGGCTTTCGCCTGTTCTGACGGTGGAAGTCGCGTCGGCGGGCGGGCCGACCCGCTGCCTGCCGACAGCCGAAGCCTTGTTCGACGCATCAGCCGGGAGAACCCTCTGTGGGGTGCACCGCGCATCCATGGCGAGCTGCTCAAGCTTGGCATCGAGATCGCCCAATCGACTGTGGCCAAATACATGGTTCGGCGACGTGGCCCGCCATCGCAGGGCTGGAAAACCTTCCTCTGCAATCACTCCCCCCACATCGCCGCTATCGACATGTTTGTCGTGCCGACCGTCGGATTCGGGCTGCTCTATGGACTAGCCATCGTCCGCCTTGAGCGACGCCGACTGGTCTGGGTCAACGTCACTGCCAATCCGACAGCCGAATGGATCGCCCGCCAGATCACCGAGGCCTTCCCCTGGGATCAGGCGCCCCAATACATGATCCGGGATAGAGACGCCTCGTATGGCCACGCCGTGATGCGACGGCTTGCTGCCATGGGCATCCGCGACCGACCAACCGCGCCGCGCTCACCTTGGCAGAACGGACACATCGAACGGCTCATCGGATCGATCCGACGAGAATGCCTGGATCACGTCGTGGTCCTTGGCGAAGCGCATCTTCGCCGGATCCTCAGGGCTTACGCCGACTATTACAATCGCACCCGTACCCATCTTGCTCTTGCGAAAGACGCTCCGATCGAACGCTCAGTACAGACAACTGGAGCGGTCGTCGCCATCCCGCTCCTCGGCGGACTCCATCACCAATACGCTCGGATGGCTTAAACGGTAGGGACAGGTGCTGGTGAACTGGCTGCCCTGGTCGGTGTTGAAGATCTCCGGCACCCCGAAGCGTGCCAGCGCTTCCTCGAGCGCTTCGACACAGAATGAGGTGTCCATCGTGTTCGACAGCCGCCAGGCCAGCACCGCCCGGTTCGCCCAGTCCATGATCGCCACCAGGTACAGAAAGCCCCGCCCGATCGGCAGGTAGGTGATGTCCGCCGCCCACACCTGGTTCGGCCGGTCGATCACAAGCCCGCGCAGCAGGTAGGGGAACACCTTGTGACCGGGCGCCGGCCTGGTCGTCCGCGGCTTGGGCCCCAGCGCCGCGATCCCCATCTGCCGCATCAGCCGCTGCATGCGCTTACGGTTGATCGGCAGACCCTGCTCGCCCAGCATCAGTGCCAGCCGCCGCGAGCCCAGGAAGGGGAACTGCGTGAACAGCTCGTCGATCCGCCGCATCAGGCCGAGATCATTGTCGTTGGCCGCGCGGCGCTTGCGGTAAACGCCGGAGCGCGCCAGTCCCAGCAGACGGCACTGCCGGCGAACCGACAGACCGGCATGGTCGCGGTCGAGCAGGGCCCGCCGGTCCGGAACGCTCATCTTCCGGACCTCCGCGCTAAAAAATCTCGCTCCACCACCAGCTCGCCGATCTTGGCGTGCAAACGCTCGATCTCCCGCTCGCGATCCGGCGCAGTTCCTCCGCCGGCGTCGAACGCCTTCGCCGCCTGATCCTGTAGCTGCTTCTTCCAGGCATATATCTGATTGGGATGGACTTGGTAGCGCTGCGCCAGATCGGCCACCGTCGCCTGCTCGCGCAATGCCTCAAGCGCTATCTTCGCCTTCAACGACGCGTCGATCTTCCGTCTCGTCTTCTGTGCCATGCTCCGCTCCGTCTAATACGGAACGGCGACAACTCCAACTATGCCGATGGTCCCATTTTCGGGGTCCACTTCATATCTCGACCTGCACCTCATCGTCGACAACTACAGCACTCACAAGACGGCGGCGGTGAAACGCCCGAAAGGCACTCGCCAACAGCCCAGCGGGATGCAATTGAATGAGTCAGAACACTAGGACGCCGCAGCAGGTAGGCGTCATCGAGAGAGCGAAGAACCATTGCATTAAATTGTCACAGCCGCTTCGGCCGTTGCGGGCCCACCCTACAAACGGCTTGGGAGCGACAGCCGGGCGCTAATGCGCATGGTCAATAAATCAGAACAAAAGACCGTCAACGTCGGCGATCTAGTGCAATGGGCGAGCGACGGCGTTGATCGATTCGACACTCCAAGGCGCGTCCGGGCCATGCAAATGCATGATCAGCAGGAATGGGCCTTCGTTGAAGGATCCAAGACCGGAATGCCAGTGAGCGAATTGACAGTCGTGACATCGGCGTCAGCAGTCATGGAAGAAGCACTTTCAGATCCCGTCGCATCACCGTTGATAAGCGAAACATGTAAACGATCCGCGGCTTCTCTTTCGGCTGAGCACGCGGCCAGAACAGCCGATAGCTCTCTTCCGACCGGAGCAGGACCGGAACGCCAGACGCGGCACTTCACCGCCGGTATTCGGGTTGCTCCGGAAA
>WNFJ01171256.1_pt1 | contig 14436 bp, 14 predicted proteins | sample 5400461 | NCBI WGS metagenome assembly WNFJ01 (sample SAMN13153349, study PRJNA577476) | soil metagenome | isolation source: 115 cm saprolite on Douglas fir-dominated hillslope | place: USA:California | collected 2013-09-17 | reverse complement strand
GTCGCCAATCGGCCGCGTTCCCACGCAGGTGGATTACGCCGATTATCGCGACGTGGGCGGAATTAAAATGCCGTTTCGCATGATCTTTGCATGGATGGACGGACGGGATGCCATTCAACTGAGCGACGTGCAGACGAATGTCCCGCTTGACGCCAGCAAGTTTGGGCGGCCGGCGCCGTCACAGGGCCATAGTGTGGTGCCTCATTAGGAATCGAAGGCGATGAGGCGGCCGGACACGATCAGGCCGGCCCAGAGGAGTAGGGAGAGTACGGCGGCAAGCTTCGCCTGTGGAGTGACACCCGTATCAAGCTTCGTCGGATGGCGGTAAACTCCAGCTCGGAAGACCAGCGCATGCACACCGACCAGGGCGAATAGAGCCATCTTGACCCAGAAGGCGGGGCTGCGGTACAGCTTGATTGGCTCGGACCAGGCGAGCAGCAGGCCGCTCGCGACGACCACAACAAAACCAAGCCGCTTCCAAGGCTGAAGCTGACAAACCACGTCGGAAACCAGTTGTCGGCGCATCGCCCATCCCATCAGGCGCAGATCGGTGGCCAGTAGCATTCCGCCGAACCAGGCAATCGCCAGCAGATGAACGCCGCCGATAATGGGGTAGGGAAGGCCGCCCTCACGGATGGCGGTGCTCAGATCCGTGCTCTCAATCCATTCGAGCATTGCAGGGACAGACATAATTCACCTAAATGAATGCGATCATGCGGCCACCGGCCACGACTGCAGTCCAGAGCAGGAGCGACATCGCCCCCGCCAACCTGGCCGCGATGGGAGGCATGTCGGACCGGACCGCTCGTCGGTGAATCGTGAAGTGGAAGAGTAGCGCCAGCATCAGACACACCATCTTGAACTGAAACGACGGATTGTAGTGATACGTGACGGCATCGGCCGAGAACATCAGGGGACCGGTAATCAGCATGACCGCGAGACCCGCCCGTGTCCAGGGCTCGAGATCTCGGGCCAGCTCATCGGCCTTCTGCAGCCGCATCCCCAGTCCGAGCAGGCGCAGGTCCACGACTGCGATAGTGCCAATGGACAATGCGAATCCGATGAAGTGAATGCTCTGGACCACGGGGAAGGCCCATTCGGGACCGTTCATTGCTTTGGCCCAGGGACTGGTGGTGAGCCATCTAAAAAAAGAGGCGGGCATGTGGATCGGCACCCAGTTTATCGCGTTCGGCACAGAACTGCCAGCAGAATTCCCTACCGTACGGCCGGTCAAAAATATGGCCGTGCTTGCGGCTGGAGAATCCTGTATGATGTTCTGAAAGGATGCTGGGCTGATGCCGATCTCTATTCAGCAAGCGATAAGAATTGTTGTGGTGGGCGGGGTATTGGTGGTCGCCGCTATGCCGCTTGCGGGCCAAAGTTCCCCATATCGCGCGCCGCGGGCGGATGGCGGCAAACCTGACCTCAACGGAATCTGGCAGACGATCAACGAAGCCAACTACGATCTTGAGGGTCACAATGCGCAGCCGGCCATGGCACTCAGGCCTGGGCCTTACGGGCCGGTGCCGGCCGCATCCGTGCTGGCTTTGGGAGCAGTAGGCGCCGTGCCTCCCAGCCTGGGCGTGGTCGACGGAGGCGAGATCCCTTATAAGCCAGAGGCTCTGATCCAAAAGAAGCAAAACCAGGAGAACTGGTTGACCCGCGACCCCGAAATCAAGTGCTACCTGCCTGGTGTTCCGCGCGCGACCTACATCCCTCAGCCGTTTCGAATATTGCAAAGCGAGAGCCAAATCTTTATCGCCTACCAGTACGCAGGCGCCGCGCGGAATATCTACCTCAAAGATCCGGGGCCGGCTCCAGTCGACTCTTGGATGGGACAATCCGTGGGCCGCTGGGAGGGAGACACGCTGGTAGTTGATGTGACGGGTTTCAACGACCAATCCTGGTTTGACCGAGCGGGGAATTTTCACAGCGATGCCCTACACGTTGTCGAGCGGTATCGCCGCACCAGCCCGGATGCGATCTCATACGAAGCCACGATCGAAGATCCCAAGGTGTTCACGCGCCCATGGAAGATCAGCATGCCTCTCTACCGGCGCCAGGAAAAGAATGCCCAAATATTGGAGTTCAAGTGCGTGGAATTCGTGGAAGAGCTAATGTATGGCCAGTGGCGCAAGAACCCGCTGAGCCGATGACAGCAAGGAGGTAATGCGATGCGGCATTTGTTTTTGGCGGGCGTGCCGGCAATGGCTGCCCTGCTACTGTGGACACCTGACCCGGTGGCTGCTCAGACCCCGAAGTCTCCGGCCAAGACCTATAGCCCCCGCCGCATGGCGAACGGCCACCCCGACCTTCAGGGCACCTACGATCTAGCCACCATAACGCCGCTCGATCGGCCGTTCGGGACCAACGCCGTGTACACAAAGGAGGAGGCGCATAAGCGTGAAACTGCGGCTGCCCTCCAAAGGGAGCAAGGAGATCAGGCCATCAAAGGTGACCGGACGGCGCCGCCAAAGGGCGGTGACGGATCGATTGGCCCCGCGGGCAACGTCGGCGGATACAATACCGGCTGGCTGGATCCGGGTTCCACCTACACTATGGTGAACGGTGAAATCCGGTCGTCAATCGTCGTCGATCCGCCGGATGGCCGGGTTCCGCCAATGATTCCCGCGGCGATTCAGAGGACAACGGCTGGGCGAGCCCGGCCAACGTCAGATGCACAGGAAAATGCCAACGATCCCGGGCTCGAAAAAGCTCCCGGCGCATACGACGATCCTGAACGCCGGCCGCTGGGCGAGCGTTGCCTGCTGGGTTTCGGTTCCACCTCGGGACCACCGGCCCTTCCGGACTACTTCTACAACAATCTTCATCAGATCGTGCAAACGCCGGACGCGGTGATGATTCTGACCGAGATGGTGCATGACGCGCGCATTGTGCGGATGAACGCACAGCACCTGCCGAAGAATATTCGCCTGTGGATGGGAGACTCAGTCGGCCACTGGGAAGGCGACACCCTGGTGATCGATACCACCAATTTCACGAACAAGACTCGGTTCCGTGGATCGACGGAAAATTTGCACGTGGTCGAGCGCTTCAGTCGCATCGATGATCGAACGCTGTTGTATCGCTTCACCGTCGAAGACCCGGAGACTTGGGCCAGGCCCTGGACCGGCGAGTATGCCTGGCCGGCCACCAACGGACATATTTACGAATACGCCTGTCACGAAGGGAATTACGCGCTGACTGATATTATGAAAGGCGCGCGACTGCGTGAAAAGGAACAAGCATCGGCCAAGGCCGCGAGATGACCGAGAGAATTGGAGGGGATTCATGCGAACGAGACTCTTGACAACGATCCTATATATCGTCGTGGCACTGCTCACCGCCTTCACGGCTTTGCGCCCGGCCGCCGCTCATCACGCGTTTGGATCGGAATTCGACGCCAACGCTCCGGTCCTGCTCAAAGGAAAAATCGTAAAAATCGAATGCGTCAATCCGCACACATGGATTCATGTGGAGATAACCAAGGACGACGGCGCCAAGGAAGTCTGGATGGTGGAGGGTGGGAGCCCGAACACGCTTCTCCGCCGCGGGGCTAATAAGAATACGTTTCCGGTGGGAACCGACGTGGTCGTCGACGGCTACCAGGCACGCGATCATTCCGAGAAGCGAGCGAACGCGCGCAATGTGACATTCCCCGACGGACGCAAGCTTTTCCTCGGTTCGACCGGCACGGGCGCTCCGAATCCCGATAAGTAAATCGCTAAATTGGCTGCGGCTTGGGCGGGGCTGCTCCTTGGGTATGCGGCCGGAGTTTGGACATTTGCCGATGCGGGACTGTCGGGTCTGCCCGACGTGGGGTAGGATTCATCCTGCGACGGGCTTTTAGCCGCCTTCGGCATGCCGAAGGCTCTGGCCCCAAGGCCGCCTACCGCGCCGGCGGGCCTCCAGGCAACTTCCTTTGCTTCTCAAAATAGGTATCCTGGAAATCCAGCTCCGGCTGATGCGGAATCGGTGCTACCTCGATCTTGTCGCCGAAGCCCATTAAGAGATCCTTCTTCGGATCGTACGGTGGCCATGCCGGGAGCCCCTTGCTGTTCGGATCACCGGTAGTGGCGAAGTTCACCCAGTAAGACGACATCACTTCGGAGAGTTGGTGATCCGCTTCCTCCCATTGCCGCCCCGGCCGGTGGGTGTTGTGAAAAACGTAAGCGATCTCGGCGCTATGGTACGCGCCCATGCGCGTGGCGGCCGGGCCGGGTGGGACGCGGCTGAAGAAATAGAGATAGACCTTCGATTTTCCGGTCTTGCTTTGCATGCGCGCCCAGGTGCGCATCTCCCAGCCGAACACCTGGTCGCGCATGCTGTTCGCCTGCGCTCGCCAGGCCTCGGTGTCGGACTGCGCCGGATAGAGTTTCAGGAAAGCCTCCGCGTCGGGACCGTAACGCTGCGCCAATTCTTTCAGCGACTGGAGGCTCGCGGTCGCCGGCGTGAACATAGTGCCCTCGTCGGCATTCGACCCAATCAGCAACGGGACGTCGGCCTGCTTACTCTTGGCATAGATCGTGTAGACATCTTCCGGCAGGCACCAGCCGTCCACCACCGGTCCCGAATAACCGCCCACTGCCCCGACAAAAGCGGCCCCGATGCCGGACTGGAGAGCCTCCGCCGGTTTGGCCCGCAACTCTCCTAGTGTGCCGAACTTCGCTCCTGCCTCTTCGGCCCGAGCCAGGCTCTTCATGGGCTCGAACTGGGCGCCGCTTTCGCCGATCACCCGTTGGAACAGGCCGCGCGCCAGCGGACTTGCAGCCAGCAGGTTCGTGCTCCAGGACCCGGCAGACTCGCCGAAGATAGTCACGGTTTTCGGGTCGCCGCCGAATGCCGCAATATTCTTCTGTACCCATTGCAGGGCGGCGATCTGGTCGAGCAGGCCGTAATTGCTCGACGCGGCCCGGTCCGATTCCTTGCTCAGCTCCGGATGCGCGAAGAAACCGAACACGCCCAGACGGTAGTTGATAGTCACCACCACGACGCCCTTCCGGGCCAGTTGCTCGCCATCGTAGATCGACCCGGCTCCGGCGGTAAGCGCGCCGCCGTGAATCCAGACCATCACCGGAAGCTTGTCCTTCGCTGATTTGGCCGCCGTATAGATATTCAGGTACAAGCAGTCTTCGCCCATCGGCCGCGGATCACCGTTGATGCCGGCGGCATTCGGCCGGCGCTGCATGCAAATCGCGCCGAAGTCGGCCGCGTTACGGGTTCCGGTCCATTTGGGCGCGGGCTTCGGGGCGCGCCAGCGGAGATCTCCGATGGGTGCTGCCGCGAAGGGCACGCCCTTGAAGACGCGGACTTCCGGCGTAGCGCCGGCAACCCCCGAAAGCTTCCCTTGCTCGACACGCACGGGGTCGGTGATGGCTGCTGCGAGCCGCAGCACCACACTGAAGAGCAGAAGGCGCGAAATGGTCTTGGTCATATTCGTTCGTGGTCTCATTGTTAGAAATTCAATCGCGATTGCAAAACCAGAATCCTGTAAGTGCTGGAGTCGAGGTGATCCGGCCGAAACTGGCGCTGTTGATCGACCCCAGCAATACGCAAACAAGGCGTTTGCTAACCCGACAGAATGGCAGACCACAAATGCTATGGTCTACAGCGCCGGGCGGCGGGGCTGGGGCCGGACGATCACATCTTGCGGTTTCACGCCCGCGTCCACGACGACCGAGAAGAATCCCATCATCATCTCTTCCCAACTCTGATCGCCCCAACGAACGGCTAGGTTCGGATTGGGATTGGCGGGATTGTTGACGGAGTTGTCATGGTGCGCCGTGCACTCGATGCGGGTGCCCTGCGGCAGCAGGACCGGTTTGGCTTCCTCATAACCGAGCTGCCAGTTGAAACTGTATTTCGGAACGCTCAACAGGGTTTCGGTCTCCCCTGTCGGATATACCGCCTGGAAGAGGAAATCCTTTCCGCGAAGATGCATATGGGGCATCAGCCAAACCAACTGCGCGGGCACATTGAAGGTCACCATGGAATGCGATTCGTAATTCGGGTCGTTGGGCGGGATCTCGAAATCCCTTTGCGTTGCATTGCTGGTCAGATAGCGATACTTGGGCGGGTTCGCGGCGAACTTGAGCCCGACCTTGGTCTGATCGCTAGCCGCTTTGCCATTGGTCGTGTAGTGCAACTGGAAGACAAGATCCGATCCGGCCGGAACGAACTTGGCGGCATCGGCGATGGGCAAATCGAAATGTTGCTCCCGAAGGCCGGGAACATACGCAGTGAGCAGTTCCACTCCGGCCATGGGGTCCACTCGCGGCTGGCCGGGGTTGGCGGGCTGCGGCTGCGCACCGGGCGGTGGGACGCGACGGATCGCCGCGCCATTGGCATCGCGCTCATATTGCACGGGGACAAAGGGAATCCCCGGCTGCGCGCCCTTCAGGTAGTTGGAACCTGGGGGCCGCACGTAAACGATCACGTGATGCATCACGGTCCGGTTGCCCGGACGAACCTCCGCCGCGGCAACCCACATGTCCTTGTCAAAGTTGGTGGGAATGACGACGTACTGGTATTCGAGAATGCCCGACGCCGGAACTTCGAAGGCGTTCGGCATGCCGATCACCACGTCCGGTTTGAGGTTCCAGCCCTCCATGAACTGCACCGGAGCGGGTTTATCTTTTGCATTTCCCTCGGGCGCGCCACCGTCAGCCCAGCTCACCAGCGCGTTGACTTCGCCATCGCTGAGCCGCCTGTCGTTCTGGAAGTGCCCGTACTTCGGATCCGCAAACCACGGCGGCATTTTTTTGGAGAGAACCGCCGCCTTGATGGCCTTCGCCCATGGGCGGGTCTCCTGATAGCTCATGAAAGACATCGGCGCCACTTCGCCGGGGCGGTGACAGCTCTGGCAGTTCTTCTGTAGCACCGGCAGCACATCGCGGTCGAAGCTGGGCTGCTTATCGTCCGAACTCGCCGCGGCAGCGAGTCCAATACAGGTCAAACCAAGTACCAGCAGACGCATTTCACTCTCCTCTGAGGCCCTTGTCTTGTATGAATCATAATCCAACGGGAATACCGTCTTCAAGTCTCGAACTGACCGAACGGTCGGTTTCTCTACTTCCCGAAAGCCAGCAGAACATTTCCCGGCAGACCCTGCCACATGCCATAGCCGGAGTTGGCGAAAACCATTCCGTTGGCGATCACCGGGCCGGCGGAATCGAGCGAGCCGCCCTTTCCGGGCACACGGTTCACGGTTTCGTAGTCGCGCACAGTATTGAAGTCCCAGACGATTGCGCCGGTTTTGGCCAGGAACGCCCGCAGGTGCCCATCCACCGAGCCGGAAAACACCACGCCGGGAATCGACGAAATCGCAGCCGACTGTGCGCTGTTGCAGCCCTTGGAGCCGGCCGAACAATTCAGTGGCGGCGGAGGTGTCGTCCAGATCTTCTCGCCGGTCAGGAGCTTGACCGCGTGCAACCCTCCCGGGCGGCCTTGTAGGGTGACCACGTCGGAGATGGCCACGTAGGCGTTTTCCAGATCCGCCGTGGGACCCCATTCAATCCCGCCCAAAGCGCTGCCTTGGCCGAGCCGCGTCTGCCACAGAACCTTGCCGCGGTTATCAGGGTCCAATCCCCAGACCACGCCCGACTTCTGGCCGCAAACCAGTACGCGCCTGCCGCCGGGCAGTTCGCGCAATATCGGCGAAGATCCGAAATCGAAATCGGGACCTCGCTCCTCTGGGCAGTTAGTTCCGCGCATGCAGCCCATGGTGAAGTTGTCCTTCGGAAGCACCTGGCGGGACCAAAGCAGGCTGCCGCTTTCGAGATCGAACGCCAGGACCGCGTCGGTGGTGTGGGTCTCGACGTTCGTGTAGGAATTGCCCGTGCCCGCGTAGATCACTTTCCTCTTGACGTCGATCGTCGGCGCGGACCAGATGGCGGCGCCCGCGGGTCCCCAGAGTTGCGTTCCCGTTGAGCTCTTCTGGTACGGCTTGGCCGGATCCGGCAAGGAGAAAGTCTTCCAGACCTGTTTGCCGCTAGCGCCGTCCAGCGCAACCAGGCTACCGCGGAACTTGCAGCACTCGTATGCCGGAGACATGGCGGATGCCTCTTCGACGGACGATACCGGTACATACAACCGGCCATCGTAAAAAACAGGGGCCCCGGTGACTCGCGATGCGGGGTGGTCGTCGACTTTCGCCTTCCAAACGAGTTGTCCGTTAGTGGCGTCGAGCGCATGGACATTGGCGCGCACATCGCCGAAGTACGCGATGGTTTTACCGCCCGCGTTCCCGATGCTGATGGAGGTACGCACGGTGGCGCCGGCATCATACTTCCAGTAAATGCAGCCTGTGGCGGCATCGAGTGAATAGATGGCGCCGCTCGCGCTCCCGGTATACAGCCGCCCGCCTACCACAGCGGGCTGCGCGGAGCGCACGGTGTCACCCTGGAATGCGAACGCCCATTTCAGTTTGAGATTGGGCACGTCGTCGGCGCCCAATCCAGGCTTGGGCTGGTGGCGCGAATTTGCCAGATCGGCGCTCCATCCGTTCCAGTCGGCGTCGCTCATTGTGGGCGCACCGGAGGCCGTGGAGCATTTTCCGGCGAGGGCCGCCGCACCTGCCCCGAATTCCTTGCCTGTGACGAAGCGCGCAATGGCGCGGCCTTCTTCGCTGCTCAAGCCGGTTGCCTGCCAGTCCATCACTCCGCCAAACATCGCCTGGTAGATCGATTCCGGCGTGCGCGCGGTCAATTCCTGGCGCGATGGCATGCGGGGCTGCGGCTTGCCATCGTGACAGGTGCCACACCGCTTGTTGTAGAGCGCTTCTCCATCGGGCGTGGCGGCCTGAGCCGCGAATATGGGAAGGAGTGATAGAAAGAGTGTTGGTCGAAGCATAATGAGCGCTATTGTTTGGTGCCGGTCCACGTGCCAGACCCCATGCCGCCGAGATCGGCGCTTCCTTTCATCTTGCCGGCCGATTCGATCTTGCCCTTGTAAACGATCTTTGCCTTTTGGTCCGGAGTCCCTGCCTCAAAGGAAAACTCGATATCGTCTCCCTTGACGGTGCCGGTCAGTTCGGCCGTCCCGAAGAGGCCGCTGTATGTGCCGGTGAGTTTCTCGCCGGTCTGCTTGAAAACGAACGTTGGCGAACCGCTCCCGGCATCGGTATCCACCTGAAATATCCACTTGCCGGTGATGTCATGCGCGAGCGCCGCCACCGGTATCAGGGCGAAGAGCAGCAGATTGCGAATGGATGTCAACATGTTGGAAGATCCTCCTTTAATGCGAACCACTGCGGGCCGGCTTTACCGAGACTTTCATCTGGGCGTTCGACCAGCAGCACTGGAAACCGCGGCCGCCATCTCCCGACCAATCGTTGGCCACTACGCGCAGGGTGTACTCGCCCGGCTCGCTGAAAGTGGCTGAGGTCTGCGCCTTACCTGTAAATTTTGTCGATGGCGGCGCCGTGAAATCGGCCTTTTCCGCCGGAGGCCGCGCGTTGGCAAACGTGACGGTGCCCGGTCCCCGGAACTTGCTCCAGGAGACCATCACGGCGGGCGTTCTGGGACGCGCGCCGGCTAGCGGCGCGGTGGCGTCATCGGCAACCCAAATGGTCAGATCGACCGGTTCCGGCAGCGTGGTCGTGACCGACTTGGATTGGCCGGCGGGGCCTTGCACCCATGGCCCGGTCTCGTTGAATCCGATGAAAGGTGGTGCGTTGCCGCTGGCTTCGCGGAAGGGCTCAACCTCCCAGGGCGGATTCAGACTCATCGGAATGGTAGTCGTTTGGCCCTTGACGGTGAGCGTCCAGGTCAGCTTCTTGTCGCCGAAGTCTCTCGGCACTCGGATCGCAAACACGCCCCATTGCCGGCCGGGAAGGAAATACGTCGGTTGACCTTGATCGGGGCCGCCGGGCTCGATGCGGTTGTTGGGGCCCGTCGGGATTTCCAATTCCTGTTTCTGATTGCGATTGTAGTAGCCGAGCAAAATGCTGAAGCTGCCGTCGGCGTTCGGGAACCAACCTTCGAATGCTCCGGTGATGCTTTGCCCGAAGTCGTGAGGCGGCTCGAAAGGCAACTGTTGCGACCACAGCAATGCCCACCCTAACAACCCGATCGTGATCCACCGAAGTGCCGTTGCCGCGCGGTGGGCGTCCATGCCTTTCGCCTATTGCTGATTCCTGTGAAGCGCTGTCCGCTTGGGCCTGTGCTGCGCGGCCCACTCGTTATAGTCCGCCTCACTGATGTAGGTGACATTCACCCAGGCATGCGCCATCTCGTCCACCGTGCGATCGCCGAATCCGACCCACTGGTCCGGATCGGGATTATTCGGATTCGCGCGGGTGTTGTCGTGCCAGGCGGTTACGTGGAGCAGGGTTCCCTTCGGTAGCACCGGCGCGGACTCATTGGTATAGATGTAATTGTTCATCCAGTTAAAGTTGAAGTGATCCACGTAGCTGAGCACCCGCGTCGTGCCATCCGGCAAAATGGCTTCGATGGACATGGCTTTGCCCCGCAGATGCATGTGCGGCTGGAAATTCTCCAGACGGGCGGGCTGGCGCAACAGGTGAAATGCCTGGCTCTCGGCAACGGAATTCGGCGCGATATCGATGCGTGAGCCGAAACTGGCAGTCGCATTGAAAAGCGTAAGGTACGTCCGATACTTGGGCACTTCACCCTTCGGGTAGAGGTACACGGCAAGCTCAGCGTGATCGCGAATCTCCTGGCCAACCGCGTGCAAGTGCAGTTCCCACCAGATATGCGAGCCGGGGAGCAGCAACTTACCGCAGTTGGGGCGATAGATGTCGTAATTTTTGCCGATGGCCCATTCCATCAGCAGACCCGCATTGGCCATACCTCCCGCCGCGGCGCCGTCGTCGGCAGCGGGGGAGGCCCCCGGGTTCGTAGGACCGCCCGGCTCGTCCTGGATCAGCCGCGCCAGCACATGATGCATAATCTTTCGGCCAGCCGTGCTTCCGGGGCGCATCTCGACAGCGCGCACCCAGCGCGCCTCGGTGAGAGGAACTTCGGTTAAGGGTTTGAACCAGACGTCCTGTCCGTGCACAGGCATGGTGTACGGCCCAGACTTGAGCACGAGATCCGGTTGGCCGTAGACCTTTGCCAGTTGCCAGCCGTCATCTTCCGGAAAGATTTTAACCGGCGGCATGTCTTTCACATCGCCTATGGGGGAGCCGGAATCCACCCAGCGTACGATGGTCGCAATCTGCGAATCGGAGAGCGAGCGATCGTTCTGGAATTCCTGGATGCCCACTGTTTTGTCCAGATGCCACGGCGGCATGTTTCGCGTGATTACGCGCTGACGGATGGACTTCGCCCAAGGACGCGTTTCCTCGTAGGTGACCAGCGACATGGGCGCAGCGGTGCCCTGGCGGTGACACTCCTGGCACTTTTCCTGAAAAATAGGCGCGATATCTTTGGCGAATGTCACCCGCGCGGCGCCCGCGTCCGCAGCCATTGCAATGCCGGGTAGCAGCAGAAGAGCCCCAAGACAGAATACATCCCTCATGGTCTGCTCCTTTTCTCCAAGCAGCCGGATAATCTTAAGCCGAGTCTAGGCGGTTCGCGAAAGGTTGTCAATAGCCTACCGACCAGTCGGAAAGCAACGGTGTTCAGTTTTTCAAAGACTTGGGCCAGACCACTCCCTGATCTTTCTTGGTGACGGCGGCCATGCCTTTGTAGAGGAACTTCTGGATGCGCTGGCCGCGGTATGTTTCGGTGGTAAAAATGTTGCCTTTGGAGTCGGTGGCGATGCTGTGCACGGCATAGAACTCGCCCGGTTGCCGGCCACCATCGCCGAAGCTGGTGAGAATCTCCATCGATTCACGCGCGATGATGTACACCTTCTCATTGGAGCCGTCGGCCAGATAGATGTACTTCTGCTGCGGATCCTTGGAAAACGCAATATCCCAGACTGAGCCATCCCCGAGCGTATTTTTCGCGATAAAGACTTCCTTCACGAATGTGCCGTCCGGCTTAAATACCTGGATGCGGTCATTCGGGCGGTCGCAAACGTACAAAAGACCATCATGCGAGAGCTCGGCGCAATGCACGGGATTGCGAAACTGCTGAGCCGGCGCCTCGGCGGGATCGTAGCGGCCAAGCGGCGTATCGTCCGGCTTGTGGCCGTAAGCACCCCAGTGGCGCTTGTATTTGCCGGTCTCGGCATCGAAGACGATGACGCGATGATTGCCGTAACCGTCCGCCACGTATAACTCATCGGTCTTCGGATCGACGTACATCGTTGCTGCCCTTGCTCTGGCCGGGTTTGCCGATCTGCATCAAAAATTTGCCCGACTGGGTAAATTTCAGGATCATGTTGTCGTTGAAATAACCGGGTGTGGGCTGGCCTTCCGGCGCCGGAGTTCCCCTGCCGGCACCCGCGCGCCCTGCGCCGGCACCTGCCCCGCGCGCGGCAGCGGTACCGGGAACGGGACGGCCGTTGCCGCCGATCCATACGTTGCCCTTGTAATCAATGAAGATCCCGTGGTTCGTCTCCGGCCAATCGTAACCTTCGCCTGGGCCGCCCCAGTGACCGATGAGATTGCCCGCTTCGTCGAACTCAAGAACTGGCGGCGCCGGTTCGCAGCATTCAGCTTCCACAACGCCCTCCCGCCGCTTGGGACCGGGCGGATTGGCCGCAGCGTAATTCTCCATGGCTTCGAGAGAGGCTTGCCGATGGACGATCCAGATGTGGTCGTTCGAATCCACGCCGACGCCGATCGCGTTGCCCAAAATCCAGTGGTTCGGCAGAGGCTTCGGCCACATAGGGTCCACCTCAAAACGCGGCGCCATCACACTCGCGGCCTTTACCCTGGCCACTCTGTCGAGCACGAAAGAACCAGTTCCGAGCGCGAGAAAGAGTGCGACGAACATCGCACCCAGTCGACGATGCCGATTCATACTTCTCAGCCCTCCATTTTTCGAGGTAAGCTACACTTCACGAGTGCAAGCGATTATACACGTTTTGATATCGGGCAACCAGTTTCTTCGGATCGTGGCGTTCTTCGCCTTTCCATTCGCATTGGCGGCGCACGACATCCCAAACGACGTCACTGCTCAACTCTTCATCAAACCCGACCGCCAACATCTCAACGTGCTGGTTCGCGTACCGTTGAAGTCGATTCGCGACGTCCTTTTCCCGCAGCGCGGAAACGGGTATCTGGATCTGGACCGTGCGGCTCAGATGCTTCCGGAGGTGGCGGCGCTGTGGATCTCGGACTTCATCGAGCTCTACGAAGACGCCACGCCGCTGCCGAAGAAGCAGCGTGTGATCGCGGCGCGGGTGTCGCTCGAATCGGACAGGTCCTTCGTTTCGTATGAGGCCGCTGTTGGGAGCTTAACCGGGCCGCCGCTGGCGAGCAGTATGGACGTGCCCTGGAATCAGACACTGCTCGATGTTTGGTTCGAATACCCGATCCGCAGCGAACGATCCCGATTTTCGATTCACTCGTCACTGGCGCGGCTCGGCGTTCGGGTAGTGACAGTCCTGCGGTTTGTAGCATCCGGCGGCGCTGTCCGCGCATTCGAATTTACAGGGGATCCCGGGATGGTACGGCTCGATCCGCGATGGCACCAGGCGGCCTTGCGTTTCATCGAGTTGGGGTTCTTCCATATTCTCGAGGGCACGGACCACCTGCTGTTCCTGCTTTGCCTGGTGATTCCATTGCGGCGGTTGCGGACGCTGATACCGGTGGTGACCGCCTTCACGGCTGCGCACTCGCTTACGTTGATCGCCTCAGCTTACGACCTCGCGCCGGACGTGCTGTGGTTTCCACCCCTGATTGAAACACTGATTGCGATCTCGATTGTATACATGGCTCTCGAAAATATCGTGGGTGGGAGCATGATCCGACGTCGGTGGATGATCAGTTTCGGCTTCGGACTGGTCCACGGGTTTGGCTTCTCGTTCGCCTTGCACCAGAGTCTGCAGTTCGCCGGCTCGCACCTGTTGGCGTCGCTCCTATCGTTCAATATCGGAGTGGAACTGGGACAGCTTCTCGTGCTAGTGATGTTGGTCCCTCTGTTGGAACTGCTCTTCCGCTTCGTAGTGGCCCAGCGCATGGGCACCATCATCCTTTCGGCGATGGTGGCGCACACGGGATGGCATTGGATACTGGAGCGCGCGGATCGCCTGAGCCAGTATCGTGCCCAGTGGCCGGCATGGAATGCCGCTTTTGTGGCCAGCATCCTACGGTATCTGATGCTGGCGGTTTTTGTGGCTGGTGTGGTTTGGTGGGTGACCAGCTCGATAAAGCGGCGGCGTGCGGGACCGATAACGCACCCGGTGGCCGGGCCCCCGGAAAGGCGTCAACAGGAATCGTAAGTCTTATCGCTCCTGGCCATTGACCCGCGCTTCGGAGGTCGTCGAACGCGGCGCGTAGGGAACCATGTAAGTGAAAAAGCCGATCATCATCTCCTCCCACGTTTGCTCGCCCCAGCGAACTTCTTTCGTCGGATCGGG
>WNFJ01639193.1_pt1 | contig 14438 bp, 11 predicted proteins | sample 5400461 | NCBI WGS metagenome assembly WNFJ01 (sample SAMN13153349, study PRJNA577476) | soil metagenome | isolation source: 115 cm saprolite on Douglas fir-dominated hillslope | place: USA:California | collected 2013-09-17 | reverse complement strand
TGTTCGACCAGCCGCCCGCTCGAAACGCCGGAAAGAGCGCTTGACCAAATATCCGCGTCAAGACCGACGGTTGTGTCGCCCCCGAATTCGAAGGTAATACGAATTCCCACAAGCGCGCCGCGAGGAGCTCCCGCCAAACCAGTTACCGTCCGCACTCACCGAGTTACGGGTGGTGTTTCGGTCGACCGCGGCGCGCGCTTCGCAACGCCGTCGCGTTACGCCCGTCGGGTCGCCGCTTCGAGACCGGACCCGGACGCAGCGAATGGGGGCTCAACGTTGACGACGCCCATCTTTCGATCGTCGACTTCCCGGTGCGCGGCCATCAGCCAAACGAAGTTGATGGCGTGTCCTGGAATGGCGACGTTCGGGCGATATCCACGCGGTATGCAGACTGCGTCGCCATCGCGAACGACTCCGAGGAACTCCGGCTCCTCACCCTTGGTGTAAACACACTGAATCGCGAACGCGGGAGCGGGCATGTCGTAATAGACGTACAGTTCCTCGAGCATCGCGGCGTGTTCGTGGGGTGGCCAGCTCGTCCAGTTGCCTGGAGCCGAGCGCGTGAATCCTCCCAGGATCCGGCCCGCCTGAACGTTCTTGCCGATCAACACGTTCAATGTCCTTTTCGCGCCTTCGCCCCCTGTCTGAAACTTGAGCGTCGGGTCCTTTTCGACCTCGGAATAACGCACGAGCTGCACGGGGTAGTCGTTGTCGACGTCCGCCTCGAAGTCCACAAGATCAACCTGCCCGCGTGTGGAGATTTCAACGAAGGCGCCCCGCGGAATGTAGATCGCGTCGTACTGTGCCAAGGAGTAGGTCGCTCCTTGAGCGCGCACTTCGCAAGCCCCCGATAGGCAAATGAGCCCTACCTCTCGGCTGCCCGTCTCGAAGCTTGTTCGAAGAAGTTCCGAATCGAGCAGAATCCTTCCGTAGTGGAGCCGCTGCATGGTGCTCGTCTGTGGCGTTACAGAAAGAGTTCGCCCCTTTTTCGATGCGGTGTTTCGGAACACGATATCGCCACTGTTTTGCATTCGCTGACCTCTTGTCTGACCACGGATGCCCCAGAGTGATGGCCGCCGCGCAACAACCATGCCCCGATGAAGCCAGCGACCGATCGCGCCAGAAGGGTAGGTTATTCGGAGTCCAGACGAGGGTCCGGTCCGACAAATCACAGCGGGGACGACTGGCGGGGCGCGCAGGCGTCGAAAACTTCCCATAGGCCTGCCTCCGGGACGCGACAAAGCGAGACATCGGCAGAAACACCGTAACTGGCCACCGTTCCGATCCGACCTGCCGCGCGACCCTCCGCAAACTTCAAATCAGCCCTATTTGATTGAAGTTTCCAAGTCTCGCCCTCGGCGCACACCGACTGCAATCGTCCTGGCATGCGGCCTGCTGAGGCGGCCGTGCATGGACTATCGCCGCTCTCGAGCCACGGAAGCCCCAATGCAGAGCAACGGGGCGTTGCAGAAAAACGAGATGAAAGTTGGTCTTCGCTCACGGCGTGGGCCACCCCTTCTCTCTGCGCTAGGGTGGCTTTGTGTGGCCGTGGGGTGTTCGGCCAATCCGTCGGACCCCGCCGGCTCGATGGCGAACGTCAACGGCGGTAGCGGTAACGGTGCCAGCGGCACCAAGTCGAGCGGTACAAGCGGCAGTGGAGGGGGCGGCGCCGGGAATATGGCCGCTGGCACCGGTGCCTCTGCCGGCAGTTCGATTGCCTCCGGTTCGTCGAATGGCAACTCGGGCAGCGATTCTTCGGGTGCTTCGACCTCGGGTAGCGCGACGGCCGGCAGCTCAATGACGGGGAGTGCCACCGCAGGCAGCTCGACCGCCGGGAGTGCGACCGGTTCCAGCGGGGGCGACTCGGGCGCCACCAGCTCGGGCGCCACCACGGGCGCCACCAGTGGCAGCACTTCGGGCGGTTCGGGCAAGCCGGGTGCGGGCTATTCCTGCCCGGCGCCGGCGGGCACGAAGAAAATGGTGAGCACCGCTACTGATTTGCAGATTGCCTTGAAGGGCGCGCAAGCGGGGGATGTCATCACCCTCGCTCCCGGAATGTACGCCGGTGCGGCCATGACGGTCCCCATCACGGGAGGCTCTTCCCCCGTGAACTTCCACGGTGTCGCGATGGGGACAGCCCAGGCGCCCATCACATTGACGAGCGCGGACCCAAGCAACCCGGCGGTTCTTGTGGGCACGGACACCGCCGTCGGCTCCGGCTATGTCCTTCACATCGCCGCCGCCAGCTATTGGCATATTCAAAATCTGGTCGTAACGAAGGGCTCGAAGGGCATCATGTTCGACCAAGTCAACAATAGCTACATCTGCGGCGTCGAGGTCTACGGCACCGGCGACGAAGCGATCCACTTGCGCGACGGGAGCTCGAACAATGTGGTCGAGGGCGTCAACGTGCACGATACGGGCAAGGCGCAGCCGGACTACAGCGAGGGGTTCTACACCGGCTCGTTTACGGGCACACCCTACAATCCTGCCTCGAACGACAACATCCTGAAGAAGTCGCACTTCGGCCCGAACATCCAATCCAAGTACGTCAATCTTCAGCCTGGATCCGCAGGCAATGTCGTCGACGGTTGCGACTTCGACGGCACCGGCGCCGGCGGCGCCAACTCGGGGTACAGCTTTCTCAGCATCAAGGGCGACCCTTCGAAGCCGTCCGTCGTCATGAACAATACGTTCAACCGAGCGGGCAATGCGGTCATCACTTCCGCGGTCGCTGTCTCGTACAATGCGGCTGACATTCACGACAATACGTTCAATCTGGACGACGCATCGAGCGCGACGTGTTTCAAGATATTCAGTGGCGGGTCCGCCTCCCAGAAGAACGACAAGCGCAATCCAACGTCGTCGTCCGACAAGTGCCCTTAGGTCACGTTTCACTCACGGGGCGCAGTCTGGTGGGGGGGAGCGCGGCGTGGTTAGCGGCAGGCGGTCGTGCAGGTCAGGAGGAAATAGGTCGTCGGTGCGATCGCGGGGCACGTGGCCGCAGCATCGGCTGCGGCAGCCGCGTCGGACGCGTCCGGTTCGGGCATTGCGTCGCCTTGTGCGCTGCCCGCGTCCGCGCGAGTCGACTGCATCGCGACGTAAGCCTTCAGGTAGTCGTCCGGCAAGCTGCAATTCGACAGCGCACCGCAGATGGTGTTGCACGCGGTGCCCGAGAGAGGTGTGTTCGGTGTCGTCGCCTTCGAAACCAACCCCTCTTGCGCAATGGCGCACGCCTTGTCGGCGGGAATCTGGAAATTTCTATCCGTTGGGATGAAGCCGTTGCAACTGCTGCCGCTCGCCGTATCGAGGGTGCATCCATAGGCGGCGAGCGGGGCGCCGATTCCGGCAAGCTGGGTCGACGAGCGGCGCATCGTGAAAGCCGCCGCTCAGCGGCAGCTCGCTCCGCCGTCTGTTGCACTGGAAGCGCACATTCCGCTCTGGCACTGTGCGGGTCCGTCGCACGGCGAACCCGCCGCCTTTGCCGATACGCACTGGCCCGTGCTTTGGTCTGCGGACACGAAGCAGTAGCTACCGGTGCTGCAGCCGCAGCCGCATGTTTGGTCCATCGGGAGCTCTTGGCATGGTGTCTCGAGGCCGTTCCAGCACGGAGCGTTCGTATCCGGCGGGAGCCCTGGCACTCCATTGAGGATACTGGATCCATAGGTACTCGAGCAGGTGTGAACGCACACGCGCTCGCCTCCTCGATCGACCCCGCATCCCAAGCCCTTTCGACAGCCCGGCTGTGGGGAGCAGGCGGCGCCGACAACCAGCCCCACCGTCGGGGCCGGAGTGGAACCGCCGCTACTGCAGCTCGGCAAAGCGAAGAACGCCAAGAGCGCGGGGGACAGTGCAAAAACGGTCAAGCGAACCATCGGATGGCGAAACACAATGCAAGACTTCTGCCGTGGAACGAATCGCGTTAGCCCCTCTGGAGGCCCTTCATGAATCGCTGGTACATCGTCGTCACCACGCTGACGGCGGTTCTTTCGTGTTCACGCGTGACACCGCACGCGTCCCTTGCGCCGCCGTCCGCCCTCGCTGCGACGGCATCTGCCGCCACGACGAACGACGCCGGCAAAGCGCCTGCCCATGAAATCGATACGGTCGCCAATGCGCCTTCGGATCCGGTTTGGACGACGGCACCAAGAGTGGATATCGCTGTGCCGCCCAACCACCGAATCGACTACAACTTCAACGTTGGCTGGAAGTTCGCGAAGAAGGACGTGCCGGGCGCAGAGTCGCCGAAGCTCGACGACAGTACATGGAAGGACGTCAGCCTTCCCCACACTTTCAATGACGCCGATTCGTACACGCACACCGGGCCGGCCCAGGTCGACGGCGAGCTCGGTTCGTTTGCCGGAGTCACCTGGTACCGGAAGCACTTCTCGCCGCCCGTCGATCAAAGCGATCGCAAAGTGTTCATCGAGTTCGAGGGAGTCCGCCAGCGCGCCACCGTCTACATCAACGGCGTCCGGATTGGCATGTCCGAGACCGGCTTCGTCCCCTTCGGCTTCGACCTGACTCCCCATATCCGCTTTGGCAAGGACAACGTTGTCGCCGTTCAGTGCGACAACACCTTCCCGATGACCGCGAGCGGGTCCAACGATGTGCTCGGTTGGCACAATCCGCACTGGCATCCGAACTTCGGCGGCATCTACCGCGATGTCTACCTGCGCGTAACCGACAAGCTGTACGTCACGCTACCCATCGTCAACGATTTGCAGACCTCAGGGATCTACGTCCACACCGACCAAGTGACGAACGGCGCGGCGCCGGTCGCGATCGAGGCCCAGATCAAGAACGAGTACTCACAACCAAAGGCCGTACAGGTAACAGGAACGATCCTCGACAGTACCGGCGCGACCGTCCTCAAGGTCACCGACGCTCAAACGATTGCGCCGGGCCAGTCCGTCATCAGTAAGATGCGGGGAGCCATCGACCATCCCAAGCTGTGGGAGCCGAGCAGCCCGAATCTCTATACGGTCCAAGTCGGCGTCGGTCTTGGTGGGGAAGTCCTCGACGTCGGCCAGGCACCCCTTGGCATCCGAACGTTTCACTGGAGCGATTCCGGATTTACGATTAATGGGCGACGTCTCAAGCTTCATGGTTGGGGACAAAAGCCAACGAACTCGTGGGCCGCCCTGGGCGCCGCGGTGCCGGACTGGATGCAGGACTATTCCATGCACCTCATGCGGCAGGGCAACGGCAATTTCATCCGCTGGGGGCACTGTGCGGGTTCGGCGGCCAACATCCGTCTGTCTGACAAGTACGGCCTGGTCGTGCTTCAGCCGGGAGTCGATGCCGAGGCGGGTCAGCCCGCGGGCGCGGCCACGGGCGATACACGAGGGGCAGCCTGGAAGGTGCGAACGGATGCGTTTCGAGCCACGATTACGTACTTCCGCAACAATCCGTCGATTCTCATTTGGGAGGGCGCCAACAAAGGCGACAACCAGACAGAAGACGAGATCAAGGAGCTGCGGGCCATCAAGGACACTCTCGACCCAACGCGTGCCTTCACGATGCGCAGCACGCTCGAGCCCTCAAAGACACGCTTTCTGGACGTTGCCGAGAGCACAATCGGCATTCGGTACCCGAAAGGCATGGGCGTGTTCGAGGGAGAGTACAACCGCAAGGAATCGCCACGCCGCGTATGGGACGCGTTCTCCCCGCCGCACGTGGGCGGTTACAAACTCGGCGCTGGCGAGGGCAACCAGGAGTATGCCCAAGACTCCGAACAAAACGTGCTGACGCAAGTCGCCGACTGGGACGGCTTTCACAAGGACGCTTCGCATTCGGGCGGTGCCAACTGGCACTTCAGCGACGAGCCCACGCACCGGCGGGTCTTCACCGAAGTCGTCAGAGCCACCGGGGAGGTCGACGCGGTGCGCCTCCCGAAGGAGTCGTTCTACGCATTGCAAACGATGTGGTCCGACAAGCCGGCGGTCCACATCGTCGGCCACTGGACATACCCGTCCGGTACGACGAAAGACGTTCAGGTCGTTTCGAACTGTGACGCAGTAGAGCTTTTCGTGAACGGAACATCGCTCGCCAAGAACTCGACCCCGCAGAACACGTTCTTGTTCACGTTCCCGAACGTTGCGTGGCACTCAGGGACGATTTCGGCCGTTGGATACAAAGGGAGCGCGTGGGCGGCCACCGCGGAAAAACACACCGCAGGTCCTGCGGCCAAGATCCGCCTGACCGCAATCACCGGTCCCGATGGCCTTCGGGCCGATGGCGCGGACTATGCGATGATCGACGTCGAGGTCGTGGACACCGCGGGAAATCGTGTTCCGACCGACGAGGCAAAGGTCGACTTCACGATGACGGGCCCCGCCGTCTGGCTGGGCGGATACAACAGCGGTTCGGCGGGATCGATTGGCAAGACGTTTCTCAACACGGAGTGCGGCATCAACCGCGTCTTCGTCCGATCGACGGCGAAGGCTGGCGCCATCAAAGTGATCGCGCGCCGCGCGGGTCTCGTTTCTGATTCCGTGATGGTGACTTCCGTTCCCATCGAAGTCACAAACGGACTGACCACTCGAATGCCGGCCGTGTTCTAGGGTCCTCGAAGGCCCTGCGACGCAGGTTGGCCGCCCGAGCCAACGCTTCTGGGCTGGAAAAAAAGCGGTTGCGTCGCAGTGCGATCGTCGCGACACCTTTTCGTCCGAACGCCGTTATTGACTGTCGGTGACGCGCGACGGAACGCGGGCAAGGTGGACTTGTCCGGGGGCCGACTCGCCAAAGGATGCTCAACATGAGAAGGCGATCGATCGTCCGTCGTGACGAAAATGTGTGCCTTGCGGGTTTGCTCTTGGCTCCGACGGCGCGGCCGGCCCCAGGGGCGGTCCAGGAGAAGCGGGTCCGCAAGGACCGCCCGGAGCCGGCGGCGTCGCGGGCCCGCAAGGCCCCGCGGGCGATGGGGGCCCGCAAGGCGATCCGGGCGCGACGGGCGCCAAGGGGGACCCTGGGCCGCCCGGCGCACAGTTCGATCTGTTGGTGACCGTCGCGATGAGCGGAAGCATGGAAGCACCTGCCCCCGTCGTGACCAACAATTCCGGGTCAGCGACCCTCGCCATCGACACGACCTCCGGCGCGATCACGGGCTCCGTTCGCGTGTCGTTTGACGCCTTACTCGTTCACGTGCACGGAGCTGGGTTCGCAGGGGACGCGGCGTCCGTAGTCTTCGCGCTCCAAAAGGACGCTGCCGACTCGCGTCTCTGGCATGTCCCGGCGAAGACCGTTCTCACCGCGGACCAGCTCGCCGCTCTCCGCGCAGGTGCCCTCTATCTCAATGCCCACAGTACGGATCACCCCACCGGCGAAATCCGAGGGCAAATTCTCCCTCCCGACGTCCAAGTGTTCCGAACCACGCTCGATCCCGACCACGAAGTTCCATCGCCGGTCGGTGGCACCGACAACCTCGCGACCGCGAGTGGCGTCGGCTACGTGACGGTGAACGTCGCGACCGGCGCGATCCAAGCCAATATTCGTACGTCGTTCGTGGCGGCCAAGGCGCATCTGCACGGGTCGGCCGACAACACAAAGCCGGCGGGGATCGCCGGTAGGACGGCGGGCGTCTTCAAGGAAATGGCGCTGACCGGCGACGCCGCCCAAAATTTCTGGACCTTGCCCGCGAATACTGCGGCGCTGGCGCCTTCACAGGTTCAGAGCCTCCTGGCCGGAGAGTTCTACCTGAATGCGCACACGACGGCGAACGCGACGGGCTTGGTGCGCGGGCAAGTGCACGGAGGCGATGTCTCGGTATTCCGCGTGGCTCTCGACAGCGACCAAGAGTTTCCCAAGCCGACGGGATCGGGCTCGACAGGCCTCGGGTACTTGACCGTCGATCTCGCGAGCGGTCGCGTGCGAGGTGACGTCGTCGCCTCAGGATTCACGCCGACCAAAGGTCATATCCATACGGGCAAGATCGGCGTCGCGGGGCCCGTGACTCTCGAGTTTTTGGCGAGTGCCGCGGACGCGAACCGATTCAGCGCGCCCGAATCGGGGCTCAACGGTTCGCGCAACGCGTTCCTCGATGGCAGCGGGCTCATGGCGCTAGCCAGCGGTGGTCTCTACTTCAACATGCACTCGGCCGCGAACCCAACGGGCGAGGTGCGCGGTCAGATCGTGCCCGATTCGCTTCGTTTCGTGCGCGTCCCGATGGACAGCACGCACGAAATCCCAGCGCCGACGGGTGCGACCGGTTCCCAAGGGCTCGCGCTCTTCGTCGTCGATCCTGCGAATGGTCACACCCAAGGGTTCGGTCGGGTGACCGGCTTCATCGCAACGCTGTTTCACATCCACGCAGGCGCCGACGGAATGACCGGACCGGTCGTGACGGAGTTCACCGCCAATGCGACGGAGGTGGGCAAGTTCGACCTGCCGGACGGCGTGTTCCTCGACCCAGCCGCGCTGGGATCGTCGCAATTCTACGTGAACTCGCACTCGGCTGCGAACCCCACCGGGGAAGTGCGCGGCCAGATCAGTCTGCCTTGACCGTAAACTCGGCGGCGTTATGACGATGCGTCACGGACGAACCTTACGAGCGACGTCGAGGCCGACCTCTGTGAGCGTGCGTGCGCCTCCTGCTCCGACGGCTGCGTCGAGCCATCCTTGCGTCGACATGTACTCCTCGATGTCGCGCAGCTCCTCTCCGGAGATGCCGAGCGCATACTTTCGCGATGCCCCTTCGGCGTCGACCAGTGCGCCCGTCTCGAACGCTGACAAATCCGCCATCGCGCGAAGCAGGCCCCTCGCCTTGTTGATGTTCAGCATCGTCGGCTTCATGGTCCACCTCAGGACCAGGGTAGCGAACTAAGGGCGCACGCGCTGCCTGCTTGTTTCGCGTGGGTCGCTCCTTCACCTCGGGCGCTTGCTCGCCATCGCGACGTGCCTTGCGATGCGTTGCGCGTCACGGCCGACGCCGTGCAGCATCGCCGACGACATCGCGAAGAGAAAATGCAGACCTACGAAGTAGAGGCCAGGGCAACTGGCCACGACGCCGCCCTCATGCTGGGGCTCGCCGTCCTTGTCGAAGATCGGGAGATCGACGAACGACGAACCGGTGGCGTAGCCCGTGCACCACACGATGTTCTGCACGTCGAGCGTCTGGCCCCCCTCGGTCACTGGCAAGCCGTCGCGCACGCCGGCGATGCGCGGCGCAAACAGTACGCCGGCGCGCCTGAGATCGCTCTTCTTGGTGCGGATCAGCGGCGTGGCCTTCGCCATGAGCTGCGGGCGCGCTTTGCGTCCCAGCGGCGTCCGAATCGTGAGCAGTCGATGGAAGATCACGCGCATAAGTAGGCGCATGAGCAAGAGCCGGCCCCAGAACCCGTCAGGGCGGTGCGGCGTTTCGCCCACGTCGCGACCTGCAAGCCAGACGCGGCGCGTGCGCACGAGGTCGGCGGCGATTTCGGCGCCCGAGTTACCGCGGCCGACGACGAGCACGTTTCCCTCGCCGAGCTGGGCAGCGTTCTTGTACCGGCTCGAGTGCAGCTGCACGATCTGGGGGCGCAGGTCCCGCGCGAACGCTGGCACCTGCGCGTCCTGAAAGTTCGCCATGGCGACCACTACCTGGTCGGCCTCGATCTCGCCCTTCTCGGTTTTTGCGACGAAATGCTCGCCGCGCTTCGATAGCTTTTCGACTCGCGTGTTCGTACGCAGCGGCAACGCGAAATGAGCAGCATAGCGTTCGAGGTAATCAGCCATCTGATCCTTGGTCGGGAACGCGTGGCGGGGGCCGGGGAAGGGCAGGCCGTCAAGACCGTCGAGCCACGCCGGCGAGAAGAGCCTGAGCGAGTCCCAGCGCGTGCGCCATGCATCGCCAATGCGCTCGCTCGCGTCGACAATCACGAAGCGCAGGCCGTTCTGCTTCAAGTGGTAGCCGACCGATAAGCCGGCTTGGCCGCCGCCGATGACGAGCACATCGAAGCGATTGCCGCTTGCGTCGTTCATCGCAGCTTCGTGCCGGACCCGCTCCTGCGACCAGCCATCGCTGTCGATCCCCGCCAGTTCGAAGAACGCGTTGCCCCCTTCGACGAAACGCAGTGTGTCAGGTTGAAGCTTGCTCATGGTTGCCTCCTCGCCGAGATGGCGTGCAGCGAACGCTACGCGGACCACCGGCGCGAAAACTTCCAGAAAATTCCCCATTTTCTCCGGGTGCGCGAGTGGGTAGTTCTACCCATCTGTCACGGAGCGCTACACGAGGCCGTGCTCGTAGGCGTATCCGGTGGCCGCAGCGCGCGAGGCCACGTCGAGCTTCACGAAGATGTTGCTCACATGCCGGTCGACGGTTTTTTCGCTCAAGAAGAGCTCGCCCGCGATCGCGCGATTGGTCTTGCCTGTCGCCACCAACCGCAGCACTTCGAGCTCACGAGCGGACAGGCCATGCGCTGGGGCGTTTGCAGGCTCCGCCGCGGCCGTAGGCGCGCTCGCACCTTGCGGCGCAACGAGCGCAACGAGATCGGGCGTCGCGCCAAGCTCCGCAAATGCCGTGCTCGCCGCGCTCCACTCGAGCTGCGCGCCGTCTTCGTCGCCGAGCGCGCTATACGTCTGCCCGAGCAGCACGCGCAAGCGCGCAACGATGTACGGCGCGCCGATGCGTTGCCACACGAGCAGCGCCGCACACAGCGGCTCCACGGTTGCCGGAGCTTTGCCCTCGGCGAGAAGGACGCACGCATGTGCCTGTGCAGCGAGCGCACGCAGCACGTCGCCCTCGAAGGTCGCGGCGATATCGGTTAGTTCCGTGCTTGCGGCGCGCGCTTCGTCGATGTGTCCCTCCGCCAGGAGAATCTCCACGTACGCCGGCAAATAGCGTGTTCGTCGCAATCGATCGTTCGTGGTCGTCACGACCCGGCGCATGGCCTGCACCGCGGCATCGCCACGACCTTGCGCCAAGCGCAACAGCGCAAGTCCGGGTAGCGGCTCACGACCTTGCTGGCTCGCGCGCGCATAGGCATCCTCGGCCTGTGCGAGTTCGCCGCGTAAACGATGGATCTCCCCCTCTTGGTAGAGCGCGCCGGCTCTCGCCTTCGGATCACTCGTGGCCGAGAGCCGGCTTTGCGCCCGGCGCGCCTCTTCGATTGCATCCTCCCACGCACCCCCGAGCTCCATCAGCTCGGCGCGATGCACGAGGCACGTACCCGCGAACGACACGAGCTGCGGCTGCGCGTTGCACCACGCGGTGAGCGCCGTGGTCCACTCACGCGCCCGCTCGAGCGCGTACACTTGACTGCACGCCGAGATCACGTGGCAATAGATGATCCCAGTGACTACAGGCGAAAGCTCATGGGAGACCGCCGCCAACATCGCGTCGTCGAACAGCGCGATGCCGCGGTCGATCTCTCCTTGCTTGAGGAGCACGCTGCCCGCGAAGCTCCGCGCCAGAGCGCACAGGTCCGCGTCGGCGAAGCACTCGCCGATCTCGCAAGCCTCGCTCGCGCACGCCCGCGCTCTCGCGAAGTCGTTCGCGGTGAGCAGTCGCAGCACCGTTGGTAAGAGCAGGTAGCCACGCTCCACGCAGTCGGGGCCAACGCGCTGCACGATGCGCTCCGCGCGCGCGAGCCAAGCTTGCGCGCGACCCATCTCGCCGAGCGACATCAGGCGAAAGCCGATCCAGAACGCGGAATGCGCTGCCCGTAGCTCGCGTCCAGCATCGAGGTGGACGCGGTGCAGGCGCTCCTGCGTCTCGAGCAATTTCTCGTCGTCGCCGATCAGGCCCGCCGACACTGCGAGGCGCTCCAGATCTTCCCAGCCGAGCGCGCCTTCTCGATCGGCTTCGCAGAGCGCGTCGTAGGCATCGCGCCACGCGCGCGCGAGGTAGTCTTCGCGCCCGCGGCGCAGCACATCGCTCGCGCTCTCGTTCGAGGTTTTCACGTCGCGCGGTTTTGATCGTGCCATCGGAGACCCAGGGCCGGCTCATTTGCTCCCAGAGACGCCGGCCGTGATTGCCCCGAATATTTTCGCATGGTTACGTACGACCCGCGAGGGGAAGGCGACAGGGATCGCAAGCCCATGAACAGGCAAAGCGCTAGTCGCGGCGCTCGGCGCTTTGCCTCGCCCGTACGACCCGATCACGTAGGTCCTCGAATTCCCGTTGCAGCCGGAGGAGCTCCTCGTCGCTCATCGATTCCAGACCGAGCAGTGAGTTGCGGGCATTCTTGTTGGCCCGAATGAGCTCGTCGAGCTTGAGGTGAATGGCATGGGCATCGCGATTCTGAGTATTTTGAATCAGAAACACCATTAGGAACGTGACGATCGTGGTGCCCGTGTTGATGACAAGCTGCCATGTATCGGAGAAGTGAAAGACGGGCCCGGTTAGCGCCCACACGGCGAGAACAGACACCGCGATAATAAAGGCGCTCGAGCGCCCAACGGCCTCGGCGGTCGTGTGCGCGAGTTTCCGAAACCACTCTTCCATGGGAGACCGATAGCTTTGCGGTGCGCCCTCGGAAAGGACACCGCACCATACCATGCGCGTGTCCAGGTGCTGGGGCCTAGCTCACGAGCCTGATGGGCTTCACTTCGGCCCCGTTTCCCGCTCCACCTTCGCAACATCGATGTGGAGCTTGAGGACGAGCTTCATGAGCCGGTCGCGGTCTTCGGCCGCAGGAGGCGCGTTTGTCCAGCCTTCGACCTCTATCCGAAAGCCTTCGGCCGTCTTACACAGCTCGTCGATTTCGGGTGAGGAAGGCAAGGTCGAGAGCCGACGCAGAACGACCTCAACGGCGTCGCGGACGACAGAGAGCTTGGCCGACGAGGGGCCTCGCTTCATGGCTGGGCTCAGCAACGCTTGTCGTCGAGGCGTCGGACCTCGGCCATCATCTGCATCCAAGTGACCATGGAGCCCCTTCCGAAGACGATGGGAGCAGCAACCGGCGCGGGGTTCAAGAGCGGCGTAATGATCACTTGTCCGCGCGTCGTCGGCGATGCTACGGGCGTCCAAACGGCATTGTGGGCGCCGCACTGACGCGAGTTACACAAATGTGTTGGCGGTAACTTTTCCAGCGTGCCTTCGCACTGTTCAGGGGCTCACCGGCTCAACCGCGGCACGAACTGTAGCCGCGGTTCGTTTGAGTGACGAGAACCAGTGCGATGTGGACGAAAAAAAAAGGACTTTTGCCCCTCACGTTCGAGGACGTGTACCGCACGTACTTCCGGTTCGTTTGGCGCACCCTTGCGATGTTCGGGGTTCGCGAAGCCGATCGGATGGACGTCGCACAGAACACGTTCATCGTGGTGCATCGCCAGCTTGCTCGCTTCGAGGGCCGCGCTCAGTTGACAACTTGGCTATTTGCGATCTGCAGGCTGGTCGCAATGGACTATCGACGATCCGCACCTGTTCGTCGCGAGGTGGTGGTCGACTTCAACGAGTTTGCATTGGCCGGCGCGCAGCCTGAAACGGCATTCGAGCACCTCGATAGGCAAGACGTGTTGCGCTTGCTGGACGCGACCCTTGAGAAACTACCGGAAGGGATGCGCGCAGTCTTCTTGCTCTATGTGCTGGAGGAAATGTCGGGCGAAGAAATCGCTGCCTTCCTGGAAATTCCACTCGGGACCGTACGCTCCCGGTTGCGAGTCGCGAGGAAGCGACTGGGCAGCGAGATTGGCTTGCGTCCTGAAGACCTCAGCGCAGGGCGTGCATTCTCGACTGCCATGGCGAGAGAGCGAATCGCTGGCAAGGCGTAAGGGGCAACCGGGCTGCCTTATTGGTTCACACCGCTGGCGAGAAAGCCGCCGTCGACGGCGACGACTTGGCCGTTGACGAAGCTAGCGGCCTCGGAAGCCAGAAACACGGCGGCACCGACCAGCTCCTCCACCCGTCCGAATCTTTTCATCGGCGTCCGCATCAGAAGCTCGCGGCCGCGCGGCGTCTCGTCGAGCAGCGTCTGATTGAGCGCCGTCCGAAATACTCGGGGTGCGATTGCATTGACGCAGATGCCGCGAGACCCCCACTCGACGGCGAGCGATCGCGTGAGCGCGGCCGTCGCGGCTTTGCTCGCGGCGTAGGAGGCGACTTCGAAGAAAGAAACAAACGAATTGAGCGAAGCGATATTGATGATTCGACCGTATTGGCGTTCGAGCATCCGGCGTCCGAAGATCTGGCAAGCGCGCAGGGTGCCCGTCAGGTTGGTGTCGAGGACATCGGTCCACTGGTCCTCGGTGACCTCAAGCGTCGGCTTGCGTTGGATCTTGCCGGCGCAATTGACCAGAATGTCGACCTTTCCCAGCGCAGCCGCGACCTCCGTGTCCAGTCGGGCGAGGGAGGTGCGATCTTTGACGTCGGACGCTATGCGCAGAGATCGACGGCCCTTGGATTCGATGTCCTTGGCGACGCGCTCGACGAGCTCCAGCCGCCGACCCGATGCGACAACGTCTGCGCCCGCATCGGCAAGCCCGAGACTCAGCGCACGACCGATTCCGTCGGTCCCTCC
>WNFJ01644236.1_pt1 | contig 14440 bp, 15 predicted proteins | sample 5400461 | NCBI WGS metagenome assembly WNFJ01 (sample SAMN13153349, study PRJNA577476) | soil metagenome | isolation source: 115 cm saprolite on Douglas fir-dominated hillslope | place: USA:California | collected 2013-09-17 | reverse complement strand
TGTGGGATGCCGTGCTTGGCGAGTTGCATCGGCGCGCTGGGCACAACGAGGAAGCGCGACACTATGTTGAACGGGCGCTGGCTTCGGCGCCTACGCATGCAGAGCGGGAGCTGCTTCGGCGGCGGCTTGCTTCTCTTGAGTCGCTTTAATCCCGCCGGGCGTAGGATAGTCCAGACAACGCTCGGGATCGCCTTGGAATGATTCACGACGCTCGATCCGTCCGTCGGGCATTACCATATAGGCCGTTTGGCGGCCTTCCACTCCCCTTGACGAAGGGGGCCTGTCCACTTGCCTTTTCCTGTTGCCCGCCTGCTGCGAATCCACAAAGCGCGGCGATGGCAAGAATTATGAATCCGCCAAGCAACGATTTGCTTCATGAGCCGATTTTCCCGTTCCAGTTTCTCAATTCGGTTGTAGATGTCCGCTTGCGTTTTCGGCCGGCTGTTCATTGCGCACCTCCACGAGGTTGGCGACGGGATGATGACCGGCCCTTTGAGGCGGACATGGTACTTGCGCTGAAACTGGAAGGCAATCCTGGTGAACAACGCCCAACGGCAAATGTGTGGACTTGGACCAGCAGCAAGGAAGGACTTCTAAAAATCGCTGCCGAACCCTCAGAAGACTAGCTGGAGACGGCCCATCATTTTGGCCGTTTTTTGCTCAGTACGGCTTCCGCCCCGATTCTTGCGAGTCCGAGCACAACGCTGGAGCGCGTCATGATCGCGCCCGGCCAGATGTTTTCTGCTGCTTTGGTCAGCAGCGCGTAGTCCTCTGCGCTCATTTTTACTGTCACCGAAGTGGTCCTTTTGCCCATACGACAATCGTGCTTTTGCAGCCCTTTTTGCGCAAGGAATCTAATAAATCTAAGAAATCTAGTGTGGTATGATGCAGCCGTAGGAAAGGTTTGGAAGGGAGCAAAGCTGGTTAGTATGCATTTCGCCACACCGTTCCTCACACGCTTGGGAGATTCGGGATGTCCGCATGGTCAATCGTAACGACCAAGGGCCGGCTGATGACGAACGTACTGCCTGGTCTTTGCCGATGATGAAATCACCCTCTTGGGCGCCAAGCCGGAGCCTGGTGAGGAAGTGGCCTTCCTGATTGATCAGTTGAATAGCAGAGCTCATTTAAATGCACCGTTCAAGGAATGTCAGAGATTGGCCTTGCTGCATCGATACGAGATTCATTTACGCAGGAATGTCGGGGAAACATTCATAAGCTATATTGAGCGGGTGCTGTCCATCAAGCAGCCTCTGCAAGAAGGCTCCTCATCATTATCGGGTGACATGAATGCTGGGTGACAGGGGCGAAAGAGATGCGTGAGAACCACATTTCGAGCGCCGCATTTGACGGAGCAGCGCCGTCAGGCGCGAATGAGAATAGCCCGGCAAGAATTGCCGGGTAAGCTGGGATTCAAGTAGGAAAGTCCCGTCAGGGACGGCTGGCGTTTCAAGTTCGAGTGCGGCTGATTTAGGTGTTCAGGATCGACGCTTCTTAGGGAACGGCGGCAACCGCTTGAATCCTCAATCAGGAAACAGATCACGCGGAAAAATCCCTGAATGGGAACTGTCCTGGTACTGGCGCTCGATTCGAGGTCAGCGTGGTTCGCTACTCCTTCACTGTGTGACTCTTTCATTCACTACGCTATGCCGGTCTCCCGGCGCTTTCGGCTATTCTCATGCGCCCCTGACGGGGCTTTCACGGGCGGGGCTCATGCCGTGATCGCAAGTTCAGAGCAGTTGACGGATTTGGTTGCACAACGTGACGAGGTTTCTAGTTTTCACACACGCTCTAAATCCCGCAATTCGATTGGCTCTTTACGGCACGATTTCGCTTCGCTCACGCAATGCCTAAAGGCATGGGCTGGGTCATGCCCCTGTTACGGATCGTTTTTTGAAACACGCTCAGCGCAGTTAGGAATTAGCTCAAGCAGCGCGGGCAGGGAACCAACACGGTGTTAGCATAAAAAATTCGTGACAATTTCGCATCAACCAACGGGGCGTGGACATGTTGGACGCACAAGACCCACTGCGGCTTGAGCCTCTGCTCGAGGCTTTGCTCGATTCTTGGGACCGGAACAATACCATCCTTCTCAACCTGCTCCGCGCCCTCCCCGAGGGCGGACTGGAGGCCAGGGCGATGGAGGGCAGCCCTTCCGTCGCGGAGCTGTTCACGCACATCCACTATGTACGCCTTGTGTTCATCTCCGAAGATGCCCCCGAGTTCGCCAGACACCTACCCGAGGAGGAATGGGCGGACGAGCGCGACCCTAGTCGCCTCGCCCAGATGCTGAACGAGAGCGCCAAGACGGTGCGGGACGCAGTCAAGGCCAAGGTGGAGGCAGGCCGGGACATGAACCTTCACTACGACCACCCGATCCTCTTGCTCCAACACATGGTCTGGCACGAGGGCTACCATCACGGCCAGATCAAGCTGGCCCTCAAGCTGACGGGCCGCCCTCTGACCGATGAGGAAGCCGGGCCGCTAACCTGGGACGTCTGGATGCGCAAGAAAGAGCGGTCTTAGCAGAACCGCCGTTGGATTGACGCGCAGCTCCACGTTGCGTAATGAGGACAACATCACCCACGACGAGCTGAACGAGTCACGTCAGACATCAGAAAACGTTCCGTTGTCCCCTAGTTATCCGGTCGTTTACATCAGAACAGCATCCGGTTTGACGGCCATCTCAGGGCTATGCTGCTCCTGCAGGATTCGCATGATATGGCCCGCATTTGGTGCTTGTAATAATGTGCACGGCCGCTGTTCATCTGTGATGCGCCCAAGATTGCCGATCTAAGGTGTGCTTCCGATAGCTGTCCCCACAAAGAGTATGATTCCCAATAATGCCCGCTGAATCTCAAGGCTCTGAAGGTGGACGTCAGGCCTTGGCTGAATGGTGCGCAGAAAGGGAACAATAATGTTCTCAGTCGACGATCGTACGGGGAACATAGTCACGACCGTGGCGCTCTTCGCGGTCGCAGCCGTTGTCCTCTACGTGGCGCGCGGCGCCTTTTTCATTCTGCTGCTGACTATTTTCTTTGCCTATTTGCTCGAACCCGTAGTCACGCTGGTGCAACAGCGCTCGTGGCTGGGTCATAAGAATCGCACTTGGGCGGTCGCGCAGGTGTACTTGATTGGGGCGCTTCTGGTTGGAAGCTTGGGCTACGCGTTCGGTCCGCACCTTGTCGCGCAGATGAAAAGCCTCAATGCGATTGTGCCCGAGATCCTGGAAGGTCTTTCCAATGGAACGGCTGGCGCGACGTTTTGGGGCGGGCACGTGTTGAGCACCGGTCAGCAAGCGTGGATCCAGAACTGGTCGGCTCGCCACCATGATCTGATCGCCGGCGTATTTGAGCGTGGTGCCGCGTCCGCAGCCTATGTTGCTGCAAGCGCAATCTGGCTCTTTGCCATCCCCATTCTGGCCATCTTCATCCTGCAAGATGGACGTCAGATTACGGAGGCTTTCATCGAAAGCGTTGAACTACGGCGAGGCCGGACACTGGGAACGCGAATCCTGCGGCGCGTTGATACGATGCTTGCCAAGTACATTCGCTCACAGCTCGTTCTTGCGGGCCTCTCCTTTATTTTCTATACCCTCTCCATGCTAGCTCTGGGGTTCCCGCATGCGCTGGCGCTGGGCCTTCTGGGAGGCGTTCTGGAATTTCTTCCCGTGGTGGGATGGATCGCTGCGACGGTTGCCATGCTGACGATCGGCTTCCTGACTCACGCACACTGGATCTGGATGGCAGGGCTGGTGATTGTGTGGAGGTTGGTGCAGAACTATGTGAACTCGCCTCGCATTGTGGGTGACAGCTTGAACCTGCAGCCCCTCACCGTCATATTTGCGCTGATGGTGGGCGGTCAGTTGGGAGGCATCGCAGGTGTTTATCTCTCTGTGCCGGCAGTCGCCGTCCTGAAAATCGTGTGGACCGAATATTTCTCGGCCGAGAGTTCCCCAACTTCTCTTCCCGGTCAGCCGCCGGTCATGCAGGTGAAGGGATAATCGCAACGCTCTTACCTTCCCGCTAAGAGGGTTGAACTCGCCCGCCGCGTCAACTCAGGGTGCGCGCCGAAAAGCTGTTCATCCATTCATCTTGCGCCCTGCCTGGCCTTTTTTTCTGCCACAGAGACGACTAGATTTCGATGATGCCACGCTTCAAGGCTATGGTCACAGCGTGGGTGCGATCGTTTGCGCCGAGTTTTGAGACAATATTCCGCATGTGAGCTTCAACGGTTTCTTCAGAAATAGAGAGATTGCCAGCGATCATCTTGTTGGCGTTTCCCGCGAAGCACGCTGCCGCTGGTTTCATTTTTCGGGAAGTTCGTGGATTCGCGAAGGAATCATGGTATTGTGACGCCTGAATTTAAGCGTTTTCAGCGGTTTGACTGTGGCCCTCGCATTGCTCCATGACAGGGTGTGTTTCAGAACAAACGTGAAGCGAAATGCGACACACAAGGAGGATCACATGAATACCGTTGCGAACAAGGCGAAGCAGGCAATCCAGGACGAGTTTCAATCCCGGATTAGGGCCGCCGTGGCAAAGCTGGACTCGCTGAAAGCGCATGCGCAGACCGCGAAAGCGAACGTCGAAATCAAAGCGATCGCAGAACTGCTGCCCAAGAAGGCGGGTATCCAGCAGGAGCTACAGGAGCTGAAGGAGTCAGCCAGCGACCGGTGGGAGCAGGGGAAAGCTGATCTGGAATCGCGAATCGAAGATTTCGAGAAATCGGTGAAGGAGATTCAATCCAAGGCGAAGGCAAGCTAGTTCGGTTGAGGAGGAGGCAAACCATGAATGTATGCAAACCATTTCGTGTACTGATTTTCTCTGCCACTGTTATCGCGTGGCTGGCGCCACTTGGAGGGACAGCAGCGTCGGTCGCCGCGCAACAGAGTCCGGACCAAGAGCTGCAAATGGGTCAGGAAGTTTTCAACGAACTCAAGGTCAAAGGCGAAATCATCGAATCTTCCCCTCTGTACGACCAGTTGCGGCCTATTGCGGATGCCATCACCCGAGTCGCGCAGCCTCGATACAACCACCCCTTCAAGTTCTATCTGGTCCACGAAACTCAGCCAAATGCTTTCGCAACGCCGGGTGGCAACGTGTATGTCGTGGATTCGCTTCTCTATTTCGTCAAGAACACGGAGCAGCTCGCGGGAACTCTCTGCCACGAGGTTTCCCACACCATCCATCACGACACCGTGGAGTTGATGGAGAAGCAGCAGAAAATCAGGGAGCGGGAAGTCGGAGCTGCCGTACTTCTGGGGCCTTCTCGTGCGCATGTACTGGCCATCCTGCTCCTGGGGAAGCTCCATTCCCTCAGTTACTCCCGCGATGTGGAAGAGCGCGCGGACCTGACCGGGGCAGATATCTGTGGTGCAGCCGGATATAACCCCTGGGGACTGGTTTGGCTGTTCCAGGATTTCAAGAACGCCCAACCTAACCAATTGCCGCAGCTCTTATCAGATCATCCGGATGATCAGCACCGGGTCGATGCCCTGGAACAGCACTTCCGCAAAAATCCCTCGGCCTTCGGAGGATTCAGCTCGGACCCGAAGTCGGCTAAAGCGTTTTCTGTTCCGAAAAACACTCCAGAAGTTTTCTTGCGCTGAGTTCGATTTGAACCTAGCTTCAACTGAATAACAGCAGTCAACAAAGGGAGAGGACAATGACTAACATTTCAGATCTCTTCGCCGCCGGCGTCGAGCAAGTCAGGAAATCCTGGGGCTGGTTTCTCGTGTTCGGCATTCTGCTCGCGATTCTTGGCGTCGTGTGTGTGGGAAAGGCGCAGACTGCAACTACGTTTTCCATTCTCGCGCTCGGCTGGGTGCTCGCCATCAGCGGAGTCTTGTGGCTGGTAAATGCATTCCGCGCTTTCAGCTGGCACGGATTCTTCTTATACCTGCTGAACGCGATTATCCGTGGAGTGACCGGATACCTTCTGATCAGTCATCCCGACGCAGGCGCCGCAGGCGTGACCCTGGTGCTCGCCTCACTGTTCATCGTGGGCGGGCTGTTCCGCTTAGTCGGAGCCAGTGTCATTCGGTTCCCCATGTGGGGAGGGACGGCCTTTTCGGGCCTGGTCTCGGCGGCTCTGGGCATCTACCTGTTGGCCACTTGGTCCGCAGCCAGCACTTACTTCATTGGTATCGCGATCGGCGTCGACCTGATCTTTGACGGTGCGGCCCTGATAGGTTTCGCTGCCGCCATTCGCAGCCTGCCCAAAGCGCAAACCGGAGCAGCCTGACGGATAGGCAGTACCGAGAGCAGGAGCAATTTTCATGTCGAGCCAGCATCAAAGATGTAGCATAAACGGTGGAAACGGGTTCAGACGGACGCTGCGAAAGCGGTCAGTGGCCGGAAACTTCAGCGCAGAGAATCACATTCGAGTCAATACTCCTGCGGAAAGTCAAGCGTTAGCCAATTTCGCAAGCAAGCGAGGTTCAAAATGAAGAGAATAACAAGCATAGGAATTGCCATTGTGGGTCTGGTCGTTTCCGCCTGGGCGGACATGGGAGAAAAGGAAAGAGAGCGAATCACCGCGTCAGCGGATGTCGTGAAGGACATATTCAACGCGCCTGATAAAGGCGTCCCGCTCAGTGTTCTGGACGGCACCAAGTGCGTCATCGTAATACCCGGGCTCAAAAAGGCCGCTTTCATCATCGGAGGTGACTACGGGCGCGGGGTCATGACCTGCCGCACCGGAGAAAACTTCAAGGGTCCATGGAGCGCGCCGATCATGATGGCCTCCGGCGGTGGCGACATTGGCTTTCAGCTTGGCGCTGAAGCCACTGATGTTGTCATCCTGGTGCTCAACGACGATGGCGCCAAGTCTATCTTGAAAAGTAAGGTCAAACTGGGCGCCGAAGCCAGCGTCGCCGCCGGACCTGTGGGAAGGACCCAAGAGGCTTCCACCAACGAAGCCATGAAGGCCGAGATGCTCTCTTATTCTCGCGCTCGCGGCCTGTTTGCCGGGGTATCCCTGTCAGGCATGACGCTTCGTGTCGATGGTGACGCCAACGAGAACCTCTACCGCCAGAAAGTCAGTCCGCAGCAGATTCTCAAGGGCGAAGGCATTACCATGCCCGCTGAGGCTAAGCCCCTGATTGAGGCGATAAAGCAAGCGACCGCCAAGGCTGCGCAACAGAAAGGATAGCCACGCTCCTTGCACGCTGGATCAGAGTCACGGAGACACTGTTGCTACCATGTATGAGAATCTGTGCAGACAGTTGCAGAGCAATATAAAGACCGGTGGGCAGATTGATCCTGGGTCAAACTGTTTGCCTAACTAAGTCAGGCGGCGCGATCCAGCAATCTTTCGCCACGCTCGGGGCGCCTGCCGGGAAACCAACGCAGCAGAATCCACGCCGCAAAGGAGCCCAAGACCAGCGCCAGCAGCATCAGCTCGAGAGCTCGCAGGAAGAAGTGATCGATCAGGCCGCGGCCCCGTGCGTCGAGGTCCTTAATCGCTTTTTCGCTGGCAGCGTTGAAGTCGTTCATGACAGCTACTTCCTCGTTGTGAAGAGCGTCCAGCACCACCTGTCGTTCCCCACGGAGGTCCGCGGTCGCTGCCAGTCGTTCGCTACGCATGGCGGCAACGGTGGCAATTCTCTCTTGCTGCAGAGCGTTGAGGGTTTGCAGGCGCTCCTCCCGCAAGAAAGCCTGAGCCGCCAGACGCTGGCCCTCAACATCCGCCCTCACTGCCTCCCGTGCCTGCCCCATGAGTTCCGGCATGTTTTCCATGCTGCTTGACGCTTTCGCGAGCGTGTTCGAGAGGACCACGAAGTTGGACATGACGGCCTCAACCTGGGCATTGCGCGTGAGGTCGCTGAGCAAAAGTTCGGCCTGCCAGCGGGCCTGTTTGGGGAGATAGATGTTGTACGAATCCAATCGGGCTGTAAGATCGCCTAGGCTCTCCCCAAGCGCCTTGATGGAAGCCATCGCTCCTAAGTCAGATTCGCCTGCCTTGCGGATCACCTCAGGGTCGGTAGATTGACGGCCGGCCAGACCGGCCGGAATGGGGTGAGCGTCGGCCCAGGCGCCGGCTCTCTGACGAAGATCGGCAACGTTGGCTGACGGCGCCGCCGCCCGGACAAGCTGCTCCATCTCTGCATCCATGTTTTTTAGAGTTTCGGCAACAACGGAATGGAATCCGCCAAATTCGTCTTTCATGGCTGGTCGTTCCATATAGGCGGTCATTTGGAAAATGAACACCCAAGTATCAACGACTGCGGCGACCGGGTCAGTTTTCAGCAAGGATGTCTGCAGAGCCGGAATCGCCTCGGCCTTCCAGACCAGCGCTTGTCTCCGGGCTACGGGAGAAGGCGAATCCTGAATGATCTTGTCGGCTGCGGCCTCAATCTCCGCCGAGTAAAGGCCCAGCAGGGATTGGTTCCGCGAACTGGGTTCCCCCGCGGACGACTTGACGTTTTGGGCTAACTTCATTGAAGAGGTTTTTCTGGTGGCGCCGGACGCACACCCCAACATGAGCAGGGTCAACCCAAAAAGGACGCAGAATAGTCGCTTGCGCGTAACTCTCACAGATACTTTGTCGAGATCATCCTGTTGCAGCATGACGCGCTCCCTCCATCGCAAGCCAAGCAACGCATTCCGCTGCCGACTTGGATGCAGCGCAGTCAATTTGTGGTTTGCGTAACGCGATGCCGTACCGTGATGTTGGGTGAGGCAGGCTTGGTCTCTTGCGGTGGTGGGGAGGGGAAGGAGGATAATTGTTCGCGGCCTGCCTTTCCAATGAGATTGCTAACTATTAGGGCGACTCAATTCGAATATCGCCATCCGATTCTGGTTCACCAGCTTATTGTCGCGGCTGCTTTCGGCACCTACTTCATCCAACGCGACGACATCGTGTGGCAATTAATAAAGAATACGGGGGAACACACGGTGTTCCTCGAACGGATCTTGTTTGCGATCGCGACACTAATGGTTGGGGCTGCGGCCATCCTTTGCACCGGGTTCGGAGGAGTCCGACAATCGTTGCCCGGCCATCCAGACTTGATGACCTCTGAGAATCGTCGGCGGGCCCAGTATGGGAGTGAACTTTTGTATGCCGTTGGATTGGGGTCTCTCGCACCGCTATCAGGGTTCATAATTCTGGTCGCAGGTGAGGCGCTTCGTGTTTTTCGGTTAATGGGCCGGAACCGGGAACTGTCGCGTGCGGGAGTGCTGCCGAGAATCGCGGTAGGTCCCGATCAGAGGGGCTGGCAGGAATTACGCGGAGAATTCGCTAAGTGGGGAATTTTTCTTACGATGCTGGTTTTTACCATCACGCTGAAGGATCGCGTCGCAGAGGTCCTTGCATCTGTTGTATTTCTTATTGCAATCGGGTTGAATTTCGTGCCTATCATTGGCAACCGAGGGAAATAGACATTTTGATGAACGGCGAGCTTGCTGCTGCCAACTTGGATGCAGCGTAGTCAATTTGTGGTTTGTGTAACGCGATGCCGTACCGTATTGATCAGAGCAGCCTCTTTAGAATCTCCGCGACCAACTTGTCCAAAGGGGTGGCAAGCAACGAGACAAGTGCCAGGGGCGTAGCGACTAAAGCCGCGATGTACATCACTGCCCGGTTGGCAATGGGAATGTTTTCCGCGGCGGTAACAGGGGTTCAAATCCCTCGCATCAACAGCAACCTGTGGCTTCCACATGGGTAACCCAGCCGCATCGAACATCAAGAGGGCTTGCCTGAACTTTCGAGCCAGGCTTTTCCGGGAGCGACTACGGAACCAGTTCCGGGATCCGCTGGAGCTTTGGCTTGCGGTGACGGAGGTGCGGCTTAAAGCCCCTGCGGGGGCAGGGTGTGAGCTGAGCGACTTGGTTTCGCTCAGCCGTCCCGCTAAAGCGGGACTGGATTTACCGGCTAAGCTGACCCAGCACTTACCCTCGCCGCTGAGCGCCTCGGGACGTGCCGGGCTATGAGTTTGAAAGCAGGACAACTCTCCGCATGAATTCTAAAACTAAAGGTGTAGGTGGCGATGATCGATGATCAAAGAGCTGGGCAGAGTAGCTGGGGAACGATCGTAGCGAATCTAGCGGTGAGTCTGTCCATGACTCAACGGCCTGAAGCCACAGCGGGTGGTTTCGGGGGATGCTGTCATGAAAACGAACAACCTTCGATCGAGAGCGCTTTTGAAAATCAGGCGAAAGTGTACTGCTGTCTTGTGTGCTGCGTTGCTTGTGCCCGGCGGATCGCTTTTGCTGGCTCAGTCTCAGCAGCCGGCTCAGTCACAGCAGGCAGCTCCGTCACAACAAAAAGAGGACTCAGCAGAGAAACAAGCGGCGAAAATACCTCCGGATCAGCTCGATTCTCTGGTCGCGCCTATCGCCCTTTATCCGGACCCTTTGCTGGCCCAGACCTTGGCGGCATCCACCTATCCTCTCGAAATCATCCAGCTGCAGCAGTGGCTTACGAAAAACCCTAAGCTAAAGGACAAGGAGCTCGCCGAGGCCGTGGCCAAGCAGCCCTGGGATCCCAGCGTCCAGGCCATGGCCGGTCTGCCGGAGGTGGTAAAGCGCCTCGCGGATGACATCCAGTGGACCACCGATCTTGGCAACGCCTTCCTGGCTCAGCAAAGCGACGTAATGGAAGCCGTGCAGCGCATGCGCAAAAAGGCCCAGGACAAAGGCAATTTGAAATCGACCGAGCAGCAGAAGGTGGAAACCAAGAAGGTTGAGGACAAGACTGTGATCGTGGTCGAACAGGCCAACCCACAAGTCGTGTATGTGCCTGCTTACAATCCCGTGGTGGTGTACGGGGCGCCCGTCTATGCCTATCCACCCATTTACTACCCGCCCCCGGGATATTACGCGGCAGGCGTGGCAATCTCCTTCGGCGTAGGCGTGGCCATGGGGGCAATGTGGAGTGGGGGCTGGGGCTATGGTGCCGGCTGGGGCCACAACGACGTCCAAATCAACAACTACAACAATTTCAACCGCAACGCGAACGTCAACCGCAACGTCAATGCCAACCGCACGGCCAACCGCACCGGAAATTGGCAACACAACCCGCAACACCGAGGGGGCGCCCCCTATCGGGACCAGGCGACCGCGAATAGGTATGGCGGTGCGGCGCGCGGAGAGTCCGCGGCCAACCGCCAAGCTGGCGCCCGGCAACAGGCCAGCCAACAGGGTGGCAAATCGGCCAGCAACCAGGCTGCGGCCCGTGAGGCCAACGCTGGCGAAAGGTCTGCCAACCGTGAAGCCGCTGCAGGCAACACGTCTGCCGCCCGGGACGCCGCCGCGAGCAACCGGGCCGCCGGTGGTGCTGGCGCGGGCGATCGCGCTGCTGCCGCCCGTGAATCCGGCGCGGGCAACCGGGCTGCCAGCAGCGGAAGCCAGAATGCCTTCGGAGGCGGTTCCAGCGGTTCCAAAGGATACGACGGATCCAGCGCTCGCGCTGCAAGCAGTCGTGGCTCCTCCAGTATGGGATCTCGAGGCGGCGGGGGCCGTGGCGGTGGTGGCCGGCGTAGATGAGAAGCAGGTCATAGGAGCACAGAATGAAATCAACATCTGCGAAGGGAAATCTCCCCAGATTTTTTTGGATCTGGGGTCTGGTACCTTCGGTGTGTCTATTGGGATCTATCCTGTTCGCTGTGCAGCAATCCACGGAGCAGAAAGCTCCGGCTGCGAAGTCTGCATCTCCCGCCAGCGCCAAGAGCTTTGACACTCCGCAGCAGGCTGCCGCCGCGCTCATCACTGCAGCCGAGAAGTTCGACGTACGCGAGCTCATCGCAATTTTTGGTCCCGCTGGCGAGAGCATTGTGCTTACCGGTGAATATCCGCAAGACCAGCAGCGCGCCGCTGATTTCGTTGCCGAGGTCCGCGAGAAGCAAAGCGTTTCAGTCGAGCCCAAGAAGGGGAACCGCGCCTTCCTCATCGTAGGCAACGAGAACTGGCCGTTCCCCGTGCCCATTGTGAAGAGAGGTAACAAATGGTCTTTTGATGCTAAAGCCGGCCAACAGGAACTCCTTTACCGCCGCATCGGCGCGAATGAACTGGACGCCATTGCCATCTGCCACGGATATGTTGACGCGCAGGATGAATACGCGTTCCGGAAACGCGAAGGCTACGATGTGAATCAGTACGCCCAGCGCATCGTCAGTACTTCCGGCCAGCACGACGGCCTGGCCTGGCAAAATGCGGATGGCACCTGGGGCGGTCCCCTGGGGGAAAAGGCTGCCCGCGCCATCGAGCAGGGTTACAGCGCCGGCGCACAGCCGTACCACGGCTATTTCTTCAAGATTCTGAAAGGCCAAGGTCCTGCCGCGCCGCTTGGCCAAATGGACTTCGTGGTGAAAGGTGTGATGATCGGTGGCTTCGCTCTGGTGGCGGCACCGGCGGAATACCGCGCGACCGGAGTGAAGACCTTCATCGTTAGCCATGACGGCGTTGTCTACCAAAAAGATCTTGGGCCAGCATCGCTTGAGGAATTCAATAAAATGGAGCGCTTCAACCCTGACAAATCCTGGATCCCCGTCCTGGAAAAGGAATAGGGAGAGATGTGGCTGGACCATCCGCTGTGGACAACAAAAAGCTACACAGCGTTGACAGCGCAACGTTCTTTTTCTCCCGGGTTCCGTTAGCGACCACCGAAATTCTCCAGGGTAAAGATAACTTGCTTTGGGGCATCAAACATTCGATGCCGGAACTCTCATCACACTAACTGGAAAGGAAGGGCGTGTCCTGGCATCTGATGTGGCTCTACTGGCACGTTCTGATCGGCTGAGTTCTCGCTTGCCCAGAACAAGGCGGCGACCTGGCAAATGAGATCAAGAAAGAGCGCAAGGCCGGCGACCCGCTGGATTAAGCCGCCCATCGAACGCGACGAGGTCATGCCATGATTACAAATTTGTTTCGAAGTCGCAGGTGGATCGTACTCGCGGGAGCCTTGACACTGGTTGCTGCCGTCGAGGTTCTGTAGATTCCGGCATCATGCTCTTATTGCTTCATCGGTCTCGATCTCTAAGTTACGCTGCAGACAATTATCAGAGCAGCCTCTTCAGAATCTCCGCGACCAATTGTTCCAAAGGCGTGGCCAGCAACCAGACAATGGCGAAGGGCGCGGCGGCATAAGCCGCAACGTACAACACCGCGCGCCTGTTAGCGGGGATGACGCGCGTGGCCTGGATGATATCGAAGCTGCTGATGTAATCGATGAGAGAAGAAGGATCCTGGGTGCCGATCATCGCCGCCGGTGGAGACTCGGGCTTTGTTATCCACTTGGTATCGAACTCGCGAGTGACGCCCCTAGCCACCACGCTATAGTGAACAATGCCATCGCGTCGCGCTATAAACAGCTTGAACGAAAAGAGCGTCAGCGGAAGGAGAACAACGAGAACCGCGCTGCCGATGTAGACACCGGTCGGCGCTCTTACATCTCTCAGGGGTACGCCGAAGTGGGCGATCTCGTTGGCAAACTGACCGGCGAGAACCGATCCCAGCGCCGCAGCCAGGATCCCGAATTGCTGGTGGGCGAAGAGCAAGAAGCCTAAGCCGCACATACGATCAGGATGAGTGGGCAACAACACCAGGTTCAGAGTGGAAACACGGCGCAGCAAATAGACCCAGAGAGCATATCGCCAGAGCCAGCGAAACATGAGAAAACGCAGGAATGGACTGCTGATCACCACGAAGTACCAACCCGCCGGGGTGATTCCCTGAGAGGTTGTGCCATGCCAGGCCGAGACCCGACTGGATGTCCACTCATAATCGGCGGCAAACAGGAAGAAGGGGAAAAAGGCGGCGAGCGCCAGAAACAGTTCGACGAGGCCTGAATCGCGCAATTGCCTGATCCTTTCCAGTGTCGCGCGGTAAGCGGGAAGGTCGCCCTCCCTGATAATGCCTGACGAGTCGAAGGTTGCGACCACGCGGCGCATGAAGGGATCGATAATCACTTCGGCCGCAATCAACAAAGGTAGAGCGACGAGAAACCGGCCGTAGATCGAGTAATCATGAAGCAGTGGGATTTTGACTTTGTTTCCCCAGGCGGTTCCCTCCGCAAGGGTAAGTACCAGGAGCGGCAACCAGGTCACCGCCAACCAGATGACAACGCGATTGACGGTTCGATGAGGCTCAAAAAGTCCCATCCCCCGCAGAGCTCGGTAAAAAGGACCGCCGGCGATCAACGAACTGTTAGCCGCGATCGAGGAGTCTTGTCCGTTGGAAGATTCCCCAGTCATTCTTGCTCTCCTATACCAACCTCAAAACGTCATGAGGTCGCATGTCGCTAATAGCGGAAGCCGAACGTCAGCGGCAGGACCGGGGCGTCGAAAGGTATGTCCACATTGGAACCAGCAAAATTCTCTTCATACCTCAGAGGGTTAGAAGGCGCCGGTGACGCAGGCGCTGCCACGCGCAGAGATCCACGTTTGAATGCCAGTAGAACCAGGGTGTGTGTCATACACCCCGAGGCAAGCCATGACAAA
>WNFJ01185398.1_pt2 | contig 14440 bp, 13 predicted proteins | sample 5400461 | NCBI WGS metagenome assembly WNFJ01 (sample SAMN13153349, study PRJNA577476) | soil metagenome | isolation source: 115 cm saprolite on Douglas fir-dominated hillslope | place: USA:California | collected 2013-09-17 | reverse complement strand
CCGTTCTGCCCGGTTTCTAAACGCCCCTCCACCCAAGCGGCGATGCGCTCCAACCACTGCTTGCGATCAGCGTCTGTGAGCGGATGTCCGGTTCGCATCCTCTCGATGTTCGATCGGGGGTGCAGTGCGTCACCCTCTTCGAGCTGCCATCCCATCCGGGTGGCGAGAATGCGGGCTACCGTCGTCTTACCGCTTCCCGAAACCCCCATCAACACCAGCACGGTGGAGTCGGTGGTCATCAGGTCTGTGTCTGCATCCTGCGAACATGAAAACACCTCTGGGGGTTCGGCCCTCTCCAAGACCCGTGCAGCGAGTCATGCCCGCGGGAGGTCAGCGAAAGGCTCGGCGTGCAGCAACGCCAATGGCGAACGGCGGCATTGCGTGGCACGGCGCGGCACGCAGCGAATTGTGATCGCCAGCTTTGAACTGGCTCCAGCGATCTGTTAACCGCAAGGTTCAGGGGTTCGAGTCCCTGTCCCGAGCCAAATTCCGAATACGACTCCGGGACCGTTCTCGTCGGGATATTCCAGTCGGTGCAGCAGTCTTGCAGCAATTTGCAGCAGTTGAATGATCGACGGGTTAGTCGTGTGCGAGCACGACGTTCAGACTGACCGGAGTCTCAGCCCGGTCGAAGGTTACGTGAGGGTGGGCTTCAGGCTTGTGAGCGCAGCTGAAAGCTCAGATCGGGATGCAATCCCGAGCTTCGGGAACACCCGGTAGAGGTGAGCACCGACAGTCCGGTGCGAAAGGAACAATCGGTCGCCGATTTCGCGATTGGAAAGTCCGGACGCGGCCATCTGTGCGATATGCAGCTCTTGCGGCGACAGCGACTGGCGAGGCGCCTCGGTCGGCTCGGCGAGACGTTCGCCAGAGGCGCGCAACTCCGCCCGCGCCTTGTCGGCCCAGGCATGCACGCCAAGCGCCTCGAAAGTGTCCCGAGCCGTTCGCAAGTGGGGTCTTGACTCCGTGATGCGGCGCTGCCTTCGGAGCCAACTGCCATACGACATTTGCAGCCGCGAATGGTCGAACGGCCATTTTGGCTCAGCCTTGAGCGCCAACTCATAGAGGGCCTCGGCCTTAGAATCATCGGCCAGGACCGCACTTCCGTAGCGCACCCCCGCGTGGATGAGCGTAGCAAAGCCATCATTCGCCGGGCATCCTCGTGCCGCCCGGCCCGCACCCCGGCCTCGACCACATAGCATGCAGCGCCCTGGGAGACGATCCCGTGGTACTTGGCTTCTTGGGGATCAAACATCCGAATGAAGTGGTCGAGCGCGTCAGAGTAGCGTCCGGCTGTCATCGCCGTGATTCCGCGGGCGAATTCCGCCTCGCTCAGGATAAAGGACGACCCGAGCGACATGAGCGGCTGGGCTGCCTCGGTGATGACCTGCTCTGCAACGCGCTCTTCGCCCCGCAGTCCCACCAAAATGGCGCGGTAGATCCGGCTGGACGCGATCCAGATCGGTTGCTCCGTTTCGATCGCCAGCCGACCTCCTTCCTCTGCGTCGCGCATCGCGTCCGTGAAGTTGCCGGTGTTGATTCCGGCCCACGCACGCACGGTTAGCACCTGCGCAAGAAGGCTCAACCGTCCCTGCACACGCAGCAAGGCAGCCGCGCGATTCATCAGTTCAATCGATTGGGCGATGTCACCAACTGCGTATGCAGCGAAGGCAAGGAGTTGCAGTCTCTGTCCGTCGGTTGTTTCCACGAGCGCGGCCTGAGCGACCTCCCGCGAAACGCGCCCTCGTGAATCCAGCGGGGCGGCCAGCGACAGTATCGAGAGCGCCATAGGAGTCCATTCCACGCCGGAGATTTGCTCAACAGCTTTCACTACGCTGGCCCGTGCTTCCGACTCGGGTTCCGCCCACCGGCACCGGAGGGCTGCTCCCCCAAGCAGGTGAAGCGCAAGCTTGCGATCGCCCTGCGCCGCCATCTCCTCGGCAACGGTTACCCGTTTCAGGATTGCCTCCGCATTCCCTGGCGATCCGTCGTAGAAGATCTCGCGCAACCAGCTTATGCGCGCCATGTCGTGACGCGTCAGCTCCAGTTTGGCCGCCTCGTCGAGTAGCCGACCGACAACTGCGGGTTGTCCAAGTTGAAAAGCCAGCTCAGCCGCCGCCAAGAGCCGCTTCGCTCGAACGGTGCCCTCTGGTGTCAGGGATGCGGCCAGCTCCAGAGCGCCGAACGCTGTGGCGATAGCCCCTCGATCCTGTGCTCGAGCAGCTGTTGCCTCCAGGTCTGCCGCGGCGGCCTCATTCGTACCGACGACCGAGGCCGCGCGGTGCCAAGCGCGGCGGTCTGGGTTCGCTATGACCTGGGCGAGTGCAAGGTGGGCGGCCCGTCGCTGTCCGTGAGTTGCGCCCTGCTCCAGCGCAGATCGAATGAGTGGGTGACGGAACCGAATGTTGGCGCCCGCGAGCGTGATCAAGCCGGAATCGAGCGCCCGCTCCAGAACGTCGACGGTCACGTCTCCACCGGCCTGAATGCCGGTCGCTGCCAATACTTCAGCTAGGCTCGGGTCGTCGTCCAGGGCGGCGAGCAGCAAAGCACGCTGGGTGTCTTTGGGAAGCGTTGCAGCCCGGGCTGAGAATGTTCGCTCCAGTCGCTCGGTCAATGGCACGGTGCCTAGTGGAGAGTGACTGCCTTGGACGGCCTGTTGAGTCAGCGCAAGCGGCAGTTCAACGAGAGCAAGCGGGTAGCCCACAGCCTGCTCGAGGATTCGCCGGTGCACGTCCCGCCCCAGATTCGGAGCAATCGAGTCGAGCAGCTCTCTCGCCGCAGCATCGTCAAGAGGTCCGACATGAATCTCCGTCAGACCAGCAGATCGGAGCGGGCTGTCAAATCGATCCCGCAGGCAGGCCAGGAGCAAGATGCTGGTTGACTCGAGCCGGCGTGCAACGAAGGTGAGGACGGCAGACGTCGGGCCGTCCAGCCAGTGAGCGTCGTCTGCGAGCAGTATCGTCGGCTTCTCGGCGGCCGCTTCATCGATCAAATTGAGCGTTGCCAGCCCGACCAGGAAGACATCCGGCGCCGGTCCAGCTGTCATGCCGAGGGCCGTGAGCAGCGCCGCCTTTTGCGGCGGTGCGAGCTTGTCGGTTGACCCCATCACGGTTTGCAGAAGCTGATGCAGTCCTGCATATGGAAACTGAGCCTCGCATTCGAGACCAGTCACTGCGAGCGTGCTGTAGCCGAGGCTTCTCGCCTCCGTCGCGACTGCGTTGAGAAGTGAGGTCTTGCCGATCCCGGGAGGACCGGTGATCAGGAAGGCGCCTCCGTGCTCGACTGCCCTCTGCAGGCCCGCCTCGAGCTCAGCAAACTCGGTCTCGCGCCCTACAAGAGCCTGGTCCCCCATCCCGGAATGATTGTGCGCTCGCACGAGCCGGCGCCGAAACAAGACTCGGGCTTCCCCGGACGCGACCTCCCATTAACAGCGGCTACCGTCGTGACATGGACGGCATCCAGCTGCCGGTGCACGATTCGCGGCAGTGCGACAGACTGTGACCTGGACGTCGCTGTTAGTCGCAGCCCAGGCCATGGACGTGGTTACCACCGCTGTCGACAACGCGCGGGGGACAGCTGAATCCATGGCCGTGAGCGCTCACCTGATGAACCAAGGTGGGCTCGCTCTCCTGTTCGGTGCCAAGCTGCTCCTGACCGCCGCCGCCGCTATGGCGTTGGGTCTGGCGGCGTTGCGGATCAAGCAAGGAGTGATCGCCTCTCGCATCACATTCCGATTCGCCCTCATGGCTGTGCAAGTTGCGACGATCGGTTTAGTGTGGGTCAGCCTGAGCAACGTGGCTCTTTTGAGCTCAGTCTGAGTTCTTTGATGGTGACATGACTGGTAATAGCGCAGGGTCGCTGTCGGAGCCGATGGTGAGAGGTGTCGTCAATGAAGCTAGGGCTTCCGGGCTCACGCCCTCTCCAGCTGATTGGCGAGACGTTTGGATCTACTTCCTCATGGTCGACCGCTTCAACCGCCCCGACGCCCCTCCTCGCCACCAGCCCTGGGACGACCCGAACTTCGACGGCTATCAAGGCGGCACGTTCGCGGGCGTGCAGGCCGGCCTGCAATACCTCAAAGATCTCGGCGCCGGCGCAATCTGGCTCAGCCCGGTTCTCAAGAACCTACCGTTCGACAGGTTCAGCTATCACGGCTATGGCATCCACGACTTCCTGCATGCAGAGCCACGGTGTGCCATGGTTCCTGAAAACGCGGATCAGGAGTTACGGAACCTCGTTGATGCGGCTCACGAAGCCGGCCTGTATGTGATCTTCGACATCGTCCTGAATCATGTGGGCGACGTGTTCGCTTATGACAGCGCGGATGGAGATGCTCTTTCCGCGATGTCAGGTGGGGCTCAGCACAGCTACTCCGCCACACCGCTCGATGTGCACTGGCGCGACGCCTCGGGCACTTCGTCAGCCGCGGAGGACATCGCAACCATCACCAATCCGACTCGAGACGCGCTCGTCTGGCCGGTCGAGCTCCAGCGGAACACATTCTTTCGCAGGCAGGGAGTTCCAGGCCCGGGCATGCCCGACACGTTCGGCGACTTCGTTTCGCTCAAGCAGATGCGTACCGAGGATGGAGACCTCCAGCGGGCGCTGGTTGAGGTGTACGAGTACGTAATTGCCAGGTGGGACGTCGACGGGTTTCGCATTGACACGTTGCGCTACCTACACGGCGGTTTACCCCGCGTCTTCGGCAACGCGATGCGGGAATTCGCCGAGACTGTCGGCAAGAAGAACTTCTTCACTTTTGGCGAGGTTTTCGATGCTCAAGCGGAGCAGGACATCGCCAAGTTCATCGGGCGTACGGCGGGCGACGCCAACGACATGGTCGGGGTCGACGCCGCACTCGACTACCCGCTTTACTTCGCCCTGCCACCCATCGTCAAAGGTTTCGCCAGTCCGTCCGGGCTCTATTCGATGTTCGAGCAGCGGCGGCGGATCGAGGGGGAGGTCACCAGCTCGCATGGTGACGCCACGCGTTACTTCGTGACCTTCCTCGACAACCACGATGTCAAGCAAAGGGTGCGTTACGTGGAGAGCGACGGATCGCATCCCTATGACGACCAGGTGACGCTTGCACTCGCGCTGCTATTCACGCTCCCGGGCATCCCGGCCGTCTACTACGGGACCGAGCAAGGACTACACGGCGCCAGTAGCGACGCCGCCGTCCGCGAGGCCATGTGGGGTGGACCTGGCCTGAATCACGAGGCGCCTTTGGGTGGACCTGGCCTGAATCACGAGGCGCCTTTCTACCACGCGATCAAAGACATGACAGCAGTCCGAAACGCTTTGCCTGCGTTGCGCTACGGAAGAACATACGCGCGGTCCCTCTCGGGTGACGGCGTCACATTCGGTATCTCGAGCATGCCCCACGGGGTAGTCGCTTTCTCCCGCATCCTGGCCGACGAGGAGGTGCTCATCGTCGCCAATACGCATCCGGCCATGAGCCAGAACCTCTTCATTGTCGTCGATGGGTCGTTGAATGACGCGGGAAACCAGATGGCGGTCAGGTACAGCAACCACGCCACGCCGACGGCGCCAGAACCCTTGCAACTGTTCGACCGAGCTTCTGTGTCGGAAGCCGATGGCACCTTCGGAACCGGCCCGGTGACGACCTGTCGGGTCATGCTTCAGCCGCTCGAGGTACAGATCCTCTCTAACTCGTGAGCGCTGGTTCGGTCGCGGCGAGAGCCCGGGGAAGCTCAGATCGGGAGGCGATCCCGAGCTTCGGGAAAACCCTGTACAGGTGCGCACCGACTGTGCGATGTGAGAGGAACAACCGGTCCGCGATCTCTCGGTTCGACAGCCCGGATGCGGCCATTTGCGCGATCTGCGTCTCCTGTGCGGATAGCGCCTGGTTAGGCGCACGGGTCGCTTCGGCGATCCGTTCGCCTGACGCACGCAGCTCCGCGCGCGCCTTGTCCGCCCAGGGATGCGCCCCAAGGGCCTCGAACGCATCTCGAGCCACTCGTAGGTACGGCCTCGACTCGGTGATCCGGCGCTGGCGCCGCAGCCAGGCGCCGAACGCCATCTGCAGCCGCGCGTAGTCGAACGGCCACTTCGGCTCGGCCTTGAGGGCCAGCTCGTAGAGCCTTTCCGCGTCCGAATCGTCGGCCAACACGGCGCGCCCGAATCGGATACCGATGTGCACGAGGGCTGCGGGCGTCCGATCTCCGAGAGCCTCGAGAAGACTCATCATCCGGCGGGCTTCGTCCCGTCGCCCCGCGCTGACAGCCGTGTGGATCACATAAGGTGCGGCCGCATGCGCCACGAACTCGTGGTAGGCGGCGCCATCGGGATCGAACATGCTGGCGAAATGGTCGAAAGCCTCCGAATGCCGCCCGGCCGTGAGTCCGATCAGGCCGCGCGCCAGCTCGCTTCCCGCAAGGGCCATGGACACCCGCAACGCCGAGATCAGCTCGGCCGTTTCGGCAAGGGTTTGATTCGCCCGTCGTTCTTCGCCTCTGAGCCCCAGTAAGGCGGCGCGCCCGTTCTGGCTGATCGCGATCCAGATCGGCTGCGCGGTTTCGACCGCCAGGCCATTGCCTTCCTCGAGCTCTCGCGTGGCTCGGCCGAACTGACCAGTGTTGATACCCGCCCATCCGCGCGCTGTGAGGAGCTGCGCAAGCAGGCCAAGTCGTGCTTGGGCGCGCAACAAGGGAGCCGCGCGATCCATCAGGGCAATCGATTGGTCGATGTCACCGGCCGCGTACGCGGCGAATGCTAAGAGCTGCGTTCGAGATGCGTCCCCGTCGTCGAGACCAGCTGCCTCCCGCACACCTTTCGATATTCGGTCCGCAGCGTCGACCGGCGCCGCTACAGAGAGGATCTCCAGGGCGCGCGGATCCGGCTCGTCACCGGCGATCTGGGCGACCGCGTCGATGACTAGAGCTTTGGCAACCACGCCGGGATCTGTCCACCAGCAGCGAAGAGCGGCGCCCTGTAGAAGATTGAGCGCCAGGTCCCGGTCACCCTGGGCTGCTGCATCGCGGGCGACGGCGACCAGCTTTGTAATTGCGTGCGGGTCGCCCGGCACTCCATCGTGGAAGATCTCGCGCAGCCACGTCATCCGCGCCACGTCGTGGGGCGATAGATCCAACCGAGCCGCTGCATCCAGCAGGCGACCCACGGCCACAGGCTCTCCCAGTTGAAATGCAATCTCGGCCGCCGCCAGGAGGCGGCGCGCCTGCACGGACCCGCGTGGGCTGAGCGACGCCGCCAGCTCGAGAGCGCGAAGGGCAATGGTGGGCGCGCCGCGCTCCTGCGCGCGAGCTGCCACTCCCTCTAGATCGGCCGCGGCGTCCTCGTCTGTGCCCAGGACTGACGCCGCACGATGCCACGGCCGGCGGTCTGGATCCGCGACGACCTGAGCCAGTGCTCCATGCGCTGCCCGCCGCTGTACGGGACTGGCCGCCTGGTCCACAGCGGATCTGATCAGCGGATGCCGAAAATGAATGTTGGCGCCGGCTATCGAGACCAAGCCTGAGTCCAGGGCCGGCCCGAGAACATCGAACGGGACTTCCTCGCCTGACTGGATTCGCGCCGCGGCCAGCACCTCGTCGAGTCTGGGCTCGTCGTCAAGAGCGGCGAGCAACAGGATGGATTGGGTGTGCTCGGGCAGACGCTTGGCCTGGGCGGAAAACGCGCGCTCCAATCGGTCGGTCAGCGGCAATCCGTCATGGTCGGTCGGCTGAACCGTCTCCTCCCTCAATGCACGTGGGAGTTCGACCAGCGCCAGTGGGTTGCCGACCGCCTGAGCGAGAATTCGGCGACGTGTCTGATGCTCCAGGTCTGGAGCGACCACGTCGACCAGCTCTGTGGCGGCCACATCGCTCAGGGGCCCAACCCGAATCTCTGGTAGCTGCGCGGATCGAAGGGGGCTGTCGAACCCATCACGCAAGCCGAACAGGAGCACGATCGGCATCGATTCCAGACGGCGGGCGATGAAGGTGAGTACGGAGGCGGTCGATGCGTCGAGCCATTGAACGTCGTCTGCGATCAGGACGATCGGCTGATCGGCAGCGACTTCATCGATCAGATTGAGAGTCGCCAGGGCGACCAGGAACATTTCGGGCGGCGAGGCGGACTGGATACCCATCGCCGTCAGCAACGCAGCCTTTTGTGGATCGGGGAGCTTGCCGGCTGATGCCATGATGGTTTGCAGAAGCTGCTGCAAGCCGGCATAAGGAAGCTGAGCCTCGCTTTCAAGACCGGTTACCGCTATCGCCTTGTAGCCAAGGCCACGAGCATCGGCGGCCGCGGCGTTCAGAAGGGAGGTCTTTCCGATGCCCGGCGCGCCGCTGACCAGTACGGCGCCTCCGCGCTCCGGCGTATCCCGCAGCGCGGTTGTGAGCTGACTCAGCTCGAGCTCGCGCCCAATTAGCCGCGACCCTTCCATCCCCGCCTTGATTCTGCGCTCCTCTGGGGGACTCCGGAAGCGCACTCCGAGCTCGCTGGAGGGAGGCGACTTAGTGCCGACTAAGTCATTTCGGCTATCTCGTTAGGTCACCGCCGAAAAGAAGCAGTCGTCAGACGGAAGCGCGACGGCAGCCGCGGACCCTAACTTGATGGCATGAGCAGCGGCGGCGGACTGGCGGTCCAGCAAGAGCTAACGGTCCGCATCGACCAGATCCTTATGACAAGGGTCCTACCCGACCTGATCGAGTCAGACGTCAGGCGGGGCGACCGAAGGATGCTGGATGCGGCCCTCGGACAGCTCGCACAGCACGTGGAAGTGATCAAGACACCGCTTGCCGCCGCGCTGCTCGCACGATCCGAGGCCATGGCCACGACCGGCCCCCAAGCTGAAGCCGGGTTCATCCGAGCGATCGCGCTGCTGTCGAACCCAAAGATGAATTTCGAGCTCGCCAAGACGCAGCTCCTGTTCGGCGAATGGTTGCGACGTCAGGGCAGGAGGCGTGATGCGCGCCCTCTGCTACAGGCCGCCTACGAACAGCTCGACGCGCTCGGGATCGATCACCTGTCTGAGCGGGCGAAGATCGAGCTCGCGGCCACCGGGGAGCACGTGCGCAAGCGAACTTATAACACCCAGGACGACCTGACCCCGCAGGAAGCCCAGGTCGCGGGGATGGCGGCGCAAGGAGCCCGCAACTCAGAGATCGCGCATCGTCTTTTCATCAGTCCGGCAACAGTCGAGTACCACCTCTCGAAGGTGTATCGCAAGCTCGGCATCGACTCGAGAGCAAAGCTGGTCAGGTCGATGATGCTGGCCGATTCCTATGAGGATCAGGAGGCACAAGCGCTGATCGGCTGAGACCGATCGGGACCGCTCATGCATTCATTTCTGTGAGCACATTCGAGTGGCTCCTCGTCGCGTGGGCCGCAGCCTTCACGTTGAATGTCGTGCCTTACTTCATGCCACCCACGTGGGCGGTGGTGGCGTTCTTCTTGATCGCATTTCAGCTGCCGCTGTGGCCATTGGCAATCGGTTGTGCGGTCGCCTCGACGGCGGGACGGTGCGGGCTCTATTACGTGAGCGCAAGGTTGGGACGCCGACTTCTTTCCGATCGAAGGCAGCGCAATGTCGCCGCGCTCGGCAGCTGGCTGAACCAACGTCCGGGCTGGCGTGGCGTCCTCGATGTCCTCATCTATTCGCTGGGGCCGATTCCTTCCAACGATCTATTCATTGCCGCAGGCTTGAGCGGTGCAAAGCTGTGGCCACTCGCGTTGGGATTTCTGCCAGGCCGAATGGTCAGCTATCCGCTGCTGGCTCTGGCGGCCAAAGGCGCCAACGACCAGCTGGGTGGAATCCTCACGCGCCACTGGCACGATCCGAAGTGGCTCGCTCTCGAGCTGCTGTCGATTGCGGGTATCTGGGTGTTCTCGCGAATCGATTGGGCGCGGGTTCTTCACCTGGCCGTGCCGCCGCGAACGGCCGCGTAAACAACTAGGGCTTCCCCGGATTCGACCTCCCCAGGTCCACGCCTAACGTGTGGTCAGGTCGTCAAGAGGCGGCCGTAAATCATGGTCGATCACTACCAGGAAGTGGTCTAGGAGGTCTTTGTGTTGGATAGAGCAATGTCTCGCAGCGCCGTTTATCTCGGGGTCGCCGGCGTGGCGTCGATCGCCTTTGGCGCGATCACGCTGTTCTGGCCGGGCATTTCGCTTGTCGTGCTTACCGCGCTGTTCGGCGCGTTCGCGCTCGTCTACGGGGCGCTCGCGCTAGGGGCTGGTCTCAACTTGCTCGCGCACCGCAGCACCGACTGGGTCCCGTACGTTCTCGGCGGCCTGGCCGGAGTCGTCGTTGGTGTCGTCACGTTCTTCGCCCCTGGTCTCACCGACCTGACGCTGATCTACGTCATCGCGGCCTGGGCCATCATCGTCGGTGTTTTCGAAATCATCGCTTCGCTCGACCTTCGCGACGTGTTCAAGGGCGCTGGATGGCTGACCGCGTCCGGCGTCTTGTCGATCGTCTTCGGAGTGGTGGTCGCGGCCCGACCCGGCACCGGTGCGCTGGCCATCCTCTGGCTGATCGGCGCCTACGCCATCATCGGCGGCGCCACTCGGCTCTACGCCGCCTATCGCATACACGGTGTCCAAAGCGACGTCAAGCGGGCGGTCGCCTCGACCATGCAGCCGCAGTCGTAACTGGATATCCGAATCATCCCCAAATGACGCGCCCGTTCCCCAACGGGCGCGTTGCCTTTTAGATGAGGATGAACACCCAACTCAACCGGCCTACAAGAACGGGCGTTGCCAGCTTCGTGTTGGCAGTCTGGTTCGCGGCTCGCGAACTCAGGGCCGCCATCGAAGCCACGCGGCGAGGCACGATGCTCAAATGAGCGCATCCAGGCTGTTGCGGCTTGTGCTGGTGGTGTTGCTCACCTCGCTGCTGTTTGCCCTGGCGCTCTGGTTGATCTACCAGCTGCAGACCATCGTCGTCTGGACCATCTTGGCGCTGTTCCTGGCGATTGGCCTCAGCCGGTCGGTGGACTGGCTGCATCGTCACCATTTGCCGCGAGCGCTCGCAATCCTGTTCGTGTACCTGGTGCTGATCGTCGTACTCGCCGGCATCGGGGCGGTTGTCGAGCCCGCGCTGGCCGAGCAGGTCCGTCAACTCCTTCTTGTCCTTCAACGGCCAGGGGGCCTCAGCGAGGCCCTCGACAGGATTGTTGGGCCGCTCGGCCTGGGCGGTTTCGTCGTCAGCGCTCGCCCGGAGCTCGACGCAATTCCTGGACAGCTGGCCGGCTCGCTTGGCTCGGTCACCTCGGTGACGGTCGCCACCATCAGCTCGATAACGGCCGCGGTCAGCGTCGCTGTGATGGGCTTCTTCCTTCTTCACGACGGCCGGGATATGGTCCGCCGTGCGACCGAGCTCATTCCCGTGCGGCATCAACCCGTTGCCCGCCGGGTGCTCGAGCATTCAGCCCGGGCGATCGACGGCTACATCCGAGGCAATCTGGCGATCAGCGTCATCGCCGGCGTGAGCGTCTACGTCGGCATGCGGATCCTCGGGATTCCCTACGCGTTGCCCCTCTCGATTCTGCTTGCGGTCCTCGATCTGATCCCGATGGTCGGCGCTCAGCTCGGCGCGGTGCCAGTCGTCCTGGCAGCCCTCATGATCTCGCCCCTCACGGCGGTGATCATCCTCGCGTACATCGTCGTCTACTCTCAGATCGAGAGCAACGTGCTCAACCCGTTGATCTATGGGCGCAGCGATCAGCTGCCAGGACTGGTCGTGTTTCTTGCCTTCCTGGCAGGAAGTCTTCTCTTCGGCATTCTCGGTGCGTTGATCGCAATTCCGACCGCCAACATCATCCGGATCCTCGTCCGGGAGTGGATGGCTTACCGACAGGCCAAAGGAACTATGGATTTGCCGGATGCGAAGAGTGCGCAGCCAAACATACCTTTGACTCGTGATCAGGTTGAAGCGTTGGAATGACTCGCCGAAGCCTCTCGACGCCCAGCTCGCTGAGCTGATCGAGACGGTCTGGGCCGCCGAATCGATGTGGCGTCTGGAGGACCGAATCGACGCGGCCATTCGCTATGGCCGCAAGGCAACCGTACAGCTGGATTTCCAGTTGAGGAGAACGCATACAAATGGATAGGACGATCAGTGAGGACGTTGGACGGGCTGTCAAGGTGGGGCTCACCGTCTTCGCCGGCGATGGCTCGAAAATCGGGTACGTCGACGAGACGGACAAGACCCACGGCTGGATGGTCGTGAGGACCGGAGCGTTCGATCAGAAAAAGCTCTGGGTCCCTTACCGGTTGGTCAGAAGTGTCGATGATCGCGAAATCTTCCTCACGATGCTCAAAGGTGCTGTGGAAACCGAGTTCAAAAGTCCTCCGCCGCGAAACACCAGCGTGGCCGAGAAGGAAGGACGGACGGTCGCGACGACTATCGAGCCAAGCGGCTTCGACCGCCAGCCCGTTGTCACCTCCGAGGTTGATCTTGGCAACATCAAGAATCGCCTCGCGGTCGGACAGCAGGTCTGGACGTCGGATGACGTGGCTGTCGGAAGTATCAAGGACTTCGACAGGGAGGGTCGCTACATCGTGCTGGAGGCGGGCCACCTTTCGATCAAGCACGACCTGGTGATTCCGATCTCGCTCGTCGCCGACGTCGACCGCGAGGCGGCTGAAGCGACTCTGGCGGTGTCCAAAGCCGACCTCGAAGGCATGAAGCGCCACGAATCAGGCGAGTCTGTCATCGAGCTTCAGGCTCCGGCTGATTACCTGTCGTTTGAGGCGCCGTCCGAATGATTCCCTACCGCGCGGACGACGTTGCCGACCCGACCGACGCCCTGCCGGTCATCACCATCGGCCTGATCGTCGTCAACTTCATCGTGTTCATCTATGAGCTGGCCCTCGGAGGGCAGGGGTCGCAGCTCGACTCCTTCATCAACTCCTACTCCCTCGTTCCATGCGAGTACACGCACCAATGTGCTGTCTACGCGGGCACCCCCGACCCATTCTGGCTGACCCTGTTCAGCTCGATGTTCCTGCACGCGGGGTGGACGCACATCCTGGGCAACATGCTGTTTCTGTTCGTCTTCGGAATCCACGTCGAGCGCTCGATGGGCCGCCTTCGCTACCTCGCCTTCTACCTTATATGTGGTCTCGGCGCAAACGCGCTCGAGATCGCAACCTCCGTGGGGTCGAACCTGCCCGGTCTTGGCGCGAGCGGCGCGATCTCCGGAGTGCTCGCGGCGTACCTGCTCTTGTACCCCGCCAGCCACGTGCGGACGCTTATCCCTCTCGGGTTCCTCTTTTGGGCCGCGCGAGTGCCGGCCTGGATCTTCATCGGCCTGTGGTTCCTGCTGCAATTGTTCAGCGGTCTCGCTTCGATCAGCAATGCGACCTCGGGCGGCGTCGCCTACTCGGCCCACGTCGGCGGCTTCGTCACTGGCCTACTGCTGGTCCGCCTCTTTGCCCAGTCGGACCGGGTCAAGCAGCTGCGGGTTTATCACCAGACATGACGGGCGCAATCGCGACTGTGTTCCTCACCACCTTCCTCGGCTCGACCGTCGAGGCGGTCGAGATGGTCGCCATCGTCGTTGGCGTCGGCGCCACGCGGGGGTGGCGATCGACGTGGTTCGGGGTCATCGCCGGTCTCGCGGTGCTGGTTGCGTCAGTAGTCGTGTTCGGCCTGGCCCTCGGCTCGGTCCCGATCGGTCCCCTGCGGCTGGTCATCGGCGTGCTGCTGCTGGTCTTTGGCCTCCAGTGGCTGCGCAAAGGCATCATGCGGGTGGCCGCCCGGCGCCTCACTGGGATGGGGATTTCAGCAGTGACCGACTCTGAGCGCTGGGTTGGTCCGGGCGTGGACTGGACGGCGTTCGTCCTGGCCCTGAAAGGAGTGCTTCTCGAGGGACTCGAGATAGCCTTCATCGTGGTCTCGGTCGGTCTCGCCGCGCGGGAGATGACCGCAGCCATCGTTGGCGGTACAGCGGCGCTCGTCCTGACCGCCGCGGTCGGGACGGCCTTCGCGGCAGCGTTCAACCGGATCCCTCGCAGCGTCTTGCAGCTGGTCGTCGGCATCCTACTCACGACCTTCGGCACCTTCTGGTCCCTCGAAGGCCTGGGCGTCGAGTGGCCTTCTGGCGACCTGTCGATCCTTCCTCTGCTCGCGTTCTATGCGGTCATCGCGCTGAGCTACACCCGGATCGAGCGTAGGCGGGTGGTGGCTGCATGAGCACCGCCTTGTCACGCGTCGCCACCGGCGTCGGCGCCTTCTTCCGGTTTTGGTACGGATTCATCGTCGGCGACGACTGGACCGTCGCAGTGGCGGTGGGTGCGGCTCTCTTGATCACGGCGGCGCTTAATCAGCGAGGAATCATCGCGTGGTGGGTGCTGCCGCTGACCGTAGTCGTAGCGACGGCTGCAAGCCTGCGAAGGACGCCGGCTCCGCGACCCGCCGGTTGATCGGCGAGCCCGATGTGCTTCGTGGCGCCGCCTGCGTCACATC
>WNFJ01117025.1_pt5 | contig 14442 bp, 12 predicted proteins | sample 5400461 | NCBI WGS metagenome assembly WNFJ01 (sample SAMN13153349, study PRJNA577476) | soil metagenome | isolation source: 115 cm saprolite on Douglas fir-dominated hillslope | place: USA:California | collected 2013-09-17 | reverse complement strand
TCGATCTGCGCCAACGGGCGCTGAGACGGGCGCGAAACGAAGTACGAGGTAAAACGTCAGATGATGTCAAAATGAGAGGCCGCCTCCGTTGGTTGCGCTTCGCGCTCCTCGCTATGGTTGCGTGCGGCAACAGCGCGAACTCTGACAGCAGCTCGGGGGGCGGTACCGGCTCAGCGTCCGGCAGTAGCTTGGAGGCCGGCGGTGGCTCGGAGGCCAGCAGTGGTTTGGCCAGTGGCTCAGGGCCGAGCGGTAGCTCGGGGGCAACCGGTAGCTCGGGGGCAACCGGTAGCTCGGGGGCGAATGGCAGCTCCGGCGGTCTTGTTGTCACGGTTGATGGGGGTTCGGCGTCATGCCAAACCGGGGGCGGTGACGCCGCGCCTGCGTTCACCGGCGTTCTCACGCAGCACAACGACAACGCGCGCACCGGTTCGAATCTCTCCGAGACGGTGCTCACGACGGCCAACGTCAACCCTTGGCAGTTCGGAAAGCTCTTCTGCTGGTCCGTTGACGACCAAGTGTACACGCAGCCGCTCGTTGTCCCGGGTGTCAACACGACCGCCGGTGTACGGGACGTCGTTTACGTCGCGACCATGAACGACACCGTATACGCGTTCGATGCGAACGACACGACTGCCGCAGCCCCCCTTTGGTCGAAAAGCTTTCTCGGGGCGGGCGTCGTGGCGGTGAAAAACACGGACATGACCGGCGCATGCGGCGGGGCCTACGCCGACATAAGCGGTAACATCGGCGTTGTCGGTACGCCCGTCATCGACGCAGCGACCGGCACCATGTACCTGGTCGCGCGCACGAAAGAGAACGGCTCGCTCTTCGTCCAGAAGCTGCACGCGCTCGACATCCGCGACGGCAGCGAGCGCTCTGGCAGCCCGGTTACCCTCTCGGCGTCGGTGCCGGGAACCGGCGGGGGAGCAGCGACCGTAACCTTCGACCCGCAGCGAAACAACCAGCGCGCATCACTTCTCCTGGACGGGGGCGTCGTCTACATCGGGTACGCGGCGCACTGCGATTGGGGCCCGTATCACGGGTGGCTTCTCGGCTACGACGCGAAGAGCCTACAGCAGGTCACCGTGTACAATTCGACGCCCGACGGCGACGCCGGCGGCATTTGGATGTCGGGTCAAGGGCCAGCCGCGGACGGCAAGGGCTCGATCTACCTCGTAACCGGCAACGGATCCGTCGGCGTCGCGGGCAATCCGCTTAGCACGCGCAACCGCGGCGAAAGCTTTCTTCGGCTCACCCGATCGGGGGCGGACTTGAACGTGGCGACATTCTTCACGCCGCACGAATACCTGCGAATGGAGGCTGGCGATATCGATCTTGGCTCTTCCGGTCCGCTCCTCGTTCCAGGCAGCAATCTCATGCTTTCCGCCGGCAAGACATCCAAAGTCTATGCGGTCGATCGAACGAACATGGGAGGTCTCGGCGATGCGCGGTCCGAGCCGGCGGGCGTCCAGGTTGCGCCGCTCGGTCACCTGCACATGCACGGGAGCCCGGTGTATTGGAACGGTCCAAGCGGACCGATGATCTACACATGGGCGGAATACGACTCGCTCAAGTCGTTTCGCATAGAGCCAGCCATGTCGAAACTCGACCCGCTCCCGCTCTCGGTGAGCCCGAAGCCGGCACCGGACGGCATGCCCGGAGGCTTTCTCTCGATCTCCGCGAGCGCCGGCTCCGAAGGGACGGGCATCGTCTGGGCGTATCTGCCCGAGAGCGGCGACGCCAACCAGGCCGTCGTGCCCGGCGAACTGCGCGCGTTCGACGCCACGAACGTTGCCGTCGAACTGTGGAACTCCGCCCAGAACGTGAACGACAGCCCGGGCAACTACGGCAAGTTCTCGAGCCCTACAGTCGCCAAAGGCAGGGTGGTTCTCTCGACGTTCTCGAATTCGGTTTGCGTCTACGGATTGCTCCCCAACGTCTCGCCGCTTGCTGCCCCGATGGGGCTTCAAGTCTCGGCGATGTCGAAGACGAGCGTGGCGCTGCAGTGGACGGCCCAGTCTACGACCGAAACGGCGTTCGCGATCGAGCGCAAGGAGGGCTATCTCGGGTTCGCACAGATCGCGACGGCACCTGCGGGCGCGACGTCGTTCGTCGACGCGACCGTCAGTCCTTTCTCCGCGTACGCCTACCGCGTGCGGGCCCTGGGTCGGCCGGCGCCGTCGGCCTATTCGAATTCGGCGTGCGTCGTCACGAACGTGGGGGCGGCGGCGCCTCGGATCCGTGTCACGGGCGGCGGACACTTCATTGCCCCAGGATCGACGGCCATCTCCTGGCTAACTGACACGGACTTCGGCGGCGTCGACCTGTCCGCGAAGGCGTCGCACACCTTTACGATCGAGAATGTCGGAAACGCGGCGCTGACCATGAGCGGGCCCGTCTCCCTAAACGGGCCCGATGCGCCGGACTTCTCGATCGACATGCAGCCTCTTGTGTCGCTCGCGCCTGCGTCTACCGCGACGTTCCGCGTGACCTTCGCACCGACGACGGCGGGCCTGAAGACGGCGACCGTCCAGAGCAAGACGACGGATCCGGATCAAGGCACGTACAGTTTCGCGGTCTCGGGAATGGCGACGGGTGACCAGCTGGGCTGGTGGAAGCTCGACGATGCGTCGGGAACGAAAGCGACCGACGCGTCGGCGGCACGCAACAACGGCACCGCCGTCAACATCACATGGGTCGCCGGACACACCGGAGGCGCAGCTTCGTTCGACGGTACGAGCTGCATCGTCGTGAAGGACAACCCATCGCTCAACCCCTATGCACTAACGCTCGCGGCCTGGGTTTATCCGACGGACTGGGCCGGCAATCGGCGCATCGTTCAAAAGGGAGCCTTTGACGACCAATTTCGTCTGACGGCAGAGGACGGGATGCTCAAGTTCGAGATCGCGGGGGTCGGCACGTTGACGACGATGCTGCCGCCCACCGGGACCTGGACCCACATCGCTGGGACCTACGACGGCACGACGCTTCGCCTCTACACGAACGGCGTTCAGGCGGCGTCGATCGCGGCGTCGGGCGCCATGCACGACAGTCCGGACGATCTGTATATCGGCACGAAGCCCCCGAGGCCGCTGGCGACGCTCGGATCAATCGCGACTGGAGACTATTTCTTCGGCGTGCTCGACGAGGTTCGCCTCTACGGACGGGCCCTCTCCGCCGCAGAGATTGGAATGATTGCTCAGTGATTCGCCGGAAAGGTCTCCTTCGACCACCGATGAGAAGACAAGCGCGGCAATCGCCGAAACAGAACGGGGCTGCGCCGTCGCTCAGTGACTTTGCCAGAAGGCTGCTTTTATAGGCACCGCTCGCGCGTTTGCCCATATCCTCCGCGCATGGACTCGACGAAAAGGACCCCGATTGTCGTCGCCGCAGTTGTGGCCTTGGGTGCGATCGCATTCTGGTTCTACCAATCCCGCGGGCCGGACAGGGGCACTCCAGCCGAGCTCGCCCCACCCAGCGCCGCACACCAGGCGACTTTGGACGCCGGTGCCAGCACACCACTCACGGCGATCGCGATCTGTCGAAAGATGCAGAGCGCCGGCATCGTCGGAAGCTGCGAGGCGAGCCCCAACACAAGCGGCGCACCCTTTGAGGGCGTCGCCTTCAGCATTCCGCAGGGCTCGAGTGGCGGCATGCTCGTGCAAGCCCACGACGCCGTCACCTATGGCCGACTGCAGCAAAACATCACCACGGGGTACATCCTGCGCTTTGAAAGCCCTCGCGTGATCGTGCAGATAGACAACGACACACCGCCCGACGTGCGCGCGAAGATAAAGCCATTGTTGGACAGCCTGTTCGGTCAGTAACCCGCGCCGGCCGCGTACACCGTCGCCCACGCCCGCCCAACGACCACGATTCTCAGGGGCTCCGACTCTGCTCGGAAGCGCGGGGCGCCGTCACCGTGCTTGTAACCGCATCCTCAAGCAGCCACACACTGAAGAACCCAAGATCGGTAGCCGTCGTAGATTGCTCCACATGCAGCGGTCCGTCGCCCAAATCGCCAGGCACCTGGATCTGCAGGTACGTGAAGAGCGTTTGGCGCGGGTCGAAAGTGATCGCAGGCAGCGAGCGGCCGTTGACCGTCGTCAAAAGATCGCCTTTGTAGAAGCTGTCCGTACGGACAACCAGCCGCCCGCTCCGGTGGATCGGCTGCAGCTCGTATTTCAAAGTCTTTCCCTTACGAAGGATGCCGCACTCGTCGCTCACTCGAAAACCGTAGACATCGAGGTAGTGCCTGGGCACTCGGAGATCCTCTCCGATATCCATTGAGTGTGCCTGTTCCGACTCCTTCGGGCCGACATCGAGCATGTCAGCGACGCGAGCCCCGGCCAGCACGTCCGGCGGCAAGAAATCCGCATGATGCAGAACGTCGCGCTGGACAGCGCCGATGCCGAACAGAAGCGCCGCCGCGATGGCTACGGCATTGACCGTGCGACGGCGCTCGAGCAGCGTCTGCCGGATCGCCGGATGCTCAATCCAATACAGAGACGACAGCACGAAAATGCACAACAGCCACCCGGCCGACAACCAGATGTGTTGCAAGATCCGATCGTGCTCGTACTTCTGGAGCAAAATCGCGAAGAGCAGCGGAACGCACACTACAGCAAAGCGCTTGCGCGAAAGCTCGGTGCGCCGATTGGCGAGCATGAACGCCGCGAATACACCGATGTAGATCGTGTAGTAGCTCGCCGGCATCATCCAGAGAACGAGCAGCCCTGAGCCCACGACCAGCGCCCCCTCGGCCGGACGCGTGCGAAGCCCTGCGCCGATCATCCAAATGGAGAGCAGCGCCTTCAAAAGGAAGTCGACGACTTGGCCGCGCTGGGCGCGCAAAACGAGCGCGTGGTTCCACTCGGGATAGACCGAGTCTCCCGCTCCAAACGCCTGCGGCGCAATCTCTGGCGCGAAGGTGACAATCTTTCGGATTCCAATGTGGTTATCGAAGAACGACGCGTCGTGCGCCCCGATGCGCTGGCGCCATTCCATCCAAGGCTGGATGCCGAAGCGCAGGAGCGACAATCCGACGAGCACCGCGACGGCCGCTGCCGCTGCGATGGCCACGCGCAGGACCGCATTGTGCGACCCCACGAGAAACACCGCCGGAAACAGCACCGCCGCGGTGCTGGCGCCAAGCGCCGCACCGGCTCTGTACCAACGTCGGCGCGCGAGAAACGCCAGACCGAGCATGAGGAAAAAGACCCAACCCTGCCGCAGAAACGAACCGCCGGTCCAGTTGTAGGTCGTGATGGGAGTGTTGCCGAGAACAACGAGAGTGAAGAGCCCCGGCACAGGACCAAGAGCGTGCGCAATCATCCCGACGCCGATCCCAAGCAAAATGAAGTCGAGCGCTCCGACCCACTTCCACGTGGCTTCGGTGAATGGGATCCGATTGGAGACGGCGCTCGTGAGAACCGCGTAGCTTGGCGGAGGGTTGAAGCCCGAGTCGAGCACCACGCCCTTCCACCAGTCGTTGTTCATCGTCTTTTCACGCAGAAAAGAAAGATCCTTCTTGAGCAGGCTCCAGCGCTCGGGAGTGAATCTCGCGCGCGCCGTCTCGGTGAGCGGCAGAAACTCGTCGCGTCGCAGAAAGCGCGCGCTTCCGCGCAGATCGCGAATGCGGTCGAACTGGATGGCCTTGCGGGGCTCGTCGCGCCCTATTTCCTCCAGGGCCGAGACGGTCGCCAAATACATGCCGTCGTAGCCCCACTCTTTGAGGTACTTGCTGCCGAAGTAGTAGTGAAAGCAGTCGTGAGCGTGAAAGTTCTGATGACCGAAAGCTCCGTGGTCGTGCAGGTCACCAAACAGAGTAAACGCCCAGACCCCCAGGCACGCACAGACCGCGATAGCCAGGCGGTGGACGAGCTCGAAGCGTGCGCCCAAGCGACGAGTTACTCGGAGCGGTCGGAAGCTCCAACTCGCGGCGACCAGCACGCCGAGGCCAACGACGATCAACAACAACCAGGGCTTCAGGAATTCGAACATGAGCTTTCGGGCGACTGGGGTTGGTGCGTGTGCACGTGCGGTGCCATCTTAGTGCGCCTTATCGCTTGCCGGGCCAGTCGAACGCAAGAAGGCTTCGTTGCGCCCGCAAGCACGACATCCGTGCCCTACCGTGGCCCACTTTGGCGCAGAACTCCCCGTAGCGGTTGGGCGCTCACTTTACGATCGGGTTGCTTGCCACAAACGGTGCTCGGATCCTTAGACTCGCTACGCCCAGCGCGGCTGGGATGGGTGGAAAAGGAGAGGCACGCCGGACGGCATTGGCGCAGTTGGCATCGAACTCGTCGACCCCACTGGGACGTAGGGGTGGCCACGACACTTCGGCCCGGCCATCGGCGAAGACGGTGAACTCGAGGATCACCATCCCTTGCCGCAGCTCGAGCAGAGCATGCTTGGGAAACGCATCCTGCCAGAGCGGGTCGATTCTGGCATGGATCCGGCGAAAGTACTGCACCAACCGCGGATCGCTGGTCCAATAGTCGTACACGTCGCCCTCGCCCGCGCCGAGGGGGCGCGATCGGAACCCACCGGCGCCGATGGACCCCGCCCCGGATTCGCCCCCTCCGCCGCTGCCTCCTTGCCCATCCCCGTCCAGACCTCCGGCGGTGCTCGCGTGCACGAGCGACCGAATCGTGGCCGCAACTTCTTGCTGGGATTCCACGTTGTCTTTCGGTAGCGCTCGACCTTGCGCTGAGACTGCGACCGGACCGAGGGCCACAGCGGGGCGCGCGTTTCCGATGGGCGCCGAGACGCGGTGGTCGGTGCCGGGAACCGCGTCAAGCAAACCCCGTCCCGGCGCGCGGAGTGCGTCTCCGATGCGTTCCTCGCCTGCCCTGCGATCGCCTGGACCTGTCTCGACGGGACTGCCCGCCCCCAAAGACGACCCGCGAACGCTGGCGGCGGGCGATTCGAGGACGCCACGACTCGGTGCTGTCGCGGCAAGCGACCGGCGCTCGCGCACAGCCCCTGCGCCGGTCGCGACAAGCGTGAGCTCCGCCGGATGGCTCGTCGAGCGGCGATCCTCCCATGACACCCGCACGCGGGCCACGCGCAGCCGCTGCACCTGGTCACGGTCGAGGCGGTTCAAGAGGTCCGGTGATAGACGTATGCGCTCGTCGGTGGCAGCGAGGTTCATGGCCGGCAGGGGCGAGCTTGTATCGCCCCCTCGACCCGCTTCTCCGGTGTCGGGGTGCGCGATGGCGGCCCCGGCCATGGCCAGCGGAGGATCGCCCGTAGGATCAATCGTGCGTTCGGTGAGCCCATCGCCGACCTGTGGCAGCTCGACGCCGATGGACCCGGGCGCATTGACGTCCGAATCGGACGGCGCCCTCGCCATTTGCCGCGGCTCAGCACCGACTGTCGCCCGGCATCCGTCCCACGAAACGGTCGCAGCGATCGCTGCGTGAAAAATCACTGACGCCGCGATCGTGACGCCGTGTCTCTTAGGCGCTCCCCCCACACTCCCCAGACCGAATCGAGTTCCCCGCATTGCGTGTCGTTAGCCATAGCCTGGAACATTCCGAGCCCGGTTTCCAGCGATTCGATCAACTGACGACATCGCTCTGGGCAAAGCGTTTGGCAAATCGCCTTTCGGTATTGGCAAGAGTCAGGGCTGCAAGCTCGTCCACCGGGATTGCGCGAAGCTGAGCAACGAAGCGCACCGTGTGTACGACGTGCGCCGGTTCGCACTTTTGGCCACGCAAGGGGACAGGCGCAAGGTACGGACTGTCGGTCTCTACGAGGATGCGGTCCTTCGGCGCCCAGGCCGCCACCTCTTGAACCGATCGGGCATTCTTGAAGGTGACGATCCCCGAAAACGATACGTCGAAGTTCAGATCCAGAGCGCGCGAGGCGAAAGCGCGATCTTCGCTGAAGCAGTGAATGATGCCGCCCACCTCTCGCGCCCCCTCGCCCTCGAGAATCGCGAGGGTGTCCTGCGCTGCCGAGCGAGTGTGAACGACGATCGGCTTTCCCACTTCGCGCGCAATGGCGACGAGTCGAGCGAAGACTTCGCGCTGTTTCTCCCTGGGCGAGTGATCGTAGTGGTAGTCCAAGCCCATTTCGCCGACGGCCACCACCTCCGGCGCGACGGCAAGAGCCCGTAGACTATCTCCGAGCGGCTCGCTGTACGCGTTCGCGTCGTGCGGATGCAGTCCCACGCACGCCGCCACACGGCTGGGATCGCGCCGCGCCAGGTTCACGGCGAACCGAGCGGGCTCGAGTTCGTCTTGCGAGCCCGGCGAGGGTCCGGCCAGACCCACGACGACGAAGCCGATGACACCGGCGGCACGTGCACGCTCGATGACGGCTTCCGGCCCTTCGCCGAAGTGGTGGGGATCCAAATGGCAGTGCGCGTCCGCAACAGCAAGCATGAAGCGGCGGGAGCCTAGCCCGCGCCACGTGGCACTGCTAACTGGGCTCCTTCGAGTTGTGCTCCGCTCATTGTGTTTGCGCAGCGCGCCGATCTCGCGATCGACATCGACGCGTGGAACGCACAGGCGACGCGTTTCTTCGCGACGAGGCTCGGGTTCGCCGAGGTTCCCCCCTCGGACGGCACAAGGACGGCTCGATTCGTCGTGGCCCCGGATGGCGAGACGCCGGGCGTTCGTAGCGCTCTCGCGAGGCCACGCGATGCCAATGACCTCGCGCTCGCCGAGGCGGCCGATGCCCGCGCGGGCGTAACAGGGCTTGCTCTTCTTGCTCGCAGGTGCCCGGCCGTGTGGCTGGTTGAGCGTACCCGCTCCGCGGATAGGATCGCGCTGCGACTCGCTGCGGTTCTCGCAAGCCTTCTTCTCGGGCCCATCTTGGACACGTCCGCCGGCGAGCTTTTCGGTGTGAAGACGGCCCGCCGGAAGTTGGAAGAAGCCTAAATTACGAGATCCTGAAAGCGCCGGCGCACGAGCATGCTGGCGGCATCGGACGCGCAATTGCGGCAATAGCCGAACCGGCCAATCATCCGCTCGATCGTCGCCTCGGCTTGTTTTCGCCGTTCGGCATCGAGCCCGGTGCCGTCGTCGCGAACCAGAAGGCCCAGGTCGCGCGCAATGCGCGCGACGGCGGGACGGCGTTCGGTGAAGATCGCCTCACGCATGCGTCGTAAGTGCTGCGGGAAGACGACCGATGGGTCGACTTTTTGTCCCGAATGGTCAAGCGCCCACGCGGCGATGGCGCTGATGAGCTGCCGGCGCCAATCTTGCGGCTCCCCTTTGACGTCGAGCAGCCGCTCTACCTCGCTCATCACCTTCTCGTCCGGGTCTTCGTATTGGCGTGTCACCCGGTTGTAGAGGCGCTCCTTTTTTGTCCACACACTGACGTGCTGCACGTACCTCTCGAAGAGCTCCGCGTATTGCTCCTCTTGGACCAATCCACTGGCCACGTACAGCTCGTATTCCCAAGCGGCAAGAAGGCGTGCATTGAGGGTATCGCGAAACGCTTTCACGTCGTGGTAGCCGCCGACAATCGCGTCCTGCTGAAGCCACTCGAATTCGTTCTTTCTTTGGCAAAGAGCCTCGATCTCCTCGAGAACGGCGACGGGGTTCAAACACTTGAATTGCGGCGATTGCGCGGCATCGAGGAGCGTTACGCGCATTTCGCGCGGGCTGGCCCCGACGCGCCCTTCGTAGATCGGATAGGCGTCGCTCTCTGACCAGACCTCTCGGATGGCAGCGCGTAGGAGCTTCTGGCTATCGGCATCTAACCGGTCGGGCACCTTGCTCAACGCGTAGAGGTCCGCCTTTTCGACGGCGGTCAACGTCGACACGATGGCTCCCAGGGCTCGGGGGTAGCGGTCCGGATTCGGTTTGCGCACGCGCGTGAAGACCGCAAAGAGGGCGGTCATCTCGGTCGCGTGCGGGGCGACGTGACGGCGGACCTGCGGCGCGACGTGAGTGTCGTAAATCAGCTTCTCCTGTTCGTAGCTCTTCAGATACGGCACCCGCGCAAGCTCGAGCCTTCCGCGAAACGATGCAAACTCCGCGTGATCGCGGAAGGCATCAAGATGAAGCTCGTTGGCGCTCCCCGTCATCACGCAGTTGAGCTGGACATTTTGGGCGCCGAGCGCAACCTCCCCCGTCTCCACCGAAAGCTGCAGATACTTGAAGGCATCGAGCGGTCTCTTAAGCAGATCGCTGAACTCCAGTACGCCACCGGCCGCATCGACAAGCTCTCCCTTGGTCTCGTACAGAGAGACGGCCTGGAGCGAGGTCGGCAGCGACTGGAGCGAGCGGTCCATTGTGATCTGCCGCTCGCCGGCGTCGACGCTGAGCTGCGGGCCGATGGTGACCGCCCCGACTCGGTACCGACGCGAGATGAAGTAGCGGACGACCTGAACGTGCTTGAGCACTTCGGCGTACGACCCGCCGTACGAAGAGAGCAACGCTTCGAAGACCTGCTGGCTTTTGTGCGATAGCTGCCCGCGCAAAATCCAGTCGTTGGGTGGCTCGCTTGCGCCCACCCGCTGGTATCCTGCGTCGAGCAACTTTCGCCTCTCGGGAACCGGAATGATAAAAAGCGGATGGTCGCGCACCTCGACCACTAGTTTGGCGTCAATCTCTTCATCGGTCAGGTGCGCGTAGGATTGCGCCGCTGCCGCGGATTTGTCGTGGCCGAAGCCCAGCGATCCCCGAATCGTCTTCTGCGAGGGGAACACCCAGTGAAAGCGGTAGAGCGCTCCCTCGTCCAGGGTCGAGTAGTGCTCGAGCGCCGCCATGATGCATGCCGCGATCGTCGACTTTGCGGAGCCGTTCGGACCGTGCAGCAAGACCAGGCGGTTAGGGCGTCCCTCTCTCACGAAGTTCGAAAGAGCGCGATAAATCTCTTCCTGCACGTGCTCCTGACCGATGAGCGCGCCGCGAGGTAGACTTCGCCCTTCCGTCGGCTCCCAGGGCTGGTCGAACAACGAAAATCGAGTGAATTCGCCCCAAGGGTGCCGCACGGTCGTCTTGCCGTAGTGATCGAAGACGTCGCGCACATATCGGCTCGCGTCGCGCGAATACCTCACCGGGTCTGCGTCGAAGAGCTCGAGGAACTCGGCGAATGTGAGGACCCGCCGTCCCGCACGAAAGCGTTCTTCCACGTGCTCGGCGATGGCCCGGACCTGCGATGCTGCATCGCGCGGCTCGCTCATAGCCACCTAGGGTAGCATCCCGCGAGGGGGTTGCTTACCGCGCCAGCACGGTAGCCCCCACGTGCGGCTGCTCGAGAAGGCACACACGCTCAGCTTGAAGGTGCCTGAAATCGTCAAGCTTGCCTTGCCCGCGGGAAGAAACGTGACGGCCATCGAACCGCTTTTCGCATCGCCCTTGGTCCAGTTGCCCGCCGCTTTGGAAAACACATTCTTGCCCGCGCCATCCGTACCGGTGAAAGTGACTTCTTGCGTGTCGTCGGCTCGAAAACGATACGGGTACTCGTCGTTGATATGAAAATCGCCCGTCGCGACCAGCTTGAGCGTCATGCGGCAGGTCGCCCCCGCGATGCAGTCGTTGGGCGAAACGACATCGACGAAGAAATTGTCGGCGCAGACCGCGTGACCACAATCTGAGTGGGCTGCGGGCGACGGCGCTGCTCCCGGTGGCGCGGCTGGGCTCAGGGCTCTGCTCGCGGCGGCTTCGCTCTTGCCGCAGCTGGTAGCGACGAGACATAGACCGGCACTGAGCGCCAACCAAGGCTTGTCGTTCATTACCCGCCAGGTAGCACGCGCCTCGGCTCACTTCACGTAAAGCTCGAGTCGCGGTCCCGCAAGTTCGGATGCGCCGGGGCCAGGTGCGAGGACGAAGGTGACGCCCGTCGCACTTTCGCCCTTGGCCACGACCGCGATCCCAAATTCGTCGCGGCTTCTACGCGCCCAGCGCTGCACGAGGGTGCGCACGTCAAGGCGCATATCACGACGACCCGACGGCGACGGTACCGAGGCTATCGGCGCACCTACGTCGTCCAGGCGGGGCTGGCGCGCCCAACTGACCGACTGGCCATTCCAGGGCTCGGTCACCCGCTCGACATGCAGTGCAACGGGCATCGGGTCCACATCGATGTCGGGAGGCCTCTCGAGCAGAAGATAGGCCTCAATCACACTTACCTCAGCCGGCAGGTCCACGGCGAATCGCAAGAGCATCAGCGCACTCTCGCGCTGCCCCAGCGTGGCCAGCCCACGCCGCTGCCCGGCTCCGTCGCCTCGCCGGATGTAAGCCTCATCTGTAGGCGCATAGAGCAAACGGCGAGCAGTGGCGATGGCAGCGACCGTGCCGCGTCCCAGGCAACGGTTCGCGACACACGCCGACTGAGGACCGCAGTCGCCCTCGCGCGCGCACATTCGGGGCGGGGGCATGCAGCTGGCCGCAAAAGCGCCGAGGACCGCGATCCCAGCCCATGCGCGCATGCCGGCAAGCTACCATCGGTGCTATTCATGCGCCCGAATGGAAATGGCTGACGCGCCCCTTCTTCGCGTCAAAGGGCTCGTTACGGGCTTTCGAACCGACGAAGGGATCCTGCGCGCGGTCGACGACGTCTCTTTCGACGTGCCACGCGGAACGACGGTGGCACTGGTAGGCGAAAGTGGCTGCGGCAAGAGCGTAACGGCACTCTCAATTTTGCGGCTGATCGAATGGCCACCGGGACGCATCCAGGCGGGAGCCATCGAGCTCGAGGGGCGCGACCTTCTGCAGATTCCAGAGCGCGCCATGAGAGACATTCGCGGGAACGTCGTCTCCATGATCTTTCAAGAACCAATGACGAGCCTGAACCCCGTCTACACGGTGGGATGGCAGATCGTCGAGGCGGTACGGCTGCATCGCAAGAAGTCCCGCCGGGAGGCGCGAGCGCGTGCCGTCGAGCTCCTTCGACTGGTGGGAATTGCGGAGCCGGAAACAACAGTCGATTCTTATCCGCACGAACTCTCCGGTGGCCAGCGCCAGCGCGTCATGATCGCGATGGCGCTCGCGTGCGAGCCAAAGCTGCTCGTCGCCGACGAGCCGACCACAGCGCTCGACGTGACCATCCAGGCGCAGATCCTCGCGCTCTTGCGTGATCTTCAGGAGCGTCTCTCCATGAGCCTGCTCCTTATCACCCACGATCTCGGGGTGGTCGCGGAGAACGCTCAGCACGTCGTCGTCATGTACGCCGGCCGCGTCGTCGAGACCGCTCCGGTGCGAGACCTCTTCGCAAAACCCGCGCACCCCTACACCCGCGGCCTCCTCGAAAGCATCCCTCGCGACGACGCGGTCCCCAAGCGCCGTCTGCCCGCGATTGAGGGCATCGTTCCCGATCTGCGCGGACTTCCGCCGGGTTGTCGATTTGCCGATCGGTGCCCGATGCGGATCGAGAAATGCACGCTCGAGGAACCCGATCTTACTCCCTTTGCGCCGGGGCGTAGCTCCCGCTGCTGGCGCGCGGCAGAGGTGTCTTCGTGAGCGCGGCCCCGGAGGCGCCTCGGCCGCGCACGCTGATCGCGACCGACCAGCTTTCAAAGTATTTTCCGATACGCTCAGGGCTTTTCGGTCGCCGGGACCGTTTTGTCCGCGCCGTAGACGGCGTGTCGATTGTGGTTCGTCGCGGCGAAACGATGGGCCTTGTCGGTGAAAGCGGCTGCGGCAAGAGCACCCTCGGCCGTCTCCATTTGGCCGCGTCATCTTCGACGGTCAGCTGATTACGAGTCGCTCCCAACGTGAGCTTCGCCCCTTGCGGCGCCGAATGCAGATCATCTTTCAGGATCCGTATTCCAGCCTGAATCCCCGGATGACGGTTCGCGAAATCGTCGGCGAGGCCATTCGTATCCACCGGCTAGCGAAGACTCGAGCCGACGAGGAGGCGCGCATTGCGAGCCTTCTTGAACGGGTGGGGTTGCGGAGCGATGCCATGGACCGCTACCCGCACGAGTTTTCCGGGGGCCAGCGCCAAAGGATCGGCATCGCGCGTGCCCTTGCTGTGGAGCCGGACTTCATCGTGTGCGACGAGCCCGTAAGCGCTCTCGATGTCTCGATTCAGGCGCAGATTGTGAACCTGCTCCTGGAGCTCCAGGAAACGATGGGGATCGCCTACCTCTTTGTCTCGCACGACCTAAGGCTCGTGCGGCACGTGAGCCACCGCGTCGCGGTGATGTACCTCGGCAAGATCGTCGAACACGCCACCGCGCGCCAATTGTACGAGGCGCCCCGTCACCCCTATACGAGGGCGTTGCTCGCCGCCGCGCCGGAGCCGAACCCAGAGCGCAAGCGTGTGCGCCTGGTGCTCGAGGGAGACGTTCCCTCCCCGATCGATCCCCCCTCTGGCTGCCCATTTCACCCCCGGTGCTCACGGGCCATCGAGGGCAGGTGCGACGTGGAAGCCCCGCCGTTGGCCCCGATCGGCCCCCAAGGGGGAAACGAGCACAAAGTCGCATGTTGGAACCCTTTCGAGCCCTAGCTTTCGAGCCCTAGAGGGTGCGAAAAC
>WNFJ01633476.1_pt2 | contig 14448 bp, 13 predicted proteins | sample 5400461 | NCBI WGS metagenome assembly WNFJ01 (sample SAMN13153349, study PRJNA577476) | soil metagenome | isolation source: 115 cm saprolite on Douglas fir-dominated hillslope | place: USA:California | collected 2013-09-17 | reverse complement strand
ACGTGCTCGAGCCCCAGGCTTCCCAGCAGCGCGTCGACCTCGTGGTCCTCGGCGACGTCCGGTTGCAGGAAGCGGCCGGTGAGCGGGTCGCTCCACACCCGGGACGGCGCCTGAGCCAGGCGCCGCGGCAGTGTCAGGTGCTCCCGGACGGTGAGCTCGTCGAAAAGCTGAGGAAGCTGGAACGTGCGGGCCAGCCCGCGGCGCACCCGGGCCTCGGGCGCGAGCCCTGAGACATCCTTCCCGCCGAGCCGGACCGTACCCTGCTGGGCGATGACGTCGCCGGACAGGACCCCGAGCAGAGTGGACTTGCCCGCCCCGTTCGGTCCCACCAGGCCGGTTATGGCGCCTTCCGGAACCCGGATATCCACGTGCTGCAGTGCCTTCAGGCCGCGGAAATTCACGGATACCTGAGTGCCGGAAAGAATAGCGGGCCGCTCCTGGATCAACGCGCTCACTGGACATCCTCCAGTTCCGTGGCTACCGCCGATGCGGGCCCGCCGTTGTGCGTCCGGCCTTCCCGGGGCGGCTTGCCGCTTCGGGTCATCCTCCGTGCCAGGGCCGCGAGCTGACGGCCATTCATGGTGATGATCCCGTCCGGGTTGCGGGCCAGCAGTACGGCCCCGGCCCCGAATAGCAGCGTGGGCAGCGGACCCCAGGAGGCCGACAGGTAGGTGGCGAATATCTGAGGGATCAGCACGTAGAAGAGACCGGCCGCAAGAGCCGCGTTGTTCGATCGGCGGCCATTCGTTATGACCACGGCAAACCAGGTCAGGCCGATGATGGTGTCAAATGACTGAGGAAGGGCGGCTCCGGTGTAGATCACGTACATTCCGCCGCCGATTCCCGCGATCGTCGCGGCCAGCGTCCAGATCACGATCTTCATGCGGACCACGCTGATTCCCGCCGACCGGGCCCCGGTCTCGCTCGCGCGGATCGCGGACAGCGCGAGGCCGGACGTCGACCGGCGAATTGCCGCTATGAAGAGGCTGACGAGCACGAAGACCGCGAGCGTGACGTAGGTCAGCGTCATGTTCGACGAGGCGAAGGATGGCCGCGACACGGTTACCCCGGCGCCGTATTGCAGGAAGACGTTGAACTGGAACACGATAGAGGAGAACAGCAGCCCGAAGGTAAGCGTCGCCAGGGCCGCGTACAGGTTCCCCATGCGAGTGGTCAGCGTGCCCACCATCAGGCCGCCGACGCCTGCGAGCAGCCCGCCGACCACGACTCCCAGGAGCACCGGCAGGTGGTACGCCGAATTTACCTGGGCGGTGGCCAGCCCGCCTATCCCGGCGAAGGTGATCTGGCACAGTGAGATCATGCCGCCTTCTCCCGTGAGCAGGGTGAAGGAGAGGAAGATGATCGCGATCGCGACTCCTTCCGCCACGGGGCCGACCCAGTAGGCGGACAGGACCAGCGGCAGGATGGCCGCGATGATGACGAACGGATTCCGCGTCGCGAGCCACAGGGCGCGGGCGGCGAGCCCTCGGAGCCTTCCTTCGGCGTTCGGGCCGGCGGATGGCCCGGCATGGGCCCAGGACGTGATGGCGCGGACATCGATCGCCCTATCCAGGGTGCCGCCGAGATCCTCCTCGGTCACCGTCTTGCGCCCGGTGTAGTAGAGCAGGAAGATAACCACCATCGCGAAGGGAATGGCCGCGATTATGTCGCCGGTGACCTGGCTGGACACCGAGGGCAGCGACCATTGCAGGAGCGATCCGGCGACGCCCATGATCAGCGCGATGCCCACCGCCAGCGGCAGGCTGCGCAGCTTGGCCGCCACCACGGCGGCGAACGCCGACGCGGTGATGACCGTGTAGTTGCTGACCGAGCTGACGTTCAGGACCGGGGCAGCCAGGACGCCGGCCAGCCCGGCCAGGAACGTACCGACCGCCCACACGCCGACCGCGATCCGGGCCGGGCTGACACCCGACAGCGATGTCATCGCCTTGGAGTCAACCGTGGCCCGGACCATCAGCCCGACATGCGTCCTGCGGAGAACATAGGTCCCGATCGCGAGGATCGCCGCCACGCAGCAATACGCGATCAACTGGTCGAGCGTGACGGCCACGCCGCCGACGTGGAAGACCCCCACGGGCAGCGGGGCCAGGCCCGGCGAGGTCAGGATGGCGCGGTTGCCGAAAATGAGCTCGGTCGCGGCCGGAATCGCTACCGAGAGCCCGATGGTCGCGACCACCTTGGTGATCGCCTGGGCTTGGGTGAGGAAGCGGAAGAGGGCGAAATAGAGAGCTACTCCCAGAAGCGGGCCGGTGATCGCGATCGCGATCACCGCCGACGCGTAGACGGGCCAGCCGGCTTGCACGACCAGGTAGTAGTACAGCCGTGCGATGAAGAACGCGACGGCGCCGAAGGCGAAGTTGAGCACGCCCGCCGATACGTAGGTCACTACGATACTCGCAGCGGATATCGCGTAGATTCCGCCGAGCACGAGTCCCGCGAGAATGAAGGCAATCAAGGCTCGCTCCTAAGTTTTCCGTCCCGGCCTGGGCGGGCGCCCGTAAGGGTGTCGTAAGGGTGCCCGCCCGCCGGGTCTAAGGAGCGCTCACCGCTCATCAGCGGCAGGCCATAAGCCGGCCCGAGCGCTGCTGCCCGGTGAGCGGCATCATTCGCTAACTGTTGGACGTGCCGGGAATCGTCACGACCTTGATGGGCGACGTCCCGGTTAGTGACACGAACTGGCTGCCTTGTACCTTCACCATCCAGGTGCAGTTCCCCGGGAACTGCTGGTTGGTGTCGCTGAAGACCGCATAGTTCACCGGGCACGTGAGGCCGCGGTGATCGAAGCTCGTCACCTTGCGGAGGTTGCTGATGAAGCTCTGCTGGGTCGGGTTGGCGCCCGCCACCTTCAGGCCCTCTATGGCCGTGTCGGCGGTGAACCAGCCCCATTCCATCCCCGCGGCGGGGTACGGCTTTGTCCAGCCCGCGTAGGTCTTGAGGGCCGACATCAGCCATTTGGTCGCGGTCGTATCGAGGGATGACGGTGCGTAGCCGGCGGCCATGTCCACGCCCTGGGCGGCGGCAAGAGAGGAAGACTGGTCGAGAAGGTCCTGCCCGTATCCGCCCTGGATGAAGGTGGCCTTGAGCGAAACGTTGGCGTTCTTCACCGCCGTGATCAGGGTGAGGGTATCGCCGAGTGTCATCTGGCTGCCGAGGATGTCGCACTTCGCCTGTTTGACCGACAGCGCGATAGACGTGAAGTTGGCGTTCCCCGGAACGATGCCGAAGTTCGTGTAAGGCACGGGAACGTGGGCGGCTTTCATCGACCCGACCATCGCCATGCCGTTACCGACCGTGGATGGCGCGTTGTAGCCGACACCGCAGTACACCGAACCGCCCTGGGACTTGAAGAAAGCGGGCATGCCGGTATAGGAGGGATAGCTGTCGTTGGTGCTTCCGAACGCCGCGAACATGTTCGGGTACTGACTGGAGTTCCACTCGGGCCCGTCGATTCCGTCGCCTACGACGGGCACGTTCTGCTGGGCCGCCCATCGGTAGGCGCCGTAGAAGAAGGCACCCGCGGCCAGGACGGTGAATACGTGGTCGTGTTCCACGAGCTGCTGAGTGCCCGCGAGTGAGGTCTGCGGGCTGGAACCCTCGTCGACGCTGACCAGCTTGACCGTCTCGCCGTTAGGGAGCTCATGGGTGGCGTTGGCCAGCGCTATCCGCGCCTGGGCGCCCTGGATCGTCGCCTGGCCGAATGACGAGGCCACCGGGCCGGTCAACGGGGTGAGGATTCCGAGGGTTATCGTCGTGCCCTGGGTCGCATTCGCGCCCGAGGTGCTGGAGGCTGCGGCTCCGGTCGAGCTCGACGAGCTGCAAGCAGTAGCGGCACCCGACGCGAGGATGGCAACTACTGTGGCCGCGAGCAACCTAATCCTGGTTGGCATCATCATCAAAACCTTCCGCTAGGTCACCCAACGGCGGGCGTTCCAGCCGTGACGTCACCAGCAGGTGCTTGCGCGGGACGACGCTGCGCGTGCGCAGAACACGGCTGCGTCCCTCGTTGACGTGACACTACTTACTACTTGAGTAGGTAGTGTTGGGAACATAACATAGCCGAAATAAAGCGTCAACGGAGTGCGTCAAGTTGAAACCCCGGGTCCGCGCCGGGCGGTACGGACGCCTGGAGCGGCGTGCCTAGCGTGTCTGGCCGGATCTGGAACCGGCCGGATCCGGGCAGGCCGGATCCGGGCAGGCGGAACTGAGCCGGCCGGCCGGGAGCGGTCCCGCCGGATCCCGGCTCAGGCGAGCCGTCGACTGCCCCGTTCTGCGGTGCCTTTCTCCCCGGCGGCCCGGGGCGCAGCTTCCTCGGGATCCGCCGGGTGCCGGTCGAACAGTCCCTTGAGACCTGCGCCATACCGCGCCAGCATCTCGGTGGAGAAATCGCGGAACATCCGCTGGGAGAAGATGTCGTGCCGGATAAAGCCCTTGACCAGCGCCGTCAGCAGGGGGTCGTTGTCAGACCACACGGCTTCCCACGTGTCGCCCTCTGGAGCCAGGGCCCACAGGGCCCCGGCCGTGTCGCAGGTGACCGCCAGGTGCCGGGACTGATGATGGCGGTAGACGACGCCATCGGTGCTGCTGTGGCGGATCACCGCCCCGTTGTGCAGGCTGAAGGGCGGTTCGCCGAAGCACAGGACGTCGATCCGCACGCCGCGGCGATCGGCCGAGGCGATCTCCTCGCCGAGCGCATCCAGGTAGGTGCCGTGACCGGACACGTAGATCCGCTCGGCAGCGCCGCTGATGAGATGACTGGCCGCGCTGACGATCGCGATCCACGAGTTCGTCTCCTTGTACAGCCGGAGCTCTTGCACCTGGTCGCTCTCGCGGCGCATCCGCGAGACCTCCAGTTCGACGGTAGCCAGGCGCTGGCGGAATTCCCGTTCCAGCTCGCTCAGCACGCGGGCGGGGGCGACGGCGACGTATTTGGCCGGCGAGCCGCTTACCTGCAGGACTGCTCCGCGCTCGACTAGCCTGCCCAGCGTCTCGTAGACCTTTGGCTGAGGTACGAGGGTGTCCTTCGCGATGGCATATCCCGTCATCGGCTCGCGGCCGATGAGGCCCGCGTACGTCCTGGCCTCGTACTGTGAAAAGCCTAGCTCCGTCAATGCTGCGATCACCCGGGTGTCGATCCCGGGCAGACTGCCGCCCTCCGAAGCGCTGCCGGTCATAGCGTGATTCCCTTCCGCGAGCCTGTGATCGGGGCCCCGCAGGCGCCCAGTGACCTCGTGAGGCGCCGGCGCACAACTCAACGCACCGAACCACCATACTCGCTACCTCCTTCGGTTGGTAACTATCACCTGGCCGTCGGTGCCGGGCTGCGGCCGCGACACCCGGGCTCCGGGCTGGCTCGGCTCAACGTTGACCCTCTCCCGGCCTCTCCGATACCTTGTGCATGCATAAGTGCATGCACAAAGGGGCCTCGATGAGGGACAACCGCACCAAGCAGATCATGCGGGCCGGAGGGCTCGCCCTGGGCGTGTCCATTACGATCGCCGATCCGTTCGTCGCCGAAGTCATCGGCGCTGCGGGCTTCGACTTCGTCCTCATCGATACGGAACACGCCCCGATCGCGGTCGATCAGCTGCAGATGCTGCTGATCGCGCTCCGGACGTCGGCGTCGACCGTGTTCGTCCGGCCGGCCGCTAACGACGCCGCCCTGATCAAGCAGATCCTCGATCTCGGCGCCGAAGGAGTGGTCGTGCCCGAGGTGAACGACGCGGCCTCTTGCGCGGCCGCGGTCGCGGCGACCCGGTATCCGCCGCTCGGCAGGCGCGGGTTCGGGCCCCGCAGGGCCGCCCGTCTCGAGGGAGGCAGGCCGGCCTACATCGCGCATGCCGACGATGAGGTGGCGGCGCTGGTCATGATCGAGAGCGCCGACGCGGTCGGCAGCATCGATGAATTGCTCCGGACCCCCGGCCTGGACGGAGTGATGGTCGGGCCGGCGGACCTGGCCGTCACCATGGGCCATCTGGACGACTTCAACCACCCGGATATCCGCGCCAGGATCGCCGACGTGCGGGCCGCGTGCCAGCGGCACTCGCTCCCGTTCGGGATATTCGCCGCCACCGAGCAGGCCGCCCGCCTGTGGGCTGCGGAAGGAGCCGGGTTCATGACCATCGGCGCGGACACGCAGTTCCTGGACCAGGGCATAGCAAAGTCGCGGGCCCTCGCGGAAAGCCTGCGTCAGTCTCGGTAGCCGCCGGATCGGAAAATGTTCCTACCTTCCACGGTAGTTAATAGTCTGCTAGATTGGGACGCATCGCCTCCGGAATCCCTGAACCATGGAAGAAGATGCCCAAGCACCCGCGGCCCGGCCCGTTTCCTCGCGCTGACCTCCGCGCAACTGCCATCCGCAACGACACGAGGAGCCCGATGGACGCTGCTGATCAAGATCAACAGGCCCGGCCGGCTCAACGCGATGGATGAGGTGCTGCACACCGAGCTCAGCCGGGTGTGGCTGGATGTCGACCGGGACGAGGCCTGCCGGGCCGTGATTATCACGGGTGAAGGTAAGGCTTTCTCTGCGGGCGGGGACTTCGAGATGGTGGAGGCCACGCTCGGGAGCTTCAGGGTCGTATCGCGGCTGCTCAAGGAGGCCGCCGACATCGTGCATAACATCACAGACTGCACGAAGCCGATCATCTCCGCGATCAACGGGACCGCTGTCGGCGCCGGCCTGGCGGTTGCCCTCACCGCCGACATCAGCATCGCGGCCGAGAGCGCCCGGCTTACCGACGGCCATCTCAAGCTCGGCGTGGCCGCGGGCGATCACGCGGCCATCATCTGGCCGTTGCTGTGCGGCCTAGCCAAGGCTCGCTACTACCTGCTGACCAGCGGCTTCATCGACGGCCGCGAGGCCGAGCGGATTGGCCTGGTGAGCAGGTGCACTCCGGACGATGAACTGATGCCCACCGCGCTGCAGATCGCGGAGGATCTAGCCGCCGGCCCGCGTCAGGCGATCGCCGCCACCAAGAGAACCCTGAACCACTGGGTCCGCGCCGCCAGCCCGATCTTCGAGTCCTCGCTCGCACTGGAGATGCTCGGCTTCTTCAGCGAAGATGCTCGCGAGGGGCTTGATGCCATGCGCGAGAAGAGGAGACCGAAATTCCCGTCGAGCCTGGGCGCAGAAGCGTGAGCGCAGACGGCGGCGGTCCCGGTGTCAGCCAGGGCGAACGGCTGTACGTCGAGGACCTGCCGCTGGAGAAGACGTTCGTGACGTCGGGGCGTACGATCACCGAGGCAGACGTGGTCGCGTTCGCGGGCTTGTCCGGTGACTTCAATTCACTGCACGTGGACGAGACCTTCGCCGCCTCGACCCCTTTCGGCGAGCGGATCGCTCACGGGTTGCTCGTTCTGTCGATAGCGTCAGGACTGAGTACCCGCCTGCCTGTCCTGCACGCGCTGCAGCCCTCTCTGCTGGGCATGACCGAGGTGACGTGCCATTGGCTGGCCCCGGTTCGCATCGGCGACACGCTGCGGGTCGAACTGACATTCACCGCGGCGCAGCGCACCCGCAGTGGCACGCGGGGGCGCGTAACGGAACGGCGTGTCGTGCTCAACCAGGACGACGTCACCGTGCTGGACAGTCGGTGGACGCTGCTCGTCGCCACCCGCCCGCCGGCGGGGGAGTGAATAGGGTCATCATGCGGTCAGGTGTGCAGGTAGTAGCCACCAGAGACGCACAGGACCTCGCCGGTGATGAAGCTCGCTTTCTCGCTGGCCAGGAACGCCACGGCGTTGGCGACGTCCTGGGGCTGGCCGACCCGGCCTAGCGGGGTCTGGCGGGCCATCTCCTCGACGTACTCGTCACCGTAGATCTTGCCGAGGAACGGGTTCCACGCCAGACCTGGCGCCACCGCATTCACGCGGACACCGTGCGGTGCGGCCTCTATGGCCGCTGCCCGGGTAAACCCCGTGATCCCGGCCTTCGCCGCGGCGTAGTGCGACTCGCCTTCGGCCGTGCGCATCCAGCCCGCGATCGACGACATGTTCACGATCGCGCCCCGGGTACCCCGGTCTCGCATGACGTTCAAGGCCCGCCTCGTTACCATGAACGGCCCGGTGAGGCTGACGTCGAGAACGTGGCGCCAGGTTTCGGTGGGCATCTCGTACAACGGGGCCAGCATGTTGATTCCGCTGTTGTTGACGACGACATCGAGCCGTCCGTACTTGTCGGCGACACCGTTGATGACCTCGTCGATGCGCGCTTCGTCCCGCACGTCGAGCGGCACGCCCCAGACCTCCTGGCCGGTGTCACTCGCGATATCGGCTGCGACCTTGGCGGTCCGCTCGGGATGCTGGTCGCTGAGGACCACGATCGCCCCTTCGCGCGCGAAGGTCCTGGCTACCGCCTGCCCGATTCCGGCGCCCGCCGCCGCCGTCACGAAGACCACCTTGTCGGAGAAGTCCATCGATTACTCCAGTCTGTGCGCCGTGTGAAGAACTCGTTGCTAGGCGATTCCGGTGATGAGCTGCCACGTCCGCATAGGGCCTGCCAATGCGTCCGCTCCCAGCCGCCGGGCCCATCGCACGGCCGTCCCGTCGCTGGCCTCCCATTCCCACAGCCGGCGGGTGAATCGCTGGAGCGGGTACTCCATCGTCACGCCGATGGCCCCGTGAACCTGATGCGCCAGCCTGGCACACACGATCGCCGCCTCCCCGGCCAGCACGCGGGCCGCGCAGACCAAGGCGGGATCGAGCTGCGGGTCGTCGTGCTGGCCCAGCGCCGCCTGGGCGGCGTCCGCCGCGACGGCCACGCGCTGCGCTTCCGAGGCCAGCCTGGCCAGGTGCGTCTGTACGGCCTGGAACCGGGCGATCGGCTGCCCGAACTGAACGCGCCGGCCGGCGTAGTCGATGGTCAGCTCCGCCGTGCGCTGCAAGGCAGCGGCCATTTCCACCGAACGGGCGAGGGCACTGCGCATGCTGAGCGTGTCAGCGGCTGCCTGGTAGGCGAGGGTGGTTGGTGCGAGCTCGGCGACGGGCACGCCGTCCAGCCTGACCCCTCGGGCCACGGGTTCCCCGGCGGTATTGGCCGCATCCGGCGGCAGTTCCAGGGCGTCGAGGGCGACGGTCGCCACCAGCAGCTGCTCGTCCCGCCGCACCGGCACGACGAGCGTGGTGGCGCTATCGGGCCAGGCGATGCTCTCCAGCGTGCCGCTGAGGACGCGGCCCGTCTCATCGAGCCGTATCCCGCCGGCCGCCATCACGGCCAGGTGATCGCTCCAGGCAAAGGTGAGCCCGGCCTGCCGGAACAGCCAGCCCGCCAGGACCGGGCCTTCGATGACGGGCAGGCTCAGCCCGGCGTAGGCCGCCCCGCGCAGCACCTCGAGCGCGTCGTTCAGGCCACCACCACTGCCTCCCAGGTGTTCTGGGACGCTCACGCCGAGAAATCCCGCGGCTCGGATGGAATCCAGCGACCTCTCCGACAACCGATCGGCCTGGCCGCGCGGGACGGAAACCAGGCCCCGTTCGGCACCTAGTTTTGTGGCGTGATCGAAGACCGTCGCCGCCAGCGGGGACCTGAGCGCCCAGCCCCTCCGCGTGCTGGCCCAGCCAGGCAGCTGGCGGCCGACCAGCACGCGCAGCACCTCGTTGGTGCCCCCGGCTGTGGTGAAGACTGGTGACCGGAGCCGGTTGATGTCGAGAAACTCGTGGAACCTCCCGGCGGCCGGACCCGGCTCGATTTCCTCGTAGCGATAGCGCCATAGCTCGTCGACGAGAAGCTGCTCTAGCTCGGTACCGAGATCCTTGGCCATGGCGGCCTCGGCGACCGGGGACCCGCCCTGGTCTACCATGCGCGCGATCGACAGCGACATCAGCCGCAAGCCGATCTGCTGGGAGATGATCCTCCCGATCAGCTCGCAGCTCTGCTCAGGCGCGCCGGTCTCGTGCCTGGACTGCACGAAGGACTCGAACAGCGGAAACGTCGACAGGTACCGTTCCGGCCCGGCCCTTTCCAGTGCCAGCTCGGCGGTCAGCTGCTGCCAGCCTGTACCTTCGCTCCCGACGAGCCAGTCGTCGGGAGCGAACACCTCGTCGATGACGACTTCGTTGAAGTGCCGCTCACCATCCATGCCCTCGATGGGCTCCACCGACAGCCCACGGGTGCCGGCCGGGACGATGATCAGGCTCAGCCCGCGGTGCTTCTGGCCGTCGCCGTCGCTCGTCCGGCACAGGATCTCGAAGTAGTCGGCGCGGTCAGCGTCCGTGGTCCAGATCTTGCGTCCCGTGATAAGCCATCCACCTGGGACCTTCCGGGCACGCGTCCGCACCGAGGCCAGATCCGACCCCGCGTCGGGTTCGCTGAACCCGCCTGCCATCACGCAGTGCCCGGCGGCGATCCGCGGGAGCAGTTCGGCGCGGAGTGACTCGGGTCCGTTGCGCAGCAGGCTGGGCGCCGTCTGGCGGTCCGCCGTCCAGTGCGCGCCGAGCGGTGCGCCGGCCGCCAGGAGCTCTGAGATGACAAGACAGCGCTCCACGCCGGACCGGGCTGAGCCTCCGTACTGCCTCGGGATGGTCATCCCGACCCAGCCGTGCCGGGCCAGGTCCTCGCTGAAGGCGCGATCGAAGCCGCCGCGGGTCGGGCTCTCGGCCGATGGCTCGAAGGGCTTTGCGCGGGCGAACCGGCGGACCTCGAGCACCAGCCGGCGTTCTTCTTCGGTCAGGGTTACCGGCTCGAAGTCGAGCGTGGACCGGGAACTGGTCATGGATGCTTCCCCGCATGGGCTGTGGCCGAATGCGCCGGGCGGGCGAGCAAGCCGCCTGGATCGATGAAGCGCCGGAGCGTTCGGATTTCCTCCGCCTCTGCCTCGAATGCATCCGGCGGCTCGGGCGGCATCGGCCAGCCGGTACGGTCGATCACGTCATCCCATTCGAGTGGGCCCATCGCTCGCGCCGGGACGAACATGCCCCGGCTGTCCGGGCGGAACAGCACATCCGGCGTGAACAGCGCGCTGGGCCCGGCGTTAGGCAGGCCGAGATCGGCGCGTGAACGCCCGCGCCAGGCCTGGCCGATCACCGACGCGTAGTCGGCGACTTCGACCAGCGTCCGCCGGTCGTGCCGTTCGGTGTAGAGGATCGTCCGCGCTGCTGTGTGCCCCAGTGCGGAGTTCGCCAGCCCGGGCCCGCGCAGCATGCCGGTCGCCGTCCGGATGTAGTGCAGGTTGACCGATCCGTAACGATCGATCTGCATGCCGCCGTAGAACATGACGTCGATCCCGAGTTCGGTGATCGAGAAGACGTCCGACATGTCGGCGATCGCCACCGGATCGCAGTCCCAGCCCGCGGTGAACTCGGGCACGAGGCGGCGCGGATTGATATAGACGCCAGCTCCCAGGATGGTGATCGAGGGGGCATGGCGCGCCTGGGCGAGCAGGCAGGCGGCCAGCGGGATGGCCGATGCCGCTCCCGTCAGGACGACCTCGCCGTCGGCGAGCTCGCGCGAGATGGCAATGCTCATTCGCTCGCGGACCGTAACGCCGCCATCACCTCGGCAGATAGGCGCCATCGTCGGCCCTCCATCCGAAATATGTATGCATTTTAACATACAAAGTTGTCCTGTTGCCGGCCTGGTCAGACGGCCTTCCTCCAGCCGTTGGGCGCTCCGGCCGACGATCGTGACCGCCGCGCCCTCCTCGAGCAGCCTGCGCGAGATGCCCAGGCCGATGCCCGAACCACCGCCGGTCACCAGGATCCCCATGTCGTGCAGCGGCCGCCCCGCCACGATCGGCGATCCGCCCAGGGGAGCACGTCCCGCGTCGTCAGGCATCGCGTCAGGATTCCTCGATCGAGATGGCCATCGAGGGGCAGTCCGCTTCAGCTTCCCTGGCCGCAGCCGCCAGCGGATCCGTCACGTCGGCGTCCAGGACAACGGCGATACCGTCGTCTCCCAGGTCAAAAACGGCCGGGGCGATCCGCTGGCAATACGCCGAGCCTACGCAGCGGTCCCGGTCGACTGTGATCTTCATGAGTCATTCCTTGGCTACCTAGAGGCACGGGGGAGGTGCGGAACATCATGGCTCGTCATCGGCGAAACCGCTGGGCTAACGATGCAGGGCGACCGGAAGGGCTGCCCACCCATTCAGCTGCACGTGCTCGTAGCGGGTCGGCGTTCCCGCCAGGCGGATAGACCCGTAGCGCAGGATCAGCTCGGTGAACAGTGCTTTTGCCTCCATCCGCGCCAGTCCGGCGCCCAGGCAGAAGTGGGTGCCGAACCCGAATGACGCATGACCGTAAGCCTGGCGCCGGCCCGGCTCGAAGCTGTCCGGGCTGGTGAAATGTTCGGGATCGCGATTCGCCGCGGGATAGAGCATGTACACCCGCTGGCCAGCCCGGACCGGCACGCCGGCGAGTTTCACGTCGGCCGTGGCCGTGCGCACGAAGCCCCTAGCGGGGGGCATCAGGCGCAAGCACTCTTCGATCACGCCGTCGAGCAGGCCCGGATCGGCCCGGATGAGGTCCATCTGATCCGGGTTGGCAGCGAGGAGGGCGGCGATGCTGCTGAGCAGCAGCCGGGTCGTGCCGCCGTTGGACATCAGCGTGGCCACATGAGCGAGCACGATGGCATCGGGGGTCGGGGAGCCATCCAGCGACGACGCCAGGAAGGATGAAATCATGTCATCGCCCGGCGTCCGGCGCTTCAGTTCCAGCTGATCGCGAAGGAACCGCTTGAGCTCGTCGAAGCGCTGCCCCGGCTCCTCGAGGTCGGCCGCGGAAGTGACCTTGGTCAGGTCCTCGAGAGCAGCTACCCAGCTCTTCATTCTGGGAATGTCTACCTCGAAGACACCCATGAGTGCAGCGGCGACATACAGCGGCAGCTGGGCCGCGATCGAGTCCACGAAGTCGAACGGCGCCCCGTCACCGGCCTGGTCGAGCAGGTCCCGGCAGAACCCATCGAGCGCATCCTGGAAGCCCTGCAGGTAGCGTGGCGTCAGGTTCTGCGACATGAGGCTGCGCAGCGCTCGCTGCCGCGGTGGGTCTTTGGTGATGACGAGCTCGCCGTCCGGCTCGTTGAAGCGTTCGAACGCCGCGCTCGCGCCGGCGTTGGCCATCCGGAGCTGGTTGAGAGTCAGGCCGCCGGCATTGGAGAACTGATCCGGGTGGGTGGAAACATAGCGGACGTCGTCCATTCTGGTCAGCAGGAAGACGTCAAGGGGCTCGTAGTGATAGGCCGGAGCCTCCTCCCGCATGCGGTTGTAGACATCGAACTGCCGGTCATCGTAGAAGGACGTGTCCTCGACCCGGACCAGGTCGGCAAGGGGTGCTGTCATGAATGCTCCAGTGGGCGCACTGCCCTGATCGCCTTCGGCTCGTCGCTCAAGCCAGCGAACCTCCGGCATCGAGCATGAAGGTGGTGCCTGTCACGTAACGGCCAGATGGCGCGGCGAGATAGACGACGGCCGCGGAGACGTCCTCCGGCTCCACGGCGGGAACTCCGAGGGCGTGGTGTGAGCGCGCCGAGGTCTCGAAGTCCTCCCGGCTCGGATCGGCCAGGTCGGGCCGGAACAGCCGGTACATCGGCTCGTTGAGGATCATCGGAGTCTTGACCCCGGTCGGATGCAGGGTGTTGACCCGTATCCTGTGCAGGGCCAGCTCCTTGGCCAGCACCCGCATGAAACCGATCAGGCCGTGTTTGGCCGCCGTATAGTGAGCGATGTTCTGCGAGATCATCGCGGTCGCGGCCGAGCTCGTGATGATGACCGAGCCGCCGCGGTTACCGGCCACGATATGCGGGACGGTCGCCTTGCAGGTTTTCCAGACGCCGGTCAAGTTGATGTCGATGGTCGTCTGCCATGTCTCTTCCGTCATCTCGAGGGTCGAAGACGGCGTGCTGATGCCCGCGTTGGCGCAGACGATGTCCAGGCGGCCCAGATCGGCGATCGCGTCGCGGATGAATTGATCCATCTCGGCGAGGTCACGCACGTCGACCACGCCGTGGATGACCCGGCTGCCCAGTGCTTCCACCCGCTCGGCGGTGGCCTCGAGGTCGGCTTTCGTGGACAGGGGGTAGGGAACTGTCGCGATGGGGGCGCAGGCGTCAAGCGCGATAATGCTCGCACCCTCCTTCGCCAGGGCCAGGGCGTGACTGCGGCCCTGGCCTCGCGCCGCCCCGGTGACGACCGCGACCTGGTCGGCCAGCAATCCTGTCATCGATGTACTCCGCTCATAGCTTCCGGTCGTATGAGTGAGCAGGGGATTACCACGGCTAAGGCTGACGGACGTCGAAGACCACCGGCAGGTGCTCGGGGCTCAGCACGATTCCGACCGCCGTCTGGACCTGCGCGTCCCTGGGAATCCGAAGGTTCGTCACGCGTGACAGCAGCTCGCTGAAGGCGATCTCGATCTGGAGCCGGGCGAAGTGCATGCCGATGCACCGGTGCGGACCGAGGCCGAAGGCGGCGTGCGGGTTGCGCTGCCGGCCGAAGT
>WNFJ01204676.1_pt3 | contig 14449 bp, 12 predicted proteins | sample 5400461 | NCBI WGS metagenome assembly WNFJ01 (sample SAMN13153349, study PRJNA577476) | soil metagenome | isolation source: 115 cm saprolite on Douglas fir-dominated hillslope | place: USA:California | collected 2013-09-17 | reverse complement strand
TCGACCACAGCCGCTGGCGTGCGATAGAGACGCTCAATGATGACCTGCGCCTCCGCGCCAAATGTCGGATCGATCGCCAGGCGCTGCGTTTCCGCGTCGGCGCGCAGTTGCGGGTCTTCGATCGCCTGCCGGAAGGCCGCGCGCAGGAGCGCGAGGCGGTCGGGCGCCAGCCCCGGCGGCGCCACCACCGGCCGCCCGAGCGAAACGCGATCCATCACCAGCTCCACGATTTGACGGTCCTGCGGCGCGCTCACCAAATCCATGATCGTCGGCGTGTCCATGTGCTGCGGGTCCCGGGTCGGCGCCATCTGGACCAGGAGCCGCATCTGGCCTCTGCCGATCTGGTCGCGCACATAGGCCCGGCCTGGACCCGACCAGCCGCTCATGAACAATCCGTCGAGCTCGCCTTTCTCCACCGCCTGAAACTCTTCCGGCTGTCCCTTGTAGCCGTTGATGACCTTGATTTTCGTGCCGACGAGATCGTTCATCAGCCGCGCATACATCGCCGGGTCGGTTTCCGGCCCGGTCGCGCCGAAGAACATCGGATGCGTCCTGGCGTCCTCGATACTCGCGACGGCAGAGCGCGCCGACAGCACGCCCATGCCGGTTTCGCGCATGATGCTGCCGATCCAGGCGAACCTGACCGCGTCGAAGCGGGCCTGCGACTTGTCCGCGTAGAGCAGCGGCGCGGTCGGCATGCCGCGATCGATCAGCCCGAAGACCGTGCCGTCGCGCGGCGCCACATTGTAGAGATAATTGGTTGCCCGGATGCCGCCGCCGCCGAGCATGTTCTGCACCACGATGGTCGGATTGCCCGGCAGATACTTGCTCATATGGTGCGCCAGCAGCCGGCTGTAGGAATCATATCCGCCGCCGACCGCGGAGCTGGTGATGAAATTCAAGTCCTTCCTGCCGCGGAAGAACTCTTCGGCCGATTGCGCCTGCGCGGCGGAGGTCAGCCACCCGGTGGCGATGATCGCCGCAAGACCCGCGAGCAGTGTTTTACGAATGCGTAGTGGCCGTGCTTGTGCTCTCCGAGTCATGGCCGGGCTTGTCCCGGCCACCCACGTCTTGGGCGCAGCAAGCAAGGCGTGGGTGCCCGGCACGAGGCCGGGCATGACGAGAGGGAGAGGAGTCAATTGCACGTCTACGCTCCGGTCCGCAGCTGCGCCAGGCTCATCTTGTTGACGCCGTCGATGATCTTCAGGAAGGCGCGGGTGGCGGCCTCCATGCCCCAGGCGGGGACCAGCTGCGACGTGTCGATGGTGGTATGATAGATGACGTGGTCGATGATGTGAAAGCTCGGCGCCTTGTCGAACAGCTGCGACAGCTCGCCGCCCGGCCGCTGCTCCGGCAAGGCGTAGACCGATACGCCGAACTCCTTGAACGAACCGGTGACCAGGCGCTTGAGGGCGTCGCTGCCGCCCACGTACCAGCGCCGCGCGCTGACCTCGTTCGACGTCATGATACCGGCATTGAGCAGATAGATCAGGGTTTGCGAGGGATGCTCGCAATTCACGATCACCGCCGTCTTGGCGAAGAAGTCATCCATGTGATCGTGCACCCAGCGCACCCCGACCGATCCGTGATGGTGATCGGAGGTGGTGAGGAAGGTGATGCTGCGCCGGCGCTCGGACTGCGGCATGGCCGCATAGTGGCGCGCGATCTCGAGCATCATGGCCATGCCGGAGGCGTTGTCGAGCGCGCCTTCGAAGAAGGCGTCGGTGTGCGCCATGATCAGGATGTTTTCCTCGGTCGCGCCCGGCAGCACGCCCCAGACATTGCCGGTCTTGAGCCCCATCCGCTCCTTGATGTCGGCTTGCAGGTGAACCGACACGTCGTGGCCTTTCTCCAGCGCCTCACGAATCATGTTTCCTTCGTCGACGCTGATCGTGAAGGTCGGCGCCCGCGTTCCTTCGGCGCCTTCCGGGTTGGAGATGGCATTGCCCGGGAAACCCATGATGACGAAGACGAGCGCGGCGCCGGCCTCGTTGACGCGCCGCATGGCGCCGTTCCAGGCGGCCGAATGATCGCGTCCGCCCGGCGTCGCGACGCTGTAGATGAAAACCGCCTTGTCCTTGATGTCGCGGCCCTTGAGGTCGGCGGCGGTGCCGAGCCCAACCCAGACCGCCGGCGCATTGGTGCCGCTCGCCGGCGTGCCGACGGTGCCGTTGATCGGGAAGGTGGTCTTGAGCGCCGTGGTGGCGCCCGCGAAAGCGACCTCCGCCTTCCATGATTGCGGATACCAGAGCGGCTTCATGTCCAGTTCCTGCCGGCGCACGTTCTGCAGACCGATCGCCTTGAACTGCTCCATGACCCAATCCTCGGTCATGCGGTCGTAGGGCGTGCCGGCGATCCGGCCCCAGTACTGGTTGCCGTCGTCGCGGCTCCGGCGCGAGATGGCGGCGATCTCTCCGACCACCTCCTTCATCTTGAGGCCGTCCACATGGGCATAGGCCGCATTGCCGGGAGGCAGCGGAAAGCGCGGATAGGCGTCGTCCGGCAGGTAGAGCTTGGCGCCGTCGCGCGGCAGCCCGAGCGGGGCGCCATAGCGGGCGGCCTGCACCGCTTGCTGGGATTGTGCGAACGCCTGATCGCCGAACAGCGCACCGAGGATCGCCGCCATCAGCCAAGCAACATGCGGTCTCATCTCTTCGTCTCCTCTTTTGCGTCTCGTCCGGAGCTACCCCCACCGCTCATTCCCGCGCAAGCGGGAATCCAGCTCTTTTTTCGCAAGATGACTGGGTCCCCGCTTCCGCGGGGACGAACGGGGAGGGCGGCTTGCGCCCATCAAGAGCCAGCACCGATCAATACCGAAACTTGGTCACCGATCCCCGCTGGGGACCGCTGGTCGCGACGCAGATCGGGCTGCGGTAGAGCGGCGCGACGAAGCGGGTGTCCGGCATCTCGTCGCGGATTTTCTCCAAGAGCGGCTCGATGCCGAGATCGACCCAGCTGCCGAAGCTCGCATCGTGATGGGACGGCAGGTAGAGCTTGGGCCGGAACAGCGCCACCAGCGGAAAGGTCTCGCCCACTTGCCGCTCCGCGATGGCATGCGCCTGATAGGCAATCGAAGCGACGTCGACCGGACCGATCTTCTCCGCAAGCTTGCGGTCGCCGTCGGTGATCGGGCCGGCGCTGTCGAGCATGAGCACCTTGAACCCGTTGGGAAAGGTAAGCGCAAAAGCGAGCGTGCCCTTGTCGAGCACGTCGGGTGAGGAGGTGCCGCGCGCGCGCACCGCCGCGCTGATCGCGGCCTCGGCCGGCGTGTCCCGCCGCAGCTCGACCTTGTAGAGATTGTCGAGCGCCTCCTGGATGCCCGGCGCCGGCTGGCTGTGATGGGCAAGCGCGATGTCCACGGTGACATCGCCGAAATGCAGCGTCTCGCCGCCCGTCACCGTGATGGCCTGCTTCGCCGGCATTCCCATGGCGACGGCGGTCTCGATGGTGATCGGGGCGCCGACCACCGGCGCTTGCGTCTGCGCCGCCACCGGAACGATGTCCGACATATGATCGAAATGGCCGTGGCCCAGAAAGATTACGCTCGCCCGCTTCACCTCTTGGGCGGTGAAGCCCAGCGGCCGGTTGCGCGCCTTGCGATCGTAATAGGTGTCGAACAGGAACACCTGTCCGCGATAGTCGAGCTCGTAATTCGCATTGGCGAGCCAGCGGAACACCGCGGTCTCGCTGGTCTTGGGCAAAAGCGGACCGCCGATCGCGGCCGGGATCAGGCTGTCGCAGGGATCGGTATCGGCGGCGAAGACAGTTGCCGGCAACAGAAGGACCGCGCTCGCGAAACTTGCGGCGCACAAGATGGTCTTCAGGGACGCAGGGCCTTTCACTCCTTCTCCCCGAGGGGGAGAAGGTGGGATGAGGGGGCTCGAGCGGTGCGATACGGAATCGTCGTGACCCCCTCTCCCCACCCTCTCCCCTTCGGGGCGAGGGAGTGAAGCGCCGTGCCCCCACCGATCAGCACGCTTCGCATATGCGTCCATTTGCTCCTCCACTCCAAGATCAACCCGCCCATTCCTCGAAGCTCTTGATGAAGCGATCGTCGATGAGCTTGGCGTCGGGCCAGGCTTGCGTCACCGCGCCGCCGGCGATCTCGATCGACCAGAACACGTCCATATGCGCCTGCGGCAGCCGGCCGCGCTCGTCATAGGCCGGCATCACCTCCGCATAGGCGCGCTGCGCGTAGTCCCTGGTCCATTTCAGGCGCTCGATCAGGATATCGAGCGTCATGGCCGGCTGCGCGCGCGCCAGCGCCAAGGCCGCCACATGGGCGCGCAGGAAGGCGCGCAGCGTGTTGGGATTGGCGTCGATGAACCGGGTCTTGGCGAGGTAGGCGTGCTTGGGCCATTGCGGCGCGATGTCCGTCTGGGTGCCGAGAAGTGTAAAGCCTGCCTCCTGCGCCATCCATTTGAACGGCGGCGACAGGATCGCGAGCGCGAGCCGGCCCGCCTTGAGGGCCGCCAGCATGCTCGCGGTCGTGCCTGCCTGGACAATCTGCACGTCCTTCTCGGGCTCGAGCCCGTTGCGTCTGAGTATATAGCGGGTGAGCTGATCGGTGAGCGAGCCGTAGGTCGAGACGCCCGCGGTGCCGCCCTTGAGGTCCTTCCATTGCTTGATCTTCGGCTGCGCCAGCCAGGCGAAATCGGATTGGTAGAAGCCCGCATAGAAGCCCTGCACGCCCTGGCCCGAATTGATCAGGTTGATCAGGCCGTCCAGTGATTGGAGCGAGATGTCGATCGAATTGCCGGCCAGCGCCTGCGCCACCTCGGCATCGCCGCGAAAGCTCAGCAGCTCGATGTCGAGGCCTTGCGGCTTCCAGGTGCGGGCCGCCGCCACATAGACCGGCGTGAAGCTCGCGGCATCGAGCGGAATTCCAAGCGTAAGGCGCGGCTTTTCGAGCGGACCGAGGGTCGCCGCCAGGGCGCGCCGCGAGAGGCCCGCAAAGGCTGCCGCCGCCGCGGCACCGGCTTGCGCGAAACGGCGGCGGGTCAGTCGCGGCCGCGTATCGGCCTGGCGCATGGGGAGGCTTTCTCCGCGTTCTCCGGGCGGCTCGGTGAGCAGACTAGCCCGAGCGTGCCGCCGGTGAAAGCGCTCCGGCTAGCTGCAGCGCTGAACGAGTGCGGCGAGCGCGCGGCCGCGGAGAAAGATCGGTTTTGCGGTCAGGCCGCCGTGCTGCGCGATCCAGCCGCGGATTTCGGCCGGATAGCTCGCGGCGACCAGGCGCGTCGCATCCGGGGCGGCGTATTTGCGGCCCCGCTGGTCGACGAGCTGGGGGGCATGGAATCCGAAAACGGCCTGCCGGGTGGCGCAGATGCGCTCGAGCGGAATCGCGCTCAGCACCAGCGTGCAGGCGGAAAAGCAGGGCCCGTCGATGACGACCCGCTCGCCGGATCGATTGAGCGTTTCAAAAAGCGTCAAATAGGCTCCCGCCTCGCCGCCCGGACTGGCCAGGATTCGCACCTCGCCGGCTGCTGGCGCCTGACTGACCAGGAACAGGACCGTGGCGATGGCTGCGCGTGACATCGAAAGACTTAACAATGCACCTGGCCTCGAGGCCGCTTTTCCCTGTCCCAGCCAGAGATAGGCATGCCGGCGGCTTTCCGCGAGGCCGGCGAACCCGACAATGCCTGGTTTCAATCGGTGTGAGGCGCGGCCTTGCTGCCATCGATGAGCCAGCCGAAACGCTCGCGCGCCTTGCGGGCGATCTCGGGGCTCGGCGCATTGCTGGGCGGAAACTGCCCGCGCCAGGCCCACGGCTTGCAGGCATCGATCAGCGCCACCGAATGGGTCATGTCGCCGGCCTTGCGGCGCTCCGGCGGCAGCGCCGGGTCGGCGCTCGAATCCCATGAGCCGGTGATGAACTGGATCGATTCCTTGGGGTCGGTGCGGGTCAGCATCGCCCACAGCATGTGATCGAGATTGGTGACGTCGACGTCGTCGTCCACCACCACGATGTATTTCGACGCATAGGCGGAGGCGCCGCATTGGGCCGCCACATGGGCGGCCTGGGTGGCGTGCCCCGGATAGCGCTGCTGGATCGACACGCCGTGCAGCATGCGGGCGCCGCCGACCTCGTGGCACCAGACCTGATGCACGCCCGGCACCCCGGCGTTGATCATGTTCTGCTTGATCATGGCCGAGCGCAGCACCGCGCGGTAGCGCGCCATCTCGTCGGGCCCCGCCCCCATGGGCGGAACGCCGAGCAGGATCGGATCGTTGCGGTGGTAGATCGCCTTGATGTCGAGCACCGGCATCGGGCGGGTGCCGCCGGCATAATGCCCGGTCCACTCGCCGAACGGCCCCTCGGCATGCCGCTTGTCGGGCGTGATGTAGCCTTCCAGCACGATCTCGGCATGGGCCGGAAAGGGGAGGCCGGTCACCTGGCCGCGCACCATCTTGGTCGGACGGCGGCGCATGCCGCCCACGATGTCGAGCTCGAACATGCCGTAGGGGGCTTCCACGCCGCCATAGAAGAACGCGATCGGATCGCCGCCCAGCACCATCACGATCGGCATCGGCTCGCCGCGCTTGAAGTACTTGTCGCGATGGAGGGTGCCGTGATGGCCCTTGGCCATCACGATGCCCACCGAATTGCGGTCGTGCACCTGCGCCCGGTAGGCGCCGGCATTGAGCCAGCTCTCCTCCGGATCGCGCGTGATGCTGTAGGTGCCGGTGCCGATGTAGCGGCCGCCGTCCTTCTCGTGCCAGATCGGCGCGGGAAACTTGGTCACGTCGATGTCGTCGCCCAGCATGACGTTTTCCAGCACCGGACCGTCGGCGACGATCTCGTGCGCGATGACGGTCGGCTCCTTGAGATAGGCCTCGCGGTAGGCGTCGCTGAGTTCCCACTTGGTGAGGTGGTCGGGAAAACCGAGCGTCATGTTGCGGCGCCGGCCGGCGAACATGTTGAGCAGCAGGCGAAATCCCTTCGGGCAGCCCGGAATGTCCTCGAACACCACGCAGGGACCGTTCTCGGCGCGCAGCACCGCTTCGGCCGCGAGCCCGATATCCTCCTGCCAGCTGGCGCCGCGCACGGTGCGGACCTCGCCCAGACGATCGGCCAGCGCCAGCCATTCGCGCAGATCGTCATAGGCGATGTGGGCCGCGACGTTACTCGGGTTGGTCATTGTTCTCCATCTCCCGTGTCGGCGAATTATAGCGGCATTTTGCGCTGCCAGGAGCAGCCCGTAGGGCGGATTAGCGTAAGCGTAATCCGCCATTCCGCGAGCATGGCGGGTTACGCCTTCGGGCTAACCCGCCCTATCAGTCCGTCGCCTCCGCTCGCCCTCCGCCGCCCCTTGTGCAATTTTGGGTCGGCGAATATATGACCACTGTGGTCATATGGATCGGAGACGGCACCATGCGTGAAATTCAATTGAAAGATGCCAAGGCGACCCTGTCGTCCCTTGTCGACGACGCGGTCGCCGGCGAACCTTCGATCATCACGCGACACGGCAAGCGCGAGGCCGTCGTGCTGGGCATCAAGGAGTGGGAGCGTTTGGCGCAGGTTCCTTCGTTCGGCCGGCTCCTGATGTCCGCGCCGATTGGGCCGCGCGACTTGCCGCGACGCAATCGCACACCGATGCGGCGCGTCAAGCTCTGATTTTCAGGATGTATCTCATCGACACCGATGTCATCTCGGCCGGCGCACCCTCGAAGGTGGCGCCAGCGCCTGACTTGGTCAAATGGATGGACGAGCAATCGGCGCAGCTTTATTTGTCGACAGTCACTGTGGCGGAAATCGAGGGCGGAATTGCGAAAGCACGTCGCGAAAAGGCTCGGCGCAAGGCAGCCGACCTGGCGGAATGGCTCGAGACGCTCTTGCATCTTTACGGGGACCGCATTCTCCCTTTCGACCTGGCAGCGGCCCGCGTCGCCGGCGTTTTGTCGGACGTCGCCCGGAGCAAGGGCTCAGCTCCCGGATTTGCCGATATTGCGATTGCAGCGACGGCTCATTGTCGCGGGCTGACGCTCTTGACGCGCAACACGCGGCACTTCGCGCCGTTTGGTCTGCCGACCGTCAACCCGTTTGAGCGGCTGCCGTCATAGCCCGTAGGGCGGATTAGCGTAAGCGTAATCCGCCGTTCCCGGAACTGCGCCCGGGACAGGTGTGAAGCAAGCGTCAGGGTCACAACACCGGTTGCTTCCGATATCGGCCGCCAGCCAGGTGCGGGTCTCCACCAAGCTTGGCCGCCACCAGGGACTCGATCGGGGAGGCCCGCTCTTTATTCCCGAGAAGATCCAAATTGTTTTGCCGCTGACTTGAACGAAGCGGGCCGTCGTGAACAAGCATGCTTCGAACGGCTCGACCTGCACCAATGCATGTCAGCTCGGTGTTTGGAATAAATCGCTCCCTTCGTCGATCTACTCCGCGTACGACAAAATTCAACCGAGCGACCGAACAGGAGATACGACATGTTCAACAAAGCCAAGATCGCTCTCGCAGCGATCATCATCGTCGGCGGTGCATCTGCGGCTATGGCTGGTGGAGATGCCAGTGAGGATGGATGGAGCCATGACAGAGGCGAAGGACGCGCCCAGAGCTGGCAGGATGTTCAGCGGTCCCAGGAATCCATGCAGAGGCGTATTGCGGCCGAGTACCACACGGACAACGCCGGAAGTGCCTATGGTCTCGGGTCGCCGACCCACAAAAAGTCCCGACGCGATCACTGAGACTATCGAACGAAAGACACCGGGCCCGCGCCCGGTGTTTTTTCGCCCACGCCCGCCCGCAAGGCTCGCTCCCGGCGTGAATGGCGCGATACGCATAGCCCGTCGAAGACGGGCGTAAACGCCCTGGTGGCGATTGCGCCCTAAACCGCTTGACGCGACCGGGCAAATCAGTCGAGTCAGGAAATTGAAACTCGTGAACTGCGCGCCGATCCTGGCGCCGATCTTTGTGCTGATCTTGGGCCCGCCCGAGGTCGGCTTTTTTGTGCGCCAAGTTTTGTGCGCGGGCGCGATCGGCCGAAATGGCGGTGTTCCATTGTTCCGCATTGTTAGGTCAACCGGAACGTGCATCCCGCTGCCCATCGTCGGATCTGATTGCGTTGCCCCCGCGGCTCGCGTGGCGACTTGAAAACCATGGCCGGATCAAAGACATGCATGGCTGGGACGTGTCGACCGTGACGGTGCGGCGGGCGCGAGCCAGAACTCGACGGGGCAACCAGCTTGTTCTTTTTATTGTTTTTTACAAGGACGGCCGGGGAGGGCTGCAACCATGCGGCGAGGCACGCAAAGAGGGAGGAGCCGAATACCTCCGTTTTGGCAGAACGAACTCGAAATTCACGAATGAAAACAAGGGGCGCGATCAGCCTGCGCGGCCCTCGGGCATGATGAGGAGCATTTTGCGAAGAGACTGGATTCCCGCTTGCGCGGGAATAAACGGATGTTGATCCTCCGTTCGTCCCCGCGAAAGCGGGGACCCAGTCCGGAAAATGCTCCGACCAACCGAGCGGGCATCCCCATGACCTACGCGTCCGAAGCCGGTGATTTTTCCATCGCGCTCGGCGGCGATTGCATGCTCACGCGGCGGCTCGCCGTCTACGACGAGCCCGCCTTCCTGGCCTTGGCGCAGGTGTTCCGCGGCTGCGATGCGGGTTTCGTCAATCTCGAAACCGTGGTGCGGCGCTGGCACGAAGGCACGCCCGGCATCACGCGCGGCACCTATATGACCACGCCGCCCGAATTGCTGGACGACCTCAAATGGTTCGGCATCAATATGGTGGGCTGCGCCAACAATCATGCCTGCGACTACGGCGAGGCGGGCCTCATCGCCACCATCGCGCATCTCGATGCGGCCGGCCTGGTCCATGCCGGCAGCGGCCGCAATCTTAGCGACGCGCGCAGGCCGGGCTATCTGGAGACCCGCAACGGCCGCGTGGCGCTCATCGCCGCCACCGCGACCTACCGGCCGTGGAACGGCGCGAGCGCGCAAAGGCCGGATCTGGGCGGCCGGCCGGGCATCAATCCGTTCGGCTCCAGCACCGCCTACACGGTCGACGGGGCGACCTTCGATGCGCTCAAGCGCATGAGCGTCAAGCTCGGCTTCGCGCAGGCGCGCGCGCGCGACCGCGGCCATTTCTACAGCGAGCGCGAGGCGCCGCCCGAGCGCGAGGAAGAGATCGAGCTGTTCGGGCAGCGCATCTTGCGCGGCACCGGATTCTCGGCGGTGAGCACGGGCGAATCTTCGGACATCGAGGACAATCTGCGCTGGATTCGGGAGGCGCGCCGGCAGGCCGACTGGGTGGTGGTCAGCTTTCACAGCCACGACTTCGCGCATGCGAGCCTGATCAGCGCCAAGACCCGCGTCGATCTGCAGGAGCCGGCGGATTTCATCCCCGCCTTCGCCCATGCGGCGATCGATGCCGGGGCCGACATCTTTGCCGGCCACGGCTCGCATACCCCGCTCGGCATCGAAATCTACAAGGACAGGCCGATCTTCTATTCGCTCGGCAGCCTGGTGCTGGAGAACGAGACGGTGCCGTTCTTTCCGGCGGAAGCCTATGCGCGCTTCGATCTCGATCACGCGGCGACACCTGCCGACTTTCTTGACGCGCGCACCGATAGCGGCCGCAAGGGGCACGTCGCCCATGCGGAATTCTGGGAGAACATCGCCGCCACGTGCGCCTTTGCGCGCGGCAAGCTCGCCGAGATCGCGATCCATCCGATCGATCAGGGGTTCGGCCGGCCGCGCGCCCAGCGCGGGCGCCCCGTCAAGGCGGACGCCGCCATGGCGGCGCGGATCATCGCGCGCGTGCACCGCCTGTCCAAGCCCTACGGCGTCGCGGTCGAGAACCGCAACGGCATCGGCATCGCGGCGCTGGGATCATGATCGGAGCGGGCACGTCGATGCGATGACGATCGGCCTCACTCGGGCTTCATGTGGGCAGTGCGGACCACCTTGCCCCACTTCTCGGTTTCGTCCGCGATGAGCTTTCCGAATTCGGCGGGCGAGCCCGGCAGCGCGGTGCCGCCCAGGTCGGCAAGCCGCGCCTTCAATTTGGGATCGGCGAGGCCGGCGTTGATCTCCGTGTTGAGCTTGCCGATGATCTCGGCGGGCGTGCCCCTAGGGGCGCAAATGCCGTACCAGTCGCTGGCCTCGTAGCCCGGCAGGAAATCGCCGACCGTGGGCAGGTCCGGCAGCGCCTCCGCCCGCATCGCGGTCGACACCGCTAGCGGGCGCAGCTTGCCGGCCCTGATGTATTCCATGGACGAGGTGACGACGCCGAACATCATCTGCACCTGTCCGCCCAGGAGGTCGACGAGCGCAGGCCCGCCGCCTCGGTAAGGCACGTGGACGATGTCGACACCGGCCATCATCTTGAACAGCTCGCCCGCCACATGGGGCGGGGTTCCGTTGCCGGCCGAGGCCATGTTGATCTTGCCGGGATTGGCCTTGGCATGGGCGATGAGCTCGGGAACGCTCTTGGGCGAAAACGATGGCGTCACCTGCAGGACCAGCGGCGTGCGCACCACGCCGCCGACCGGCGCCATGTCGCGGAGGAAATTGAAATTGAGCTTGTCGTAGAGCGTGGCGTTGATGGCGCTCGGCGCCGCATTGACCATCAGCAGCGTATATCCGTCGGGAGCTGAATTGACGACGGCCTCGGTGCCGACATTGCCGCCGGCGCCCGGCCGCATCTCGATGACGAAGGGTTGACCCAGCCGCTCCGAAAGCCATTGCCCGGTCAGCCGCGCCAGGATGTCGGAGGCGCCGCCCGCGGCGAACGGCACGATCAGGCGCACCGGCCGCAGCGGATAGGCCTGCGCGCCGGCGATGCGCGAGGTGGCCGGGAGCGCGGCAGCCGCCGCTGCCAGTCGCAGGAACAAACGGCGCGGAAGGTTCATGCCGGTCCCAGGTATCTTTGGTAAAAGCCGAAGACCTTCTCCCAGCCGTCGAGCGCCTGCGCGGGCCGGTAGCTCTCGCGCCAGGTGTTGAAGAAGGCGTGCCCGGCGCCGTCATAGCGGTGGAATTCGTAGGTCTTGCCGAGCTGCTTGAGCGCCTGCTCGGTCGCGTTGACCTGCTCGATGTCGGGATTCTTGTCCTGGTTGCCGAAAATGCCGAGCAGCGGAGACGTTATCTTGTCGGTCAGATCGATGGGCGCGACCGGGTGCTTGGCATCGAGCTGCTTCTTGTCCTTCACGATGACGCTGCCACCCCAGCAGTCCACGGTGGCGTCGATGCCGCGCACGCTGCCGCCGGCCAGATAGGCGAGGCGGCCGCCGGAGCAGAAGCCGATGACGCCGACCTTTCCGTTCGAATGGGATTGCGCGCGCAGGAACTTGATCGAGCCCGCGACGTCGCCCATCACCTGCTCGTCCGCGACGCCGCCCGCCGCGCGCACCCGCGCGCCGATGTCATCCGGGCTGCCGGGCCCGTCACGGAAATAAAGGTGCGGTGCAATCGCCGCATAGCCATGATGGGCGAACTTGCGCGCGACCTCGATGATCCACTCGTCCCAGCCGGGCAGGTGATGGATGACGACCACGCCGGGAAACCGGCCGGCCCGGCTGGGACGCGCGTAGTAGGCATCGCCCCGGTCGTCCTTGAAGCCCTGGAACTTCACCAGCTCGGCCAGTTGTCCTTCGTACGCCATGCTGTTCCCTGCATCCTGCTGCTTTAGCGTTCCATCGGGCACCATAGCATGTGTCCGCTCGATCGGGAACGAACGGGCGCGCCCGCGGTTGCGTTGCGGCGAGGCTAGGAGCCGCGTGTTTGACACCAGTCTCGGCCGTTGTATCCTCGGCCATGATGGATGCCTTCAGGGACGCAGGGCCTCTCACTCCTTCTCCCCGCACGCGGGGAGAAGGTCGGGATGAGGGGGCGCTGCCGCGAGTCCGAGCGTGTGGAAACGCCCCCTCACCGAGCCGAGTTTTGGTTTTTGTTCGGTGGGTGATGCCCTCTCCCCGCAAGCGGGGCGAGGAAGTCCGTGCCCGCCCTGATCATGGCCGCCGTTTTCTCAGGCGCAAAAGATGTGTGCATGCCTTGGCGCGACCTAACAGGCTAGCGCTCGCCTGCGCATGGAGCTCATGTGCGCTTGCGCTGATGGCCGGTTCTGCGAGCGCGCAGTCCGTGGCGGATTTCTACAAGGGCAAGACCGTTACCATCCTGGTCGGCTCCGATGTCGGCGGCGGCTACGACCTGACCGCGCGGACGCTCGCGCACCATTTCGCGCGCCATGTTCCGGGCCATCCGAACGTCATCGTCCAGAACAAGCCCGGCGCCAGCTCCATCGTGGCCGCGAACTACGTTTACGAGATCGCGCCCAAGGACGGCACCGTTATCGCGGCGGTGCAGCGCCCGATCCCGTTCCAGACCTTGTTCGGCGATGCCGGGGTCCGCTTCGACGTGCGCAAGATGCAATGGGTCGGCAGCACGACCAACGAGCTCGGCGTGGTGGTGGCGTGGCATACGGCGCCGCAGCGGACGGTGGACGACCTGTTCAAGATCGAGATGGTGGTCGGGGGCACCGGTCCGGCGACCGACCCCGAGCTGTTTCCGCGCGCCATGAATCATGTGCTGGGAACCCGGTTTCGCATCGTCAGCGGCTATCCGGGGCAGGCCCAGATCGCGCTCGCCATGGAACGCGAGGAGATCCAGGGCAGCGGCAATTGGTCGTTCTCCGATATCGAGAAGGGACACCCCGACTGGATAACGACCAAGAAAATCCGGATGTTGCTGCAGCTCGGCCTCACCAAGAGCCCGAGCCCCGATTTGCGTGACGTGCCTTTGGTCATGGACATCACCCGCAACCCGGCGGAGCGGCACGTGTTCGAGATTCTGATGGGCATGAAGGCCCTGGGGCGGCCCTATTTCGCTGCTCCCGGCGTGCCCAAGGATCGCACCGATGCGTTGCGCGCAGCCTTCATGGCCACCATGAATGATCCGGATTTCCTCGACGAGGCCAAGCGGTTGCTGGGTCCGATCGATCCGATTTCCGGAGCCGACATGCAAGGCATCATCGCGAACGTCTATGCGCTGCCGCCCGAGGTCATCGCCACGGCGCGCGAGGCCGTGAAAATCCCCGGCGCGAACTGATGGCAATCGATGAAGGATAGGGTCTGATGCTCAAGCAGGAACAGAACGATCTCCTCACCCGCAGCGGCCCCGGAACTCCCATGGGGCGGCTGTTCCGCTGCTATTGGATTCCTGCGCTGTTGGCGCGCGAGCTGCCCGAGAACGAATGCCCGCCGGTGCGGGTTAAGCTCCTGGGCGAGCGGTTGCTGGCCTGGCGCGACACCCAAGGCCGCTATTCGCTGGTCGACGAATTCTGCGCCCATCGCGGCACGTCGCTTTGGGTCGGCCGCAACGAGGAGAACGGCCTGCGCTGCCCCTATCACGGCTGGAAATACGACTGGACCGGCCAGTGCATCGAAGTGCCGTCGGAGCCGCAGGAAAGCGGCTTCTGCCAAAAGATCAAGCTGAAGTCCTATC
>WNFJ01235532.1_pt2 | contig 14452 bp, 18 predicted proteins | sample 5400461 | NCBI WGS metagenome assembly WNFJ01 (sample SAMN13153349, study PRJNA577476) | soil metagenome | isolation source: 115 cm saprolite on Douglas fir-dominated hillslope | place: USA:California | collected 2013-09-17 | reverse complement strand
TTCGCACGCGGTCAATGTGTCGAAGGGTATGGAGGCAAGGAGGCTTATTACCCAATCCTGGAAGCGCTGCGGCAGTTGTGCCAAGGATCACAAGGAGAGTCCGTTGTCCAGATCTTGGCCACACAAGCGCCCACGTGGCTGGTGCAGTTTCCCGCGCTCGTAAACAGCAAACAACGCGGGATGCTGCAACGCGAGATTCGGGGCGCCACGCAGGAGCGTATGCTGCGCGAGATCGGTGAGGCGCTGGAAACTATTACTGCCGAAAAACCGTCATTGCTGGTGCTCGAGGATCTGCAGTGGGTGGACCTCTGCACAGTGGATCTCATCTCGGCGCTGGCGCGCCGCCGTGCGCCCAGCAAGTTGATGCTGATCGGCACGTATCGTCCGGTCGACGTTACGCTTGTGGGGCATCCCTTGAAAGCGGTCAAGCAGGATCTGCTAGTGCATCAATTGTGCCGGGAAATCGCTCTGGAACCGCTAAGGGAAGCCGAAGTGTCTGAATATTTGGCGAACGAGTCGACCGCGCTCGCAGCTCCCGAGGGCTTGGCTGGGCTGATCTATCGGCATACCGAAGGCAACCCGCTATTCATGGTGGCCGCCATACAGCACATGATAGACCGGGGTCTGATCGCCCTCGAGAATGGAACCTGGCAGATCAAGGAGCCCCTGGATAGGATCGATCTGGAAGCTCCGGAGAGTTTGCGGCAAATGATCGAACTTCAGATTGAGGGGCTGAGCGATGAGGAGCAGCGAGCATTGGAGATAGGTAGCGCCACCGGACGTTTGTTCACCACCGCAGTCCGTGCCATGGCAGCAAACACGGATCCGGAGAGTTTTGAAAACCTATGCGAAAGTTTGTCACGCCGGCACCAGATCGTGCGTTCGGCAGGTTCTCAGGAATTCCCGGACGGAACTACGTCGGCACGCTACGAGTTTGTCCATGCCCTATACCGCGAAGTGATCTATCGCCGCCTATCGCCCGGGCGCAGGGCAAAGATACACCTGAATGTCGGCGAGCGATTAGAAGCACTATACGCGCAGCGGCCGGGCGAAGCTGCTCGCGAACTGGCGGAGCATTTCGAACAGGGTGGCGATTGGCTGCGTGCCATCAAGTATTTGCAGGTTGCGGCCGATACCGCGGGGCGGCGGTTTGAACCTCGGCAAGCCGCAGATATTCTTGAGCACGCCCTCAATCTAGTGAAGAAATTGCCGGAAGGGGAGCATGCGGAGCACGAAATCTCGATTCTTAAGAAGCTGGCGAAGATTTATGTCTCGTGGGTCCGCAAGGCCACCGGCCGGTGAAACTGGTGAGGGTAACCCGGGATTGAGGGAAGAACTGTTAAAGGAAGAGAAGCACCGTCATTGACCTACCGCGCGGAGTGATTCAAGCTGCTTGACACTCGCCGCTGCGTGGCCAAGGCGACTCTCACGGGGGATAACGCTGGCATGCTCTGTGCAGAGCTTCATGAATAATTCGTTTTGTTCAGGATTAGAAAAGGACGCGATCGGGTAAACGCAACGCAAACAGTAACAACCCTGCGCGGCCAATTCGTTCCAGAAATGTTCGAGCTCTATCGCGGCTTCCGCTTTTCCGTCCGCCCATAGCAGGGCCACGATCTCGCCGCATACAGCCACCCGCTGCGGCTTGCTTTCCGCTGCAGCTTTGAGTGGCAAGACGACTCTCCGGACGAACTCGTCGAAGCGCGTTTTGTCTGGTTTGCCGTCTACCGATAACTGTGCCAGAGCTTGAAAGGCGTCTACGGTAACGTACTGTCCGTTCTTGACGGACCTGTCCGTATCGACTCCCAGCGCTTTCAGCCGCTCCGCAAGCCCGTCTCGGTGCGCCTGAGTTGCCAAAACACAGACCGATTCGGCCGCTTCGAATGCAGTGCCTACGAACCGGGCGAGAGAATCGAGCAGAAAAACGTCGCCGGAGTAAAACTGGACGGCGTGCGGAGAACGATCGAGCTCAAGCCAATTTACCGAGGCTTCAGTGCTCATGAACAAAGGCTACTCCTATAACGCGGCGTTGGCAAGGGAGTGAGACAGGAGTGAAACGCTGGAGACGACTGCGCGTAGGCAACCAAGTCCAGACCCGGAAGGTGACCGGTTTCTCTAGGTTTGTGCAAGCTTCGAGAGTTCGCCGTATTCCTCCCGCAACGGTCTTGTCGATGTGGCAAGCCGCTGATCGATTCGCGTGATCTGGCTGCGCAGCCAGCCGGTGAGGGCTTCTTCTAACTCCAGCTGCGTGCCACAGCGATCCAAATAATCAATGGTTTTCCCCTTCTCATTGAGGAGGGATAAGCCAGCAGGGCGAGTTTTCCTTCGGCAGTTCATCGGGAACAAATTTCATTAATGGACACCCCTTGCACGGATGCGGCTGAGTCGGGTCATCTAGGCTCGGACAGCTTGGTGATTTCGAAGATCACTCTAAGGCACCTCTCGATACCTAGAGTCGCAAGGACTTACTCAGACGTCAGTGACGTCCATCACGCTCAGTGACCAAAATCACATAGACTTCACGACTCTCCTGAATTTCTGTTTGTTCACGGCTGGGTTTGCCGGCAATGAATGCCCGTTTTTCCAACGTCCGCTTACCTGCATCCATTAGCGCGTGCATGAGGTTCACTGGCGAAGAGCCATCGAAGTCGATTCCTAAGTTTAAGGATCTAAGATATTAACTAATGCGGAATTCACGAGGCGCGCACTTAAACTGCGGATCCGTGATTTTTTTTAAATACGACGTTATAATGTCCTCATGTCAGGCATGCAGGGGGCAGTTCCCTATTCACGCGTCGAAACGGTCCTCGCCAGCTAGATCGCCGATGGAGAAAGGTTGCGACTGGGCAGATGCTGCGCTGAATTTTAATTGGAACGTCTCCAAGAGAGCCTTCACCTGAGCCTTCACCTGCGGATCAAGGCCATTCAAGCGATAGGTTGAGGCGCTGGGTCGCACTTCTTGATCCGCCGAAGGGTGAGGCAGCAAGAACACACGTGGTGGCTATCGCGTTGCGAGCGCTGCCGATGGATCATTGGAATCCAGTCGCAAGAAAATCGGAGTATGGGCCGGCAGCTCGACGTTTGAACCTTTCGTGATGAATGCCTCACAAAGTCTCTTTGCGGCGCCGAAGTATCCGAACCCGATTGCCGTGCTTGCAGATGCCTGCGCTGCGCCGGCACCGAGCAAGCCGAACCCTTTTCGGCCTTCACCGGACCGAGACCAGGCTGTTTTCTCTAACGTCGAGTCTGCAACTGCTCTTGACGGGCCAATAAATGAAACTGGGGCGAGAAGCCGCGCGAAGGTCGAAGTGGTGGCCTTAATTTCACCCTCCTTACCGACGTCTAACGCTTGTAAACGCTCGGCTTGAATGCCTCCGACAGTTGAATGGATATCAGTCGTCGTGCCGTCAGGCATGTGGACTGACCGGAATGCAAATACGATCCTTCCGTTTCGCTTCATCCATCCCGCTGAGGTGGCCTTTTGGACCGTTCCAGTGATTCTGGTGCCGGCAGGATAGAGCAGCCGATGATCCGCCCGGTAGTACGGCTGCGAAACAACAGCCTCGATTTGAGTGCCCGCCATGGACGTACTTGAGTTGATTGGGGTCAAGAGGTGAAGGTGGAGATAGTCGCTGACTTGCTGAGACGCCATATCAGGCTGGACTGGTAAGCGTACCGTCACCGGAGCGAGCAGGGCAGTGGCAAAAACGGTTCCTTGATCAATATATTCCGGATGGTAGGGCAAGCTGGTTACGGCGAGTTCGCCCAATCGCTGCAGCTTATTGGGTTCTCGCAGGGGAGCCGCAGCGCCCTTCAGTCTTTGCCGCACTCCAGGACGTTGCGCCTTGGGAAGATATCGCGAATTCGCCACACTGTTGAGGGCGACAGCGGAATCAGTGTGGATTGGCACCAACGTTCCATCGGAAAGCATCAGTTGATCGAACGTTACGTGCGCCATCTTAGGCGGGGTAAAGTCGCCATCGAGGAGTCTTCCGGCGCGCTTGCGCATCGGCACGATACTAATTGCAGAAACATGTCCCTTGACCGTTGAGCCTGCCGGGATTGCGAGAGCTTCTCCGGCATACACCGGTTCCAGCAGCTTCGCGGTAATGGGCTGCCCTACGGATTTGAGACGTACTCCCTTTTCGAGCTCGGCACGGAAATCATTGCCGGGCTCTACGACTAACGTTTCCCTTTCGGGCTTTGTCTCTTGTGCGCGCGCTGGAATGCCGGTGAGGCCAAAGACTGAATAGGAAAGTAGAATCCAAACAAAATTGCGTTTCATAGTGTCCCTCGTCTCGTGTTAAATTTCGGGCGCTTTCAGCAAGCGACCGTCCCACGTTCGAGGAAGTTGGCCAGAGGTTACTTGGACAGAATGAGGAGTGCGGCGAGGAAATGTGGGCGTTATGTAAGGAATTGAAGAGCACTAACATCCCGAACCAGATGTCTTTCCGTGCGCTGAGATCCATTTTCAGTGAGGCGGCCCAGATGTTCAGTCGAAAGGGCTAAGGAGATGCAAAAAACTATCGTTCCGGCCGCCACCCAAAGCGCTGCTCGTGATCCCTTGTACACGGTGCCTGACCACCGTCTGTTAGTTTCCGAGCAAGACCGCTTGTTCGTAAAGACATTGAAGTAACTGGACAAGGTGGGCGTCAGGTTCAGGCGGTTTTCGGGTCAAACGGCTTGTTTGGTGGCAAATCTCACGCTCAAAATTGAGCTTATTACAGCAATCCCCGCAAAGAAAATGACAACTGCTAGGTGGTCTCCGCTCGTAAGTTTTCCGAGCCGAAGCAACATGTAACCGATGACGAGACTGAATAGCGCCCAGGCGACGCTCACCGTTGACGATGACAACCCTTTTCCACGAGGGTGAGCGAATGGCGTCGGAAAGCGGTTCCCTGAAATGCCATGCACGAAATGAGGCACGACATTGGCGAGAAACATTCCCGCGAAGAAACAGGCAATGTAGTCATACCAGTTCACAATGGTTTTTCCTTTCGATCGGCCGCGTCAGAAAGGTTATGGCAGCTCCTGGCATTTGTGCTCGAACATGAACACAATAGCGCGCGATCGCATAGTGCACCGCGAGCAGCTGACCACTCACCTGGCTGAAGACGTTAATCGTATAAATTGGCGTTACCGTACCCAGCGCATCAATATAGACGCCCACATCACTGCGATATGCTGCGCTGGCGTGAATGATGACGGGATGGTTTGCTTCACCGGCAATCGCAGGCTTTTCTTTGTGCTTTCTCGACCGCACCGCAAGGGAGACGCCAGCACCAGGATTCCAAGCAGGCAAATGGCCCACATCCTCTTTGACTTGGAAGCGCGCTTCGCGACGTGGGCCGGTTGCACAAGCCCGGGCTGTGAAATCCTCTCATCGGTCTCATCGAGATTTAGGCTCATTTGCTAGCTCCGCGCGGTCTATATTGTGCCGAGCGGAACTGCACAGTGCTGTTAGGAACGATCAGTAACATGTGAGGATTTGTATGGAGATCGAGCCACTCACAGTGGGAAACAACGGAGCAAACAGTTCAAGCCGATCGAACTTTGTCCAAAAAATATTTCGCCGAAACGACGCAACGCATCTTTCAGCCAGACTAGCTGTGGTGGTTCCGCCGTTTGATGCAAGAGCGCTATAGCGTGGTGCTATGCGCGGGCTTTGATACCTCGTTTCTCTGAGAGGCTACGTCGTATGCGACAGGCAATTGGATAATAATTTCGAGGCCGGTAGGCTGAAGGTTTTGGGCACGTATCCTACCGCCGTGTAAACGAATGGCTTCAGACGCAATGGCCAGCCCCAGACCATTCCCTCCCGTTGCCTCCGCGTCCCCATTTATTCGATAGAAGGGCTGAAATATTGCCTGGAGAGAATCTTCCGGAACCCCAGGACCACGGTCCCGGACAGAAAGTAATACCACCGGTTCCGGAGCGCTCCGATCAATTTCCAAAACGATCTGGACATCGCCTCCCGGCGGTGTGAAGCGGACTGCGTTGCGAATAGTGTTTTCACAAGCACTTCTAAGGGCATGAGGATCGGCATCCGGTAGAACGATCGAACCGACTGTCTGAAGACTGACGGATTTGCCAAGGGCTTGTGCTTCGAAATTGCCGTCTGCCGCCACTTGCTCGACGAGTTGAGCGAAGTCCACATCTTCTCTTTCCGCGGACGAAAACCCGGCTTCCAGGCGTGAGAGCGTTAAAAGCTGCCCCATAAGTAGATCGATTCTCTCAACGTCACGATCCAATCGCTCAAACAGGTCATCGGAATCTGCAGAGAAACGAGTTCTCAAAAGAGCGAGAGAGAGATTAATGCGAGCTAGAGGAGAGCGTAGTTCATGCGAGACCGAGTTCAGAAGCTTCTTTTGCGTTTGAATCAGTGAGTCAAGACGATGGACCATGGAGTCGAAGTCCTTTGCGAGGGCCGCCAACTCGTCAAAGCGCCGAGAAACGAAAGACGGCACTCGCGCTTTGAGATCGCCCTGCGCGACTCTCCTGGCGGTCGACTGAATGCTGTGGATCGGGGAGGCAATATGATACGCAAGCCCCAGGCAGAGTAGGGTGACCAAAAGGATCAGGGAAATGGTAAAAGGGAGACCCACGCCCAGCAATGCGTCTCCTATCTGACGCAAATCGGACTTCAGGTACAGCATCAGTATGTAGGGATGCCCTGAGGAAGAGACAAACTTGTAGGCCGCGATATGGCCTCGAAATACGACGAGTTGGCCGACTTTTGCCGCGTGCGCAACTCGAAGACCGTCGTCTGATAGCGGCCGCGACAGCACATCTCTATCGAATCCGTCGAGCAAAAAAAGTTGCCGCTCGTGATCGCGGCGGTCATTGCCCTGCGAAAAACGAACAAACGCCTCCGGGCCGCCCGATTCATATGCCTTAACGGCCTCCTCCGCCAGGATAGGCGCAACCGTCGCATACATGTTGGGAGCTGAGACCTGCCTCATGCCCGTCAGGCGAGTGCCGAGAAGGACCATAGCGATCATGCCCCAGGCCGTCAGCCAATACCAAAAAAAGATTTTCAGGAAGAGCCGGTACATGGGCACTCTGGCTCTAACCCTGAGAAATCTTGCTTGAAGGTTAAGAGGCAATAGCGCTTCCTCCTTTATTAGCGGGCTCTTAGTTTGATGTATACAATACAGCCTCGGTTCCGAACAGCCCTCCAGCCAAGATCAAACAAATCCTTACAAACGCTCTACGCTTCCTGACCGCAATGTCCGTGACAACCCCATATCCTGCATGAGGGAACACTTTTCCTTCGTGGAGAGTTATGATTTACCGGAGTATCAGTCCCGGGCGTTCCTGCGCCATCATCTTTGTTGCGACCACCTTTTTTTGTCTTCATCCGCGTTCCATCGCCGCACAGGATTTAGAATCCAAACCGGCGTCGACCGATCATGCACACCTCGCTCCTTGTTCCGCAGTTCATGGAGATGAACTCCAACCCACTCGGGAAGACTTGACTGGCAACTCTTTGTCCAGCGCGCCAATAACGGCAGGACAGGCGCAAGGGCAAGCTCAGGACCCCGCGACCCCCTTCGGTCAGCAACCGAACCAACTGCCGGTGCTGCCTCCAACCCTAACCAGAAGCCCATTAACAGGGGAAGACAAGTTTCGGATTTACATCCACAAAGCCTTTGGCCCGCCCGCCGTGATTCTGCCTGCACTTGGGACAAGCTACCAAATGGCTAATCCACCAAAGCGCTACCCAAAAGAATGGAAGGACGGCAGCGGTGCATTTGGCAGAATCTACGGGTACAAAGTGGCCGAGCACACCTCCAGGGAAACTGCGCAGTTTCTCACGGGCTTCCTTTTGCAGAGGATCCTCGCTACCAACGCTCCGCCAGCACCAACGCGTTCCGCCGAACCTTCCATGTGCTGGCGTTCACCATTGTCGACAAGACAGATTCCGGCAGAAGTACTTTCGCGGCGAGTAACTTCGCTGCCGCTGCAGCGGGCGGTTTCGTAGGTATGGGCACCCTTCCGAACGGTTATAACGATCTAACGCACGCGGAACAACGTATGGCCAGTGAATTCTTGCAGATCGCTATCGGGGACGTAGCGACTGAGTTTGAACGACCGTGGGCCAAAAAGATACACCTTCCGAAGATCCTTCCCGCCTGGTGGGTTCCGCAGCACGCACACCAGCCCTAGCATCGCCCTGAGGTAGCCCCGGGATGCTCGGGCGACTATTTGTGAATCGCAGACGCGGATTCCTTCGGCGCCAGCACAGACCGAAGAAGTGCCTTTTGAAAGCAGAATGGCCGAATGTCCTACCGAAGAAACGAATTTTGGGGTCACCGGTCCGCTCAGAGTTGCATCGAATTCTTGACGGAACACAGCTTAGCACGGTCGAAAAAGCGATCTCGGCCTTAGGATTGTTTGGGCAGGCCGGTTCTGGATGAGCTGAGAAGGGATTCGTCGGAGTCTTTATGGACGATACGGGTACAGTGAGTGCAAACCCAAGGGGAGTTGCCGGTAAGACGACGCAGCAGGTAAAGCCGCATCTACTTGTGGTGGATGACGATCTGGAACTTTGCGAAGTTTTGAAGCGCTATCTGGAGGCGGAGGATTTCCTCGTTTCTTTTGCGCATACGGGTGATGCCGGCACGAAGGCCGGAATTGGAGGTAGTTTCGAGCTAATCGTGCTGGACGTTATGTTGCCGGACAAGAAGGGATTTAACGTTCTCAAGGACATTCGGCGCGGACTCCAGTTCTGATGCTGACTGCCAGGGGCGACGAGTTTGACCGCATCCTCGGGTTGGAACTTGGCGCTGATGACTACCTGCCGAAGCCATTCAGTCCGCGTGAACTGATCGCGCGCATCTCCGCCATTCTCCGCAGATCGGGCTGGCAATCCGACAACAAGAACGGCCTTAGGCCTCCCAAAATCAAGTTTGGAGACCTGGAACTCGACTTGGGTGCGCGTATCGTCTCGAAAACCAGCGGGCCTTTGAATTTAACATCGGCGGAATTTGAGTTGTTGCACATGTTTTTCGAATTTCCAGGGCAGGTGCTGACGCGGGATAGGTTGGTGGAACGTGTCCTGGATCGGAAATTCTCACCGTTTGATCGGAGCATTGATTTTCACATTACCAATCTCCGACGCAAGCTTGGGCCACAGCCTGACGGTGGCGACAGGATCCGTAGCGTACGTGGCATCGGTTATCTGTATGCATGGCCCGCGAAACACTAAGTTCGATTAGCCCTCCTCTGAAGAATAAGGTCTGAGTTCGGCTCGTACCGAAGCCCATCCTCTCGGCTACACTGAGTGGAATCCACTGCCGACCCGCGTCAGCACCGAAACGCTCTTCCTAGCGGCACTTCCCCGTTACAGTACGCCAGAATGAAACAGAGAGGAGATTTCTTGATGAAATTCGCAGGTCAGAGGATCGGTGCTACAACGCCAGTCGAAATAGAAACCTATCGCGAGTGGACGGCCGCTTGCGAGGTACAACAGCGGTTTCTGCAATACTCGGACCCGGGTGTCGACACACTGAGTTACAGCGCACAGTGCCGACCGGCGCACGAGCTAGGCGGGGATGCTTTTGATTTTGTGCCCCTGCAGCATAATCGTTTGGCACTGGCGGTCGGAGATACCTCCGGCAAAGGGCTCGCCGCGGCACTGATGATCTCCAATGTCCAGTCCTCGCTTCGCACGGCGGCGGCATTCGCGGGAAACGATGGGCCGCTGTGCTCTCGGCAGTGAATCACGAAGTACACGCAACGTCGCTCCCAGATCGATACGCTACACTCTTCTACGGTGTATTCGACGAAGCAACCCGCACGCTGCAGTATATCAATGCAGGCCACAATCCACCGATGGTGATTCGGCGAGACGGTTTGGTCATTAGGCTTGAATCTGGCGGCCCACCCGTCGGCATGTTTCCGAATTGGACGCATGAGGAAGGCGCTGTTCAGCTTGATACGGGGGATCTCGTCGTCGCATACACGGACGGTGTCACGGAAATAGTAAATCCGGCTGGCGAGGAGTGGGGAGAAGAAGGTCTACCGAGAGCAGCAGCCGAACATCACGCACAAAGGGCCGACGAAATGGTCGCGGGGATCTTCCGATCTATGGATGAATTCTCGCTAGGACGCCAGACCGATGACGCGACGGTCATAGTTTTGCGGGTGCGTTAAGTTTTTCGCAAAACAGGCGAGTTCCTAGAGCGGTTATCTACAAACACTAACAGCAGAAACACTTTTCCTAGCGGCACTGTCCGTCCCAGTTCACCAGAATGAATCCGGGAGGGAAATCTTTAATGAAATTCTGGATACAGAGGATCTGTGCGATAGTCCTGGTTCTGTTACAGATGTTGGGGTATTAGCAATTCAACGTACCGACACTTGAGCCGGCGTATCGTATTGCGATGGGATTCGGGCTGCTAGCCTCGATAGGCAAGACTCCGGCAAACAATCCTAACAGTTAGATAGCGTTCCTAGCTGCAGCGCTTTATTTCTTTGGCGACAATGCTTTTGGTAATCGAGGTGAAAAAGTGCTTCCGCACCGTCTTTTCCATCGGTCGTTCGAACGAGCGGCGAAACACTACCACCTGACGCAGCGGCGCTGGCTGCCGATGGGAGCACGGGCACATCACATTATCTGGATGCCGACCATCATAGAACTATCGATAACGATGTCTTTGTTGGCTCACGTTTCCCGTTTCGTCATCCTCGCGTTGGCTACTGCCATGGCATTGCCGCCAGCGTTGCCATCTCAATCGGCCAAGGAGTTGATAAGGGAAGCGTGCTATAACGAACTGCAACATCGAGAAAGGAAAACGTTGTGGTCCTATATCTCGGAGCGGCACGTCAACAACCACATATTTCTCGAGCAAGTAGTCGAGACCGTCGACGGCCCAGTTCGCCACCTGCTGGCAGAGGATGGTCATCCACCCACACCAGCGCAGATTAAAGAGGAGGATGATCGGCACAAAGAGTCGCTGAAAAATCCGGCTGCGAGGCGCGCGGTCCAGAAACAATGGGACGATGACAACAAGACAATGGAAGAACTATTGCGCATCACTCCCGAGGCCTTTGTGTTTGAGGATCAAGGAAAGGAGGGAGAGTCCGAGAGGGTCGCGTTCCATCCGAATCCTGGATTCAAGCCAAAAACTTATGAGCAGCGGATTGTGCACGCTTTGGATGGGATAGTCTTCATCGATCTTCACGACAAGCTAATAGCACGCCTTTCTGGTTCATTGGGATCGCGCGTGGACTTTGGGTACGGTCTAATGGGCCACATAGAGCAAGGTGGCACCACGGAAATTACGCGCGTTCAGCTTTCGCCCGGGGGTTTGGAAAGCGAGCGCGGAAAAACTCGACATCGACGGACGATTCGTAATATTCAAAACAATCGGTAAGCATCAAGACGAAACTAGAACTGGTTTTGAACCGGTAGCGCCAGGCACTACTTTCGCGCAAGGGCTCGACAAAATTGAATGCAAATAGTTCTAGTCGCGGGTCAAACCGAGCGAAGAGCCAGTACATTCATCACGCCAAGACATGCATCCAACTGACTGGAATGACTGAACCTAAGATGAGAGCGCATTAAGTGGTCAAGACAAACGCAGCGCGAGTTTTGGATAGACTTGGGACTAGGTACGAGTTGCGAGAGTACGAGGTGGATCCTGACGATCTGTCCGCGGAAACTGTGGCGACAAAGGTCGGCTTACCGCCAGAACAGCTCTTCAAGACCCTTGTCGTGCGAGGGGACCGGAATGGAATCTGTTTAGCGGTAATCCCGGCCAACGAAGAGTTGGACCTTAAGGCGCTCGCACGCCAGACAGGGGATCGGAAGATCGATATGGTCCCTTTGAAAGAAGTGCAGGCGGCAACGGGTTACATTCGCGGCGGAGTTACCGCTCTGGCGTGCAAGAAAGATTATCCGGTATATGTTGACGAGCTTGCCCAAATTTGTGATGTCATTTCGGTATCTGCAGGGATTCGAGGGCTGCAGATTCTGCTGGACCCCGAAGACTACATTCGTGCCGTCAAGGCTAGGGTCGTAGCCATTACAAAAGCGAAATAAGCACCTGTCGTATCTGACAGAAGCAGGTTCAATCCGCGCCCAGGATACCAGCTTCCATCAGCCTCCACATGACGGTTGCCACGGAGCGAGCATGTTTCGTGATCACTCTCGGTTCCGGAAAACGTATGCCATGCAATACCGATTCGAAGAGGTCAGCCCTGAGCAACGCTTCATAGACAACACCAGCCCGCTGCCCGCTCGTAACAATCCATTTGTTTGTTCGCGTGGTTCGTCCCAAATACTTGATGAGGATCTCTGTCCTGCCGGCGAACGCACGATGTAATAACCAGGCGTATCACGATGTCAATGAAAGGACAGACTGGAAGTGGCCAAACGGCCAGAGGGTCGCAATAACGTCAAACAAGTGGGCAACATCCAGCAAACGAATCCTAACAATCAGATAGCCGTTCCTATCTGCAGCCGGTTGTTTTTTGGCGAAAATCTATTTGTTGATTGTGTTCATAAAGAGGCATAAATCATGAATTCCAAGAAAGTGGTTCTCATCACCGGTTCCAGCACCGGCTTCGGCAGACTGTTCACCTTGCCGCGCAAGGAATTGAATCCGTGATCGTTGAACCGGGCCCATATGAGACTCCTGTTTTCGGCAACACGGTGAAGGCGGCCGATGAGGCTCGCACCAGCACCTATCGCGCTGTCAAAGAGATCCCTGCGAAACTCGACGCGGCACTTTCCTCCACCGCGGGGAATCCTCAGGAAGTCGCGGACGCCGTTCTCAAGATTATCGAGACTCCAGCGGGAGAGTAGCAGCTCAGGTATTTCGTTAGCCCCCGTTAGCCCCGCAAGCTTGGGCGTCGAGGAGATCAACGCCCTCTCAAAACAAGTGCAAGCCAACCTGCTAGAGGCCTTCGGCGTCGCGGCTGACATCAAGTTCGTCAAAGATAAAGCAGTCGCGCCGTCTAACAGGGATAGCCGATATCAGTTGAAAAGGATCGCGTCATGAAGAAGCTCCCGCTCCGATCGGTTTCAATTTTTCTAATTGTTCTGTGCGCTGCCATCTCGCCTGACGACCTCAGAGCCCAGTCTGCGGCAAGACTGGCGAGTGATATGGATCCCCACATGGGCATGACCAAGCTGCGCCCGGCGCGGCCTGGCGACCGGGCTCGCGCAGACGCCATCCTGGCGGCTGCGAAGAAAGCGGCAGAGCGGTATCGTGACTATCGCAAGGCTGAAGCCGACGGCTACACAATCTTTATGCCGGACCAGCACCAGAGCGTCTACCACTTCATCCGGGAGTCCTCAAATTTAGGCGACAGGGAGCGCTTTGACCCTGACCAGCCGCCCGCCCTGCTGTACACGAAAATTGAGGGACCGAGCCCCGGATACAAGCTTATCGGTGTCATGTACATGGCGCGTTATGGTGCGACGGACGAGGAGCTGAACGCTCGGATCCCGCTCTCGATCGCTCAATGGCATGTGCACCTGAAGATGTGTGTTCCACCCCAGCCCGAAGAACGCAACTGGCTCATGGGTGATCCAACGTTCGGCCTGAGCGGCTCGATCGCCACCGCGGAGGCTTGCGCGGCGGCAGGTGGCTACTTCAAGCCACATCTTTCCGGGTGGATGGTACACGTCTACCCGTTTGAAACCGATCCAGCGAAGGTTTGGGGTGCTGGCATGGACGACGACCACGGGATGGAGCACAACTCGATGCCCGGCACGAAGATGTAGAGCGCCCCTCTCTTGGTGTTTCGTGTCCATACTCGGAGCTGGCTTCGTGCTCTAGCGCACTCTTCCCCCAGGAAGCTGCGGTCTTGGCCGAAAGAGAATCCGCCTTCAATCATGACTCGATTGTTGGACCGTATTAATGGATAGATTCTGACTTGACGTACGTGCTACCTTCATCCCGGAAGCAATGCCTCCGGACTGGTACCGAGAAACGCGCTTGTTATCAATTGAATTCCACCTGCCTGGTTAGCGGCGTACTCGGAAAAGCGCCTGTCACTGGCGGGAAACGGCGTTGTGATAGTTGAAGTTATGAATTGGCTTCGATCCGATGTGTAACACCCTCGCCGGAAACGTGAAAGCAAAACCCGGGTCCGATTCGGGTCCCATAAGTCGTGGCAAAGAGTTCCTTAGAATACCAATGTCGGGCTGTCAGCGCCGTTAAGTATCACTAAGAGCATACTGCAACTCTGTCACGGCAGAGGTCGCGAGTTCGAGTCTCGTCGTCCCCGCCATTCTTTCTAAAGGAGTTACCGGACGTGACACCGGAAACTCTAACCCACAACTCAACTCACAGCCTTGGCGTAGACAACCCATTTCATGTTTCGCACCGGATCGAGATGACGGCTGAAAGCCTGCGGATCTTTCGGTACCGCAAGTGCAGAGAAGAACTGTAACTTGCCGGAGTCGAAAGCCTCTTGCAGATGCTTCAAGAACAAG
>WNFJ01198800.1_pt5 | contig 14453 bp, 14 predicted proteins | sample 5400461 | NCBI WGS metagenome assembly WNFJ01 (sample SAMN13153349, study PRJNA577476) | soil metagenome | isolation source: 115 cm saprolite on Douglas fir-dominated hillslope | place: USA:California | collected 2013-09-17 | reverse complement strand
TCGTCGTAATTCAAATCGAGCGAAATCTTCCCCGCGGGAATCGGAGGATGTTTGCCCAGATATTCCGATCCCAGCAGCCCTTGTTCTTCCGCTGTAACTGCCGCGAAGATCACCGAGCGCGCCGGACGTTCTTTGGCAACGCTGAAAGCACGCGCCAGCTCCAGCAGAATGCCGCAGCCGGTAGCGTTGTCGGCCGCGCCGTTGTAGATATTGTCGCCCGCCGTATCGGGACGAATGCCCAGGTGGTCGTAGTGCGCGGTAAACATCACCGCCTCGTCTTTCATTTTGCGGCTCGAACCTGGCAGGATCGCCAGCACGTTGTTCGATTCGAAATTCCGCACCTTACTCATCATGCGCGCTTTTAATTTTCCGCCCAGGCTTACGGGGTGAAACTCGCGAGTACGCGCGTCCGCCATCATCTTTTCCAGATCCATTCCCGAAGCGGAAGCCAGCTTCTTCGCCACATCCAGTTGCACCCACGAAGCAACCTTCAACGCCGGACCTTCCAGCTTCAGAAACGACTTCTCGCCAGAATTCGAGTTCCGCACCACCTCCCACGGATAACTCGCCATGTCTTCCTTATGAATAAGAATCACGCCCACCGCGCCCTTCCGCGCGGCCTCTTCGTATTTGTAAGTCCAGCGGCCGTAGTAGGTCAGGGCCTTACCTTTGAAAAATCTCGGGTCATCCGAAGGCGGCTCGTTCACCAGCATCAGAAGGACTTTGCCGCGCACATCCACACCCTTGTAGTCGTCCCAGTTGTATTCGGGAGCTTCGATGCCGTAACCCACGTACACGATCTCGGAGTCCACATCGGACTGCGGTTGCTGCGTCTGATCGAAGGCAACATACTCATCGAGAGCCTTCAAGTGCATAGTTGACCCTTGCTTCGGCGCCAATGAAAACTGCGTTTCCGGCAGCGTGGTAATTCCCACCAGAGGTACCTTTTGCAGGTACGACCCGTTATCTCCGGCGGGCTTCAATCCATATTCGGCAAATTGAGTGGCCATGTATATACTCCGCCGCGATGTCCCCGCCGCGCTGGCCAGTGCCGCGGCCTTCTAAAAGATCGTGCGAGAGATAGCGGACGTGCCACCGAATATGCTCGGGATCGATGGTCTGCATGGCGGCAAACGCCACGCCCGGCAAACGCACCGAGACGGGATCCTTTTTCGCTGCCTTCTGGGCCGTTGCGATACTCGGGGTCACCACCACCGTGCCAACCACCAGGCTGGCGAGAAACTTCCGCATGGTCCGTTGCACAAGCCCCATGAACATTCGTCTCCTCACGAAGGCTGAGATGAAGGAAAGTGTTCACATTGTAAGGGATGGGATAGAAAACCAGGGATACCAAGTGGCCCTCAGATTAGTGTCTTGTAGGACACTGCCCGCGTGGTTAGAGGCCGCTGGAGGTGCGCGTTTGTAGAATTGCCATGGTTAATTGTTGATTGCCGATCTAGAGCGTCGTTCCGGTGCCTGTGCTCTTAAGTTTTGAAATTAACAATCAGAAATCAACAATCACAAATTCCTGCCGCTAGTGCTGCCCTTCTGTGCTATTGATGGTCGCGGCGTAAGACCCATCGCCCGTGGCGCCGGTCTGCCCAGGCTGGCCCACTTTCTGGAAATAGGGTTGCTGGTCCTGCGGCGGCAAAACAATAACTGGGATCTCAACACTGCCTGTCGCGCACATTCCGTTATCCGGCACGTTGAGCACACAATAATTCGGATCGTAGGCCAGCAAGGCGTCGAGGTTGTAAAGCTCCAGAATGGTCATATGCCGCTCGACTGCAAACGGCAGCAAAGGTCGAAGATCGCCAGTCGCGTTCATGGTGAGGCCGGCAGGGTCCGACAGACCAAGCGTCTGCAGTTCGAGGTTGTGGTTGGTCTGGTAGTTAGCGTTGAAAGTTCCGCACCAGTCGGAGGCGCAGTAGGTGTTGGCAGCGTAGTTGGTGATGTCGCTGGTTCGCAGCCCCTGGCTGCCAAAACCGTTCACGGTGCCGGGCCCGTTCTTGTGGGCAACGGCAATCGCCGCCTCGGCAGTGCCGTAGGTGGGGTCTTTCGGGTCGCCAGCGTTGCCGGTTCCGGCCTCGTTCAAGGGATCGAGGATTAGCATCTTCGGCTTCTGCGCCTGCACAAAATCATCAATCGCGGTGTAGTACGCCAGCCATCCCGACTTGGTGTACGCATTGGGTGCAGGGAGCGCTTCCATGATGGGAATGCAGTAGGGATAGGCTTCTCCGCCCACCGATCGGCCCACGCGCATGTAGGCGATTTGCGACAGATTTGGCGAAGCATTGAAGTGGAGGATCGCCGCCGTGATGAACGACTTCCACCCCGTATTGTAAGGCGTTTCATAGGGAATGGGGTACGACTGCTGCCGGCTGATCACTGTCCCCGGAGTGGACGCGCTGTCCGCCGTGTGGGTGTCCGACTGGTATTGGAAGGTGTTGGCGGTGGCGTTTTGAACCCGGGCTCCCGCTGCTTGAGTGACGTTGTAATTGGAGGGCGTTGTGCCTCCCACCCAGATGGTGTCGCCGTTCGCGTATCCGTGATTCGCTTCGTTCACGGTAACCAAGCCGGCGGAGTCTCGCGTCATCGAGGTAGTGTCCAGGCCGACATCGTTTGTGCAACCATCTTTGTTCCCGTTGATGATATCCTGCGCACCCGACGCAGTGTGCGCCGCCCAGCTGGATGTGGTTATGTAATACGGAGTAATCGGATTGATGCAACTATTGGTCAAGGCGCAGATGGGGGACGCTCCGCGAATCCCGTCCAGAATTATGTTGACCTTCTTCGTTCCTGATTCCGCTCCGAACCACTGCGCATTGGCGGCATCGATCGTGGACCAGTCGTAGGTGTGCGTCCATCCAAACGAATCTAACAGGCAGGTATCGGTGCCGGTCGGCTGGCAGGTTCCAGCTCCGGGAGTTCCGGTTTCGGCGTCAATCCACGCGGTGGCCACAGTCACGCCCTCGATGGCTTTCTGGGTCATCACGGTACTCATGAAGTGCGCATTGTTCACTCCAGTTGCCGGAGGAAAAGCCACATAGACGTGCGTGAACTGGCCGGTCGTTACTGGCGGCGGAGCAGAGGATTTGGAAACGCCACCGCAGCCCGTCAGAAATGCTGCGAGAGCGAAAATCAAACACCTCAGCAGGATTCGTTTGCTTCCAGGCATAGAGGGGAGTTCTTTCTTTGCGAGCTTGGTTAGAGTCTTTCCTTTTTTGCTTTTCTTTCCCGCGACCGCGGGATCAATTCTTCGAGCTTCAACCGGCGCGGAAATCGCGCACATCGTCACCGGGCTTGAACACGGATGCGGCGGGAATGTTTCGCGCCTCCGCCATTTTCTTGTTGATCTCTTCGAATTCCGCCTTCAACCAGCCCACGCTGGAAAGTTCAATCTCGCCATCCTCCGCAATCCAGAACAGGGTGGGAACGTTGGTCAGCCCATACGCGTTCGACACAGGATAGGTTTCCATATCGTCGAGCAGCACGGGAAAGCTCACGCCAAATTCTTTGGTGAAGGCGGCAGTCTGCTTGGGATCGTTCTGCGAAACGCCGATGATTCTGACGCCCGTGTGCCCATAGGCTCGCTCCAGCCGCTCCAGGAACGGAAAGGCATACTGGCATGTGGGGCATGAAGCTTTGAAAAATGCCAACACCACCGGCCCGCGAGCCAGTTCATCGCGCAGCACGAAGCGCTTGCCATCCATCGCTTTCAGTTCAAACTCGGGCGCCTTCGTGCCCGCGGTCAATGCCGCCATCGGTCGTCCTCCGGTTCGTCTCTTCAGGATATTCCGCAGCCAGCGCATGAGTGCTCGCACGTATCGTCTTGATTTTAGATGACGCGTACGGCGATCTGGATGGGAAGAAACTGGAACACCGTTCGAGCAGCCGGACAGTTCAGTGGACGTCGATCACCCGAGAACTGCAGTGCCACAAATAAAGGCACCTTGCTGAACGCCACTTGATGCGAGTGACGGTGACCGCGGGATCGCACGTACATAGGGGATTCACGACAGCAAAACACGCGATTTCATTCCGATAGTCTAGACCACGGGACTGGGGGATCTACGAAGGATTTTGCGAGTAAGCCCAGTCATCGCAAGTTTCCGCATTCGTCGAAGTGGGATCCATTTGCCGAGAGCGAGGTCTGGCGCGGTTCTTCGCCATACGTGCACTTTGTAGTTCGTCACCGTGATCGAATGCCGAACGATGAAGTCGGGCTGAGCGCGATCTCCGGGGTGCGCAATCTCCGGCAACTCCCACATTCCTGCCATCAGCGACGCATCCCGCGAACGCTGCACCAGAAACACCTGGCCATCGCGGCAATGCAGCGCGTAGTGAATCTCCCGTTTCTTCTGCCGCGCTTTCGCCGCGCCTGCCATCTCCCCGCGCGTCGCGCACAATTCCACCACCGGGCAAGTCAAACACCCCGGCGCACGCGGCGTACAAACCGTCGCGCCCAGTTCCATCATCGCCTGATTGAAATCGCCAGAACGCTTCGCATCCAGCAAGTCATTGGCGGCTTGCCATAATTCTTCTCCAGCAACCCGCTTCGCAAATAACCGTTGCAGCACGCGCTCAACATTGCCATCGACCACCGCAACCGGCTCGCCGAAGGCAATGCTGGCAATCGCCGCCGCAGTGTAGCGGCCAACGCCCGGCAGGGCCAGCAGGGCCTTCGCACTAGCAGGAATATTTCCGCCATGCTCGCGCACGATAACTTTCGCTGCCGCGTGCATCATGCGGGCTCGCCGGTAATATCCCAGGCCACTCCAGGCCGCCAGCACGCTCGACTCGCGCGCCGCCGCCAGTTTTATGACCGTGGGAAAGCGCCGCAGAAATTCGTGATAGTGCGCGATCACCGCCGCCACCCGCGTCTGCTGCAGCATGATCTCGGAAAGCCACACGCGGTAAGGATCGCGGCTCGAGCGCCAGGGGAGGTCGCGCCGATGAACGTCATACCAGGCGAGCAGCCGCCTTCGAAACGTCGTCCTAGGGAAATTGGAGCATGCGTCGAGTTTGCGTGGCGGCTTCAAGATGGATTCGAGCAGCTCAGCGGCTAAAGCCGACCTTGACTGTGTACCTTATCGCAGCGCTGAGGCGCTGCGCCACCCAAAAGCATAGTCTGTCAGCAATCTAGACTAGATCCAACTCTGCAAATGGATTTCTTATCCGCACTGTGCCATATCTGCGCCCATGTTCAAAATCTTCCGAGATGATTTCAGGCAAGCCGTAATGTTCCGCGTAGGCCCAAAGATGGGCGTCATACCAGGGAAGTCCGTACGCCGCTTTGCCCAGCAGCGCCATGCGGAAGACCGATTCATTCGGGTAAAGCACGGGGAACTCGGCCATAAATAATTCCGCTTGGCGCGTCGCATCGCCAAGAGTCATGATTGGCTGCGCCCCGCCGCGTGAGCGAGTTACGGAATTCACAACTCAACTAGCGCTTGATGGGGGATACGCAGCTCCCCGGACGTCTCACCCTCGCGCAGAACCTGGAGGGCCGCCGCGCGTTTGGCAGGGTCTCGTGGGTCGCAACGGGAGACCAAAATATTAGTATCAACGAGGGAAGCCACGCGGAAGGCCCCTATCATCTTCGTATAGCTCTTCGCGCGTCCAGCCGCGATTTGTGCGGGTAACGCCCGTCCCTTTGGCTTTTGCTTCTTTGAGTTGGTCGGCCTGGAATTCGTCCAGCCATTTCGTGTTGGCATCGAACAGCGCTAACCGTTCTTCTGCCGTCAACTCGTGAGCGGCCTTGGCTTTGCGCCGCACCAACTGAACACGAATGCTCTCGCCAGCGGGAATCCACTCTAGTTCATCGCCAGGCCGGATGCCGTATTGATTGGCGCGATGGCCTTGGGGACGGTCAACTGCAGCTTGGAAGTCACTTTAGGCATCTCCTTACTTTATCAAGGATTAAATCCTTACTGAACAAGAAATCGAAGATGCCCGGTATCCTGTCAGCACCTTGCGATGGCAAGAATCGGAACTCGAGGCAGTCGCATGCCGGCAATTGACCCTCGCCGCAAAGCACGAAATAATAGTCGAACACGGATTTAAGGAGCATCATGAACAACTTCAACCGCAAGGTGGAAGATGCGTCGGCTCGTGTCAGCAAGACGGTGGCCGAGGCCGCCGAACGCATCGAGAAAGAGATCCCTGAATTCATCAAGTATCTGAACGACGAGGTGGTCCCTGCAGTGCGCCAGCATTCCACCAAAGCTCTTCGAACCGCCAGCCTAAAGCTTAACGAGCTCGCCGACTATATGGAGCAGCAAAAAGCTGCGCGAAAGTGAAAGCTCCCGGTAGGTCTTCGGCCGCGACTGCCGCGCCTCTCGTTCTAGTACTGATCTTTTGGATCCTCTCTGGTTGCGGCCATTCCAAGCAGGCGCGGTTGGATGTGCCACCACCTCCTCCGACGTCCGAGCCTTCGGCCACCCCATCTCGTCCCGCGCGCGCGGCAAAGCATGACCGGCTGCCCGTCGCAGGAAGCGAAGAAGAAAACGCCGACCTCGCTGAACCCACCATTCCCTCTAGCAGCAAGCCTCTGGCTACGGAAACCGGGCGAGCGAGCTGGTACGGTCCCCCGTATCACAACCGTCGCGGATCGAACGGCGAAGTCTACAACATGTACGCCATGACAGCGGCACATCGCACGCTGCCGCTGGGCTCGATTGTTCGCGTTACCAATCTGAAGACCGGCCATACGGCGCTGGTGCGCATTACTGATCGCGGTCCCTTCATCCCCGGCCGCGTTCTCGATTTGTCGCTGGCCGCCGCGCGCCAGCTCGATGTCTATCTGCCCGGTGTCGCCGACGTGAAAGTAGAGGTGATGCAGACCCCGGCGCCGCTGGCGACGGGCGGAAAGTGGGCGGTTCAAATTGGCGGGTTCCCGCACGAAGAAGAGGCGGCGAAACTTGCCGACCACCTCAAGCGCCGCTACCGCACGGCGAAGATACTGAAATTTTCCAGCCCCGCAGGCGATTGGTGGGTGCGGGTTCGTGTTCTTGACGACGATCACGGCCGTGCCGAGAAACTGGCCGCCGAAACCGAAACCTCCGAAGGAGCGGTATTTCTGGTGAGATTGGATTAGTGATCAGTGATCCGTGATCCGTGGTTGGTGGGACAGTCGTCAATACGCAGCAATCAACCGCCTTTCACGGATCACTGGCCGCTTCTATGATGCCAATGCTATTCTCACGCCGGAGCCTGCCATGACCGATCCGACTGCCAATTGCCTCTTTTGCCGTATTCTCCGCGCCGAGATTCCCGCGAAGAAAGTTTATGAGAACGAGCACGTGTTTGCCTTTGAAGACATCGATCCGAAAGCGCCGACCCATGTGCTGGTTATCCCGAAGAGACACTTTGCCGGCTTGAAAGAGGCGCAGGCTGAGGACGCCGACGTGATTGGCCGGTGTCACCTGGCGGCGGCCGACATTGCGCGCCAGCGCAAGATCGAGAACGGATATCGCACCGTGCTCAATGTAGGTCCCGGCGCGGGACAGTCGGTATTCCATCTGCACGTCCATTTGCTTGGCGGCCGTTCGCTGGGCTGGCCCCCTGGATGAGGAGCAAATCTTAATCTTCTTCGACGCCCTGCAGGCCTTTGTTCGGATTTCGTAACAAAACATCGAAAGTCTCTCCGAAATGTCTGCGGCCCTCTACCATTGCTCGCTTTCCGATCTCAGGGCCAGATAGTTTTCGCGAGGACATTCATGCGAATACTTTGGATCCCCATTTTCCTAGCCGCCGTCGCCTCCGTATCTTCGTCGTCCGCTCAGACTCCGATCACCGCCACTTCTACCGCGACCGCAGGCGCGCCCGCCAAGCCGGCCAAGCCCGCCGTCAAGCCGAAGACGGAAGCGCCGAAGCCCAAATATCTGGTCAGGGTTCATACGCTTAAGGCACCCCAGGTTTCGTCAAAGGGGTGCTATGCCAGTTCACTCTCATTCCCAGCCACAAATGCTGACCAGGTCGCGAAGGCCCTCTCCGAACCCGACTACACTTTCGTCTCCATCCCCCCGGACCGCATTGCGATCTATTACAAGGAGCGTAAAGAAGATCCGCCACATCTCGCCGCACTGGAGGCAGAGATGGACAAGCTCGCTGCGGGGGATTTCCGACACGCAGAAGCGATTTCGGCCGCCCACGGCGCAGCAAAGACTTTGAAACAGCTCAACCTGCCGCCCAACGGCCCCCTGACGGCCGTCGCGGTAGACGACAGTTGCATCCTCCTCCTCAGCAAGACCGAGACGCCAGACCCGGTGGCGATGGCTGTCCTTAGCAAGAGCTTGCCTCAAGTCTATTGGCGCACAGACTCAACGCCGCCCACTCAGCGCCTGTTTCACCTCGACGCCTCGGCGGTGGTGAAGAAGCTTGCTGGCGGATCAGTTTCCGCTGCGGATAAGTCCGCAGGCGACAGCGCGTCCACAGACTCGACCGCCGCCAAACCTGCCGGCACCAGCGCCTCCAACACTTCTCCGTCGAAGTCGAGCGCGGCGGGGGGCAGCACCCTCGCGCAGAATATCGCCGTCAGCGTAGCCGCAGGTAGCAACCCTGCAAGCACTCCGGCAAGTGGCAACAGCTCCGACTCTTCGGATTCCGGTGGTGACTCCGGTTCCGCCGCAGACCCTGCGGCCAAGGCCAGCCCTGACAATGCTCCATCGGACAAAGCGAAGAAAGACTCGCCCGCCCCGCCCAAGCCGCTCACCATGCTGCCCGTCAACGACATCCTGGTGTATTCCAACGAAGACGGCTCTGACAGAGGATTCTTCGAGCGCAACCGCCTCATGGCCGTTCTTGACCTGCCCCGTCCTGAAGTCCTCATGAACATTTGGAGCCTGCAGGTAAGCACTCGCGATCCCAAGACCGCGAGTCTCGAAGCTGAATCTGCCAGCGAACTGATTTCTCACAATAACGCGGCCCTGGAAAATGCCATCGAACACGGATGGGAATTTTTGAGTAGGAAGATGAAAGGCCTCGAATTCTTCGAACCGAAATTCTACGCTTACGTAACCCAGAAATTTGCGGAGACCCAAGCCTATGTAGATGCGGCGGACCCGAAGCCTGCCGGCACGGGAGCAGTCGACACCGCTGACAAGGACGGAGCGATTGGCAACGCCAATCGAAAACGTTGGGGCTGGTGCCACCCCAACCAATATTGCTTGGGCTTCATACATGCCTTTGAGCCGGTTCGCCCAACCCTCACGAACATACTGTTGACCATCATGGCCGCGAGTAAGAGCCAGGAAGCTGCCGACCTGACAATTGAGGCAATGCAGTGCACAGGAACATTCGACTCAACTAATCGTGTCTGCACTGTGCAGGAACCGAAAGGTGGGGAACCTTCAGACTCCTCCATAGACAAGACTGTGCTAGGCCGTTTCGATAAATGCGTCAAAGAGGAGAGAAAGCGGTTGAATACGCTCCGCTGGCAATCTCCCAACGAGAACTGCGAACTCGACGATCGCATTGCCGTACTCGATCAGATCAATTTGCAGGACGAAGGGAAGGCGGGCTCGCAACAAAAGAAAGGCTTGCATTTGAATTGCTTTAGGGAACAGGCCCTCCAAAGTTTCGGGCCAAGTTCCGGTGAGCAGGACAACTACGCCGCCACCCGCGTGGGCTTGCTCCGCGCCGCCGTCGCGGATTTCCTTTTCAACTACAAATGGGCCACTCAGTACCCCCACGACTTCATTCCGTACGATCTCACCCAGAGCGCGCAGGAGCTTAACGCCGCATTCAACCCCCTGGTTCTCGCTTTCAACCGCGACGTGAAAGCCTTTACTCAGAATTTAGAAACTGAGCTGCAATGTAAGCATGATGCCAATCATCCCTCAGCCGCCGATCCTCTTGCCTGGTTCAGGAAGGGAGACGAGACCTTTCTCAACGACGGCATGATTTCCGTCCGCGGTATCAGCGGCCTGGAAAGTATTGTGGATACGGTGACGCAAAGCTTCTTCGACGCCACCAAACCACCCTCTCTAACCGATCTGGTGAAGTCCGTATCCGACGCCGAAAATAATATCCCCGGCGTGCTCAAGACCAACCTTACGGCCAACGAAGCCGCCGTTCTTTTGGGAGCGCTCAATTCGGTTCAGCCCGCTCAGGCCAAGATTGGACGCGAACTCAAACTTGATATCATCCCGCACGCGCTTGCTGGCGCTTCCTCCGCCGAACTTGAGGTTAAACTTACCGCGGATGAGAGCGCAAACCCCACGCTGTTCAAAGCCGATAAGCAGACCGAGGACACGCTTTCACGCGTCGCCAAACATGACACCAACACGCGAGTGCGCGTTGAATCCCTCAAACTTTTCGACGTCTCGGCATTTTCGGCCATGCTGCAACGCCCGCGATCAAAGTTTCCAATTGTGCCACCTTTGTTCGAGGTCCCCTATTTCGGAAGTTTCATCGGCTGGCCCCTACCCGGAGCCAAGGTTTACCACCGGAGCACGGCCATCGTCAGCGCCATCATCGTACCTACAGCCGCCGATCTCGCCTTCGGCATAGAGTTCAACAGCGACCGGCTTTGCGAACCCACCAATAATGGCAACCAGCCATTACGCTGCTATCGCGCTCACTCTCCTTACGATTTTGGGAGTCTGGCGCTACGCAGCTTTCACAAAGCTATGGTCCAGTGTTTCGCCTCAGGGGGACAAAGTGCTTATGCCGGGAAATTGTTGCCAACGTATAAAGACGACCCAGAAGGCAACAACGTTTGCGACAAGTTGTCTCTCGTGAATCGAGACTTGCATCAGCCGGAGGCAGCTGTATCTTTGGGTGAGGAACCGCAGACCAATACAGTCGTTCCTCCGAACTGACTTACGGCTTTCTTGATCTCCCAAGAAACCTTGCCGTTCTCGTTGTTCAAGTTTGGTGTCTGCTGATTTGTCCTTGAGAGTAAGGCAAGCGTTGCCTACTGCACGGTTGGATTCTCGTCCTCTGGAGCTCCGTGACGGCGCAGCAATTGGGGCAAGTTCTGCGAGAAAGCGGAGCGGGGCAGGACCATGTCACATCCCACTTCATGGGCTTTCTGCTTCAGATCGCCTTGCACATGGGAGAGGAATCCGATAATCGAGGTTCCCTTCTTGAGCTTCGCCTTCAGTTTGGGAATGAGAGTGAGGGGCTTGGCATTGGCGTTGTTGAGATCGAAGATAATGAGCGAAGGCTTCTCTTCGCCGTTCTGCTGCATGCGGTCAGCGAGGTCTTTTTCACTCTTGGCGAACTCCACCTTGACATTCAGCTTTCGTGCGGTCTCCTGGATTTTGGCCGCGAAGAACAAGTCGTCGACGAAGGCGAAGATGCGCGAATTGGAATCTTCGCGCATGGGCAGCGGTTCGGGATCGACGGGTGCGAAGGGCGCAGCAAAGCCGGGACGCGACCCACGACGCGCGCCCTGGCCGTTGTTGTTGCCCGCCAACGCGGCACGATAACTGTGATCCATGGGCGCGGTGTAGATGCCATCCTGATTGTGGCGCGCCTGGCTGGGGCCGGCGGGGCGGGGCCCGCGTGGATTATTAGGGCGTCGTCCGCGACGCCGGCGGTTTCTGCCTCCGCCACCACCGGAGGGCCTTCCTGGTCCTGCGTTCATAGTCCTCTCATTGCTGCCTGGCCGGGAGTTCGACCCGGTGCAGTGTCGCAAAATTAACGATTTCAGGTTCCCATTGGTTGCGGCAGGCTCTAACAACGTTGGCGCACAGCCACTTTTCTTACGGGGCTCCCCGATTCAGTCACACCCGCGAAACCATAAAGTCCAGCGAAAGCGTTCGATGGGCACGGTTCATTTGTCCACGCGGATTGCGGGTTGGGCTGGACGCAATCGTGAACGTGATCGACCGTCTACTTTGTAAAGCAAATTCATACTACGCGAAAAAATCTAAATGATGCGTATCAGTTTCCGTTATCGGAATCCGTCGCGCCGTCGGGAACGGCCTGGGGCGCGGAAGGCCTACGCGGGAACGAGGCCAATGAGAACAATTTAATGGTACTCGCCCCTGCGCCAGCACGCAAGTGGCAAAGTCAGGCACTTTTGCACAACAGGACATGGCTGTCGGGATTCGGGGCTCCGAGCTTCGCCCTTTTCACAAGGTGGGTGTCTGGTGGACCGCCGACTCGACAGCGGGAATTAAATGACGGGTTGGCCTCCACTGCATGACGAGGAAACCCGTTCTGCGACTGATAGTCTCCAACTGTAGACTACTTTGTGTCCGTCACTTGTTCCCTTTTCTCGTCGTAGACACCGAACTTCTTCGCCACCGGCTTGAGCGTCGGATAGAACTGAACGAAAGTGTGCTCGACAGCACCGTGCGCGTCGTGACACGACCAGCAGCCGTTCCCTTTCGGCATGGCCTCGGCGGTCTTGCCCTCGGCGTCAAAGCCGAAGTAAGCCCACGTTTCCAGGAACCGGCTCGAATCCTTGACCTCAACCGCCAAGCCCATCAAGTCTGTCTGAAAGTGACCGGTTTTGTTGATCGAGCCCTTGCTTTGTGCATCCCTTTCGTCGATTACAAACATGGTCTGCTCAGGCCATTTGCCTGAATTCATGAATTTCTGGTATGCCCAACTCTGGACGAAGACATTGGTAAACATCTCGTGGCTGCCGGGGGCCGGGCTGTAATTCATGCCGTAACCGGCGGAGAGGAACATCCACTCACGGTAGTCGTCGGGACGAAGAAGTTTCCCCTTGGCGTCGTATTGCGGTTTCGCGGACTTTTCCTCGGGAGCCGCTGCCAGCAGCGCGGCGCACACTCCTAACAGGAGAACTGCGGAAAGAACCAGTTTCACGTAAGCCTCCAATGATCGCGAACCGGATGTTGCCGCCGCGGACGACTGGCCTTCCTAAGACAATTAGGAGCCATGACCATCCCTGGATCTTCACTCCGGCACGTGATTCAGACTCCGCTGGCGTGAAATTGTCACCGCCCTCGCGTTTAATTTTGTGCAACCTTTCGACTGTTTCAGTTTGCCGTCACGTTCAGCGTGATCGTAGGTGAAGTGGCAGTGAGCGGATTCGCGCCTCCGGTGGTAGCGCTTACGGTTACGGTGTAAGTGGCGGGCGGCGTACCGGCATTCTTCAGCCCATTATTGCTGCCGGTGCAGGCACCCAGCCATAGCGTGGAGCAGCCGAGAATGACGATCATGCCAAGCAAGCGCAGGCCACGCTTGTGCGATCCGCCCGCGAAAACAATTCCAAATAAACCAGGCAGCAGCAGTGCGTAGAAGATGCCGCTGCCGCGGTCGAAAGGCCGGCGCAGCTGAACCGTTCTGGGTGTAGTTACAAGGTTCAGCGTGACTGCCGCCGCAGTGACGGATTGGCCGCCGCTGGGAGTGAATTGACACGAAATTTCCGCCGTGGCCGGAAGTCCCGAGCAAGTGTAGGTAAGCGGCAAGGCAGTGGAATTGTTGTTAACGAAGCCTGTCGTGCTGTTCACAGCAAGCTGGACTGAAGCGGTCCCACCCACAGGAACCGCGAAGGTAACGCCGTTTGTCGACGAGAGAGTAAAGCTCTCGGTGGTGGTGGTCACCGTCAGGTTCACGGTTGCGCTGTGCGATGTGCCGCCGGCGCCGCTGGCGGTACCAGTTACGGTAATGGTCTGCGAGCCCAACGCCATGTTGGCCGCCGTGGTAATGGTTAGGGTGACGGTCTTGGAGTTTATGCCATCGAGCGTGACACTCGTCGGACTAAAAGAGCAGAGAGCGCCCACGGGCAAGCCCGCCGTGCAACTGGATCCCGTATTGGAGCTCACGGAGTTGGTAAAGTTGATGGTCTGGGTGGAACCGTTCACAGGCGTCAAAGTCAATGTAGCCGAAGTGGATTGTCCGGCAGAAATGGAACTGGGAATAAGGTTGCCGGCCACAAGCGTGAAATCGCTCACCGTAACCACTGCGGGAGAAGAGGTGGAAAGTTTGTTGGCCGCGTCTCCCTCATACGTTGCCGTGACGCTGTTTGAGCCGGCGGGGAGCGCGGTGGTGCTGAAGGTCGCAGTGCCGCTGCTCGTGGGCGGGAATGGAGTGTTCAGCGTGGCCGTTCCCAAAACCGTTGTGTTGCCATTATTGAGAGTGGAGAAGCTGACAGTCCCTACGCCGGTCGAAGGAGTCACCGTCGCCTTGAAGGTCACATTGGCGCCTGCGTTGACTGTGGTGGCAGTCGTCGAAATCGTGATCGAGCTTGCCGTGCGGGAGGCGGACCATGCCGTGAAGAGAGCATTCGCGTCAACCGAGCCGAGGCCCGTGACTTGGTCGTAGCCGGCTCCAGTGCTAAAGCCAAACTGGAACGGGCTTGTCGCAGGGCAATCCGTAGTTCCACTGGTGCAAGGAACAATATTATTACCAGTAGTCACATCGTGAAATGCTGCGGGATTGGTGGCCGCCAAACCGTAAAGACTGGGATTGACGTTTCCCAATCCCGATGCCCCCAAGTGCTGGTTCAGCAGCGCGATGATGCCAGC
>WNFJ01065326.1_pt1 | contig 14455 bp, 16 predicted proteins | sample 5400461 | NCBI WGS metagenome assembly WNFJ01 (sample SAMN13153349, study PRJNA577476) | soil metagenome | isolation source: 115 cm saprolite on Douglas fir-dominated hillslope | place: USA:California | collected 2013-09-17 | reverse complement strand
TAACCTTGGTATGAATTCGGGATAGTAAACTTTGGAAACGTCACCCCCGGCCGCTTCGATTCTCGGGCGCACGTCCAGAGCCAGCGAATCCTCTCCCGCTGCAATCCAGATAACATTCTTTTTCTTCCCCAGCTCACCGCGCGTTACTCGTCCAGCCACTGAGGAGAGATATGTTCCTTTGCCGGAATTCTTCTTCCCGACAACTAAGTGAAAGGCGTCCGATTGAAACAAGGGTTTGTCTGCGAACCTGATTGGCAACATCGCAACACCGGACAGAGGATATAGTTTTTTTTGTTCCCCACGCGGCTGTAGCTTAACTTCCGCTGTTTCATCGGTCAGCTTCTGGCTTGCCTGCGCGATTGCCTCTTTCGTCAGCCCATCGCGCTTCAACGATTCGATGAAGTCCGAGACATCGTGAAACCCGTCCGGGAGCTGTGGGTGCTTGAGTGATTTCGCTTTGCCAATAAGCGATGCGAGCACCGTCTCGACATGTTCCTTGCCCGCCAGCCGACCGCGCTCGTCCGGATGGTCATTGTCGCCAAACACGACGACATCTTTCCCGCGCAAAGGTTCCGCATATTCTTTTCGCCACTTGCCGGCGCCCATCGGATTTGTCGTGGCGGTAAATCCGAGGTCACGAAGGTTGTCAGCGTCTTTCTCCCCTTCGGCGATGATGACGGTTTGCGCTGCGATTACTTCCGGAAAGTGATAGAGGAAGGTCTCGATACCTTTGAGATTCCAGATCCAATCGTCGCCCTTGCCATCTGGTCGGCGCTGACTGAAATCTTTGCGCTTGCCGTTCTTGCCCGGCTCGTACCGGCAAGTTTGGTGACGCAGTTCGCCCGCTTCGTCCACGTAATCGTACACTTTGACGAGCCTTCGGCGCTCTTGGGTGCCATTTGGACCGCCGCCGAGAATCCGCAATGCTTCAGCCGCGCTGCAATTGTTTTCGTGCTTAACCCAGTCAATCACCGTGCCGCCGACCTTGCAGTCGTTACAGAACCAGACCTGCTTCTCAACGTTGATGCTTAGCGGCAGGTGGCCGCGTTTGTGCTGAGTCACTGGGCAACCGCGGCTCACGAAGTTCTCACCTGATCGCTTCAGTTCGTGCCCACGATTGCGAACGAAATCGGTAATCGGATTGTGCGAGATGATTCCGTCGCGGCTCATCGTGTTCGGCTCGAGCTTTTTCCTGAGTCTCAAGGGTAGAGTAGAAGCCGGTATTGCCATTATGCACCCTCCATTTCATCAGCGCACAGCATGCAATAAAGCCTTCCAAATAATGCGCTCTCGCCATCGTAGCCTCCGATATTTTGGTTGGTGACGCGCTCACCACACTTGCAGCAATACCGCAAATGCAATTGCCGAACGGCCAGTGGCGACTTCAATTGCGCCCGAATCTCAGCGAGCTCCGCCAAAATCAGGCGAAGAAATTTTAGCTCGCGCTCTTTAGGGTCTTGTGCTAAAAATTCCATCGTTGTTGAGTTGTTGCGTTCGCCGCTTTCCGTGCAAAGGGGCGGCGGATGGCAACATTTTTTCGTTAGGTCGTCATATTCCCAAATCGATTCGGCTGCCTCTGACCGTGTCGATGATGATTTTCTGTCCTTCTCGACTGGCTAACTCCTTGGTGAGCGCCTTGTCGCTTAGAGCGATTATGAATTGTTGAATCTCCGAAACGGGAATCTGTCGCACCTTAACCGTCTCCTTCGTTCCGTCATTGTGCGCGACCTCGATGTCTACGCCGCCTGCGATGGTGACTAGCCCTGACTCTGCTGTCTGTTCAGCTGCGGTAGTCATTTCCCGTTGACTCCTTTTTGTTTCCGATGCGTTTCAATCCACGCATCGAGTGACCGCAGGTCGATGAGCCGCAGAGCGCGACCCTTAGACTTATTGTTTTTCGAGATGCGAACGGATTCAATCGCGCCGTCTCTGATTAGGCCGTATAGGAACGTGGTACCGAGTCCTGAGTAGCTAACTGCCTGCTTAGGGTGAGCCCATCGCGGGGCGAGCTGAGAATCGGCACTTAGTTCGACAAGAACGTTTGGGACGTGTGTTTTCATAAGTGTGTTTCCTAGAACGATACGAATTGGACCAAATTACGGGGGGACAGATTTATACCCCCCCCCGGGGGCCTATCTAAGCAGGAGAGCGCGAACGCGCCTCAAAACCATTCGCGTGGAATTATCCGGCGCAGCCGTTTACGGCGTTGGTCGAGCTTATTCGGGAACTTGTTATCTGGAAAGTTTCCACTGATGGACCCAGTGACGGACTCGGGTAGAAAACTAATCATGCGCCAGAGGCTGATGCGCCCCTTGAACTGCACGAATAGCTTAATAATCTCGCTGTCGAGTTGATCGCACGTCTCGAACTTCTGCTTGCCGGCTTTTAGATATATGTTCAACATCTTCTTCACCCGGAAGACAAATTGCTTGTCCAACTTGCACTTGCGCCCGAGCTCGATGAAGTCGTCTCTCATTTTCTCCCCGAGCTCGGGGGAGTACTCGGGGGAGTCGAAAATTACCTTGGCAAGATACCTCGCGATCGCGTTCGGATTGGTTTTCCACTTGGGGATGATTTTCCACACGATCCAAACATCCTTCACGCTTGGACGAGGCAGAGCTTTGCGCTCTTGGTCTGCGATTCTCTCTGCCTCGGCGATAAAGAGGAGACCTTCCCGTTTTTTCTCTTCGCGCCTGCGTTGTTCCTCTTCGAGCTTGCGTTCTTCATCTGTGAGCGGCTTGAGCCTGATGCCTTCTTCCTCTGTGAGCGGCTCTTCTAAGGCTCGAAGGAGGACGCGCATGCGGTCTTCCTTTATGGGCTTGCGCCTTTTCATCTCGTCACATCCGGCACACGTTGCATTGCATTGCGGAGATCCTCAGTGCTTAGATGCGTATACTGCCGCGAGACGGCCGAGGATTCGTGTCCAATAATTTCGCGAGCGAACACATCCGAGAGGCCGCTGGCTTTGAGTAACGTCACCGCACTATGGCGCAAGCTGTGAAAAGAAATTTCGCTGGCTTCTCGCGCACAAGACCGGCCCTTTGTCGTGACCCTGTAATTGCGTGCCTCAACTAACCCCGCTTCAACCAGGACGTCGCGAAACTGGTTTGATAATCGCGCGACGCGCTTGTGCGCTGCCGATCGCGGAAAGAGGCAGGCATCCGGATTATCCGGAGCTGATACAGATGTCAGATAATCGAGAAGCGGCTGGACCAACGGCAGAATGATTCTGCGCTGAGTCTTTTGCGCCGTGAAAGAAATTTCCTCTCTTTCCAGATTGATCGCGCGCCACGTAAGCCGCGACAGATCCCCAAGACGTTGCCCAGTGTAAAGTCCGAGCAACACTAAGCCGCGCCACTCGAGATCGTCACCGCACGCTTTTAAGATCCTGCGGATTTCGGGCAGGGTGAAATCTCTGCGCTTCGATTCTTTGGTGGACCGGAGAATTTTTACCCGCTTCGCCGGATTCATTGTGAGAAGCCCCTGCTGCACCGCTTCACCGAAACAAACCCGTAGCACCTTTACTCCCAGATTTGCCGTGGCCGGCGCACGCTCTTTTACTTCCCGATCACGAAACCGTAAAACATCGTCAGCACTTAACGAGGAGAGGTCCCGATTGGCTTTCTTGCCGAGGAAAGAAAGGAAACGTTCGATTACCCGCTTGTACCGCAGATGCGTGCCTTCGGATGCTTCAATCCCCTTGGCTTTTAGCCAACGTTCACACCACCCGCGGATCGTTGCCCGCTCCAACTTTTCCGAATTGCTGTGCAGGAAAACGTCACTGACACCGCGAGCGATAATCTCCCGCGCCGTATCCTCGCTCAGCTCGCCCTTGCCCCCCTTTAACGCCGCCACATGCCAACAGCGACTAATCTCTCGCGCCTTACTCTCGTCAGCGGTCTCCGTCGACCGAAACACGTACCTCCACTCTCCCAGCTCTTTGTTGAAGATACGAAATGAACAAAACCAGTTCGGTCGCCCCGGTTGTTTGTGAATCGAAACACCTCGTTGAACCTTCACCGCATAAATCTCTCGCATAATGTTCGCATGTGGTCAAGCGAATATTTGCGAAGTCTTTTTCATAGGTAAATTCGTTCGGCCGTAGGCGCCCCGTCGTATCGTGAGTTCGAATCTCACCCCCTCCGCATCTAATTTGCGATTTGCGATTTTCGATTTTCGATTTGTCGCAAAAAAAAATGCGTTACCAGCAGCGCACAAAGAGTCCCCAGAATCGCAGCGCACACAACGTCGGACAAATAATGCGCACCGATGTACATGCGCGAAAATGCAATGAGAATTGGAATGGGAAGACAGGCGAGACCGATCCGCCTCCTTGCGAAAAATAGAGTAGCAAAAAAAGCGGTCGAAGCTCCAACGTGCCCGGAAGGAAACGAGTGGTATTTCGAGCTCAAACGCGAGCCGCCCCACCGTATGTTCGTTTGCACCGAGGGTCGCGGGCGCGGAATCGTGCGTTTGATCACGTGGCCAGTCACGCCTGCAATCGACATGGCTATGAGCATCGCCAAAAAAATACGCGTCCACTCCTTGCTGCCGCGTATCCATGCGATTCCCAAAAGGAGTAAGCCAAGAGCAACATGCGAGGGCCAATCACCAAACAAGCTGACGTCGCGCATGAAATTGCGCATCGCTTTGCTTTGATGATGTGTGATGAAATTCCAGACGGTGTCATCCAAATAAAATGCCGCTACGATCGCTATCGCGGCGATAGCGATGCCGATCATCCAATAGAAAAGGGTGGAACGCTTCACAAACAGGTTCTCATAGCCGTCATTCCGAGCGGAGTCGAGGCTGCAACGCAGCGGACGAAGCCCGCGAGGCCAGGCTTTCAATCCCGCGGCGCAACCCAACGTTCAGTCTTGCTTTACTCCCGCTTCCGCTCGTAATCGGTGGAAACAATGAGCGTTGACTAGAATGCTATGAACGCCCCGAACCGATCGCCGATCACTGATCGCCGATTACCGATCACGCGCCACGTGCTACTCTTCATCTGCTGCGTGCTTTTTCACATCGCCGGGACATGGAGCTTGCCGCTAATCGACCGTGACGAACCCCGTTTCGCGGAGGCATCGAGGGAAATGATCGAGCGCGGAGATTACATTGTCCCATACTTCAATAACCAACTTCGTCTGGACAAGCCTCCCCTCACCTATTGGGCACAAGCTGTCAGTTATCGCGTCTTCGGTGAAAACGATTTCGCGGCGCGTCTTCCATCGGCGATCGCGGCCGCGCTTACTGCGCTGGTGATCTTTGCCTGGGGAATGCGGCTTGGCGGAGAGAAGCTTGGCTGGTGGGCAGCGATTATTTTTACGCTCTCGCTGCAAACATTTGTCCACGCAAAGGCAGCCGTAGCAGATATGTGGCTCGTGTTGTTCGTGACGCTCGCGCATTGGAGTGGTTATGAATTGCTTCAACGCCGAACGCCCAACCAAGAAGCGGCGGCTTCCAAGCTGCCGTGGCCGATTTGCAAATCGCCCTTCCTGATCTTTTATCTGTCACTCGCGCTGGGCTTTCTTGCGAAAGGCCCAATTGCATGGACACCGCTGCTCACTGTCGGCGCCATCATTTTCTACCTCCGCGATTGGCAGTTGGGCCGGCGCTTCAATTTTGTCTATGGAATTTTACTCACCCTCGCCGTGATCGCGCTCTGGGGAATTCCGGCGCTGATTCAAACGCGTGGCGAATTTTTCACGGTCGGAATTGGTCGACACGTGATCGGTCGTTCGTTTGCGACCATGGAAGGCCACGGCGCGAATTCTCTCGGCATGTATCTGCTGCTTTTGCCATTTTATTTCATAACTCTCTTTGTCAGTTTTTTTCCGTGGTCGATCAAACTGCCGTGGTTGGTGAGAAAATTATGGCGCGAAAGAAAGACCGGGATCGCCGATCCCGGCTACAACGTGAACAACATCGACGCGTATCTTTTCGCGGGCACTGGAATCATTTTTGTCATCTTCACACTGGTCAAAACGAAGTTGCCCCATTACACGTTGCCGGCTTTTCCATTACTCGCGCTTTTGCTCGCGCGGCATTGGCACGGAGCGTCGATTGGAAATCGCCGCTCCCTGTTTAAGGCAATCGCTATCGTTACTGCCTGTGTGTGGACCGCAATCGCGCTCGTAATTCCGCCGATCATCGCGCCGTTTTTTCCAGCGTATCAGCTCTTTCAAGAATCACGCGCAGCTTTGCAACTGAATATGCAATTTGCGTCAGTGGAATTCGAGGAACCAAGTCTCGTCTGGTATTTTCGCTCGCGCGTGAAAGGTTTTCTTACGCCGCTGAACAGGCGCCGCGCTCCAGAATTCATGACCGCACCCGGTTCGCGTTTTGTCGTTCTACCAACGCCTGCTGCCGGGACGCTGTTCGCCAATCGTCCCGCCGACTGGCAGACATTTCCGACCAGCGGCTTTAACGTCGCGAAGGGGAAACGGGTTGACCTCACGCTCATGCTGAAACCAGAATGATTTGTTGAAGCGTTAAAGCGTTGAAGCGTCTTCCTCCTCTGTCATGTTGAGCGGAGCGAAACATCTCTGACTATCGGCTTGCGGCAGATGAACGCCCAGAAATAATCAGAGATTCTTCGCTTTGCTCAGAATGACAAACGATGTTTCCGCCCTTTGACGGTGTAACGATGTAACGACCGGATGATCACGTTTCTCGACGGCAAATTAGTGACCGCCTTGCCAACACAGGCGACTATCGATGTCGGCGGAGTCGGGTATGAAGTTTTCATTCCGCTGTCGAGCTACGATAAACTGCCCGGCGCCGGGCAACCCATTCGCATTCTGACTCATCTGGCAGTGCGCGAAGATGCGCATGTGCTCTACGGATTCATGACACCGGCCGAGCGCGACCTTTTTCGGTTGCTGGTCAATAATGTCAGCGGCATTGGACCGAAGCTCGCGCTCGCGGTGTTAAGCGGGATGAGCGTAAACAATTTCAAGGCCGCGGTGGTGAACTCCGATGTTGCTGCGATTTCGAAGATCAGTGGCCTCGGGAAAAAGACGGCGGAAAGGATCGTTCTGGAATTGAAAGATAAATTGGGAGTAGCTGCGGCATGGGAAGCTGCGAGCGCCGCGCACGCGCCTACACCCGAACAAGAGCAAGCCAACGAAGCAGTCCTTGCATTGATCGCACTTGGTTACAAACAGATCGACGCGCATAAAGCAGTGCGCGACCTGCAGGAAAAAGGCGAAGCGAAATCAGCCGAAGAACTAGTCAAGCTCGTGCTGAAGAAAATGGCAGCCGGAAGGTAGGCAGCAAACGCTGAACACTCAACGCCCAACGCTCAACATTCAACCGAGGCCTCTGCCAGTGAGCGTTGGACGTTGGATGTTGGACGTTGGACGTTAATCGCAAGCATGGTTTCTGCTATTGACGATAAACTAGAAGCAATCCGTTCCGCTTTCCCCAAAGAAGGTCTGTTCGCGGAAAAAGAATGGCTCCTTTCGCCGGACCCATTTCCTGTCGACAAAAAATTTCTCGCCGAACTCGAGCAACTTGGTCATCGATTGTTTGTTTTTCAGCGCGCGTGCAACCAGCTCTATCAACTGAGTGTCAAAGGCAAACAACCCGCGTGGATCGCGCAGTATCTCGACGCCGGCAAGCCAAAAGAACTGATTGAATTTTCACGGCGCAAAGAAATTCGCGACGATCTACCGCGGGTGATCCGGCCAGATCTCATTCTGACCGAGAACGGTTATGTCATTGCTGAAATCGATTCCGTCCCGGGCGGAATCGGCCTGACTGGTTGGCTTAACCAGACGTATTCAACATTCGACAGCGAGATCATCGGCGGCACGGATGGAATGCTAGACGGGTTTCGAAGTGTGCTGCCAAACGGTGGCGACATCGTCATTTCGCAGGAGTCGGCGACATACCGGCCGGAGATGGAGTGGATCGCCGCGCGATTAAATCAGCAATTCGCCGTAATCCCGCAGTCGCGGGATGACTCCGGCTCTCTTCGTAATTCCCAACGCGCCAGGGTCAACGCCCCCGGCTACAGCTGGCGCGTTATCCCAGCCGAGAATTACGAGGCGCAAAATGGCCGCGCCGTATATCGCTTTTTCGAATTATTCGATTTGCCGAACATTCCCGGGATCGAAAAGACGCTGCGCGCAAGCACAGAAGGACCAATCACGATTACACCGCCCATCAAACCATATCTCGAGGAGAAAATGTGGTTCGCGCTTTTTTGGATGCAGCCGCTACGCGAACTCTGGCGACGCGAACTTGGCGACAAATATTTTACTCAGTTGCAGGAAGTGGTTCCCTACTCGTGGTTGCTCGATCCGACAGCCTTGCCGCAGCACGCGGTTATTCCGCGATTAGAGATTCACGATTGGCGCGAAGCCGCAAAGTTCAGCCAGAAAGATCGCGACCTTGTTTTGAAAGTGAGCGGATTTTCGCCTCTAGGCTGGGGTAGCCGCGGAATTGCGCTCGGAAGCGATCTGCCGCACGCCGAATGGGAAAAGAGAATCGAGCAAGCGCTCGCGACATTCGAATCGTCGCCAACAATCATGCAGCGCTTTCACAAAGGCCGGCAGTTTGAGCACCGTTATTGGGAGCCAGATTCACGCGAGCTGAAGACAATGAAAGGTCGCGTGCGTCTTTGCCCGTATTACTTCGTCGAAGGCGATCGCGTGAAATTGCGCGGTGCACTCGCAACAATCGCTCCTGCAGACAAGAAATTTTTGCATGGGATGAGCGACGCGATTCTGGTTCCGTCGAAAGCGTCATGAAAGTGATGCTAGGACGCATGGCAGTCCCAAAGCACTTCGTGCGAAATCCATGGGAGAGCCTGTTCTATTTCGCGAAAGCTCGCCAAAGGACAAGTCCGTCCGACGGCGGACTTTCGCAGTGCGCACGCGTCCTCGCCTCGCTTTCATGCACGATCAACAGACGATGCGACTACCTAATGCATTCCCGAACCAAATTGGCCATCTCGCGGTTCACTATTTTTTTCTCAACATCCAATGCAGGGCCAAAGCCGGCACGAGAAAGAAAAATACAATCACGCCGCGCAGCTCGATGAAAAACAGTAGTACCAATCTTCCAAATTCTTTCTCATCAGTTTTGAAGAGATGCGTCGCCCAGGATGCGCCGGTGTTCCAAAACAGAAGCGTCGCGCCGAAATAGAACAGTGCGAAGAAGAGGCCGATGATAAATGCGGTCAAGAAAAAGTTTCGGAAGAAAATGATTGTGTCGCGGTCCATGCGGCGATTATTTACACGAGCGACGGCAGATCAAATCACAAATGGCTTCGCCGGGTTGATTCGTTAAAGCGTTAAAGCGAATGCGAGTGCTTCGACATTCGGATGTCGGACATTTTTCAGCAACGGAATTTAAAGCGTGCAAACGCGCCGGCGTTGCTTCAGAAACGAGCCATAATGATCACCAAAAATCTCGGAATGCTCCTGCTCGCGATTTACCTGATTCTCGTCGGAATCACCACGCTCTTTCACGTTGGTATTCCCGGGATTGTGACGGGAATTCTTGCGTTGATAGCGGGCATCTTGATTCTCATTGGCAGATAAATCAGCTGCAGTCTGGGCGGTTCAGGTGAACCGCCCCTACCGAATCGCGCATTCAGGTGGGGGCGATTGACCTCAATCGCCGCACCGCTTACAAAACGCCGACTGCGCGCGAAATCAGCAGAATGACAATAGTAAGCGAGATCGAAATCTGGATCATCGCAAGGACCTTTGCCCAGCGCGCAAGCAGCGGCGCATCGGTGGGGCCGAAGGTTGAGCTCTGCGTGAAAGCGACGAAGAAATAATCGATAAAGACCGGCAACCAGCGCGCGCAGGCAAACTCAGAACGCTCCTCATGCGGGATTTGCATCTGCGGAAAAAGGAAGCTTTTGCTGCCGAATTTCTTTTGCTTGTAGCGCAGGGTCGGTCCGCCGCCATCCAGCCGCCAGTACCAGAGAGCGAAAACGATCACATTCGTCAACCAGAGTAATCCGCCTGAGCGCAGAAGCAGCAATGGGGATTCGCGGTGTGTAGGCAGGGTGCGCACGAGCAGAATTACCGATCCGATCAACGCCAGCGTTGTGATTCCATTGATAATGAATCCGAGAGTGCGATTAAGTGAACGCCTTCCTACACGATGGCTCACCACCGTTGGCACGAGCAAAACGACGATCAAAGTCGGCAACAACCAAATCGGGCCAACAATGAGATCGCGTGGCAGCGCCAAATAAATTGCGCCTATCGCCAGAACTGCGAGCACCGTCTGTCCGCGCGGCTCGGGTTTGTCGATGTGCTCCGCCGAAGCGCTCATCGCCTCTGGCTATATCAGAAATTCGTGGCAAAGCGATCACCTAAATGGTCGGGACCGACACAACTAAATGCGCGGCTGTGCAATCAAAAGCGACGCGAGGACGCGTGCGCACTCCCACAGTCCGCCGTCGGACGGACTCGTCCTTTGGCGAGCTTGCGCGAATGGAACAGGCACTTACATGAATTTCGCACGAAGTGCTTTTGGAGTGCGATGCGCCTTCGCGTCGCTTTCATTCTTTCCAATATGGAGTGATTTATGGAGCTGTGGATAAATTCTTGCATCCGACGTGCAGCCGGCCTGCATCCTACCCATCGGGGCGATATTCCAACCTAATCTAAGCAGATGTTAAAGCGTACTTTAAAATGGCTCGGTGCGATTGTCGCAGTCTTCGTGATCGCTCTCGCTGTGTTCCTGGTTAATTTGATCTGGTTTCGGCCATGGAGCCTGAATCTGTTTTACGAGAAAGTCTTCGCTGAAGTCGTCTTCGATCATCCTGAGCTGCTTTCCACGCTTGGATTAGTCGAGCAGTTGGGCATCACCGGCCACAACGGAAAGCTCGATGACGAATCGTCAGCGCATCAACAGCGCGAATTCGACAGGTGGAAGCGGGACCTGACGCAGCTTCGTCAGTACCCGCTCGCTCGCCAGTCGCCGTCCCAAAAGCTTTCTACACATGTGCTGGAGTGGTTTTTGCGAATGCAAGTCGAAGGCGAAAAGTGGCAGTGGCACGATTATCCGGTCAATCAGCTCTTCGGCGTGCAGAACCAATTTCCCTCGTTCATGGCAAACACGCACCGGCTGCTCACGCGCAAAGATTGCGAGTATTACCTGAAGCGTCTCGATGCTCTGCCCAGAAAGTTCGATCAACTCCTCGATGGTTTGAAGGTTCGCGAAGAAAAGCAAATCCTGCCGCCGCGTTTTGTTGTCGAGGAAGTGCTCAAGGAAATGACGGAGTTTATCGGCAAACCTGCTTCGGAAAATATTCTCGCGACCTCGTTCAAAACTCGCGCTGCTAAAATCGCGGAGTTGACCGAAGCGCAGCGCGGAGATTTCCAGGCGCGCGCTGAAACGGCAATAACTGGGAAGGTTTATCCGGCCTACCAAAAATTGATCGATTATTTCCAAGAAATTTTGCCGAAAACGACTACAGACGACGGCGTCTGGAAACTACCGGACGGCGATGCTTACTACGCGTATAAGTTGCACGAAAATACGACCACTACGCTCAAGCCGGATGAAGTGCACGAACTAGGCCTGCGCGAAGTGGCGCGAATCGAGGGCGAGATGCGCACCCTTCTCGACGCGAATGGCTTTTCGGGCCAACCGATCGGAGAAGCCATAGACAAGCTCGCGAAAGATTCGCGCTTTCTTTTTCCGAACAATGACAAAGGCCGCGCCGATGCGCTGGCGGAGTATACACGACTGATCAGGCAAGCAACGGAGCGCTCGTCAAGGCAATTATTTCTGACTACACCACGCGCGAAGATCGAGGTGCGACGCGTGCCGGAATTCAAAGAAGCGACGGCGCCGGGCGCATATTACGACTTTGCGGCGATGGATGGCACGCGGCCAGGCATTTTCTTTGCGAACCTGCGCGACATGAATGAAGTGCCCAGGTGGAGCATGCCGACGCTTGCCTATCACGAAGGCGTGCCGGGCCATCATTGGCAAATTTCAACAGTGGAAGAACTCAAAGACCTTCCGCAATTTAGAAAAATTATTCCGTTCACTGCCTACATAGAAGGCTGGGCCCTTTACTGTGAATGGCTTGCGAAACAGGCCGGATGGTACGACAACGATCCGTTCGGCGACCTGGGACGCCTTCGTGACGAGCTGTTTCGCGCAGTGCGATTGGTGGTTGATACCGGCATTCACACAAAGCATTGGACCCGCGAACAGGCGATCGCTTACATGCGCGAGAAAACCGGGATGGGCGAAAAAGAAGTTAAATCGGAAATAGAACGTTACATTGTCGCGCCGGGTCAGGCGTGCGCCTACAAGATCGGCATGCTAAAGATTCGAGAGCTCCGCGCCCGCGCTGAGAAAGAACTGGGCGAAAGATTCGACCAGCGCGAATTTCACGACGCCGTGCTTAAAAACGGTGCGTTACCTCTCGAGATTCTTGAAGAACAAGTGAACGAGTACATTCAACGAAAGAAAAGCGCATAAAGCCAGCCACAGATTTACACAGATTAAACACTGATAAAATCTGTGTCGCTCTGTGTCCAGCCGTGGCTCACAATGCTTGTAGCTGTGCGCAAAGTTCTGATCACGCTCGGAATTGTCGCCTTAACGCTCGTTGTACTTCTGACGGTTTGGGTTTTCTTCGGACGCCAGATCTCGGTTTTGGTTGATCGTCTCGGAACGATTGAAATCGCTTCCGTGCCGATTCACGCGATCGTTTACGAAGGTAGCGGGACCGGCGGCTGGCTCACGGTCAATGATGTCCATTTAAGTCTGGACGGTGCCAATCCAAAAATTGCTCTGAGCATTGGTTCCACCAAAGACAATCAATTTGCCGTGGCGAGCGGAGGAAGGGTTTTCGCGCTCGGGCCGCTTAAGTCCGCAGGGGAAAATGGCGGTGACTATCTGGCCGTCGTGCCACCGACAGGGGACGAAGCTTTTTTTGTGACACGCCGCAGTGCTTTGAGCTGGCCAACACCGTTTGATTTCAATTTCATGACGGGCCATTCGCCGTCGTGGAAACGCGATCTGTATTATCACCTGCTCTGGAAAAAATCTTCCGGAGCAACGCTCGAAATGGTTTGGCGTTATGAGCAATCCTACTATGGGCAACAGCTCGTCCCGGGCATGGGTTGGGACAGCGGATTCGCAGTCAGGGAAGGCTCAACGGGCTTGGTCCACGTCGACATCAAGGAGTGACCCCGAAAGCTTTCGGGGGCCGTTCCTTGAGTAGAGCCGAGTTCATTGCATCGTTCTCTGTGCGACTCTCGCATAAATTCCAAAAGGTCTTTTCCCGTGACGCGGCTGAAAGTCTGTGGGAACACGCTTGTCGCTGGACGCATCCAGTGAATCCCCGGCGAATTCTGGCGACGATTGATCGAGCTCAACTAGAAAGGCTGCGTGAGCGGTATCCGTACCGGCCGAATGCGCGAAGAATCAACGCCTATGAAGACGCAGCGTACTGGATCGGCGTCAACGTGAAGCGCGTGCAGGACCTTTGGCTCGATCGCTCGGCTCCGCTTCAAATTCTCGATCTCGGCTGCGGCCCCGGTTACTTTCTCTACCTCAGTCGGCTTTTCGGTCACGAAGGACTCGGGCTCGATCCTGGCGACGAACCGTTCTTTCGCGGCACCACCGAGTTCTTCGGCGTGCGCCGTGTCATTGCGCGAATCCATCCGCAAACACCGCTACCTGATCTTGGAAAGAAGTTTGATCTCGTCACCGGCCACCGTGTCTGTTTCCATCGCATCGCACGCAGTGAAAACGGAGAATGGCTCGAGTGGTCGCCCGCCGATTGGAAATTTTTCATCACCGATATTCGGACACGATTCCTCAAGCCTGATGGACGACTCCTTTTGGAATTCAATCGAAGACAGGACTGCTCTTCATTTTTTACTCCGGAACTACGCGCTTTTTTTCAGTCACAAGGCGCACGCATCTTTCGTTGGAAAGCGCTGCTCGCGGCGGATGCAAATCAGCGTCCGCGTTTCAACGACAAGTAGTGGCGATTGACCTCAATCGCCGGTAAAAGTCGTAGCTGCCTCATTACAGCTAAGCGCTGTTATTTCATTTCACGTGGCTGGCTTCGTCCCATTGGATGGCTGCGCGAAGCAGCTCAGTCAAGGAGGTGACTCCGAATTTTTCTTTCGCGCGAGCGCAGTAGGCTTGAACAGTTTTGAGGCTTAGATGCAGATCTCCCGCGATCTGCGACGTCGTGCGGCCCTGGCCGAGCAACCGAAAAATTTCCAGTTCGCGGTCGCTCAGACGTTCGACCGGCGACCTGGCCACTGGTTCGCCTGCCGAGCCAAGTCTCCGGGCCATTTTGTTAACAATTCTTTCACTGATATAAACGCCACCTCCAAGCACGCGACGGATGGAGGCTAGCACACTGCTGCTTGTCTCGTGCTTCATGACGTAGCCTCGCGCGCCCGCGCGCAGCGCGCGTTCGGCATATAAGCCTTCGTCATGC
>WNFJ01090860.1_pt1 | contig 14456 bp, 12 predicted proteins | sample 5400461 | NCBI WGS metagenome assembly WNFJ01 (sample SAMN13153349, study PRJNA577476) | soil metagenome | isolation source: 115 cm saprolite on Douglas fir-dominated hillslope | place: USA:California | collected 2013-09-17 | reverse complement strand
ACATAATCCCATGCCTTCGAGGTATCTACCTTCATCATGCGTGCTCTGTGCCTGCGGGGCGGTACTATTGACCGTCTCTGCCTGGGCGCAATCCTCAGATCAGTTGCCTGCCGCGCCCTCAGCGGTGCTGCAGCAGCGGCAACAGCAACAGAAACCACCTGCGCCGGCCGCCAAGCCTGCGGATCCTCCGGCTGACAGCAAGAGCGCTCTGGCACCGGCGAGCACGCAGAAGACCGAGCCCGCGCCGGCCGCAAGCCAGGAGCAAAAGGCTGATTCCCTAGCCGCGCCAACCAATCCTCCGGCAGCTTCCAAGACTACACCCAAAAATGCCGGCAACTCTTCATTCCAGTCGGGCATTCCGGAAGACTCGGCCCCAGAAATCAAAATTGGTGTGAACGAGGTGAACCTGATTTTTACCGTCACCGATAAGCACGGAAAATTCATCAAGAACCTCACTCAAAATGACATCCATGTTGTTGACGACCACAAGTCGGTACAGGAAATCAAGAACTTAAAGAGCGAAACCGACCTGCCTCTGCGCGTAGGACTTCTGATTGACGCCAGCAACTCCATTCGCGACCGCTTCAAGTTTGAGCAGGAAGCAGCCATCGAGTTTTTGAACCAGATTGTGCGTCCGAAGACCGATCTGGCTTTTGTAGTCGGCTTCGATACGACCGCCGAGCTTACGCAGGATTTTACAAACGATAACGAGAAGCTTTCGCACGGCGTGCGCTTGCTGCGTCCGGGCGGCGGTACAGCTTTATATGACGCCGTTTATTGGGCCTGCCGCGACAAGTTGCTGAAAACTACCAGCCCATCAGGCCAGCGGCGCGCCATCATTCTGGTAAGTGACGGCGAAGATAACCAGAGCCGCGTGAGCCGCGATGAGGCGGTTGAGATGGCGCAGCGCGCCGAAGTCATCATCTACAGCATCAGCACCAACACCAGCGGCATGATTCTGCACGGTGACAAGGTGCTGCAGTATATCGCCGAATCCACCGGCGGGCGCGCTTTCTTTCCCTTCAAGATTGAAGATGTGGCCAACGCCTTTTCCGAGATCCAGGAAGAATTGCGCAGCCAGTACGCTTTGGCTTACAAGCCGCCCGACTTCCGGGCCGACGGCCACTACCGCACTATTGAGATCGAAGCCCAGAACAACAAGAAACTGCGCGTGCGCACCCGTAAAGGTTATTACGCTCCCACGCAGTAGCCGCCTGTGATAAACTCCTCAGTTTTACTATGCGTCTCGGCGACGTCATTGACGATCATTGTTCCCGCTGTAAGCGCACCATGGACCACTCCATCGTAGCCATGATGGGGGAAGAGGTCCTGCAGGTGCGCTGCCGCACCTGCAATTTCGAGCATAAGTATCGCAAGAATCGCGGCGGGAAGAAGGAAATGACGGCGCAGGAGGCATTCAACAAGGTGCTGGCTAGTGTCGCGATATCGCAACCCCCATCCCAGCGAGACTCCGGCAAGACCAAGAAAAAGAAATGACGCTGTAATCGGGCCATCGTTTTCGTGCTCCAGTTTGCTGTCTTCGCTTCTATGGGTGAGACCACTTTCTGTAATCTAGGATTTCGACATGCGCCTTTCTTGTTTCGTTTTGCTTCTCGCTTCGCTGTGCACGGCAGCTTTCGCCGCTGCACCCACTGAAAAAGCCGCGCCCAAGGTCAACATCAGCCTCGATGCCTCCGAAGCGCCGCGCAAAATTTTTCACGCCAGGCTGACCATCGATGCCTCACCCGGCCCGCTCACTTTGTACTATCCAAAATGGATACCGGGAGAGCACGCGCCCACCGGCCCCATCGCCGACCTGGCAGGGCTGAAGTTCTTTGCCGGCGGCAAAGAGATCCCCTGGCAACGCGACCCGGTGGACCTCTATGCCCTGAACTGTACAGTCCCCCCGGGCGCCAACTCGGTTGAAGTACAGCTCGATTATCTTTCGCCCTCCGATGCCGAGGGCTTTTCTTCGGGTGCATCGGCGACCGAAAAGCTGGCCATCATCAGTTGGAACCAGGTCCTGTTGTATCCCAAGGGCTTCAAGAGTGATGCCATCACCTTCACCCCCAGCCTGAAGCTGCCCGCAGGGTGGAAATACGGCACCGCGTTACAGACTGCGGGCGAGAGCGGCGCCACCGTGCAGTTCGCCCCGGTTTCTCTTACTACGCTGGTCGATTCACCGGTGCTGGCGGGAGAATATTTCGTCAAAATCGCATTGCGGGACACCGATCCGAAAGTTTACCTTGATGTTGTTTCCGACGTCCCCTCCGCCCTGGAAATTTCCGCTGACGAGCTGACCCACCTCAAGACCCTGGCTGCGGAAACCAGCGCGCTGTTCGGCGCCACCCACTACCGTCATTACGACTTCTTGCTCACGCTGAGCGATCACACCGCGCACTTTGGCCTGGAGCATCATGAATCCAGCGATGACCGCACCGCGGAGGGCGCTCTTGTGGAAGATGATTTGCGCAGAAACTCCGCCGGCCTGATGCCGCATGAAATGACGCATTCCTGGAACGGGAAATACCGCCGACCAAAGGGTTTGGCCACGCCTGACTACCAGGAACCGATGCAGGACGAGCTGCTGTGGGTCTACGAAGGGCTGACCACGTACCTGGGAAACGTCTTCACCGCCCGCAGCCGCTTGTGGACGGCCGATGAGTACCGCGACGAGCTGGCCCTGGCCGCCGCTGAGATGGATCGCGCCCGCCCCGGCCGCGCCTGGCGCAACGTGCTTGACACCGCCGTTGACGCGCCCGATACCTACGGCAATCGCAGCCGCGCCTGGGCCTCGTGGCGGCGCAGCACTGATTTTTACCCCGAGGGATCGCTGATCTGGCTGGAAGCCGACACCGTGATCCGCAATCTCACCCAGGGCAAGAAATCGCTCGACGATTTCTGCAAGCTCTTTCATGGAGGGCAGAGCGGCCCGCCCGAAGTCGTCACTTACACCTTCGACCAGGTCGTAGCAGCCTTGAATCAGGTGGCGCCTTACGACTGGCGTACCTTCCTCAATACCCGGCTTTTGGGCCACGGGCCCGGGGCGCCTCTGGGCGGAATCGAAAACAGCGGATGGAAGCTGGTCTATACCGACAGCCCTTCGGCCATGCAGCGCGTACAACAGCGCGTGAATCACAACGACGATTTTCGCTACTCTCTCGGTTTCGTCGTCAGGCCCGACAAGGAAAAGAAAGAGGACGTTTTGACCGACGTCGTCGTCGGCTCACCCGCCTACAGCGCCGGCCTTGGACCGGGAATGCTGCTGGTGGCGGTCAATGGACACAAGTACGATTCCACGCTTCTCTCCAGCGCCATCCGGGCGGCGCAAAACAATAACAGCGCCCCCCTGGAGCTGCTGGTCCGCAACGGTGACTACTTCCACACCTTCAAGATTGATTATCACGAAGGCAACAAGTATCCCCACCTGGAACGCGACCCCAGCAAGCCCGACCTGCTGACCGATATCATCCGGCCCCACGCGCAGTAGATATTCAACCAGATTTATGAAGGCTCCTCGATTGGAGGAGCCTTTCTTGTATCGAGAAATACCTTGATTTTCCCTTTGTGTCCTTTGTGGTTAGATTTTGAATTCCTTCGCATCCCGAAACTGCTCTGCTCTGGTCCGAGCGACTGGAAATAATTTTTCAATCAGCGGTCACCCCCGCGAACAAATCCGTCTCCTGCTCCACGCTTCGCGGGGTCGCGGCTGCGGCAAGGTGAAAGTGTTCCTTGGCTCCACGTTTTCGCAGCGTCGCTTCCACTCGGGCAAACAGCGGCGTCTGCGATGTATGCGCTTTGAAGGCGGCGATTTTTGCCTCCAGGAACTCACCGGCATCGATGCTCGCCGTAATGGGCGGCAGCAAGACCGGGGGCCTCTCGGGAATGGTGAAGGTGGCGCTGGTGTAGTACAACTTCTGCGCTTTATGGATATCGAGTCCCTGCTTGAGCTGTTCGGGAAAGCGGTTGTTTCTTGCCGCCCAGTGGAAGGCCATAGTGGCAAACAGCGAAACCATGGAGTGATCAGGATGCGCCGTGATTGAGCCTTCGGGGCCCATGGTAATCACCACCTGGGGACGAATGCTGCGCATGCGGCGTGTCAGGTCTTCGACGGCAGTATAGAAATCAATGCGATACAGGCGGGCATCCGGATAGTCCAGCACCTCGCCGTGGGTGACGTTCAAGATCTTGCAGGCTGTCTCAAACTCCCTGCGCCGCATGGCAGCCAGTTCATCATCGTTTTTTGCTCCAGCGCGGTTGGTCGCAGCTTGCCCCGGGGTGAGACACAGGACGTGAGTTTCCACTCCTTTGCGGGCATAGTGTAGCAGAGTACCGCCAAAGCCCCCAGCCTCATCATCAGGGTGGGCGGTTACACACAGCAAACGCAACATATTCTCTCCGGCAAAAGATTTGGTGAAGCAATTGCTGACTATGAATGTGTAACATGCAGCCCGCCAGAAACGCAAAGCCGAATGGCAAGAGTTAAGGTGTTTAGGCACAATCAAATCCGGATTCCTGGAATTGATGCCAAGTGGATGGCCTTGTCTTACCTGCTGTTAATCCTCACCCTGCCCGGAGCTGGACAGGCGCGCTCATCCACAGATTTGGTATATAGATACCACTCCATAGTGCCGCTGGGGACGGAAAAGATTCGCTTACAGCCCTCCCAGCGCCAGATTGACCTGATAGCCTCTGCCGAGAGCAGCAGCTTTGAAGGGGTCGAACGCAGGGACTCCCCGCCAAAACCCAGGCTTGTGAATGCTAACGGTTCACCCGTTAGCTTTTATCCCGCAGAGGTCGCCTTCCGGTTAACCGCCACCACGCTGAATAGGTTAAAGGACGAAGATCCGCCGCTTGAGGTCAACACCGCGCAGGATACAAACACATTCCTGCTGGAGCTGCATATGCGCCTGAAGGTCTTTCGCGGGCTTGATGCCTATGAGTTGGAACCCAGCGAAGTCGAACTCATTGGCATGCCCGCGGCCATCCCTTATGAGGAGCGCATCTACCGGGCAACATTCAATCTCGACCATATTCCCGCTGACGCGCGGCTGGTGTTTGAAGTTTTTGATTCCAACGACGAACGCATCAGCCGCTTCCACCTGGAGCTTTTTTAAAAAGAGGCTCTTACACATAAATGCGAGAATCTCGAATTCCAGACGTGTGGGCAAGACGCCCCACACGACAGCCGGCGCTACTGTCAGCCAGGGTTAGGCGTCGTTGACGGCTGGGCCAGGCTCCGAGTTCACTAATTCTGCAACTTCCTCCGCCTCTTCCATCATGAACTCCAGCACTTCTTGTGGGGCTTTATTGGAATTCCAGACGGGAGCAAACGATTGCCGGTGCAGGGGCGAGGGGCCGTGCTCGCGCAGGCTGCGAATGTGGACTGGGGTGCTGTAGCCCTTGTTGGAGGCCAACCCGTAGAGCGGATAAACCTCGTGCAGCTCGCGCATCATGCGGTCGCGCTCCACCTTGGCGATAATGGAAGCCGCCGCAATCGAGACCGACAGCGCATCGCCATGAATAATCTTGGTCTGCGAGCAGTCGTAATCGATCTGCATGGCGTCAATCAGCAGGTGATCGGGTTTGAGGGAAAGCTGTTCGACCGCCTGCAGCATGGCCAGGCGCGACGCCTGATAGATGTTAATGGCGTCAATGGTCTCGGAATCCACGGCGGCAATGGCAAAGCATAGAGCCCGTTCCCGAATACGAGCCGCCAGCACCTCGCGGCGCTCGGCGAGCAGAAGTTTGGAGTCGCGCAGCCCGCGAATGCGGTCCTGGGGATTCAGGACTACCGCCGCGGCCACCACCGGGCCAAACAGCGAGCCCCGGCCCACTTCATCCACCCCCGCCACCATCCTGGCTCCTGCCAGCCAGGCCTGTTTTTCAAAGCGCTGCGTGCAGCGCAGCTTTTTCAGCAGCCGCATCTTCAGCGCGGAAGGCGAAATTCCCTGTTCTTTTCCGGTTTTGCCTGCTTTTATTCCGGGATTCATGTCTGTTTTGAAAAGTTTCAACCCATTTCGCCAATCTGGCAACTGAAATTTTGCCTGTGGAGCGGCGCTCGGATGCCTGAACCATGAAATGTGCACATCCCAAGGTGCAAGGTTACTCTCGTACTTCCGTAACGTTGTGCCCTGTCCCTCGGGAGCAGAGACTGTATGTACTCTTTTGAGGCAAGGTGGTACACCGTGGTTCCCCCACCCGGAATACTAGATACCGCGCGTTCTCTGGCAGCCCGCTCTTTTGCCCGCAGCCTGAACATCTTGCTGAAATATGCCCGCCTGTACGGATGCGACCACGCCCGGACCATGGAACAGTTTAATGCCGCCTGGAAGGAGCTGTGCGCCGCCGAGCCGCCGGAAAAAACCGGGGTGTTGCTGGGGGTTTCAGGAACGCAGTTGCTGCTGGACGGAGTCCCTCTGGAAGGCGCCGCCGCCGAGCGCAGCTTCGCCCAGATGCTCAATTCCGCGGGTCTGGCCAGCATTCATTTTTCCGCAGCCACCACGGAAGACGACTTCTCGCGCTTTGTGCGGGCTTTCATGAACTCCGGCAACAAATCCTCAGTCTTGGCCGAGGAGCTGAAGAAATCTTTCGGCGAGACGTCCGCGATCCGCATCAATATGGTCCGCTTCGTAGCCCAGTCGGGCGACGAGAGCGAGGTCTCAAGCCTGGCCTCGCAGATTGCCATGAGCTCGCTGAGCGACCATGCCCGTGAAATCCGCTCCTGGCTCAGCAACCCGCAAAAGCTTCTACAGATGATTGCTGCCGCCGAAGGCGCCAGCAGTGCAGTGTTCACCAGCAGCAGCGGAGTGTTCACGCCCTCAAGCGGAGTATTTTCGAGTGGGAACATAGGCGACGATTCCGCGACCATCTATGAAACCCCGGGCGAAACCGACATTATTAACGTAATCCAGATGCTGACCCGCTTTGGCCATGGCGGCGGCGCTGACAACCAGTCGCCGGCAGATGCCCCAGCGGACTTCCAGCGGCAGGTCTCTGAACTCAGCCACGCCGGCCAGCAGGCCCTGCAACAGGCCCTGCTGCACATCGCCGAGCACCAGGGCGCGCAGCCCGATACGCCGTTGCTGGTCCAGTTGGCCGAAGATCTGGCCATTAAGTTTGCGCTGGACCGCTACCAGCGCGGTGAGGTCCGGGTCAACGCGGTGCGCGAGATGATGGAACGCATGAGCCGCGAGATGGAATCTCTGCGCAGCGTCCTGAACGCCCACGAAGAAAAGATGGCGCGTGCCGGAATGATGGTAGAAAGCCGCGCCGACATTCTTGACCGCCAATTCTGGGCGACTATGCCCGAGCAGGGCAAGCGCAGCGTTCTGCTCTCTTCCGATGCCTGGTGCATTCCCCCGCGCAACGTTGCGCAATTCGTTAGCGAGCTTCTGGAACGGGAGGCGGTAAACCTTCCCGGAAAGATCCTGGTAAACTACGCCCGCTGTGTGCAGAGCACCGAAAGAGAAGGACGCATGAAAGCCGCTCTGGGGCTGAGCCACATGGCCGAGATCTACGGCCGCTCTCCTGGACTTTTGCAAGACGCCCTGCAAATCGTGGGAGAACAACTGTGCCTGGAGCACGATGCCGACCTGCAGAAGACGCTGACTGCCACATTTGTGCGGCTCAGCCAGGAGGCGACCAGCAATCGCCAGTATGTTGCCATGCAGCAGGCCATCGTATCGGTGGAGGAGTTGAGAGCAAAGTTCCCCGCCGTTGCCGAGCGCATACGACCGCGCATTGGCGTGCTGGAGAAACTGGAGGATTTTGTGAGCGAAGCCACGCGGGCCCCCCAGCTCTCCGCCGACCTGCTGGAGATGCTGCGCTGTATCCCGCAGACAGCGACCGAAAAACTGCTGCACCAGTTTGATCACAGCGTGCGCCGCGATCAATGCGAGCGCATCCTCTTTCTCATTAAGCAGATCGGGCCCCCGGCTCTGCAACACATGAAAGAGAAGCTGAAGGGAGAATCTCCCGCTGATGCCGTTCTGACCGTAGGCATCCTGAGCCGGCTCGATACTGCCAGCCTTGAAGAGGTGCTGCCCAGGCGCATTACGACCTGGAGCCGCTTCTATCAGGATATGGCCATACGCCTGATCGCCGCTGCCGGCGCTCCTCAGCGTGGGCGTTTGCTGCTGAAGATCATGGATGACGTTGACCCCGTGCTTCTGCCCATGCTCCTCGATGAGCTGGGTATGAGCGGCTACCGCGAGGCCGGCCCACGGCTGATGAGAATCGCATTCGCCGTCGACGAGAACTGTTCCGACTACCTGCGCATTAAGGCCATGGAGGCGCTGGGGCGCTTGCGCGAGAGCAAAGCGGCGAACCAACTGTGCACCATGATCGAATCCCGGCGGCTGATGCAGTGGGAGTATCCCCTTGAGCTTCGCATTGCCGCCGCACAGGCTTTGCTGATGATTGATCCCCTGGAAGGACGCGCCTTTGCCATCTCCAAGGGTCTGAGCGAGAGCGACCTTTCCTTCGGGCCGTTGGATGCCGCGGGCGCTTGCCCCTGGTCGCGCCAGCTGCGCTATCCGCGGGTTATGCCCACAGCCCGCGAGTTTCCGGGACTCTGAGCACCACCAAGAGCCAATCTAAGTTAAAAGTTGACCGCCTTAGCCTGGGAGGTGGATTCGGCACAACCAGCGCGCGCTTTGGCAGCGGCACCAAGGCCAATCTGGAGTTGCAGGTCGGCGTGCGCAAGGTGCGGGCGGCGGTGCTGATGCGCGAAGAAGAGCCCCGGCAGATGAGTTTTGAGATTGTAGGAATTGATCTGAAAGAACGCGGAAAATTGCGCCGGCTGCTGAATGGTGGCCCCCAATCTACGGCGCAAAGTTTCATGAAGCACGTCAGCAACCTGGGCCAGATGCGCGTCGCCTTCCTCTCAGACAAGTAATTTTCAAGACAAGTAAATTCACTCGAGGAACAGAAGAACTGAGCAGCTTAATCGCCCGTGTGGCACAGCCGTCCCCGGCTGTGTTCGGCTTGCAGCTTACAGTCCTTCCCAGTTGTGCAGAACTATTTCTCCACCCATAGCCATTTGTAATCTTTGGGTCTCTTCACCAACCCCGTCGTACGGGATTCTGTCGCAAATACTCAATTCGATCTTCGAGCTTTTCTTCCGAACGCAAAACATGATCAAAAGATTCATCCTGCCAGACAGGACCGTGTCCTTTTATTTGTTGGTTGATCATGTGTGCTGTGTATCCCTTGACCGGGCCTAAGATTTCAGCAAATGTGTACTTCTCTCCGTCCGAATTCCGCAGAGCAGAGAAAATCATATGCACATGTTCTGGCATGACCACGGCTGCGTGTAGCTCTATTTTCTTGCCATTGAGAAACAAACAGGAAGACAGCACAATGTCGCGCGCAGCAAGCGGTAGAACCCGTCTCTGATGCGTATTGAAAGTTATGAAGTGGGCACGATCGTCTTTCTGTATATGAGGGAGATTGCGGCGGTAATCATATTTGCGAGGCATAGTTCGCATAGAGGCTATGATTACTGCACGATTCGAACTGCTCGCTGATCTTCAGCAGAATCTATTCAACCCACTGGGCCACAGCCGGGGACGGCTGTGCCACACGATTTTCGACAACCCCAACAGCCGCTCCCCTTCAGCACAATCCTTTTTAGGATTCTCAACGGCTCAAACGACCAACATGAGAAGAAGTTACTCTTTCTCTTCTTGCTTGGAGCTTGCAGCTTGCGGCTGGGAGCTGCCTCGATCCCGCTCGATCTCGGTCAACCGGGCAGCCTTGCCTTTCAGGCCGCGCAGGTAATACAGCTTGGCGCGGCGGACGCGGGTGGAACGCAGGACTTCAATCTTATCAATCACCTTGGAGTTGGCGGGGAAAATGCGCTCCACTCCCTGGCCGAAGCTGACCTTGCGCACGGTAAAGCTGGGCTGGGGCCCGGCGCTCTTGGCAATTACGGTGCCTTCGAAGGCCTGCAGGCGCTCTTTATCGCCTTCTTTGATCCTTACGTGCACGCGGATGGTGTCGCCAGGAGCGAATTGGGGGATGTCGCTGCGCTGCAGCTTGGCATTCAATTTATCCAGTAATGTTGCTGTTGACATAGTTAAACCCTTCCAAGATTGTTAGCTTGCGGCCTCACGCCGCAATTTTTGTAAAAACTTTTCGTCTTCCGCACTCAACTCCGCCCGTTCCAGCAGCTCCGGACGGTGATGGAACGTCTTCTCCAGCGCTCGCTGCCGCCGCCAGCGGCGGATCTCATCGTGGTTGCCCGAGACCAGCTCTTGGGGCACCTTCATGCCGCGAAAATCCGCGGGCCGGGTGTACTGCGGATAATCCAGCAGCCCACCAGAACCGCAGGTAGAATCCGGCGCACCGGGCGCGCCATGGTTGTTTTTTTCTGGCGAGGCTTGCGCTTGATTCACACCCGTGTCAGTAAACGACTCTTGCCGGGCCGAATTCTCATTGCCCAACGCGCCCGGGAGCAATCGACTCACCGCATCTACAATCAGCGCCGCCGGTAGCTCACCGCCGCTCAGCACGTAGTCGCCCACAGAAATTTCGCGATCGGCGAGATGCTCGCTTACGCGTTCATCCACGCCCTCGTACCGGCCGCAGATCAATACCAATCGATCAAGTCCCGCCAACTGCCCTGCCACATCTTGCGTAAACAGGACCCCGCGCGGGGAAAGCAGTATGACGGATTCGGTCGCGCGTCCCGTGATCCGCACCTCCCTGGGACTCACCGCCAGCGACTCAGCGCATTCAAAAATCGGCTCCGGCTTAAGCAGCATGCCCTCACCGCCGCCGAAAGGCCGGTCATCCACCGTGCGGTGCCGGTCGTGAGCGAACGCCCGCAAGTCATGCACCCTGACGTCAATAATTCCCGCTTCTCGCGCCCGCCGCACAATGCCATGCTGCAAAGGCCCGCGAAAAAAGTCCGGGAAAATCGTGATGATCTCGAACTTCATCGTGACTTGTCAGCGTCTTGGCTCGTGCTCCTATTCGCCCTGGGCCTGCCGTTGCTTTTCTTCTGCCGTTAACGGCGCATCAAGCTGCAACATGCCCTCGGGCAAAACCATTTCAATGCGCTTGGCTATTACATCGACCCTTTTCAGGTACTCGGCCGCATAGGGAACAAGGACTTCTCGCTTCCCCTGCTTGATCACCAGCAGCGGGGCCTCGCCCGCTCCGAACTGCACCTCCTGTACGGTGCCGATCTCGGTGGCTGTCGGACTCAGGCTCACCACCAGGCAGCCAGCGAGATCGCTCACGTATTGCGCGCCGGCTTCGAGCTTCCGTCGTTCACCGCTCGGTATCTGCACCTGATCGTTGGCCAGTGGCTCGGCTTCATCGATGGAATTGATGCCGCGAAACTTGAGGATCACGTAGCCTTTGTGCAGCCAGTGCTCTTCCAGTTCGAACTCTCGTCTCTCCCCGTTCTCGCCCAGCAGAAAGAAGCGCCGCTGTTCGGCAAAGCGCTCAGGAAAATCGGTGTGAAGTTCGGCGGCAACTTCGCCGCGCCGTCCCTGAGGTTTGAGGACGCGCGCAATCGTGACAAACTCTTCGCTGATACGCGCTACTCCAGAATTTCCAGCGTGAACCGTTTTTGCAGCTTCATGCCCGCCGCGCCCAGAATGGTACGCATGGAGCGCGCCGTGCGCCCTTGCTTGCCGATCACTTTGCCCAGGTCGCTGGGAGCCACACGCAGCTCTAGCACCGCATTGTCTCCTTCTTTCTGGACGACGTTGACGGCAACTTGATCTGGCTCATCCACGAGCGCCTTAGCCATCTGTTCCACCAGCGCTCTCATGTCTCCACCCGGTTCGCCTGTCATATGTGACGGCACTCCTGATTTCTTCTGGAGCCGAGGGAACTCCACAAAGTCGTACGAACCAGCACGAACCCTAGGCCGCAGGCACAGGGGCGGGTTGCGCCGCCTGCTTGGAAACCAGCTTGCTCACGGTCTCCGACATCCTGGCGCCTTTGGAAACCCAATGCTCAATGCGGTCCTGCTTGAGATGAATGGTGGCCGGGGTGGTTCGCGGGTTGTAGGTGCCCACAACTTCCACCGACCGTCCGTTGCGCGCGCGTTCTTTTTCAATCACGACCACGCGATAATACGGTTTTTTGCGCGCACCAATGCGCGCTAGACGAATCATTAACACTGAAACTTTGCCCTTTCTTATGACTAGGAAAACTACCCGGCGGCCTCTAATGCGCCTCCCCGGCTCATCCCTTGGCTACGAGCGAGACTAACCGTGGGGTCATCTGGCTATAGACAAACTAGTATTATCACGTATACCAAGCAGGTTTGGCAATATCGCCGCAGGTTGGTAGGATGTGGTTTCCGCACTCCGGAACGAAACAGGTGACAATGACCATTATCCAACGCGTTCTAGTCCTCTATGTGGCTTCTTTTGCCCTTCCGCTTTGGGCCCAGGAAAAGACCTTACCTTCCCCCGCTGCACTCAGCCAGGAGGCTGTTGCACCGGCCGAGGTCCTGGATAGCCAGCAGTTTCTGCTGAATAACATCCATTCTCGGGGACCTGCAAAAGACTACTCCGCCGCTGTCGAAAAGCTGCTATCGCAGATGACAGTGAAAGAAAAAGTCGGACAGATGACGCAGCTTGATATCTCGATGGTCTGCGACGGCAAAGACCAGGAGTTGAAAATCAACCCGGAAAAATTGAAGAAAGTTGTCGGCGAATACGGGGTAGGCTCGATTCTCAATGTTTTCGAAGAGGCGCTCCCGCTCGAAAAATGGCACGAAATTCTCGGCGAGATCCAGGCTGAAGCCGCCCGCTCGCGGCTGAAGATTCCCGTCCTGTATGGCATTGATACCATTCACGGCGCAAACTACATTCGTGGCGCGACCCTCTTTCCCCAGCCCATCGGGATGGCGGCCACGTGGAACCCTGAGCTCATGCTTCGCAGCGAGCAGATTGCCGCCGCCGAAACCCGGGTCAGCGGCATTCCCTGGACATTTTCCCCTGTTCTCGACGTCGGCCGGCAGCCCCTGTGGCCGCGCTTTTATGAGACCTTCGGCGAAGATGTCTACCTGGCCGAGACCATGGGTGTGGCCGCAGTGCGCGGATACGAGGGCAACGATCCTGCCTCGCCCTCGCACGTCGCCGCCTGTCTCAAGCACTACATCGGCTACAGCTTTCCTGCCAGCGGACACGACCGCACCCCGGCTCTGATTCCCGAAATCACCTTGCGCGAATATTTTCTCCCCACCTTTGCCGAAGCCGTGAAGGCGGGGGCGCATTCGGTGATGGTGAACTCCGGTGAGGTCAATGGGGTTCCCGGTCATGCCAATCACTATCTGCTGACCGACGTTCTGCGGAAAGAACTGGGATTTCAAGGTGTCGTTGTTTCAGATTGGGAAGACATCAAACGGCTGGTCCAGCCCCATCACGTTGCCGCCACCGAAAAGGAAGCAACCAGGATCGCCATCATGGCCGGCATTGACATGAGCATGGTGCCGCGCGACTACAGCTTCAGCGATCTTCTGCTGCAATTGGTGAACCAGGGCGCCGTGCCCATGAGTCGCATCGACGAGGCCGTCCGCCGCATTCTCACCATGAAGATGGAGCTTGGGCTCTTTCGCGATCCCTTGCTGGGAGTGAAGTCCGGCATGCAGCTCGGTTCGGCTGAGGCACACAGAACAGCGCTGCAGGCGGCGCGTGAATCCATTGTTCTGCTCAGGAATTCAAACCACATTCTTCCGCTTGCATCTGCAGGCAAGATCCTGGTGACCGGCCCAACCGCCGACTCGCTCATTCCCTTAAACAACGGATGGAGCTATACATGGCAAGGAGACAAAAGCGACCTTTATCCCAAAGACAAACCGACGGTCCTCGAGGCAATTAAGGCGAAGGCAGGAAACGCAAACGTCCTCTACGTTCCCGGGACGACATTCGACAAAGAACTGGACATCGCTTCTGCCGTAGATGCCGCCAAAGGGGCCGACGTGATTGTTCTTTGCCTGGGAGAGATGTCTTACGCCGAGAGCCCAGGCAACGTTGATAACCTTAATTTGCCAGAGCCGCAGTTGCAGCTCGCCGAGAAGATGGCAGCCACCGGCAAGCCGATGGTGCTGCTTCTGATTGAGGGACGCCCCCGCATCATTCACAGGATCTCTGCTCTGCCGAAGGCGATTATGCTCGCGCCCAATCCCGGCAATGAAGGCGGGCAGGCGATCGTTGATATCCTGTTCGGCGACTACAATCCCGATGGAAAGCTTCCCTTCACCTACTCCAGTCGCCCTCATTCCCTGCTCACCTACGACCACAAGACGTCGGAAGACCCAGAGGGCGGCCACGGAGCAACCGCATTTCAACCCGAGTTTGAATTTGGGACCGGGCTGAGTTACACCACATTCCAGTATTCCGGCCTGCGCCTCAGCGCAAAACAAATCACCGAGCACCAACCCTTGACCGTATCGGTCACCGTCAAAAACATCGGAGACCGTGCAG
>WNFJ01164127.1_pt2 | contig 14457 bp, 9 predicted proteins | sample 5400461 | NCBI WGS metagenome assembly WNFJ01 (sample SAMN13153349, study PRJNA577476) | soil metagenome | isolation source: 115 cm saprolite on Douglas fir-dominated hillslope | place: USA:California | collected 2013-09-17 | reverse complement strand
CTTCCGCCGCGTTGCCCGACCGCTGGGCCCGATCCGGCGGAGGCAGGGCGCAACCGCGATCCCCACCGGACAGCTCGTCGCGCGACTCAACTCGGGCGAGATCGCGCTGGTGCCGCCGCCCCATCCGCCTGGCGGAATGGTTTCCCTTGACGACATCTCGGACCAGTTGTTCCCCTCGTGGATACCAGCTTGGCTCCTTCCATTCCTCAAATACGCGCTCTGGTTCTTGGTCGCCTTCGCTCTCGTGCTCGGGTTTCTGATCATCGTCGTCGGGGCGCTGCTGGGTTTGCTGGCGGTCGCGATAGGCATCGCCATCGCAGTTGCCGGTGCGCTGATTGCTCTCGCGCTCAGACTGCGCGGATCCTGGATGGTCCCGGACGAGGTCCGCTTCACCAACATCACGCCGGCGACCGTCAATGCGGTTCCCCCGCGGCCGGTCTTTCAGATCATGCCGGCCGGTCAGCCGATCCCGCCTGGGCCGCCAGGCGGAGCCGACTCCCCCGACGCCGCCAGCTTCCGAATCGCGGCCGGACGCGTCGGCGGCGCTTTGCAGGCGCCACCGCCCGACTCTCCTCCGTCTCCCCCTGTGGACGCATTGGCATTGCAGACCACGATCCTCAGCCGTGTCGACCCCATGGTCACGGTTCCGGCGCGTATCGCCGCGCTGGTACAGATCAGTCCGACCCTCGCGTGGCATCCCAGCGACCCGATCGCACCGGTCATGGCCTATCCCGTATTCCCTCAGCCGATGTATTTGCCCCTGCGCGACCTGTCTCAGGACTACCTGCTTCCTGGACTGAAGGCCGTGCCGCCCGACACCCTCACGTTGCTCGAAACCAACGAAGTCTTCGTCGAGTCCTACATGGTCGGGCTCTGCCATGAGATGTCGCGCCAGCTGCTCTGGAACGAGTTTCCGACCGATCAGCGCGGTACTTACTTCCGGCAGTTCTGGGATGTGCGGTCGTATGTACCCACAGCGGCCGATCCACCGGACCCGGATGCGCTGAAGGAAAAGCTGCGCGACATTCGACCCATCGATCAATGGCCGAAGAATCAGCCGCTCGGGTCGAATCAGAACCGGGCTGAGGTCAAGCCGGGCAACCTGGTGCTACTGGTCCGCGGCGAGCTGCTGCGCCGTTACCCGAACGCGATCATCTACGCCTGTCACGCGCAGTGGGGCGCCGAGGGTCAGCCGCGGCAGCTCTCGAGTGCCGAGCTCTATCCCCTCTTCCGCGGCACTCTGGACCCGGACGTCACCTTCTTCGGCTTCGATCTGTCCGAGGATGCCGCGCGCGGAGGCGATCAAGCGCAGGGCGGCGACCCGGGGTGGTTCTTCGTCTTCCAGCAAGTCCCGTCGGAGCCACGCTTCGGGTTGGAACCGACGCCTAAAGATCCGGTCGTAACCTGGGCTGACCTCGCGTGGAGCGATTTCGCATTCACGCCGAGCACGGCCGGCGCGCCCATCTTTGCCCAGACTTCGGTCGCTCCACAGAACGTGAATTTGCAGATCGGGCCCGACAACGCGGACGACAACAAGAACGCGTGGGGCAAGGACAGCGCTCAGACCGCGTACATCACGTTCCGCCGGCCGGCCCGAATCGCGATCCACTCCGACCTGATGCTCCCGAAGAGGCCGGCGGCATGATTGAACCGCGAGAAGGCGTGCAGCCGCTCACCTCAAGGGTGCCGATTCTCTTCCTTCCGTTTCGGCTCGAAACGCGATTCGGCCAGGGAGCTCAAGGCCCAGAACTGTGGGTGCGGGTGTATCCCGCGCAGATCGCGGTCGATACGCACGAGGACCCGCTCACACCACAAGAGCAGACGGATGGTGCTGCGTACTGGGCGGCGATCGCGCAGGTCGTCGGCAACGATGACGAGGCCCGAAAGCGGCCCTGGCGCGAGCTCGCCACCAAGCACGGCGCGACACGCGCAGCCTGGATTGTCCAGGGGACCGACAACACTAGCCCCATCACTCTCTCGACCCGCGACGGTGTTCAGAAGGTTCCTACTGCCGAGGCTCTACCCGACTTCTTCACGCTGCTCGCTTATGTAGCTGGCGTTCAAGTCCTCCATGTGAGCGGTGCACCGGTCCGCCGCCCGCTCCCAGTTGGTCTCGATCCGCAGGGCGGCAACTTTCCTGCCGACATCCCGGTTGACGAAGGGATGCGCTGGCTCGTGGACTTCGATGAGGCCGTCAAGGCCGGCATGGCATTTCGCATCAGGATCACGAACCAGCAGCAGGCTCGCGGATTCGACCGGATCATCGTGTACGGCGTGCGCCAGCCTGTGGCCGGCGCTGAAGCCGGTGAGGATACCTTTCGCCATCTCCTCGACCATCACCACTACACCGATGGCTTGAGCTGGGCCCCACAGGGTGCGCCGACGAAGAACACGCAGGACGCGACGTCTGCTTTCAACCGTAACGACCCAGGCTTCGAGACCAGCTACGACGTCGAACGAACGGCTTCGAAGGTCACCACCGGAGGCGATGCGGATCTGTCCGCCCACTTGCTCGGCGTCTATCCATTCACCTTCGAGCACGTCCGCTTCTCAGACGGCAACAACCTTCAGAACGGAGAGCAGATGGCCAAAGCGTTGTGGCCGGCAACGCTGGGCTACTTCATGACCGAGATGATGGCCGACGTCTTCAAGGATCAGGTCGACAACGCGAGGACGTACTTCATCAGCAATGTGAATCCGCGCGGCCCGATCTCGGCGCTGCGCGTCGGCAGAACCTTGTACGGCGTTCTACCTGCGACGTCGATCGCACTCCGAAGCAGGGCCAAGACATCGCCAGGCGAATCGATGCTGCTCGACTTTCTGAAAAAGGCTTCTGCCATCTGGCTCCGCAGCTCCGCCTCCGCGCCTCATGTCGGAGGAAGCCCAGATCCGGACAAAGACCTGGCCGGAATCCTCGGCATGGATGCGAGCTCGATGGCCTTTCGCGGCCGGTGGGTGCTGGGCGACGACTTCAGCTGGAACTACTTCAACTTCTTCTTCGGTTGGCTCAACTTTGGGGCGCAGTCCCCGTGGTGGGCGAGCCATTTCTTCCGTACCCGCGCGCTGTTGAATGGGTTCGGGTACGGCGCGTGGCAGCCAAGGCTCCAAAACACCACTTTGGGGCCGATGGGCTTCCCGATCGGCTATCCCACCGTCCAATCGGCGCCACTTTCCGAAACCGACCCTCTTGCCGCCGATGCAACCGTTTCTGAGGCGAAGCTCAATTACATCGAATGGTTGCGCCAGGCATCCGTCGACGAGATCAAGCAGGATGCCTACCCTGGGCCAACCCCGACATCGCTCTTGTATCGCGTACTCCGGCAGTCGCTGCTCATCGAGTACTACAACCAGGCTTCCGCCCCACAGGTCCAGCACGGCACGCTCCAGGCGTCGGACGCGCGAGAGCAAGAGCTCGTGCAGCTAGGGGCGCGCCGCGCCGTCACGCGCTGGGAGGTCCTCGACGCTCTAGAGCCGCTGACCAGGAAAAGGTGGTCGGACTACCTGCACGACGCCCCTCAAGGGACGCTTGTCGACCTTCTTGCAAGCCTCGACCATCTCGCCCGCCTCCCTACCGCAGAGCTCGATCGCTTGCTGACGGAGACGCTGGATGTCTGCTCGCACCGGCTCGACGCGTACATCACATCAATCGCGACGACCCGGCTCAGGGAACTCAGGTCGCAACGCGTCGCCCCGTTTCTCTTCCTCGGCGGTTACGGATGGGTCGAAGGCTTGAAGCCCGCGAACGTCCCGGCTGAGGTGAGCGGCGCGGAGGCCCAGGCTGTGGCTCGGCTCGATCAACTGCGCCAGGCCAAAACGCCTGCGGCCGCGAGGGTGCCACGCCAGGACAACGGGGGATTCATCCTCGCGCCGTCGATGGCTCAGGCGACGACGGCCGCCGTGCTGCGCGCCGGCAACATGACGCATCGTCAGACTTCGAATGGCCAGCTCCTGGCCATTGACGTCTCCTCGAAACGAGTTCGCACCGCAATGTGGATCATGGACGCCGTTCGACTGGGCCAACCGCTGGCGGCCGTGCTCGGTTATCAGTTCGAGCAGGGCCTTTTCAACAGCGGGTTGATGTCGTATCAGCAGGCGTTTCGCGACAAGTACCAGTTGGTCGACGCCCAGCTCACGCCAGGGCAACCGGGCGAAACCGTCGCCGCCAGCCAGGTTGTGAATGGCGTAGCGCTTCACGACGACTGGAAAAGCGGTGTGCTGGCGCCAGGCGTGGCCTGGGATCCGACCCTGCCCCAGCCGGGACCTCAGCAAAACGCTGCGGTAGACCTCTTCAAGGCACTCGATGATGTGATGGACGCGCTCTCAGATCTCTCCGTTGCCGAGGCAGTTCACCAGATCACCCATGGCAACCCGGCTCGGGCAGGAGGCATCCTCGACGCGATGTCCAAGGGCGAGCGCCCACCGGACGTTCAGGTCCTAAACACGCCGCGGGGGGGATTGGACCTCACGCATCGCGTGATGCTCGTTTTGGGCGACGCCGGGCAGCTGAAGGCGGGTTGGTCAGCGACGTCGCACCCGCGGTCGCAAACCGAGCCCCGCCTGAACGCGTGGCTGAGCCAGTGGCTTCCCGATCCGACACTGGTCAAGGCTTACGTTTCATACAAGGATTCGTTGGCGAACCCCCAAACCCACCCTGTCCTTCTCTCTGATCTCGACATCGGCCCGCTGGACTTCCTCGCCATCTCTCACACGGCCGAGGTCGCGCAGGCGGGAGAGCTCGAGCAGCGCATCCTTTATAAGATGCTGCCCGCCGGCGCGACGGACGCGACGGTCAGCTTCGTGCTCGTCGCGGGTGTCGACGACACCATGGTGTCGTTCCCGGACGCGACGTTCGCGGCCAGAGCGTGGCGGGACATGGTTGGAGGCGCGCGCCCGCTGACGCCAGCCGACCTGATTGATCCGGATCGGGCGTCGTCCCCGGCCAATGACGGCCAGGTCGACCTGGCCGAGATCAACCAGCGCGCGGCCGCCGCCATCAACGCCTTGCAAAAGGCGATCGACGCGCTGAAGCCAGCCGTTGGCGACGCGCTGATCCGGGCCGCGCTGGTTCAGGCGAGCTACCTGGGCGTATCTGGCGCCATCCCGTCGTCGGTCGACGAAACAGGGAGTGTGCTGGCGGCGCGTTCCGGCTCCGTGCTCAAGGAGTTGAATCGGCGGAAACTCGAAGCCCAGTCGCAGGCACTGCCAGGCAAGCGGGCGTCGGAAGCGGTCACCGTGATCAGAGCGGTCCTCGGCAAAGACTTCAACGCGCTGCCTCTGTTCACTCCGCCGGACAACACCAATCTCCAGTCCGCCTTCGCGGACACCGCCGGACTTCTGGGCAGCGATACGGATTCACCCTCGCGCTGGCTCCAACAGCTGACGCACCTCCGCCCTCCGATCACGCGGCTTGACAGCGCGCTTACGGCAACGCAGCTCGTAAATGGAGCCGCACGCCTGCCGCTCGCCGTTGGCCAGCTGCCTTTCCAGGCCGGAGCTTCGTGGATCGGCATCGGCCTTCCAACTCCAGCCCCTCCGCCCGGCCGCCTGTCGATGGTGGCGGTGGCCGTGGGCGATTACAAGCACTCCGCCAGATATGCGGGGTTGCTCGTCGATGAGTGGCCAGAGCGAATACCGAGCACCGGCGTTACGGCGGGCCTTGCCTTCCACTATGAGGAGCCGCAGTCGCGTGCGCCTCAGGTGCTGCTCCTGGCTGTGTGTCCCGATGACAGGCCGCTCTGGGACGAGGAAGCGATGCTCGCGATCCTGAATGAAACGCTGGACCTCGCGAAGATTCGAACAGTGGACCTGGACAGCATCCAGGAAGTCGGTCAGATCCTGCCCGGACTTTACTTTCCTTTCAACGACCAGAGGGAGACCATCTCGGCCGACATCTTGGACATCTATTCGAGGTTGGTCTGATGCCATCGATCACCAACTGGACCAGGCTCGAGCCGCTGCCTAGAGAAGGATCGATGCAGCGAAGCCTGCAAGCGCAAGTACGCGATCCAGCGTGGATCCTCGCCCGCCAGTGGATGACAGGCGAATTCGCTGCCGACGACGCCGGCTCTCCGGTGCAGGCGACGTTGAGCACCGACAGCCGGAGCCTGACCGCATATCGTCCGGGCAGCGATCCGGGAGCAACGGTCGACCTCGATCCGAACCTGCCGCTCGAAGCTCACGTCGAGCGTGAGGCGGTGCGCCTGAATGTGCGCGGATCGGTTCAGCTCGGCCTTTGGTTCCAGGACGAGGCGCGGAGTGGCGGCGTTACCGATGGGGACCTGAAGGCGATTCGAAATGATCCCAATTTCAAGATTGCCGATACGTCGAAGGATGATCTGCCGGACTTGGTGGGCCACCAGTTCAGGGGGGTCGCCGCCGGCCGCGCACCGGACGGACAGCGTCTCTACGCGGCAATCAAAGCCGGCAGCCCGGCTCTTCCAGCATCCGTCACCAACGCGATCAAGAAGCGATTTACGGATTACGTCGAAAGTCTCTACAGCCAACCGGTGCACGACACGGCATGGAATGGGCGACACCTTCAATTCAACTTCGCGGTCGGCTCCGCGACACCCGCAGGTGACGTCGGCCTCGTAGCCCCCGACTTCGGCGGCGACCGACTGGACTGGTACTCGTTCGATCCCTCGCCCGCCTTGGTGCAGTCGCCGGCCCAAACCACGGTGACGACAGTCGCGCTGAACTTCCTGCCCAATCTCGTGACGTTCCACGGGATGCCGACCCGCCAGTGGTGGCACCTCGAAGACGCTCAGACGGACTTTGGTGAGCTCGACACCGATCACGTCGACCTGGCCAAGATGCTGGTCATGGAGTTCGCCCTGATCTATGGAGCGGACTGGTTCGAGGTGCCAATCCCCATGGACGTCGGCTCGCTCCTCCGGGTCGACACATTGGTGGTCACTGACACGTTCGGCGAGCGCACGCTGATCAGATCGACCGAGACGCAGGCTCCGGCCGGGCAGAGGCCGTGGTCGATGTTCAAGCTCGGCGACGGGGCCAGCGTTGTCGACTACCTCTTCATCCCACCGAGCCTTGGGACGGTGATCGAGGGCCCGGTACTGGAAGATGTGCTGTTCCTTAGAGATGAGATGGCCGCCATGTCCTGGGCGGTTGAGAAAAACCTGCAGGGGCCGATGGATTTAGCGGTCGACGGTTACGAAACCTGGCGACAGAGACTGGCGGACGAGAGCGTGCCGCCACGTAAAGGGACGCCCGGCGGACCAGATATCTATTACTTGCTGGAAGCGGCGGTGCCGGACAACTGGATCGCCCTGGTGCCTGTGCAAGCACCTGACGGCGCGCTCTATTTCCGACGTGGCATCATCGAGCGGCCTTCGGCGACAGGCCCGGTGCCCGTAGTGGCCAGGGGCGTCATCCTCGAGCCTGGCAGCCCCTATTTCGTTACCGACCAGGCGATTCCTCGTGCCGGAGCCGACGTGACGCGGCGGTTCCGCCGGGCGCGCTGGACAGATGGATCCACTCACGTCTGGATGGCAAGGCGGGCACGTCCTGGACGCGGTCCGGGTTGGTCGGGCTTGGCCTACGACCTGGTGGAGAAATTCGGGGAAGCGCCCGAGGAAATCATGCCGTGATCTGCGCATGTGATGGCGATGCTCTGGGAGGGAGGGATGAGTGACAGGCCCGTCGGACAGCTTTTGGAAACGGCTGCTACGTCACCGCCCGCGTCGGGCGCGGAGGTCATTGCACCGACGGCGAGTGTGACTGAGCAAGACCTGGCTGATGTGGCGCGATACCTGGAACAGATGGGGGTACCCGAGCTAGCAGGGAACTATTTCCCGCGGGACACCCGGCGGCTTGAGAAGGCGTTGCTTGGAGTGGGGATCCTGGGCTGGGCGGGCGCCGTCGTCACGTTCTTCGTGATCACCGGTTCGTACGGCACCAGTGCCTATGGCACGCACCTCGGCAAGTGGTATTGGTTCCTGGGCATCTGCCTGGGCGTGGGAATCGTCGGCATGCTCATGAGCCGCGAGCTGCGTTTCACGCGCACCGGACGAGGAGTCACTCATCGAACGCCTTTGGGTTACGTACTTCGAACCCTGGAGTTACTGCTCTGGCTCGCTGTGGCGAGCCTGTTTGCCTATAACGCGATCAGTATCGTCCCCGGTGATCCCGGTTCTGTCGCCATCACCGCGATTCTCGTAGCCGCGCTTGTATACCGTTTCCCAATTCGGCGCTTCACAGGACGAAACATTGTCACGTTCAGCGTGGCCACATTTCGGGCCGTGTTCGATGGAGCGTCACAGGCGCCCCACTTGGCCACGACAGTGCCATGGATGGTTGGCATCGTGGTCTTTCTGTTCATCAGCGGTGATGCCTGGCGCCTTTTCGGGCGCATGGAGGCCTGGCGTTTTTGGTGGCTCGTCGGCTTATCCGCGCTCTTTGTCGTCGTCATTCTGTGGCGCCAGCTGCCCAGGCCCTTCGCGGAGGTTGGCGAGTGGAATTCCAAAGATAGCGCCAGCCACGCGGTCAACACCCCTGCGGCGGCATTGGTCCGCGCCGGGGTTGAGCCGCAGCTGAAGTTTCCAAGTCTTGGCAGACAGACTCGACTCAGCCTCGTTGCTCCGATCTGGCTCGGGCGTTCAGTTCGCGTACTGGCATCGGCGACGGCATTGGCAGTCATCCTCCTGGTCATCGGTTTCCTGGTCATCGGACGCAACCAAACGCAGGATTTGGCCGGAACCAACCTCGTCAATGTGGTGCCATTCGCGTGGCATGGTATGGAGCTCGATTTGAGCGATGCCCTGGTCAAGGTCGCGATCCTCCTCAGCCTGATTGGGGCCGCGTACTTCGTCGCGGTCACGCTGTCGGATCCTGTCGTTCGGAAGCAATTCATCAGTAGCCAAGAGACCCAGCGGATGTTTCAGGTCTTGGCCGCGTGGGCCTATTTCAGTGGTGCGCTAGCAGAGCGGAAGCCCTACTTCATCATGTCGGGAAGACCCGTCTACCGTTGCGATCTTCGATTAGTGGACCTGTGTGGCGAGGATCTCACCGCAGCCAACCTCGACGGCTGCGATCTTTCAGGTGCTCGGGCTGACGAGCGGACCAAATGGCCGGCTGGATTCGATCCCATCGCCCATGGCGTCAAAGTCCATCATTCACGCTCCCTCGGGCCGATTCGGTTGTAAAGCGCACTCAGCGACCCATCGCAAAGGAGGCACAGTGGCGACCAAGCGCATTCTGGCTATCGATGGTGGCGGCATTCGTGGCGTGATTCCCGCCAAGGTGCTTGTCAAGATTGAGGAGCTGACCGGCGGCAAGAGAATTGCCGAGCTTTTCGATCTCATCGCCGGCACCTCGACCGGCGGAATACTCGCGGCCGGGCTGTGCGTGCCAGGCCCGGACGGGAAGACCCCAAAGTACGCCGCGAGTGATTTGCTCGACCTGTACAGGCTGAAAGGCAAGAAGATCTTTGCCTCCAGCTTGCCTCGGAAGGTGTGGTCGGTCCTGATTGGATCCGAATACTCATCTCGCGGGTTGGAGGCTCAACTCGAGTTATACCTGGAAGACTGGCGCCTCGCGGACGCGGTTACGGGCCTGCTCATAACGTCGTTTGACATGCGGGCAGGAGAGGCATGGTTCTTCAGTCGTCGAAAGGCGAAGGCGGACAGCGCTCGCAACTACAAATTGCGAGATGTCGCTCGAGCGACCTCCGCAGCCCCGACGTACTTCCCACCTTTTCGCTTTGACGCAGGAGCCAAGAACGGGCCGGTTCTGGTCGACGGTGGTGTATTTGCCAACAATCCTGCTCTGTGTGCATGGGTCGATGAGCACGAAGAGATCAAAGCGGATAGCGATGTCCTCATCCTTTCCCTGGGCACCGGGTCGGTGCCGCACCCGGTCACATTCAGCCGCGTACGCCGATGGGGCAAAGTGTCCTGGGCCCAGCCGGCGATCAGCTCGTTTCTCGATGGCCAGTCCGACACTACCGAGTATGAGCTCGGCCAGCTCCTCGATCCGCAGCGTTACATGCGGCTTCAGGTCAAGTTGCCGGTTGCGAACGAGCGCATGGACGATGCCAGCGGGACCAATATCGCCGCTCTCGAGTCGGCGGCCGATTCGATGGTCGCCAACCCCGCAAACGCGAGCCGGCTGGCGGCGATGTGCCAGCTGCTGACTGCAAACGGCTCCCCGCAAATGGCTCAGACGCCATGAGTGCTGACACCGCGACAACCGCGGGCGGCTCACCAGATCAAGCGGGAGTGTCGTCTCTCAACGCCGCCGTTGCGGGCCAGATAGCACAACTCGGTCCGCAGCCAGCGGGGAAAGGCGATCCTAATGTCGAGACTTGTTTCGCACTTGGCTGGCATATGGCGGAACTCAAGGCTCTGCGACCTGACGTACAGACGCAAGCGAGGCAAAACGATCCCCTGCCCGCGATTGGGCTTCTCAGCCCAGATCAGAAGTTCGCACTGCTCACCAGCCAAATCGAGGTCGGTATCAAGGCGCTGAACATCACCGACTCACCCACAACGACGGAGGTCAAAGCGAGTGCACCAAAGCCGTTGCTCGGCGCAGCGCTGCCGCTGGTGTCAACTCAACCGTACCTGGACGCAGCGGGCCAGGCCGCGCTTCGAAGGCTGCACATCGATCTCTTGACGAAGCTAACGACGATGGGGTTCAAGCTGGGCAAGGCCTACAGCGTGGGGGTGGACCTGTCCGAGTCGATGCTGGGAGCGTACAAGGCATGCAAGGACACTACCGACCCGAGCAAAGAGCTGGCAGGGAGCTTCGCGACCAAACAGGTGAGCCGAATTATTCAGGAGCTTCGGGATTTGAAGACAAGCTTCCAACCGCATGCTGCTGACGCGGTTGTAGCGACCCTGGATGACTTCGGGACGTGGGTCCGAAGCGTTGTGCCGGATTCCGCTGGAAAGACAACCGCCAAGCCCCCGACTACGTGGTCAGTGGTGGCGGATCGGTACCTCTATCCGCAGATCCTTGCATGGAGGGGCCTCCTGTCAGGAGAGAAGACGTCGACCGACGTTCTGCACGTTGGCGACTACGTCTTCGCACTCGAACGTCTGGTGAGTCGTTACTGGGCGCTGGTCCGGGCGTTCGTGTTTCGCTGGACTGCGCTGGTCATCGCGGTGCCGTTGGCGCTGCTCGCGGTCGTCGGGCTGTATCTGCTGTTCCAAAAGCAGTTTGGCGCAGCATACGCTGCGGTCGCCACCTTCCTCGGAGTGTCTGGTATCAGTGGCGCGACCATCACGGCGGCCGTCAAGAACGCTTTGCAGAAGACCGAAAACGATCTGTGGGACGCTGAGCTCGGGACGGCGGTTGCAGTGGCGATCGACCACGTTCCGGCTGACGTTCCCAACAGCCATGTGCAGCAACTCATCGACACCGGCACGACTCATTCGAGAGGCGGCCGCACCCGGCATTGATTGTGGAGACTTAGGGCTGGCGCGGCAGAGGATTGATCGGAGGCTGAACAAGATGGCACTGAAACCACAGAAAGGAACGACGATGTGGATTGCTAGACGCTATTTGCGCTTTTTCTTGGCCGGATTCGGTGGCGCCGTGATCGGTTTTCTGACGGGCGCCGCTTCGGGAGAGGCGGCCGCAATTGCCTTGAACGCCCGGTGGGCGCACCCCGCATGGATAGGCGCAGTAGTCGGGGGACTCGCTGGATTGGCCACCGGCCTTGTCGCCGCCGACGACTAGATGAGACTCCACCTCCTGGCGTGGGGTCTGGCGTGTCTCGGCGCGTCAACAGCCTCGGCCGGAGTCACTTTGCACGTGAATCACATCGCGCTCGGTGGCTTTGGTACCTGGGTGTTTGGGATCGGGCTCCAGCTCGCCTTCCTCGCTCGACACTATTTCGGTTTGGGCAGAGGGAATCCCGAAAATCGAGGTAGACCTGTCGAACCGGGGCAGCAATTGGGTGACGGTCCGGACGCTGTGGTGGAGCAAGAGCTGCCAGTTCGAGTTGGCACGGCTGAATACGACAGTGTTGTTCAACGTCGGCGCTATTTGAAATGAGCGGGACTAGGTAAGCGGAACGTGATGCATGAAAAGAGCGGGCGTTTTGTCAATCGATCCTTGCCAAGCCAGGTCTGTCAAGTCATGATTCGCCTGATTTAACGAAACCCGGTTTAGTGGCTCTTTTCAGCAACTCGCGACCTTCGTTTGGAGCCGGTTGCTCGAATGGCTTGGGAGGACAGAATGGGGGCGCTTGACCCTCGACCCAAGGGGCGGACCCAAAGTGCGCTGGTGCTAAGTGGCGGGGGTATCCGGCTCGCGACTCATATTGGTGTCCTAGGTGAGATGGCGACATGGACTGTGTCGGGTAAGCCCTGGCTGGAACGCTTCAACGTTTTCGTCGGAACATCTGCAGGCGCCGTCTATTCGGCGTTGTTCGCTTCTGGGCTGACACCGATGCAGATCAGGACTCTTGTCGAGTGCTTCGGTGATCCCAGCATGCCCCAGCTTGTGTTCGACTGGAACTTCGTCGGCGCTGCGGCGGCGCTTCTCCGGTTGGATGCGAGGGAGGCACTTGGTGCAATTCGCGGCGACGGCATCCTCGCCGTTATGGAGACCGTTATGTCCAAGGACCTGCGACCAAAACTGCAGGCGCTCCTTGATACGGCGGCTTCAACCAACGATTCGCGGGCACTCCGGCAGTTCATGAAGAGCAACTCGAAGCGCAACCTCGCGGCTGCTCACGACCTCGAGTACTACAGCGACCAGTACACCTTTGGAGACGCCCTCGCAAGGGGACGCGCGCTCCACATAATTGGCACCAACCTCTACACGGGGCAAAAGACAATCTTCTGCTACCTGGCGAACCCGAGCGACATTGGTGCGGCCGACGAATACGACGAGTGGATGTCTAAGGCGTCCACGTTCGACTACTTCAACGACGACGACAACATCACGCGGACGATTGGCAACCGGGAGCGGGAACTAGAGGCATCGGGCGCGTCGAATCTGCTAGATAGCAAATTCCAGCGTTTCGAGAACCGAATTTATCGGCGATTCGATCCTCTGCTCTATGGCGAGCAACTACCTCTTGCGCTGGCAGTCCGCTCAAGCATGTGCATACCCGTCCTCTTCGAACCGGCACGAATCAAGCGACGCACGATGCCGAACGAGCCGTCACCTTCCTACGACCTCTTCATAGATGGTGGGGTCCTCAGCTGCGCTGCTGACCCATATCTCGGGAACGCTCGCGAAGTTCTTGGTGTGAGCCTAGGAAACTTGGGACGCCGCCTGCCTGACGCGAACGCAACTGCAAGCTGTGTCTCTGTGCTCATGAAGACGACCGACTTCTTCGGCGACGCGATTACGGACCTTCAGCGCGTCAACAGTGAGTATCAGACCGTGCCGGTGACGATCCTCGACGCCTTGCCAAGCGTGCAGGCAAAGATCACTGATACCCAGAGCATTGCGGCATTGGTCCAGGATGGAGAGGATATTGCCAAAGACTTCTGGGCGTTACTGCACAACCTCGCATACCCAGATGGCGCAGTGACTGTCGATCCCTCTGCCATCTTTCGGGAGCCGGGCAGCCTGCGGGTTGGCCTGTCCAAAGCCGCGATGGCCGGACCACTTTCCGGTCCGCTCAGGCCGGTCGCCAGCCTTCCGTTGCGTCTTGTGGAAGTCGTCGCCATCCCGGTTCGACGAGTACAACTCGCCTGGCTGGCGGCATACGGTCTTGTCGCGGCAGTTTTGTTGGCAGTAGGGGTGACGCTGGTGGCGCTGGCTCGCGTATTCGGTGCGCTATTCGCGGGCCACGTGGGCGAAGCCGGTAACGAAGCAGTGCGGATCGGACTTGGTGCCGTCTGGGTGATAGCCGGCATCTTTCTCGTTCGCCGGGTCGGGTACCTGGTATGGCGGACATACACGTTGCCACACCGTTCTCGGCCAAGCCGAACTAACGCCCGCCAGACCTAGCAGGAACCTCAATGGCTGCTGTGGTCGACTACATGATCCGTCCGAAGAGGTTCTTGGCCGCCCTCGTGGCCTTACTTGTGATGCAGGCAATCATTGTCGCGGGGGTCCCCGAGAGGGTGGCTACCGCCGGAGGGTACCGAGGATCTCTGAAGATTTTCCGATTCGATCAGGCGATGTTCCAGACACCCGACTACGCAAGCGACCTAAAGGCGTACGGCGAGCAAGGAAGGCAGCAGGTCGTTCTCGGGCACGTACTCTGGGACATCGCCACGCCGCTCCTTTATGCGTTGGGGTTGGCGGGTCTCATCGGCTTCTTGGCGCCTCGCACAGGTCCAGCAGCCCCCCTGTTTTTGATCCTTAGATGGATTCCGATAGCCGCCGGAGCAATCGACCTTCTTGAAAACGCGGCTATCTCCTGGATTTGTCTCAGTTATCCGAACTACGGTCCGGGGTTGATCGCAACAGGTTTGCTAACCCACCTGAAATGGATTCTTGTGGCCAGTGCGGTCGCAAGCGCAGGGATTG
>WNFJ01118661.1_pt4 | contig 14461 bp, 15 predicted proteins | sample 5400461 | NCBI WGS metagenome assembly WNFJ01 (sample SAMN13153349, study PRJNA577476) | soil metagenome | isolation source: 115 cm saprolite on Douglas fir-dominated hillslope | place: USA:California | collected 2013-09-17 | reverse complement strand
CCGGACCCGCCACGGCCGCGACGGCTGACGACGCCGCTGCCCGCGCCGGCGCCGGTTTCGCGGCCGGCGGTTCGGCCTGCCGGAGTACGACAGCCGTGCGGGGCGCCGGTGTGGAGCGCTCCGGGAGCAGGGTGCGGTGGCCGACGTACCAGGCCGCGCCTAGCGCCAGCACCACGGTGGCGGCCCACGCCAGCGGGACGCCGTGCCGCCACCGGCGGCGGCGCGCCGCCGCGGCGGCGGGCCAGGGTGGGGCCGCTCGCTCGGGGGGCGCGGCGAGCGCCAGCAGGCTGCCCGCCCGCTTGATCAGCCCGCGGGCTTCCTCCAGCCGGGCGCGGCAGTCCGCACACCCGGCCACGTGCTGCTCGAGCTCGACGGCCTCCCGCGCCGACAGCTCCCCGTCCAAGTAGGCGTGTAGCGTGCCGTCATCCGTGTGCGACATGGTGCCCTTTCGTTGCCGCGTCGAAGGCGGCCACGAGCCGCCGCCGCCGCGCGCGAGCCCCGTCTGAGCGGCGATCTCGTCGTAGCCGATCCCGGCGTCCCACAACAGCAACACTTCGCGATCGCGCGGCGTGAGCTGGTCGAGTGCGGCCCGCACCTGGGCGTGCTCGCGCGCAGCGTCTGCCGCCGCGTCGGCCGGCGGAGCGGTCGCCGCCGGCTCGCCCTGCAACAGCGTCAGATGGCGACGCTCGCGGGCCGCGCGCCGGGCAGCGTCACGCGCTAGGTTCGCCGCCACCACGAACAGCCAGCCGCGCACGTTCGCCGGCTTCGACTCGAGCGCCCGAGCGAAGGCCTCCTGGGCCAGGTCCTCGGCGCACGCCGCGTCCCACACCTTGCGGTACAGGAACCGCACCAGCGCGGGATAGGTCGTGCGGTAGATCTCGGCCAGCTCGTCTGGGCTCACGCCGCTCCGGAGCGAAAGTCGCGGGCCGGGCGGCGCGCGCGCCATCCCCCGCGACGCCGGCACGGCCTCGCTGCAATCTCGACGCGCCGGCGACGCCGGGGTAGCGGGCCCTCCGGAAGAGACGACGGGACTGGTCGCCGTTGCACAGCCGAGTTCCGGGGTGGCGGCGGGCCGCCGCGCGCGCCGCCAGGGGTTGCGGCGAAGGGAGCGGGCCATCCATCTTCCAGCGCGCGCTTGGCCCAACGGCCGTACGGTTATCGCGCCCTAAGAAATAGGGAATTGTGCCGCGCTACACCTACCGTCGCCTGACCAAGCTGCCTGCCTCCACAGATCAGCTGCGCCACCACACCGTCCTGAACCTGCCCGGCATGTTGGCGGGCCTGAGCTTCGGGCACACGGTCATGGAGCCCGGCGCCGCGGTCCCGATCGCGGTCGAAGATGACGCGGGGATCCTGCTCTTCACGCTGGCGGGTCGCGGCGTCATGCTGCTCGACGGCGATCGCATCGAAGTGGGCGCCAATGACGTCGTGCACATCCCGCCGGGCGTGCCGTTCGGCATGCAAACCTTGGGCAGGACGGACTGGGTGTACGTGATGCTCCAGGCGCCCGTCGGCTAACGCGCCCCGGCACTCACCCCAGCGCGCACTGGTTGGGGCCGAATTCCAGTTGCTCCACTTCGGCTTCCGAAGGCTCGACCAACCCCAGATTGGCGAGCTTGATAGTCCGATAACTCTCCGGCGGCGGCGAGGTATGGCGCGCGACCCACGCGAGCAACGCGGCCTCATCGGCGAGCGCCGCCGCTGCGTTCGTCGCCACGATGACGTCCAAGCGGGCGGCCACGCTGCGGTCGGCGCGCCGCTCCCCCTCGCCCGCGTAGTGCGCGGGCAGCACCAGCAGATCGCCCGGCCATTCCCGCCGGGCCTGCTCGAGGCTCTGCCAGAGCAGGCGCGCCCACGCGTCACGCTGGCCGCCCAGGTCAGGTCGGCCGAGCGACTGCACCAACAGAAAGTCGCCGGTGAGCGCGAGCCCGTCGTCGCTCAAGAGCGCGACACTGCCGAGCGTGTGGCCGGGCACGTGCGCCACGCGCAGCGTCGCGCGGCCGACCACGATGGTGTCGCCCGGAGTCACCGCCCGATACACGAGCCGGCCGGCCCGGTCATCGTAGGGGGAGCGCGCATCCGCGGCGTGCAGAAAGTAGGGCACCCGCCAGCGCGCCGCGGCCGCGCGGGCGCCACTCACATAATCGGCATGCAGGTGGGTGTCGAACACCGCCACGGGCGTCGCGGCGAGCTCGGTGAGCAGGGCGTCGTAGCGCTCGAGGTGGCGACCAGGGTCGACCACGACCGCGTCGCCCTCGCTCACCAGGACGTAGGACAGCGCGCCCTTCCCGACGCGGTCGAGTTGGACGACGTGCTGGAGCGACGGCGTGGGAGCGAGGCGGCGCGGCAGGTACACCGTCTCCCAGGCGGCCATGCCCCCGCTCACCGAGTACGCCGCAAACCCCCGCTCGCGCAGGAACCGGGTGGCCTGCTGGCTGGAGTTGCCGTGCCCACAGATCACGGCGACGGGCTCGGAGCGATCGAGGGCGAGCCGGTCCAAGTGCGGCGCCTGATACAGCTGGGCCGCCGGCAGCGCGCGGAAGTCGAGCGCCGCCCCGAACGTCACGCGACCGGCCGCCACGCGCTCCGCGACGCGGATGTCGAGCACCTGCACGCGCTGGCCGCCCTCCAGGCGGCGGGCGAGATCGACGGCGGGAATCGCGGGGAGCGCCGAGTCGGACATGAGCGTCAGTTTCGTTGGAGACACGCCAAAGCGCAACGGCGCCGCGACGCACCCGGCGAGGTCTCCCGTTTTGAACACCCTCGGCTATATTGTGAACGCGTTCACAAGCTGTTTTCCGCCAACGAATCGGAGGACATCAGCAATGCGGTTGACTTTGCTCCCCGCGCTCGCTGCGCTCGTCGCCCTCGGGGCCGTCGCGTGCAGCAGCGGCGACAAGCCCGCGGCGTCCCAGGCCCAAGCGGCCACGCCCGCGACGTCGGCGGCGACCACGCCTGCGCCGGCCACCCCCGCCGCCCCGGCGACAGCGGCGAGCGCCCGCGCCGCCATCGTGGAAGTCAAGATGACCGGCGACGGCACCACGAAGGCGGCGTTCGAACCGGCCACGCTCGCGATCGCGACCGGGACCACGGTGCGCTTCCTCAACGTGTCGGGCGGTCCTCACGACATCGCCTTCTGGGCCGACTCGGTGCCGAAAGGTGGTGCGGCGGCGTTGAAGAAGGGCATGGCCAACCAAATTAGCGATTTGATGGGACCGTTCCTGCAACAGCCGAACGACAAGTACGATGTCTCGTTCGCCGGCGCTCCGGCTGGCACCTACCGAGGCTATTGCCTGCCGCACCTCGCCCTGGCCATGAAGATCGCCATCACGGTGAAGTGAGCCGCGGGCTCCGCTGCTCGCTCCCGACAACGGCCCCGACTGCTTCGGGGCCGTTTGACTGTCGTCGCAGGGCCGCGGCGTCGGGGCGCCGCTGCCCTCGCGGGAATCGCTCGGCGGCCCCGAGGGACGAGTGGCCGACCGCGTGCGCGCCTCAGTCTGCCCTCGACGTTCTGACCAACCAGGACGGACTGCGCCCCGTCGCGGCGCGGCGCCTCAGCCTCGCCCTCGCTTGATCTCGGACGACCTGGTGCGGCGCATTCCCGGCGGGCTCGCGAACGCTTGTTTCCCCCTAGGGCCGCCGTTACAATTCCCCGCGCCATGACCTGTCGTCTCGCCCCGCTCGCCCTGCTCTTATGGATCATCCCCAGCGACTACGGGCGTGCCGCGCGCGCGGTCGACCCGGCGGGCGCCCGCATCTTCACCGAGGCGGGGCGCAGTCGGCTTGTCATCGAGCTCGCCCCGATGGAGCTGCCCGCGAATACGCCGCACCACGCCATCGCGCAGCCGTCCGTCGCGACGCTCGAGATTCCCGAGACGGGCTACCTCTACGGGTTCCGGGTCGAGGTGGCGGACGACGCCGGGCGCCCGCTCCCCGACGAGCTCATCCACCACTTCAACCTCATCGACCCAGACCACCGCGAGCTGTTCCTGCCGATCTCGCGCCGCCTGCTGGCCGCGGGACACGAGACGGGGGCCATCCGGCTGCCGTGGCTCCTGTTCGGCCTGCCGCTGCGCCGCGGCGAGCACGTGGTGGCGAGCGCGATGGTGGAGAACCTGACGCCGACGACCTACCACCAGGCGCGGGTGCGGCTCGTGATGGACTTCACGCCGCAGGGACGGCCGTGGCCGCTGTTTCCGGCGTCGCCGTGGCAACTGGACGTCGCCTTTCCGGTCGGGGACAAGTCGTTCGACCTGCCGCCCGGACGCTCGTCGCGCTCCTACGAGGGCACACCCGCGCTGGCCGGGAAGTTGATCGGCCTGGGTGGCCACATGCACGACTACGGACGGTTGATCGAATTCGCCGACGTCACGTCTGGGGCGGTGATCTACCACGCGACACCTCAGACCGATGCCGCGGGGCACATCGCGTCGGTGCCCGTCAGCCGGCTGTACGGCTGGACGCGGATCGGCGTCCCGCTCGTGCCGAGCCACCGCTATCGGGTCACCGTGTACTACGACAATCCCACCGGTCACCCCCTTCCAGACGGTGGCATGGGGGTGGTGGGCGGGTTGTTCGTACCGGCGCGCGGACTGCCCTGGCCCGCGGCCGATCGCCGCGACTCGCTCTATCAAGAAGACTACCGACACTACATGCGCCTGGAGGGCGGGCACGACATGCCAATGGCGGGCGCGGCGATGCCCATGGGAGCGCATCAGCGCGTGGCGCACGGCCACCCCTAGGCGATGACGCGCGCCGAAGTCGTGCTGTTCGACTTCGGCGGCACGCTCGACGCCGACGGCGTGCATTGGAGTCCGCGATTCCACGCCGCCTACCGCGAGGCCGGCGGCACGCTGGACGTCGCCGCGTTCGAGCCGCTGTTCAAGGCGTCGGAGGCCGCGCTGGCGCGGCTGCCTGGCATAGCGGCGCTCGGCTTCCGCGCGATGATCGATGCGCAGGCGCGCCTCCTCGTCGACCTCCTGCCCGATCGCGCCCGGGTCGATGGGCGCCACGTGGCCGAGCGGTTTCACGCGGCCGCGCTGGCCGTCGTGAGACGCAATACGCCGATCCTGGAACGCCTGGCCCTGCGCTACCGGCTCGGCATCGTGTCGAACTTCACGGGCAACCTGGTGCCTTGTTTGGAAGAGCTCGACCTGGCGAGATTGTTTGCGGCGGTCAGCGACTCCGGACGGGTAGGGTGGGCGAAACCCGACCCGCGCCTGTTCCAGCACGCGCTGGGCGCACTGCGGGCCCCGGCGGACCGGGCGTGGATGGTGGGGGACAACTTCGAGGCGGACATCCGGCCCGCCGCCGCGCTGGGCAGCGCGACGTGCTGGCTGACGTCGTCCGGCCGGTCGGCGCCGGCGGGGCTCGTCCCCACCGCGCGCATCGACTCGCTGCCGGCCATCGAAAGGGTGCTCGGGTAAGGTGCACGGGCTGATTCTCGCCGGGGGCGAGGGATCGCGGCTGGCGGCGGGCGGCATCGCCGTGCCGAAGCCGCTGGTCGAGGTGGGGGGCAAGCCCCAGATCGTGGGGCTGCTCGAGACGTTCGCGGCGCTGGGATGCGGCAGCCTCACCTGCGCGGTGCGATCCGATTCCCCGGCCGTGCGGCGCACGCTTGACGGCCGGCGCTTCGGGCCCACCCTTAGGGTGGTGGAATGCCGCACCCCGTCCTCGCTGCACACGCTGGTCGCGGGATTAGAGGCGGTACCGGCAGGCGCGGTGTTCTGCAGCATGGTCGACACGGTGATGCGGCCGGCGGACTGGCGCACCGTGTTTCGGGCGACCGAGCGCTCGCTGGCGGAGGGCGCCCACATGGTACTCGCGGTGACGCCGTACGTGGACGACGAGTCTCCCGTGTACGTGCGCCGGGAACGGGGCGGGGTCGTGCGCGCCCTGAGCGAGGAGCCGACGGAGCCCCCCTGCGTGACCGGTGGGGTCTACGGACTCAGCGCCGGGTCCCGCGCCGCGGCCGCGGACGCCGTCGGGCGCGGCGTCGCGAAGATGCGCGGCTTCCTGAAGGCGCTCGTGGCCGCTGAGCGGCGGGTGGTGGCCGTGGAAGTCGCCCGCATCATCGACATCGATCGCCCGTCAGATCTCCAGACTGCCAACGCGTGGCTGAGCGCGCGCGAGGCCTGAGCACCGGACCCCGAGGAGCGACACCGCCTTGGCCCAACTGGTCGCGATTTACCGCAGCCCGTCGTATTCGCCGCTGCAGCACCTGGTGAACGACACCGCCATCCTCGACGCGACCGTCGTCACGCTGGAGGGCCGCGGCTGGCGCGCCACCAAAGCCACCGAGCTCGAGGTCGAGCGAGGACGCCTGCCCGCCGCCGAGTTGTATCTCAACATGTGTCAGGGCTCCCTCGCCGCGGAGCAGCTGATGCCGCTCGAGTCCGACGGCGCGCTCGTCGTGAATCGCCCGTCGAGCGCGCTCAACTGCCACCGCCATCGACTGGCGAAGCGCCTCGGCGACAGCACGTTGCCGTTCCCGCGTACCCTCATCCTCGCCAGCTCCGCACCCCTGCCGCCGCCCGACCACCTCGAGGCCCTCAGTCCCGATCACCAGCGGGTCTGGATCAAGCGCGGCGACGTGCACGCGGAGCGACCGGAAGACGTCATCGTCACCTCGCCCCAGCAGGCGGCCGAGGCGTTGCAGCAGTTTCGGGCGCGCGGCATTCCGTGGGTGGCCCTGCAGGAGCACGTGCCCGGCCCGGTCGTCAAGTTCTACGGTGTGACCGACGGCCGGTTCTTCAACTGGTACGGCGCGGACGCCGGGTTCGAGGGCGCGCGCCCGGCCGTGGACGAGAATCGCCTCAAGGCGCTCGCGTTCGAGGCGGCGGCCATCTTGGGGCTCGAGATCTTCGGGGGCGACGTCGCGTTTCCCGAGCCCGATCGGCCCGTGCTGATCGATATCAACGACTGGCCCAGCTTCGCACCGTTCCGGGCCGAGGCGGCCCGCGCCATTGCCGATTACGTCACCCATCGCTTCGCCCATCGGAAGCACTCGTGACCCAGACGTTGCGCCGTATCCAGGTTCCCGGTCCCAAGTCCAAGGCCCTGTTCGACGCCGAGGCGCGCTACCTCGCCCCGGGCACCCAGAGCGTGGCGCTGTTCAGCCAGCTCACGATCGACCGCGGCGAGGGCGCCGTGCTGTACGACGTGGACGGGAACCGCTACATCGATCTGCTGGCGGGCGTCGGCGTGGCCAGCCTGGGGTACGCCCACCCCAAATACGTCGCGGCGATGCAGCGCCAGGTCGCGCGCGTCCACGTCGGCAGCTTCACCTCGGAGCACCGCGCCGCGCTGGTGCAGCTCCTGGCGCAGCTCACTCCCGGGGACTTGAACCGGACCCAGTTCTATTCGAGTGGCGCGGAGGCGGTCGAGGCGGCGCTGCGACTCGCCCGGTCGCGCACCGGACACAGCGAGGTGATCGGGTTCTGGGGTGGCTTCCACGGCAAGACCGGGGGCGTGTTGCCGCTGCTCGGCTCGAGCTTCAAACACGCGCTGGGCCCGCTGCTCCCCGGGAGCTACCTGTCTCCCTACGCCGCCTGCGCGCGCTGCGCGTTCGACAAGACGTTCCCCTCTTGCGAGTGGCACTGCGTCAATTTCCTGAAGCAGAAGATCGAGGTCGAGACGACCAAGGACGTCGCGGCCATCATCGTCGAACCGATCCAGGGCACCGCGGGCAACGTGGTGCCCCCGCCCGGTTACCTGAAGCTGCTCCGCACGCTGGCCGACGAGTTGGGCGCGCTGTTGATCTGCGACGAGATGATCACCGGCTTCGGGCGCACCGGCAAGATGTTCGCGATCGAACACGAAGGGGTGCTACCCGATATCCTCACGGTGGGGAAGGGCTTCGGCGGCGGATTCCCCATGAGTGGCGTCATCGCGCGCGAGGAGATCGCCTTCGCCAAACCCTGGGCCAATCCGAGCGGCAGCTCGTCGAGCTACGGCGGCAACCCGCTCGCGGCCGCCGCGGCGCGCGTCACGGTTGAGACGATCGTGGAAGAGCACCTGGTCGAGCACGCGCGGCGCGTGGGCGAAAAGATGCTCGCCGAGATGAAGCGCTGGGAGACCGAGCTGCCGATCGTCTCCGACGTGCGGGGGCGCGGCCTGCTGCTCGGGATGGACCTGGTGGTGCCCGGCACGCGCCGGCTGCTCGACAAGCAGACCACGCGCACCATTTTCGATACGCTGCTGGCGCGCGGGGTCCTCGCGATGATCTACAACCCGGAGGTGCGTATCAACCCGCCCCTGGTCATCGAGGAAGATCAGGCCATGAGCGCGCTCGCCACCATGAAGGACGTGCTGGGTGAAGTCGCCGAACGACTTATCGCATAAGGGCCGACCGGTGGAGGAGTGGCTCGACCTCCACTTCTTCCGCCCGGTCGGCATCCGCATCGCGCGGGCGCTCCAACCCACCGGCATCTCCGCCGACCAGGTCACGCTGTGGTCGCTCCTGATCGGCCTCGTCGCGGGACACCTGTTTGCCTATCAGGACCGCTCGACGAACCTCATCGGCTTCGCGCTCTTCATCGTGTCGGATATCTTCGACTCCGCCGATGGGCAGCTCGCGCGCCTGCGGGGCGCCTCGACGCGGTTTGGGCGCGCGCTCGACGGCATGAGCGACAACCTGCGGTTCGTCAACCTGTATTTCCATCTCATTTATCGGCTCGTCCATGCCGGGGCGTGGTGGCCCGGGGCGGTGCTGCTGGTCGCCGCCGCCGGCCTCGCCCATACCTATCAGAGTGCCGCCGTCGACTTCGTGCGCAACGCCTTCCTCTACGTCGGCGTCGGCACCGGGGGTGAACTGGATTTGCCCGAGGACTTGGAGCCCAGTCCGGGGGGCACGCTGCTCGAGCGTTTCGGGGCGCGCATGTACCGGGACTACAGCGTGCGACAGGCGCAGCTGTTCCCGCGCTCGGTCAAGCTGATCCGCCTCGTGCGGCGCCGCGGGGTCACCGAGTCGTTCCGGGCCGAGTACCGCGCGCGCCAGGAGACGGTGCTGCCGTTGTGCGCTTGGCTGGGCCAGAACATCCGCTTCCTGCTGCTCGGCGTGGCGGCGCTGGTGGGCCACATCACCCTGTTCCTCTGGGCCGAGGCGGTGTGGATGAGCCTGCTCCTCGTCGTCCTGCTGTGGCTCCATGAGTGGAACGCCACCGCCCTCGGGGGCATGCTGGCCAGCGAGCGCAATGCCTACGCCCGCGTCACCTAAGCGGCGCTATCGCGGCGCGGTCATCGGGGCCGGCGCCATCGCGCGGCAGTCGCACCTGCCGGCCTTGCGGGACGCCCCCCCGCTGCGCGCGCGCGTCGACGTGGTGGCCGTCGTCGACAGCGCGGCCGACGTCGCGCCGGTCGACGGACTCCCGCTGCTGCACACCCGGGACGAGCTCGGCGGCGTCGGCGCGCTCGATTTCATCGACCTCACCGTGTGGGGCCTGGAGCACGGCTACCACGTGCTGTGCGAGAAGCCGGTGGCCCTGACGCGGAGCGAGGCCGACCGCATCGCCGCCGCGGCCCGAGCGCACGGCCGGATCGTCATGGCGTGCCACCAGTACCGCTACAACCCGGTGTGGGTGCGCGTGAAGCAGTGGCTCGCGGCCGGCGTCATCGGCCGCTGGCACCTGGCCGAGTTGTCGGTGCACCGCCTGACGGCCGATCCGGGACGCGACGCCGCGAGCGCGCCGTGGCGCGGCACCAGCGCCACCGGCCGAGGTGGCGTGCTGCTCGATCACGGCACGCACCTCGTGTACCAGTTGCTGGACGTCGCCGGGCTCCCCGCCGCCGTGAGTGCCTGGACCGGTCGGCTGCGACCGCAACGCTACGAGGTCGAAGACACCGCCGCCCTGCTGCTCGAGTATCCCGACCGGCTCGCCACCTTGTTCTTCACCTGGGCGGCGCGGGCCCGCGACAACCGCATCCGCTTCATCGGCGACGCCGGCATGATCGAGTGGGTGGGGGGCGAGCTGCGCCTGGAGCGCGCCGGCGGCGTCGAGCGGCAGGACTGCTCCGCCGAGCTCGAGAAGGCCGCCTATCACCGCTGGTTCGCGTCCCTGTTCGAGGCGTTTGTCGCGGCGCTCGACCGCCGCGACCCCGCGGCGGCGGCGGCGCCGCTGCTGGCGGATATCCGCCGGGTCGCCTGCGTGGTCGAGCACGCCTACGAGGCCGCCCGCACCGGCTGCAAGGTCGCGATCCCGGACGACGCGTGAGCCGCAAGCTGCAGCTGCTGCTGTTCCTCTGCGGCTCAGCGGTGTTCGGCTACCTGGTGCTGCGCATCGGGCCGGGGCAGCTGCTCGCCGACGCCGCGCACACGGGGTGGATGTTCATCCCCATCTTCCTCTTATACGGCGTCGTCTACCTCCTCAACGCCGCTGCCTGGCAGGTGATCATGGCCGGCGAGCCGAGCCACCCGCCGTTCTGGCGCACCTGCGCGATCACCGTGTCGGGGTTCTCGCTCAATTTCCTCACGCCGATGGTCAACGTGGGCGGCGAGCCGTTCAAGATCGCCGCCGTCGCGCCGTGGCTGGGCCTCCGGCGTGCCGCGGGCACGGTCGTGATCTACCAGATGCTGCACACCTTCGGCTTGCTGCTGAGCCTCCTGACCGCCGTGCTGCTCGGCGCGCTGCTGCTGCCGCCCACGCCCGCGGTGCGGACGAGCCTCGCCGTCGCCTTCGCCGCGCTCCTCGCGCTCGCGCTGTTGCTCTTGACCGGCCACCAGCGCGGCGTGCTGGAGCGCACCTTGAATGTGCTGCACCGCCTCCCGCTGCTCGACCGGCTGGCCCGCCGGCTCGAGCCCAAGCGCGCCACCCTCGCGCTCATGGATGAGCAAATCACGGAGTTCTACCACCGCGACCCGCGCCGCTTCCTGCGGGTCCTGGCGCTCGAGTACCTGAGCCGCTGCCTGTTCATGGTGGAATACCTCCTGATTCCCCTCTCGGTGGGACTCCACATCGGGTACGCCAGAGCGTACGTCATCGGTGGCCTGTCGCACCTGATCCAGAACGTGCTCTTTTTCGTGCCGTTCGAGCTGGGGGCCAAAGAGGGCTCCCTCTACTTCCTGTTCCAAGTCCTCGGGCTCGACCCCGCGCTGGGGGTCTATACCGCGATCGTGAGCCGGCTCCGCGACGTCGCCTGGATCGGCCTCGGCGTCGCCCTCGTGTGGCTCGCGGGGCGGCGTGCCGCGGCCCAGGGCGTCCCCGCGCGGTGACGATCTTCACGCACATCCTGGCGACCACGCTGGGGGCCCAGGCGCTGGAGCTGCGGGGCCGCGAGCTGGCGCTCGCCTATGCGTTCGGGGTCGGCGTGGACGTAGACCACGCGGTGAAGGCGCCGTTCTACTTGAAGCACGTCGGATTCCGTGACCGCAAGGGCTATTACTGGCGCTCCTCGCTCCAGGAGCCGGTGGCGCTGCTGTGGATCGTCCCGCTGTGCCTGCTGCTCGGCACGGTCCTGCCGATCGTGTTCTTCGCGATTCACGTGGCGCTCGACTACAGTGTGCGCTTCGAGAAGATGCCGCTCTACCCCTACTCGCCCTGGGTCACCCGCGGCTGGCTCACGGCCATCCCCGACAAGGTGAAGGAGGCCGTCGTCTTCACCGCGCTGCTCGCGGCGAACGCGCTCGTGTACTGGTCTCACCATCATGTATGACTTCGCCCCGGCGCTCGGGCGCACCCTCGACCGCGTCATCCGACCGCTGCTGCGCTTCTGCCACGAGACGCTGGGGCTCTCGCCGGCCCAGCTGACCTGGGCCGCCTTCGCCGCGAGCGTCGCGGCTGGCGTGGCGCTCGCCGCCGGTCGGGGGTGGCTGGCGTGGGGCCTCGGCCTCGTGGCCTTGGGGCAGGTGCTCGACGGCTTGGACGGCGGGATCGCGCGCGAGTACGGACTCGCGTCCGCAGCGGGGCGCCGGCTCGACACGCGCCTCGACCGCGCGTCCGAAGCCGCGATCTTCGCGGGGCTCGCCGCCGGAGGGTTCGTGTCGTGGAAGCTGGCCCAGCTCGCGTTCGTCGCGATTTTGTTGATGACGTCGATCGTGGAGCGCTCGCGGCTCGATCCCGGCATGAAGCGGTTCGCGCTCTACTTCGGGACCTGGCTACCCTACCCGCTCATCTTCACCGTGATCTTCGCCGTGAACCTCGCGGCCTACGTCGTGGGGCTGCTCATCATCGATTGCCGGTTCCAGCTGACCATGGACGCGCTCGATGGCGACTTGGATACGGTGGCGTCGCGCGCGGCACGGCTCCAGGCGGTGATGGATCCCCGCTAGGCGGGACCCGTCTCGAGCCGACGCTCGGCGAGGGACGCCGCGACGGGTGCGGGAGCGGAGGCGTAGACGTACTGCGACGCGAACACGGCACCGGCCACGATCAGCCCTGCGGCCGCATCCACGGCATAGTGGAACTGTCCGTACACCACCGACAACACCAGGCCCAGCGTCAGGGGGGCGAGCAGCAGGCCCAGCGGCCGCCAGTAGCGCAGCGCGCATAGCGTCGCGACCACCGCCGCCGCCACGTGCGACGACGGAAACGCGGCACCCCAGGAATCGCCCCGGTCGAGGAGCCACTGAGCCAGCCGGGCGGGCCAGACCTGGGTGGCGCCGTTGAGCGCGAGATCGAACGCGTAGCGGGGACCCGCCACGGGGTAGAACAGGAACACGACGTAGCAGAAGTAGAACACCACCATCACCGCGAGGATCGTGTGGCGGGCGGCGTCGCGCCGGCCGCTGAACCACAGCGCCAACGGCGACGCATAGAGGATGGCGTAGTAGGCCAGGTAGCAGCCGTGCATGACCCCGGAAAACAGCGGGTTCGGCCACTCCCGGATCCAGCGGTAGGCGAGCTGCGATCCAAACACCCACTGCTCCAACCGCTGAATGGTTTGGTCGTGCTCGTAGCCCAACGCGACGTTCACCACCCCCACCTCGGCGTACAATCCGCCGAGCAAGAGCATGGGATACCAGTCGCCCAGAAACCGCCCGATCGGACCGGCTTCCCGCGCGCCCGGGGCTAGGAGCACCAACACCACGATCAGGGCGTGCCCGGCGAGCAGCCAGTTCCATGCGGCGCGGTCGCCGTCGGGGAACGCGACGAGCGCGGCCGTCGCGAAGGCGACGTAGAGCAGCGTCAGCACGTCGACCGCCGTGAGCCGGTGCACGATGCCCCGGCGCCACGTCACCCCCCACGCCATCGGCCGCAGCTCGAGACCGCCCGGCAGCCGCCTCATCACAGCCATCCCTCCTTCTGGTACCACGCTGCGGTGCGGCGTAATCCCGGATCCAAGTCCACCTGGGGTCGCCAGCCGGTGTCGCGGCTCAGGGCGTCCGCCCGGGCGGCTCAGGGCGTCCGCCCGGCAGGTCCACGCGGGCGCCAAGAATTCGGCCGCCTTGTCGGCCGACAGCAGCGTCGCCCGACCCGCCAGATGCGCCACCGAGCCGATGGCCCAGAGCAGCGCTCGGGCGAGCGGGGCCGGGAGCGCCACCACCCGGGGCGTGCGGCCGACGGCGCGGCCGATCGCCCGTGCCAGCTCGCCGCTGGTCGTGACCGCGGGGTGCGCGGCGTAGTAGAGGCGGCGCGCCGCTGCGGCGGCGCCCGCCACGGCGACCAGCGCCGCCGCGAGGTCGGCCGCGTAAATGAGCGACAGCTCCTGCGCCCCGTCCCCGAACAGCGGCACCAGACCGAGGCGCGCCAGCTTGAACACCCTCAGCACCTCCCGGTCCCACTCCCCGTACACTAGGGGCGGTCGGACGATGGTCCAGGGCCACGGCGCCGCCCGCACCAGGAGTTCGGCGGCGAGCTTACTCTGCCCGTACGGCGTGACGGGCGCCGCCGGCCGCATCTCATCGATGGGGCATCCCCGCGCCGTGGGTCCACCGGCGGCGAGCGAGGAAACGAGCACGAAGCGCTGCGGCGGGTGCGCCGCCGCGGCCGCCACGACGTTGGCGGTGCCGTCGCGATTCGTCCGCATGAACTCGCCCAAGTCGCGCGCGCTGATCCGGCCCGCCACGTGGAAGATCACGTCGGCCTCGGCGCACCCCTCGCGCAACGCGCGCGCATCGTCCAGATCGCCCCGCACGATCCGCACGTCGGTCCAGCCCAGCGCGCGCGCCTTCGCGGGGCGGCGCACCAGGCAGGTCACCGCCGCGCCGTGCGCCCGCAGGGCCTGCACGAGATGCGCCCCGACGAACCCCGTCCCGCCGGTCACGAACGCCCTCACAGCGGCTTATCGTAGATCCGGTAGGTCTTGTAGGGGTGAAAGCCCAGGTGGACGGCGGCGTTCACCATCGGGGTGTTGTCCTCGAGAATCCAGCCACCCTCGCCCCAGCTATACCCGCGCGCCACGCCTTTCGTCCAGATCCAGTGATACATCAGGGCGTCCACCCCCGTGCGGCGGTACTCCGGGACGGCGCCGAGCAGCAAGATGCGCAGCCGATGGATGCGGCGCGCGTACCACAGGATCTTGGGAA
>WNFJ01402513.1_pt1 | contig 14462 bp, 14 predicted proteins | sample 5400461 | NCBI WGS metagenome assembly WNFJ01 (sample SAMN13153349, study PRJNA577476) | soil metagenome | isolation source: 115 cm saprolite on Douglas fir-dominated hillslope | place: USA:California | collected 2013-09-17 | reverse complement strand
AAGCTCATCTCGACGTCGAGCTGATAAAATTCGCCGGGCAAGCGGTCGGCGCGCGGGTCTTCGTCGCGGAAACACGGCGCGATCTGGAAGTAGCGGTCAAAGCCCGACATCATCAGGAGCTGCTTGTACTGCTGCGGGGCCTGCGGCAGCGCGTAGAATTTTCCGGGATGGATCCGTGACGGCACCAGGAAGTCGCGCGCGCCCTCCGGCGAGGACGCCGTCAGGATCGGGGTCTGGAATTCGAAGAAACCTTGATCCTTCATGCGCTTGCGCATGGAATCGACGATCGCGCCGCGGGTCATGATGTTCTGGTGCAGCTTGTCGCGACGAAGGTCGAGGAAACGGTACTTAAGCCTTATATCCTCGGGATATTCCTGCTCGCCGAACACCGGCAGCGGCAGTTCGCCGGCCGGCCCCAATACCTCGATTTCGCTGACATAGACTTCGACCGCGCCGGTCGGCAGTTCCGGATTTTCGGTGCCCTCGGGACGCCGCCGCACCTTGCCGTCGATCCGCACCACCCATTCCGAGCGCAGTTTTTCGGCGTCCTTGAAGGCAGGCGAATCCGGGTCCGCCACCACTTGCGTGATGCCGTAATGGTCGCGCAGATCGATGAACAGCACGCCGCCATGGTCGCGGATGCGATGGCACCATCCCGACAGCCGAACAGTCTGGCCGATATGGCTTTCGCGGAGCGCGCCGCAGGTGTGTGACCGGTAACGATGCATGGATAGTCCAAAAACGGATGTCGGAGGATCGAATCGGGCGGCCTAAAGGGCTACCCCCTTCAAAGTTGGGCAGGGTTTACCCGACGCTGCGAGGGGCGGCAACCGAATGCGCCCTCAAATATGGGCTCTCCCGGAATGATCTGAACCCCGCAAAAATGAGGGAAACCCATTGGGCCTTCCAGGCCGACGCCCCCGCAAACCGATTGTCTAAACCCCAGCGATGCTTATCTTGGGCGCATGACGGTGCATTTCCCCTTCCAAAATACCTACACGGCGCTGCCGGCGAACTTTTTCGCCCGCGTCGTCCCGACGCCGGTGGCCTCGCCCAAACTGATCAAACTGAACCGGCCGCTGGCGGTCCATCTTGGCCTCGATCCGGATCGGCTCGATAGCCCCGAAGGCGCCGAGATCCTCGCGGGAAAACGTGTTCCCGATGGCGCGGACCCGATCGCGATGGCCTATGCCGGTCACCAGTTCGGGCAGTTCGTTCCGCAGCTCGGCGATGGCCGCGCCATCCTGCTCGGCGAGGTGATCGATGCGGACGGAATCCGCCGCGACATCCAGCTCAAGGGATCGGGCCCGACACCGTTTTCGCGCCGCGGCGATGGCCGTGCGGCGCTCGGGCCGGTGTTGCGCGAATACGTCGTGAGCGAGGCGATGGCGGCCCTTGGCATTCCGACCACGCGATCGCTCGCCGCCGTCTTGACCGGCGAGAGTGTGCTGCGCGAGACGCTGCTGCCGGGCGCTGTCCTGACCCGCGTCGCCTCCAGCCACATCCGGGTCGGAACGTTCCAGTATTTCGCGGCGCGCGGCGATACCGAGGGCGTGCGGCGGCTCGCCGATCACGTCATCGCCAGGCATTATCCGGAACTGGCAAATGCCGACCGCCCCTATCATGCGCTTCTGGCAGGCGTCGTCACGCGGCAGGCGGAGCTGGTCGCGCGCTGGCTCCTGGTCGGCTTCATCCACGGCGTCATGAACACCGACAATACCTCGGTATCGGGCGAGACGATCGATTACGGTCCGTGCGCCTTCATGGACCATTACGATCCGGCAACGGTGTTTTCCTCGATCGACGAGCAAGGCCGCTACGCTTACGCCAATCAGCCGCGGATCGCGCTCTGGAACCTGACGCGGCTGGCGGAATGCCTGTTGCCGCTATTCTCCGAGACACAGGACAAGGCCGTCGAGGAGGCGCAGGCGGCGCTCTCCGAATTCGCGGAGAGATTCAATACCGCCTATAAAGCGGGGCTGCGAAGCAAGCTCGGCCTGTTTACCGAACGCGACGACGATCAGGCGCTCGCGCAAGACCTGCTGGACGCCATGGCCAAAAACCAGGCTGACTTCACCCTCACCTTCAGGCGGCTGAGCGAGGCCGCGTTCGATCCGGCTGCTGACGGCGATGTCCGGCAATTATTCACTGGTCCCGCCGCCTACGACGAATGGGCGGTGCGCTGGCGGCAAAGGCTCAGCCAGGAGCCACAAGAAGGCGCCGCGCGGCAAGCCGCGATGCGCGCGGTCAATCCCGCTTTCATTCCAAGGAACCACAGGGTCGAAGCCGTCATCGACGCGGCCGTCAGCCGCGATGATTTTGCTCCCTTCGAGGAGCTGTTGACGGTCCTGTCGAAGCCGTATGAGGACCAGCCGGCGTTTGCCGGCTATGCGGAGCCGCCGGAGCCGCACCAGCGCGTGCTGCAGACGTTTTGCGGGACCTGAACCGTTAACCCCGCGTTCAACATTCCAATGAGGTCCCGCGCGTCCACCGACAGGAATTAAGCAACGGTCAATGGCTCCCCTACAAATCTATCGTTTTGTCGGGGGGATTGCCGTGGACGGGCTGGTGTTTGAATTCATGGGATTGGCGATGCTGGCACTTTGTGTCGTGGTGCTCGCCGTTCCCGCGCGGCGAACGCCTGCCCGGCGCTTCCGCGACACCTGATCCATTTTTAAGGCGGGTCTGACCGGAGCCGGGCGGCCAGCCCGAGCGGCGGGGGCTTGAGCTTGTCCCAAAAAAGGTGTTGTCAGACCGAAATGCAAGGCTCGAATTCGTCGCAAGACCCTTGACATATCAACGCTTTCGGCAGAACGCCGTCACGGAAGCGTTATGGACCCTTCATGCATCTGATTACCACCACTTCGGAACTTGCCGCTGTTTGCGCCCGCCTAGCCAAGCACAAGGTCATCACCGTCGATACCGAGTTCCTGCGCGAGACCACCTATTACCCCCTGCTCTGCGTCGTGCAGATGGCGAGCGCCGAGGAGGCGGTCGTGATCGATACGCTGGCCAAAGGGATCGAGCTGAAGCCGTTCTTCGACCTGATGGCCAATGAGGCGGTGCTGAAGGTTTTCCACGCCGCCCGCCAGGATATCGAAATCGTCTGGCATCAGGCCGGCACCGTCCCGCACCCGATCTTCGATACGCAAGTGGCGGCCATGGTACTCGGCTACGGCGATTCCATTGCCTATGACCAGCTGGTCGAACGGATCACCGGCCACCGGCCCGACAAGACCCACCGTTTTACCGACTGGTCGCGCCGGCCGCTGACCGAAGAACAGATGCACTACGCGGTGTCCGACGTCACCCATCTGCGCGATGTGTTCACGGCACTGGACGCCGATCTCAAAAAGCGCGGCCGCAGCGATTGGGTCAGCGAGGAGATGGAGGTCCTGACCTCGCCAAAGACCTACGACTTTCACCCCGAACGCGCGTGGGAGCGGCTGAAGACGCGGGTACGCAAACCAAAAGAGCTCGCGGTCCTGATGGAAGTCGCGGCATGGCGCGAACAGGAGGCGCAAAGCCGCGACGTGCCGCGCAGCCGCGTTTTGAAGGACGATGCAGTCGGCGACATCGCCACCCATGCGCCGACCAGCCTCGAGCGGCTCGCCAATCTGCGCTCACTGCCGAAGGGCTTTGACCGCTCGAAATGGGGCGCCGACATCGTGGCCGCCGTGCAGCGCGGCCTCGCGCGCGATCCGACAACGTTGCCGAAGATCGAAAAGCCGCGTGGCAATTCGAACGGCGCTGCGATCGTCGAGCTGTTGAAGGTCTTGTTGCGGATGACGTCGGAGCGCCACGCCGTCGCCAGCAAGGTGATCGCGACCGTCGACGATCTCGAGCAGATCGCGGCGGACGATCATGCCGACGTCGCTGCGCTGCACGGCTGGCGCCGCGAGCTGTTCGGCGAAGCGGCGCTGGCGCTGAAACACGGCCGGCTGGCGTTGGCGATCGAAAAGGGACGGGTTGTCAGGGTCGATCGAAACTGACGCAAAGTCCGGCTTCCGACATCAAGCCTTATTGCCGCTCAAATCGGCAATGACAACGGTAATGCTTGCGATCGATGCAGATTAGGACGCTATCGCGTCGTGCTGTCCTTGCCGTTGTCGGGCTTAGGGTTCAATACTTGCGATACTTCCACCAAGGCCATCGATAGAATATAAGCGCTGATAGGCAGGTTTAGCTGGCGAGCTTTTGAGATCGCCGCCAAGATGTTGATTGCCAGCTCGTTGAGATCGTCTTCGCGGGTCGCCATCTGTTATTCGCTTCTGGAGCTTTTGCTGTGAGCACCGACGATTCCGATGATCCCGGTGATAAATTGCTGCAGCTACTTCGGGACAATCAGATCGATCTAAGCGCGGTTGAGGGTTTGCGGCTGGTAATCGCATTCAGAAAAATCAAGGATTCGTCGGATCGGCGCGTCCTCATCGAACTCGCCGAGCGACTTGCAAAATGACCGATCGCTCGCGACCGTAACGTCGATCTTTGCTCATACGGCGATCTTGCCGCTTGCCGCGATCAGGTCGGTGCTTGCCGCGATCCCGGCGTAGTTGCCGATCACTTTGACAACCGCTAGTTTGTACGAAGCGGCGTCGTCGACGCCAGGCCGCCGGCAGGCCACCGCATCGCTGACGACCTGATAGCGATGGCTGCGGTGAAACCCGTCGACCACGGTCGACAGGATGGTTTCATCGAGCGAAAACCCAGACAGCACGCAACGAATGTTTTTCATGTTCGACATGTATTCGGCGAACCGCGTCGAGCTGTAGGCCGACGGCAGCGGATGCTCGAAGGTGAGCTCTCCCGGCCGCGGCTTCAGCTCCGCGATCCAGTCCGTCAGGTTCGATGCCGGGTTGAACCAGGCCGCCTGGGCGATCCGCTTCAGATGCATCACCGGCCAGAGATTGCCGCGCCAGAGCGTCATCAATTCGAGGCAGCGCGACGTAACCGCTTCGGCGTCAGAGATGACGTGGCTGCGGCCCTCGGTGAGATACTCGATCTGGAGATCGGCGCAGATCAGGATCGGTGGATCGTCATGGATGGAAATTGTCATTTTTCGATTTCGGAATCATGTTTCGGCGAGAGCCGGGGTGCGAAGTGGCGAGGTCGCCGCGCGACCGGACGAGATGTCGAGAACCCCGGGCCGGTCCCAATCGCCCTCGGGGCGAATGATCACGTAAGGATCGCTGTCGAGCGTGATCGCGTCGGGGCCCGGCTCGAGGTCAAGGACCATCTCGGTGTAGGAGAAATCGGAGAACGTGATCTTGCGGTTATGGCCGAGCGGCTTCGCGCCGAAATGCGACCAGAAGTTCACCAGCCGGTCTTGCGCGTGGCCATAGACCTTCTTGAACCCCTTGCGCTTGAGGTAATCAAAGCTTGCCTGCACCAGCTTGAACGATATCCGCGACCGCCGGAACTGATGCCGGACGGCGAGGCGTTCGAGCTTGGCGAACTCGCCGAAAAACCGCACGCGAAGGCAGGCCGCGGGTTCAGTCCCGATAAACCCGATGAAGTGCGCCGCCACCAGATCATTGCCGTCGAATTCTTCCTCGATCGGGCAATCCTGCTCGGCGAGATAGACCGCGGCGCGAATGGCGGTGACCAGCATAAGATCATTGGGATCGCGCGCGATGCGGATCGAAATTGAGCGCGAGTTCGGTTTGGCCGGCGATGGAGGTCTACTGCCGTGCATCTGCAAAACTCCTTGCTGAGACATTTGACGCCGGAATATTCGGTGGAGGGCGATGCCAGGGCCGCTGGTAACGCCAGAGGTCGGGCTGCAAGCTCGACATCGGCTGGAAGCCTATTGCGATCAGCAGATCGCGACCCGCCGTCGTTGCCGGCTGCGCGAAATAGTCGGCGTTGATAAATCGCGGCTTTCTCAAATATGCGGCGACGTTTGCCAATCCGGCAACGGCGCGCCCGTGGCACGTGAGGGCCCAGACATAAATAGCCGATACGCCTTCGTCAGGACGCGCAAGAAGCTCATGACTTGGGTTCTTCAGATCGATGCCGTCGCGCAAAAGGGCACCCTGTCCTCGGCAATTGAGATAAAGGAACGCTATTCCGCCCAGCAGCTTCCCCGCCCGTTCAAACGCAAAGATCGACTCCGGATCGCTGCGCAAAAATTGAAGGAGCCCAGCTTCCGAGACGCTGACCCCCGGAATTTCGCGCCGGGCAATGGCCACCAAATCGGACAGCTGTGCAGGCGTCGCCAAACTCACAGTGACCGCGGAGGTTGGCGAAAGCCCATCCAGCTCGTGTCGGACGCCTAAATCCCTACTTCCTCGCAACATTTTCTGCATTTAAGGTCCCGTATGTGTAACGATTATCATACCTGACGGGGATGACGGGTATGCCGCAAGATTTGCATCGGGGTGCTGCACTAAAGCAGCGCAGGAAGGTCGAAGAGAATCTCAACGCGTCATGGGAGGATTTGCGGGCGTTCCTTCTATGCACACGGCATCAGAGTTTCAGGAATGCCGCGGAGGTGTTGGGGCTGACCGGTACGACCCTGATGCGCAAGATCGACAGACTTGAAGAAGAGCTGGGGTTCAAACTCTTTTTACGCGACCAAACGGGCTTGTCGCTAAGCGATGAGGGACGGGCTTTGCTGTTCGATGTCGAACAGATGGAGCGTCTCAGCTTCAACATCTTTCGTCGCGCATCGCTGTCGACGGACGTCCGCGGTTCGGTGCGCGTCGCCGTGACCGAGGGACCCGGTATCTCCTGGATCCTCCCCAGACTGATCGATTTCCAGAAAACCTACCGAAAGATCATGGTCGATCTCCGTTGCGCGATGGAGCAGGCCGACGTATCGCGCCTGGAGGCCGATATTTCGATCCAGCTCGCGCGACCGACAAATCCGGACCTCATTGTGTCACCAAGCTGGGCAGGCTTCACATCTACGCATTTGCGTCGGAAGCATACCGCGATGCCTATGGGCTACCAAAATCCCTCTCGGATCTCAGCAACCACCGGATCGTCAAACAACATGGCGTGCAACTCGACGAGAGCGGCTACGCACGAATTCTGGGATTGGAATCGCTGGAAGGGATCGTCGGCATATCGACGAATTCCAGTGTCGCGGTTCTTTACGCGATCGAGCGCGGTGCCGGGATCGGATTTCTGCCGACGTCGGTAATTGCGCTGGGCGCGCCTCTGGTCGCAATCGATCTCGGGACCAATTATCACATGGATTTGTGGCTTACCTACCACAAAGAGTTTCGCAACTCTGATCGACACAAAATCGTAATTGATTGGCTCAAAAAGATATTCGATGCCAAGACCTACCCTTGCTTCGGGGATGAGTTTATCCATCCGAATGAGCTCGTAGCAATGATGGCGGAGCAGCGACGCAACTTCGGCCTTCATGGTTATGCGGCCGCCGGGTTGGCTTGAGAGATGCGACTTGGATTAATCTGGACGCGCCGCGCATTGCGCCGCTACCACTTCAGCTCCACCCCCAGAGTGCCCTGGTGCGACTGCATCGCGGCGCGGAATTTTGCGTCATAATTGATGTAGAGCCGCGCGGTGTTGCTCAGACTGAGCGAAGCTGATGTGCCGGCATCGGCGCCGTATTGGCTTTCGCCGAGGCCTTGCAGGCTGACGCTCTGGCTGCCGACGCTGACGATGATCGAGCTGAAATTCTGCGTGACATTGTCGACGAACTTGCCATAGGCGGACAGATCGAGAATCTTGCCGTCGAGAATGAAGTAGTGCCCGATCTCGGCGCCGAGCAGGATCCGCGAACGCTCCACCGCCGCTCCGCTCGCCATCACAGGATCAAGACCGCCGGACTCCTGAAACGACCCGGTCGAAGCGCGCACATATTCGAATGCGGCTTTCGGCACGATCCGGCTCTGGTCCATGTTCCAGTAGTAGCTGAGCTCGGTCAGCGCGCCGTCGATATGGCCATTATAGGCGGCGCTGGCGATGCCGGCCCCGGTGTCCCGGCTGGAAGTAATCCTCCCGAAGCCGTGGACCAGCGCGAGGGCCCAGGTCCACGGCCCCTTGTCCACCGAGGCGTTGAAGCCGAGCTGGGTGAGGTCGAGCGTTGCCGACTGCAGCGCCACGGGAACGTCGATGGCGGTACGGCTTTGGTCGACCGAAAAGCCGACATTGACGCCTGGCGCAATACGCGCGCCGAGACCTGCAACGCCGCCCCAGGTCTGGCGGTGGTCGCCGGCGAATTCGCCTTGCATGCCGGTCCTGGCCGAGATGCCGTAGGCCTCTGCCCAGGTCCGGAAACGCGGCGGCTCGGTTGCCTCCGAGGCGCCGCCGCCACCGGGATTATGGCGCGAGGCGCTGCCGAAACCGTTGGTCGCCTGGTCTCCTAGACGCTCCAGAAAATTGCTGCCGAGGTTGGTCACGGTTGCGCCGGCCGACACGTCGGAATGGATGAATGTCGGCGTCGGACTGGGGGTCGGGATCGGCGTCGGCGAAGGGGTCGGGGTTGGCGTCGGCGCGGGCGTGGGCCTCGGAGTGGGCGATTGTGCCTGCGCGGACGAGGCTGCAACGGCCAGCAGAAGGACGAAACCGAGGGCAATGGCCCGCACAAGGCTGCGGGCGGCCCCGGTCTTCTTGGCTCGCGAAGGCCGCGATGAGCAGCGCATGAATGCTAATCCCAAAAGGGCGCCAACTCGACAAAACTGCAAAATCCCGTTGGCTGGTGGCGATTTGCCCCCAGTTCTCCCAAGGGGTCAATCGGTCTTGGTCCCAGGCCGCAGGCGATTGGCGGACATTGTTGTTCTGCTGCCACAGGTCACCAGCGGCGGTCTCATTATCGGACGGATTTACCAGGACGCGCCGGATGCTTGCTAACGCGCAAATTTCGTGTTGCAATATGCGGCACAATCGGATTTAGGCCGATCGACTGTGCGTTTCGCGACTAAGAAATTGAGCAGACATCCGACAAGCCCGCTTGTGGCGTGGCACGCGAAAAGCGTGGCCGCGTCTTTTTTACGTCTAGACCAGGAGACAGGCGATGCAAAAAGGCACCGTCAAGTGGTTCAACCCGACCAAGGGTTATGGGTTCATCAAGCCGATGGCCGGCGATAAGGACGTGTTCGTCCATATCTCGGCGGTCGAGCGTGCGGGACTCTCAACCCTCAACGAGAATCAGGTAATCGAATATGACCTAGTGGAAAATCGCGGCAAAACCTCCGCAGAGAATCTGAAGGTCTCTTAAGCTTCGTCACGATCCGCGCAAGCAATCTTGATGCACCCCCGGCCCCTGCCGGGGGATTTTTATTTTCGGACCATTCATTGGCTGGCCCGAGGCCTCAGGTCGCGGCGGGCGAAATCAATATAGCGTCGGAACCCTTGCCGTCCGGCGTTTTGCAGACATCGCCCTCGAGCCGGACTTTATCACTCGCGACCAGCCGCAGCGCCGCGGGGTAGATCTGATGTTCGATTTTCAGAATCCGCGCCGCCAGCGTATCCGGCGTATCGTCGTCGCGTACCGCGACCGCGCCCTGCATCAGGATCGGGCCGGCGTCGGTCTCCGGTGTAACAAAATGCACGGTCGCGCCGGAAATTTTCACCCCGGCGCGCAATGCCTGGGCCTGCGGTTCGAGGNNNTTGAGCATCCTGCCGTACCAGCGCTGCACGAATTCAGCTGACAACAGCCGCATGAAGCCGCCGAGGCAAATCAGCTCGATCCTGTGTTGCTCAAGCGCCGCCTGTAAAACCGCCTCGAACGCCGCGCGATCCTTGCCGAACGGCTTGCTTTCGATGGTCAGCGTCGGGACGCCGCTTGCTTTTGCTCTTTCGAGGCCCAAGGCGTCCGCGCGATTGGAGATCACGGCAACGATCTCGGCCGGGAAATCCTGTTGGCTTGCCGCCTCGATCAGGGCGGCCATGTTCGATCCGCGCCCGGAAATCAGGATCGCGACACGGCGCTTCATGGCCTCACCATGCCAAGTCAAGATGACCGTTGTAGACCACGCGGTGCTCGTCCTTGGCCGGGATCACCTCGCCCAACAGCACAACGCTCTCGCCGCCCTCACTGAGAATCTCGGTGACCTTTTCGATCGCATCCGGCTTGACGATCGCGATCATGCCGATGCCGCAGTTGAAGGTGCGCAACAATTCCAGTTCGGCGATGCCGCCCTGCTCCGCCAGCCATTTGAACACCGGCAGCACCGGTAAGCGCGCCAGGTCGATGCCGACGCCGAGATGCTTCGGCAGCACGCGCGGAATATTATCCGTAAAACCGCCGCCGGTGATGTGGGCGAGCCCCTTGACCGCGCCGGTGTCGCGGATCGCGCGCAGGCATGATCTGACATAGAGCCGCGTCGGCGTCAGCAGCGCGCCGCCCAGCGTCATGACCGGCGAAAACGGCGCCGGCGCTTCGAAAGCAAGGCCGGACCTTTCGACGATCTTGCGGACCAGGGAAAATCCGTTGGAATGAACGCCCGACGAGGCGAGGCCGAGCACGGCGTCGCCTACCGCGATATCGCCTCGCGGCAACAGCGTGCCGCGTTCGGCAGCGCCGACCGCAAAGCCCGCGAGATCGTAGTCGCCATCCTTGTAGAGGCCGGGCATCTCGGCGGTTTCGCCGCCGATCAGCGCGCAGCCGGATTCGCGGCAGCCTTCCGCCACGCCCGCGACGATTGCCGCGGCGGCCTCGGGATCGAGCCTGCCGCAGGCGAAATAATCCAGAAAGAACAGCGGTTCTGCGCCCTGCACGACGAGGTCGTTGACCGACATCGCCACCAGGTCCACCCCGATGCCGCCATGCAGACCGGTCTCGATCGCGATTTTGACCTTGGTGCCGACGCCATCGGTGGCCGCGACCAGAACCGGGTCCTCGAAGCCCGCAGCCTTCAGATCGAACAACCCGCCGAAGCCGCCGATTTCGGCGTCCGCGCCGGCGCGCGCGGTGGCGCGAACCATCGGCTTGATGAGGTCGACCAGGCGATTGCCCGCGTCGATATCGACGCCCGAATCCGCGTAAGTGAGCCCGTTCCTGCGGTCGATCATGGCCTGTTCCAGATGCTCGCGGCTGGTTACGTCGGATTCCGCTCCTGTGCAATGGCTCGCAACAGGTGCGCGCATATACTATCTAGACAGGAACCGGCTCACTCTGCAAAGAGCCGGATCATTCGTAAAATCAGGCCGGTAGCCGGGAAGCGACCGAGTTGAGTATTCCAAACATCATTACGCTGGGACGCATCATCCTGGTGCCGATTATCGTCTGGGCGATCGCCTCCAGCCAGATGGAGATCGCGTTCGCGATCTTCGTCATTGCCGGCGTCAGCGATGCCGTGGATGGCTTTCTCGCCAAGCGCTTCAATATGGCGAGCGAATTGGGCGCCCTGCTCGATCCCCTGGCCGACAAGGCGCTTCTGGTCTCGATCTATGTGGCGCTTGGAATCTGGGGCGCGGTACCACGCTGGATCGTCATCCTCGTGGTCTCTCGCGACATCATGATCGTCTCCGCCGTGATAGTGTCATGGTTGTTCGACAAGCCGATTCCGATGAAGCCGCTGATGGTATCGAAGCTCAATACGGTGGCGCAGGTGGCGTTCGCGGCGTTGGTGCTTGGATCGCTGGGCTTCGGCTTCAAGCCAAAGCCGTATGATCTGATTCTGATGGGCTTTGTAACGGTCTTTACTTTGGTTTCCGTATCTCTCTATCTCATGGAGTGGATACGGCACATGAGCACGATCGAAGCAGGCTAGAGGTTTTGTTGACGCGTTTTCTTCACGCGAACCGGTGTCCACTTCGCTTGAAAACGCTATCGTCGATCCCGGTATGGAGTGACCGCGTGGCAGGCCGCGTCGAACCCCGTCAACTGGCATTCGTGCTGCCGCACGCCGAAAGCCTGACCCGCGACAATTTCCTCGAAGGCCCGGCGAATGCCGCAGGGCTGGCGCTGGTCGATGCTTGGCCCGGATGGCCCAACCGGATCATGCTGCTGGTGGGACCGGAGGGTTCGGGCAAGAGCCATCTGGCGACGATCTGGGCCGAGCAAGCCGGCGCGCGCTCGATATCGGCGCATGCCCTGACCGCCGCTACGGTGCCGGGCGCGCTGGCGACCGGGGCGCTGGTGCTCGAGGACCTGAAATCGCCGGACATCGATGAACGGGCGCTGTTCCACCTGATCAATCTGGCGCGGGAAGACGAAGCCTTCGTTCTGATCACCGCGCGCGTATCGCCGTCGGCATTCGAGATCGAGCTGCGCGATCTGCGCTCACGGCTGCGCGCGGTGCCCACCGTGTCGCTGCTGCCGCCAGACGACCAGTTGTTTCGCGCACTGATCGTCAAATTCTGCGCGGACCGTCAGCTTGCGGTCGACGAGACGGTTGTGAGCTATCTCGCAACCCGGATAGAACGGTCCTACGCGGCGGCGCGGCAGGCGGTCGAACTCCTGGACACCGAAGCCTTGCGGCTGGGCCGGCCGGTCACCCGGGCGCTGGCGGCCGAACTACTGCGCAATGCCTGAATATCGCAGCCTTTCCGCATCTTGACGTGGCACCCGGCCGGAACATCAATGTCATTGAAACGTCACCGCGGTAACACATGCTCTGCGCCGTCTTCGTCTGAAATGGCGGCACGGCCTAATTGGGATGGATTAAATCTTGATGGAATCCGCGCAAGCCATTGAAATTAAAGAAAAAGAGGCGGAGGCCGAGGTCGCGCCAGCGATTGCGACGAGCCCCGAGCGCTTCATCAATCGGGAGCTTTCCTGGCTACATTTCAATCGCCGCGTGCTGGAGGAATCGGTCAATCCCGGCCATCCCGCGCTCGAACGGGTGCGATTTCTGTCGATATCCGCCAATAACCTTGATGAGTTCTTCATGGTCCGCGTCGCCGGCATCAAGGCCCAGGTGCGGGAGGGCATCACCGAGCGCAGTCCCGACGGGTTGACGCCCTCCGAGCAGCTCGTCCTCATCAACGAGGCGGTTTCAAAGCTCGCGATCGACCAACAGGCGATCTGGCGCGATCTGCGCGGCATCCTGGCCGAGGTGGGTATCGTTCTCGTCGACGGCCGCGACGTTACCAAGACCGAGCGGGCCTGGATCGAGGATCATTTCCTCCACAACATTTTCCCGTTGCTGACGCCGCTCGCGATCGATCCGGCGCATCCTTTCCCGTTCATCCCGAACCTCGGATTTACCGTCGCGCTGCACTTGGCGCGGGTCTCCGACGGCAAGCCGATGAACGCGCTGATTCGCATGCCCGGCAAGATCGACCGCTTCATCCGCATGCCCGCTGGCAAGGATGGCGCCGTGCGATTGATAACGCTGGAGCAAGCCACCGGTCTGTTCATCGGCCGGCTGTTCCCCGGCTATACCGTCAAGGGCCAAGGCGCTTTCCGCATCATCCGGGATTCCGAACTCGAAATCGAGGAAGAGGCGGAAGACCTGGTCCGGCTGTTCGAAACCGCGCTGAAGCGGCGGCGGCGCGGATCGGTGATCCGGCTCGAGATCGAAGCCAACATGCCGGAGGAACTACGCGCCTTCGTGCAGCAGGCGCTCTCTACCGCCGACGACGAGGTTTTACTGGTCGACGGCGTGCTGGCGATGAACGAATTGTCGCAACTGACCCGGCTCGACCGCCCAGATCTGGAATTCGCTCCCTACGTCCCCCGCCATCCCGAACGTGTGCGCGATCATGGCGGCGATATTTTTGCCGCGATCCGGCAAAAGGATCTGATCGTTCACCACCCTTACGAATCGTTCGACGTCGTCGTGCAGTTCCTGCAGCAGGCTGCCCGCGACCCCGACGTCGTCGCCATCAAGCAGACGCTCTACCGCACCTCGAACAATTCGCCGATCGTTCGTGCGCTCGCGGAAGCCGCAGAAGCCGGCAAGTCGGTGACCGCGCTGATCGAACTCAAGGCGCGATTCGATGAGGAAGCCAACATCCGCTGGGCTCGCGACCTCGAACGCGCCGGCGTGCAGGTCGTGTATGGATTTATCGAGCTCAAGACCCACGCCAAGCTGTCGCTGATCGTGCGCCGCGAGGGCGGCAGCCTGACCACCTACGTCCACACCGGGACCGGCAATTATCATCCGGTGACCGCGCGCATCTACACTGATCTGTCCTATTTCACCTCCGATCCGATCATCGGGCGCGACGCCGCGCGGGTCTTCAACTACATCACCGGCTATGCCGAACCGAGCGACATCGAGAAGATGGCGGTCTCGCCGCTCACCTTGCGCAAGCGCATGCTCGAGCATATTCACGGCGAAACCAATCATGCCCGTCACGGCAGGCTGGCGGCGATCTGGATGAAGATGAACTCGCTGGTCGACCCCGACATCATCGACGCGCTCTATGAAGCCTCACAGGCCGGCGTGTCGATCGAACTGGTGGTGCGCGGCATCTGTTGCCTGCGGCCCGGCATAGCAGGACTTTCGGAGAACATCCGCGTCAAATCGATCCTCGGCCGCTTCCTCGAACATGGCCGAATCTACTGCTTCGGGATGGGACAAGGGCTGCCGAGC